>Ga0210394_10001163_pt1 | contig 44278 bp, 34 predicted proteins | sample IncBWC12MmetaG_FD_160121 | JGI IMG/M metagenome (GOLD analysis project Ga0210394, IMG submission 160121) | Forest soil microbial communities from Barre Woods Harvard Forest LTER site, Petersham, Massachusetts, United States - Inc-BW-C-12-M | ecosystem: Environmental > Terrestrial > Soil >...
GTGTCGGTGGTCACCGAAGAGTGGCGTTATCGCATGGTCGTTCCGGACAAAGGCGACTACCTGACAAATGTCCCGCTCAACGCCGAAGGCCGCAAAGTCGCGGAAGCGTGGGATCCGGCCAAAGACCAGGCTTCGGGCAACCAATGCAAGGGGTATGGCGCTGCCGCTATCATGTACGTTCCGGGGCGGCTGCACATTTATTGGCAGGACGACAACACGTTGCGAATCGATACGGATTCGGGCACTCAAACTCGCCTTCTCCATTTCGGCGGAGCTGTACCGGAACCGAAGACCTCGGATTGGCAAGGAGTCTCGGCAGCCCGTTGGGGGGACGATGAGCCCATTGCCCAGCGTATCCTCGGTGGAGGGCCTCTTGGTCAGGGCGGTCCGGAATACGAGGCCGACGTAGCTGGAGGCTTTGGTGGAAACCAGACGGCGCGGGCGGAGGGTTTCAAACCGCCGGCCAGAAATTATCTGCATGTGACCACCACCCACATGCGCCCTGGATATCTGCATAAGAACGGTGTCCCTTACGGTGCAAACGCGACACTCGACGAGTACTTCACCAACCTTACCTACGACGGCACGGATTGGCTGTTTCTGACAGGCGTGGTCACGGATCCCCAGTACCTCATGGAGCCGTATATTTTTCATACGCATTATAAGAAGCTTCCGGATAATTCTGGATGGGATCCCACACCATGTCGGGCCGACGAACCCCGCTGATTTGGTCCCTTTGTGGGCCTCGGCGCACTCTTGCGCCGTTCGAGTTGACCGCTCTACCAAATTGAAGAAGCAAGTGTTCTATGACGATTGAGGGGTCGTGAAGCTGACCGAGCTGCGCAGGCCGAGAGCGCACAGCTTAGGTACCGACCCTGCTTCTGGCGGACCTATTGCGTCATCTCGGCATACAGCGAGGAGGGGAGACCATATGAAGGCTGTATCGATTGCTGCCCTGGTCGCGTGCTTGCTAGGCGTTGCAGTGCTGAGCGGCCAAGCGCCTCCGGGCGGAAAGACAACAACGTCTGCACAGAAACCGCCGATGGCGCAAGACGTCTTCAAGAACGTCCAAGTGCTCAAGGGGATTCCGGTGGACGAGTTCATGGGAACGATGGGCTTTTTTGCCGCTTCCCTGAGCCTAAACTGCACCGATTGTCACGTCAAGGCAGCTGACGGTGACTGGGCGAGGTATGCGGACGACACCCCGCTCAAACAGACTGCGCGTAAAATGATTCTGATGGTAAGGGCGCTCAATCAGTCCAGCTTCGGAGGCACGCAAACGGTGACCTGCTATACCTGCCATCGCAGCAGCAATCGTCCCAAGTTCATACCGAGTTTGACCGAGCAGTACGGCACTCCTCCGGAAGACCCGAATGATGTTGAAAGTCACGGTCAAGCTCTCACTCGTAATGCACCTTCCGCCGACCAGATTCTGGACAGGTATATCCAGGCGGTCGGCGGACCGCAGGAGCTTGCAAACCTCACCAGCTTCGTCGCCAAGGGGACTTACTCGGGCTTTGACACTTCGGATGACAAGGTCCCGGCAGAAGTTTATGCCAAAGCTCCGGATCAACGCAGCACGGTTTTCCACGCCCCGGTGGGGGGTGGCGTGACGAAAGATGCGACGACTACTTACGATGGCCACTCTGGCTGGATCAACGCCGCGAATACTTTCGTGCCGATGTTCACGTTGACCGGCGGGAATCTGGATGGCGCCAGAGTGGATGCTGTTTTGTCTTTTCCAGTAGGAATCAGGCAAGCCCTAACCAATTGGCATGCCGGCTTCCCAGAGACCAGCATCGACGGTCGCGACATTCAGGTCATCGAGGGAACCGCAGGCAAGTCTGTTGTGAAGTTGTACTTTGGCAAGCAGTCGGGTCTGCTGGTGCGTCAGTTGCGCTACGCGAGAACGACGGTGGGCCTCAATCCCACGCAGGTTGACTATTCTGATTATCGCGAAGTCGCGGGAGTCAAGTTGCCCTTTCACTGGGTGGTGACTTGGACGGATGGGCAGTCCACATTTGAGATGAACTCGGTGCAGCCGAACGTTCCGATTGACCGGGCGAAGTTTGCCGCGCCGGTTCCTTGAGGGTAGAGCCGCTTGGGCCCGCATGTCAAAACGCCCAGTCGGGAAGTAGGGTGATCTTCTTCCTGACTGGGCGTCTACATCTAAATCCTTCACACACCGCTTGCGAGAGCCAGCAGAGCACGCAGAATCATCCGAACCGGCGATAATGCTTCGTCGTGGTACGGGGCTCCGTCTTCATGGTCTTCATCTTCTTGATGTACTCGGGGTACAACGTTTCCGCGCCACCTAAAGCTGAGTCGGGGGGCAGGCCGTACTCGATCGCGTAGTCGTGAAGAGTATCGTTCTGCCCAGGCATGAACGTCGGTACCGACCCTGCCGGGAGCAACCCCCCCTCCGGGGGGACCTCACAACGTGCAGCAGCATCCTGAGTCATTTGGTTGGTGGCGTAGTACCAACTTTCCGCGCGAATGTAAGGCTCCGTCAGATAAACCGGGTCGTCCACAATCACCGTGATGGTCAAGACATTGCCAAAGCGATTGACCAGCGTGGTTATCTTAGCCTTGGAGCTGCGAATGACTCCGTTCCGGGTATAGAAACCCTCTTTGAGATGGTCCGTGGTGATCATCAGGGTAGCGTTGTCGACCCATCTCCCCGTGGAAAACCCCTGGTACGTGCTTAAAGCATAGTCAGGAGGCCTGGGACGACCATCCATCCAGACGTCAACATCGGACCACGCCGTGTGGAAGTGGATCGAAGCAATCCGTCGTGAGTCAGGATCGCGCTGGGTGTAAATGAGCATCTGCGAAACTGCGACACGGTATGCGATGTCGAAAGGCCAATAACAACGGCCGTTTTCCGGGAGAGCGTCTTGATCACCGGTCCAGCTCTCGGCCCTGTAGAGAGCCGCTCCATTCAAGGGCAAACCGGTAAAATCGCCAACGTCTCTATTCTCATTGTAGACTCTGGCCGACCACTCACCAGTGAGGTCTAACTGAGCGCGGGCTGGCCGGCTCGGTAACAGCACGAGTAAGGGCAGCAGCCAAAGGGCTTTCGCTTTCCAGCCGGTGTCTCCAAATTTCATCTTTTCATCTCCTGGGAAAACACATGCTAGGAACTAGATTCCCCATTCACACGGAGATAATTCTGCGTGGCAGACTATACTCGCTGGGGTTCGATGTCAACGGAATCATAATCTGCCCAGCTTCGCGAGGCCCGTCGTTATTTTATATCTTACTTTATTCACGACTCGCGCGATGCCGCGCCCGGTACGCCCTTGCCGTCACGCCTCACCGGGTCACGCCCCCCGAGCCTTCCGCGGTCTTTGGCTCGACAGCCGAAACCGGCGACGCGGCGGACGTTTCAAAACCTAGACCCAGGTTACGTCGCAGGGTCACCCGGTCCAGTTCCCCTTCCCAACGCGCGAGCACGACGGAGGCAACGCCGTTGCCGATCATATTAACGGTTGCTCTTCCCATGCTCATGAAGCGGTCGACTCCTAAAATCAGAGCCATTCCCGCGACGGGAATGGTTGGAATCACCATTAACGTGCCAACGAGCGCGATGAACGACGCGCCTTGCACCCCGCTTGCGCCCTTAGAAGTGAGCACCGCGACCGCGAAGATGGTTAACTGTTGTCCGAAGGTGAGGTGCGTGTTGGTAGCCTGAGCCACGAACAGAGCCGCGAGAGTCATAGAGGCTGCTGCCGTCGGTATTAAAGGTGTAGCCAGTTGGCACAACCAGACCGACGAGCGATTTCGAGCAGCCGAGCTTCTCCATCTTCTCCATTAATGTGGGGAGCGCGGGTTCGGATGAACTCAGCGACAAGCACAAAACAATTTCCTCCTTGATATAGCTGAGGAATCTGATGATCCCGAAACCTGCCGCCCAGGAGATTATCCCCATTACGATCAACACAAAGAGAATGCTCGTAATCCAAAACGTTGCGATCAACTTAGCCAGCGGGCCAAGGGATGCCAAGCCATACTGCCCGATGGTGAACGCCATGGCTCCGAAAGCGCCGATCGGGGCGAACTTCATTACGATGTTGACGATCCCGAAAACTGCTTGCGTTAGCCCCTCGATCACATCCGCCAGCGGCTTACAGCGTTTGCCCATGACTGACAGCGCGCACCCAAACAGGACCGCTACCAACACAACTTGCAGCATATTTCCGGTCGAGAAAGCGCTGACCACTGTGGTGGGAATCAGGTTCATGAGAAAATCGGTGACGTTCTGCGACTTCGCCAGTGTGGCGTAATTGGCGACCGCCCTAGCGTCCAGCGTCTGAGGATTCACATTAAATCCTGCGCCCGGCTGCACCAGATTTCCGACCAGCATCCCGATCAGCAACGCCAGAGTGGAAACAACTTCAAAATAGAGCAGCGCCTTGCCGCCAACCCGGCCAACCTTCTTCATGTCTTCCATGCCGGCAATGCCTGTGACGATCGTACAAAAGACCACCAAAGTGATGATCATGGTGATCAGCCGTACGAAGGCATCGCCAAGTGGTTTCATGGCAACGCCGGTATGTGGCCGCAGGTAGCCGAGCACAATTCCGATAGCTACGCCGATCAGAACCTGACCCCATAAGGTTCGGTAAAACGGCTTAGTTCGAGGGTTTGTGGCGCGGGCGCGCGAGTCATTCGCAGGGTCGATTGCCATCTCGTCCTCCGTCCCGACTTTCCCAACGCCCGCGCCGTCAGAATTGCGCCTCTGGCGCGTCGGCGACTTACCGGAGGGGTGTTCCGCTCTTGCGGAAACTGGGGCTGCACCATGGCCCCTTGGAAAGGTAGCCGACGAGAGCCCAAAAGCTACTCACCAATCAAAAGCCGGGTGGCTAAGTTTTCTGGTTTCCTCCGGTGATCTGGAGCGGGAGTCTATCACATCCGACTACCAGCAATGACTCATCCCGCAGAAATTCGATCAGCGCTTCCAGGCCTGGCCCGCAGCCTTCCGTCACCGGGGATATCGATTCGTGGAAGGGCAAGGCACACGTCCCAAGAAGCGGCCGGCCATTCGCGGGTTGAACACCAGCCATGTCTTTAATCTCATGTTCCAAGATCTTGCCTGCGCAATCGGAGATTGGCTGTTGAACGCGTGGTGGATGCCTTCGGGCGTGCAAGCGTGCGTCAGCAGACTCCCTCGCCCCAAATTTTGTCCTTGACATTGCGTCTCGACGGAGGTACCTATCGCCCATCGCCGAGGGGTGGTCCCGTGCTCAGGGAGATTATCAAGCTCACGGAGCGTACGCGGATCTCAATCTGGCTTGAGGGGGTGTTATGAATTCCGTACGATCGAATCGCAAAATGGAGATGGGGTTGAGTCTGGGAACGTTGTTGCAGGCGCTGGCTGCAAGCGCAGCGCTAGCATTATTGATTTGTCTGCCGGCTTCGCCGCAGGGATTACAGTTAGGCCAGATTTCCGGCGTCGTTACGGACCAAAGCGGCGGGGCCGTCGCGGGCGCCACGGTGTCAGTCGTTGACGTGGCCAGAGGGGTCACGCGCCCCCTGACGACGGACGCTGCCGGCCTATATTCGGCGCCCGGCCTGACGGCCGGCACGTATACGGTTCGGGTGGAGGCTGCGGGCTTCAAGGTCTTGGAGCGCCAGAACGTGATCTTGGGGAACGGCGACGAGGCTCGCGTGGACGTAACGCTGCAGCCCGGCGCCACGAACCAGACGGTCACCGTGACTGAGTCGCTGCCCGTCATGAACACCACCAACACGGTGCTGGCCTCGACGCTGGAAACCCAGCAGATCGAAGATTTGCCGATCAACGGCCGCCTCTATACGCACCTGCTGGACTATAACCCGGGAATACTTGGCAAGCCGGGAGGCAATTCACCGGACTACGCGATGAACGGCATGGGCGGCCTGCAAAACGACTGGATGCTCGACGGCGTGGAGGACGAAAACGAATTTGTGAACTCGGGTCCCGAGGTCGGCTCGGCTACCAGCAGCGATGAATTGACCATCCTGCCGCTCGACGCGGTTGGGGAAGTGAGCATCCTGGCCAATCCCACGGCGGAATATGGCTGGGAGTTGGGCGCGCACGTCAATGTGGGCCTGAAGTCGGGCACCAACAGCATTCATGGAACCGCCTACGCATTCGGCCGCGACACCAGCCTGGATGCGGCCAATCAGTACACTCAATCGAGGCCGGACGATCTTTTTGAGCAATATGGCGCGTCCATCGGCGGTCCCATCAAGAAAGACAAGCTTTTCTATTTCGGCAACTATGAAGGAATGCACTACACGATCGGGGCCGCGAGCAGTGCAGCGCTCGCGACTTCGCAGAGCTTGGCTGCCACACAGCCGACCAACAGCACCACCCTCAGCCTCCCGGACGCCGTCGCGGACTTGGCGAACAACGCAGGCCTCACGCCCAATCCAATGAGCATGCTCATGGCCGGCTGTACCTTTACGGGCACCCCAGGCACGGGCACTCCGGGCACCAATGGTTTCGTAAAGGGAAACGTCGCAGCGACGTGCGACCCAACCAAGGGCCTGTTCCAGAATGGCACCACCACCGCGCTGAATTTTCCCTTGGCGACTGACTGGAACGGCCATTCCGACAACCAGATCACCAAGGTTGACTGGCACCCGAACGACCACAACGCGATCAACGGTGAGTACTATTTTGGACAAGCCTTCACGCTGACTCCCAACGGAAGCCTGCTTCCGCAGTTTGACAACACCAATTTGAGCCGCACCCAAGCGATGAGGGCGGTCTGGGTCTTCACTCCGAATGCCACCTGGGTGAACGAAGCCCGGTTTGGCTGGGACAGCTACTATCTGGCGGATGGCAACGCAGACTGCAATGGCAACACCTTGGCGGTAAACTACCAGGCCTTGTACGGCTTCGTCGGGGGTAACGTCCCGTTTTTTGGGGCCTGCGGATTCCCCCTCGTTACGATCAACGGCGCCAATACCTTGGGCGCCGCCAATAACATCGCCGACCAGACAATCGGTCAGCACACCTGGCACTTCCTCGACAGCGTTTCCTATAGCCACGGCAAACACCAAATGAAGTTCGGCGGCGAGTACCATCGGACGATCTATGCGGGGACTGGAACGCAGAACGCGCCGAACGGCGCCATTACTTTCAACGGGGGCCAAGCCTTCAACTTCCAAGCGGTGGGCGCGACGCCCGGGGAAGTGTCCACGGGACTGGAGGACTTCCTGGCCGGAATTCCGCAGAGCGGCTCGGTTCTGGAAGGTGGTCGGACGTCCCACATCAACCTCGATCGGTACGCCATCTTCATTCAAGACGACTACCGGGCCACGAAGGATGTCACCGTGAACCTCGGTTTGCGCTACGAATACTTTCCGCCGTACGCCGCAACCGATAACTTCTTCGGCAACTTCAATCCGAGCGCCCCTTCGGGGATGGTCCAGCAGACCGGCGGCAAGGCGCTTTATAGTACCGGCAAAACCAATTTCGGCCCGCGGTTGGGCGTTTCCTGGGACGTCACGGGTAAGGGCACGACCGTACTTCGCGCGGGCGCCAGCATCCTCGACGAGGCCACTCAAATAGTGGACGTGGCTGCTTCGGGGTTTGGCGGCTCTCTGGACTCGGTTCCGACGGGGTATGGCCTCTATTATTGCAAGGGTGGTGGGACCTGCAACGGCCCCAACATCAGTTGTGCGACCTTGCCGTGTACGTTCCAGGCTGGCGCGCCGGCCAGCGCTAATTTCGTCCAAGTTGCGAGTCCCGGCACGGACAGGGAAGGCGTCATCCAGCTCACTAATCAGTGCGCTGTCCCAACAACTGGTGTTGGCAGCAACTCCAGCAGTTGCAGTCAGATCGGCTGGACTTCAGGTCAAGCTGTTTTCCCGTCCGGAGCGGGCGCGTTCAACTGCGGCGACGGGGGTGCCACGATAGCCGGCTTGGATAATCTCGCGGTGACACCGCCGTCATGTACGATGGAGATTTATCCTCAACACCAGCCGACGCCCTATCTCACCACTTGGACCGCGTCCGTGCAGCAAGCCATCGGCAACAGCATGTCCATCAACATCGCTTACGTCGGAAACCATCTGACTAACGGGAAGATGGAGGTCGACCTCAACGAGCCGACTGTGGGTTTCGCCACGACGCTGGCCAATTCCAATGCGGGCATCAACGGTACCTCCGCAAGCTGCATTGGGCCGCCGGTGCCCGCGCATCCGGTCTGCGCCCCGGTCCCTGGGATCACGTCAGCCACTTCGAGGCGGCCCTACAACACGATTTTCCCGTATTTTGGGAATATCCTGCAATACGGGCCGGGCGGAAAGGAAAACTACGATGGTGTGCAGATTATCCTGAGGAGGCGGACATCCCACGGGTTGACCTTCAACACTAACTATACCTTTGCCCACACCCTTGCCACCACCGTTGGCGGCAACAATCCCACGATCCTGACCATCACCAATCCTAACCTGTCCTATGGCTATCAGGGATCGCCCTTCCAGCATTTTAATGTGACGATCACCTACGAAGTGCCGGGATGGAAGGCCTTGCCCTTGCAGGCGGCCCAGGGTTGGAAGATCAATACCGCGTTCGAGTTCCTCAGTGCTTCGGGGATCAGCACCTCGGTTGGCGGCCTCGACTTTGCCGGAAACGGCACCGGCGCCTCCGGCGCGACTCACAGAGGCTCTTACTTCGCGGAGGGCTACCTGGCCCCAGGGGGAAGCTACAACAACTTCACCAGCAGTGGCTTTGGCTACGTGGGGCTTAATGGGCCACGCTGTTTCACGGTGGCCGGGAGCGCTATGAAGAATACCGGCTGCACGTTTGTAGGGGGGGCGACGGGCCTCACCTACCCTCAGATATGCATAACCGCAGCCACCAACGAGCCCCAAAACGCGGCGATGAATGCCATAGACCCGGGCATCTCCAACGGGTTACTTGAGCTCAATGGGGGCACAATAGGAGGGGTAAAGCAGACAGCGTACGGCTGCTGGGTTTCGACCAATGGCCTGGCGGCTCTCCTGGCTCCGGCGCAAGGAACCTTTCCCAATCTGACCAAGGCCACGCTGCAAGGCGCTCCCTTCAGCGAATGGGATCTGTCGCTCACCAAGGACACCAGGATCAAGGAACGCCTTACCGCGGAGTTCAGGGCCGAGTTTTATAACGTCCTCAACACCCCCGTATTCTCAGGGGGTTCTGGCTCCATCACGTCCGCGCTGTTTGGACGCTCGACATCAACGCCGAACGGAGCCAACCCGATTAACGGGACGGGGGGCCCCCGGGAGGTTCAGCTGGGCTTGAAGCTCATCTTCTAGCGATGTGTGAGCATGTGCAGTGGTGGCGTGAGCAACGAGCCGTGTCGCGGCCTTTGGGTACAGATAATGCCGACGAGGGCACGGCTCGAGGTGCTAGGCTTGGGCAGTAGGCAATGTGACCGGAAGCCATAGGCTTCAAGAGATTGGAAAAAGCACTAAGATTACTTTGGATGAGGGTAACTGGGGAAAGTCCCCCTATTTGACACAAGTAACGCGGTAATATCCAACGCCGTGGAAACCACGACGCTCGCCGAATTTGCCGATTAACCGCGGCCTATACACAAGACTGCTGGACTTCCAGCCGGATCCTTGTGCATCTGGGCCGGAATTCACCGGGCTACAACGGCCAACGGCGCCGGCTGGCCGGGCCTGACCAGAGCTGTTAGCCAGGAGTGACCGAGGCACTGGCGGCTCCGGCAGTCGAGCGCGGCCTGCCCTCAAATTACTCGGACCAAACGTGTGTTTTGGTCAGAAGTATCGGCTTGAGTTTCACAGTACAAGAGTTCGGAGATGCGGGATAATTTGAATCGCCCAACGATGTTTGGTTCGGTTGTTGCCCTACTGGCCGCGCTGGCCTTTTCCTCCGTGTCCTTTGGTCAAGCCGCGCAGGGCGGCCAGACGCCGGGAGGCAGCCAGGGTCGCGGAAGAGCTGGGGCCGCACCGTCTCCAACCGCCAACCTCCCCTTTGACCCGCATGACCTGTCTGGAGTTTGGACGATGCATCAAAAAGCGCAGGACTCGTTGAGCAATGACCCTCCACCGATGACGCCCTGGGCGCAGGCGAGGTACGATGCTGCCATTCCTGGATTAGGAGGTGGGGCCGCGAGAAACAAGCCGCTGGGGAATAACCCCATGATGATTTGCGATCCGATCGGTTTTCCGCAGATCATGTTTCATGTTGCCTACCCGGTTGAGGTCGTACAGGTTCCTGGCAGGATGTTTGAGTTCTTCGATTTCTTTTATGTGCACCGCGTCATCTGGACGGACGGGCGAGAACTTCCCAAAGATCCGGACCCGACTTGGTACGGATACTCAGTTGGGAAGTGGGAGGGAGATACCTTCATCGTTGACACGATCGGACTTAACGACTCGACCTGGCTCGATGCGGGCGGCCATCCGCATAGCGAGGATATGCGCGTGGAGGAGCGCTATCAACGCGTGGACCACGACACCATTGAGGTCAACCTGACGCTTACCGACCCGAAAGCGTACATGAAGCCGTGGGTGTCGGAGACGAAAACCTGGACGTTGGCCCCGAAAACGGAAATCCGCGAGGACATCTGCGCACCTTCGGATGAGGAAAGGTACAAGAAAGAAATCAGGGTGCCCGCCGCCACATTGCCCAACAAATGAAACACTACCTCTCAGGGTGTGCTGCCGCTCGTCCTGCACAAAAGAGCGCGTGAGACTGTCGGGAGATGCATTTTTGCACGGCAGAAGCGCCTATGAGGGGGCGACGTGAAAGAACGCCCGGTAGATTTGGAGCGAGCAGGAGCGCCGGTGTTGAACGGGCACGCGTGAGGGTGAAGACGACATGACGGCAACAGCGATCTATCCGTCGCTCAAGGGCCGCGTTGTAGTTATAACCGGGGCCGGCCAGGGACTAGGCCGCTGCTATGCACAGCATTTCGCCGCGCAGGGCGCGATCCCAGTGATCGCTGAATACGATGCTGACAGGGCGCTTGCGGTCCAGAAGGAGATTAAGGCCGACGGGGGCACTGCGCTCGCGATCCGCACCGACGTCTCCGATCCGGCGTCGGTCGCGAGCATGGCCGAGCAGACGCTCGCAGCCTTTGGCCGTATCGATGTTCTTATCAACAACGCCGCATTATTTCAAAAGATAACGTTAGGGCCATTCTGGGAGCTGCCACTCGATGAATGGCGTCGCGCAATGGATGTGAACATAACCGGCGCCTTCTTGTGTTCACGGGCGGTTGTGCCGGCCATGCAGAAGGCGCGTTGGGGCCGGATCATCAACCTATCCTCGTCCACAGTGGCTAGCGGTCGAGTGAATTACCTGCATTACATCACGTCGAAGTCCGCAATGGTGGGCATGAGCCGTGCGATGGCGCGCGAGCTCGGCCAGTGGAACATCACGGTGAACGCTTACTTGCCCGGTTTGACGAAGACGGAAATCGATCGCCCGTCGGCGCAGGGCGATGTTTTTGTACGCGCGATGCGCGAGCAGTCGATTCAACGCCTCGCGGAGATGTCAGACCATGCGAGCACTTTGCTATTCCTCTGTTCGGACGATGCCGGATTCATTTCCGGACAGTGCCACCTTGTTGATGGCGGACGCAACTTCATCTGAAAGGGCACACCCTTATGGGATCGTTGGCCGGTTTTTGGCTTTCTGGCTGGCCCGCTTCGGCGAATCTTAAGGAAATCGCGTGACGCATTACATCGGAATCGATATAGGCGGCACCTTTACCGATTGTGCGGTCCTCGACGAGGCCGGTCGAATCGTTGCGATTGCCAAATCGCCTACGCGCCACGGGAATTTGGACTTGGGCGTAATGGAAGCAGTTGCGGCGGCGGCGCGCCGAATCAAGACCGAGAGCGGCGCACTCCTCCGCGACTGCCGGTTCTTCATCCACGGCTGCACAGTGGCGACGAATGCGATCGTAGAGCGGAAAGGGGTGCAAACTGCGCTTGTCACTACACGCGGGCACGAAGATGCGGTTTTCATCGGTAAGGCGTCCCAGAAAGTGGCCGGTCTTTCCGAGCGCGAAATGACGCACCAATCACATCTCAACAAGGCGGATCCGCCAATCATTCCGCGCCGTCATGTGCTTGGGATCTCGGAGCGGATCGACTGTTGCGGCGATGTGGTCGTGCCACTCAACGAGGAGGACGTTGCCCACGCGATTGATGTGCTGAAGGCTGAGCGCGTGAAGGCGGTCGCCATCTCGTTTTTGTGGTCGTTCCTCAACAACACACATGAGAAGCGCGTCCGCGATCTCATCGCGCAACAATTGCCGGACCTCTTCGTATTTACGTCTCATGAACTTGCACCGTTGCTTGGCGAGTACGAGCGGACCGCGACCACGATCGCCAGCGCTTACGTCGGGCCGAAGGTCATGGGATATGTGGAGCGCCTCGAAAAACGGCTTACCGAAAGCGGCTACCGTTATCCGTTGCTGCTCGCCCATTGCATGAGCGGGCTCACGACCGTTGAGGAAGTGCGCGCCCGCCCTCTTCTGACACTGGACTCGGGTCCGGTGAGCGGTGTCCTCGGCGCCCGATTCTTCGGCGCCGCTTACGGCGAGCCCAACATCATTTGTGCCGACATGGGCGGTACCACTTTTGACGTGAGCCTGATCGAAGGTGGTAAGTACGTCCTCGACGAGGAGTCAGTCATTGACCGCTATACCTGTTTTCTTCCGAAGGTTGCGGTGGAGTCCATCGGTGCGGGCGGCGGGAGCATCGTGTGGCTCGACGAAAACGGATTGCTGCGCGTGGGCCCGCAGAGCGCTGGCGCCGAACCGGGCCCCGCTTGCTACGGTGCTGGAGCTACAGAGCCCACGGTCTCCGATGTAGACCTGGTCCTCGGCTACCTCAGACCGGATGCGTTGCTTGGGGGGGAGATGAAGCTCGATCGCGGCGCAGCCGAACGTGCGATCGACCGCATCGCCGTTCGTCTCGGCCTCGGACGCACCGAAACGGCAGCGGGTGCTTTCAAAATCATCAATGCCCATATGGCGGATCTTATGCGCCGCGCAAGCATCGACCGTGGCCGCGATCCGCGCGATTTCGTACTGTTCGCTTATGGCGGTGCCGGGCCGCTTCACATCGCCTATCTGGCGCGCGAACTCGGCATTGGCAAGGTTTACGTGCCGTCGTTCGCGACTGTTTTCTCCGCGGTCGGCATGCTCACAGGGGGCATTGTCCACAGCGTCGAGCGATCGCATTCTGCATCATTTCCGCTCAGTAAGGACGCGTGGCGCGATCTCGTCACGATTTTTGGGGGGCTGGAACGTCAGGTGGAAGCACTCTTCGACCGTGAGGGAATCGACCGTCCTCGTCGACGCTACGAGCGCTACGTCCATGTGAAATACCGGTTGCAGCCGCGCGCACTGCCGATACTTGTGGAAGGCGGACTCGACGATCTTGGGGCACAGGAGCTCATTGGCGCAACGTTCGAGAGACAATACGCCGACCTCTATGGCGCAAATGCGGGCTATCGCGCGGCAGGCGTCGAGATCATCAAATGCCGCATCGATGGAGTTGCCGCCACGGTACTCCCCGCTCTCGTTGCCGACGAGGTACCCGGCGAGCTTGATCCAGCGCCCGCGCTCAAATCGCCGCGGAACGTTTATTTCTCGGAGCTTGGTGATTACAGGCCCGCCGCAGTTTATGATGGCGATCACATCGATCCCGGCATGAAGATTGCAGGGCCGGCGGTGATCGAGCGGATGGGCGATACCATCGTGCTCCCGACCTTCACTACCGCGACGGTGGACGGGTTTAGGAATGTAGTTCTTTCGGTGGCTTTGCACTGAGAAGGATTCGGAGAGCTCGGATGTCGAACACATTTATCGACCCCATCACGCTTGAAGTGTTACGCCACCGGCTCTGGATGATCAACGACGAACAGGGGCGGGTCGCCTCGCAGCTATCGGGCTCGCCGGTCGTGTATGAGGCCAAGGATTTCAATAGTTCACTGCTCACGCCCGATGGTGACAGCCTCTTTGTCGGCATCTACATGACGCGGCTGTCGCTGTGTCTGAATGCCGCGGTCAAGACCGTGATTGCGACCTTCAAGGACAACGTTGGCTACGAGGACGGCGACGCGTTCGTCACCAATGATCCTTGGGCCGGTGCCGCCCACATGAACGACTTCCTGATGATCGCCCCCGTCTTTTCAGGTGACACGCTCGTTTGCTGGACGGGCCTCGCGATGCATGAGGTCGATGTGGGCGGTCCCAATCCGGGGAGTTTCACGGTCGGGGCGTCGGACGTCTTCGGAGAAGCGCCGCTGATCCCGCCGGTCAAGATGGTGGAGCGCGGCAAGGTCCGCAACGACATCGAGGCCATGGTAATCCGAAACTCTCGCACCCCGCTGTTGAACGCCCTCGACATGCGTGCCCGCCTCGTGGCAATCAATCGGACTCGTCAGCGCATCCGCGAGGTGATAGACAAGTACGGACTCCCGGCGCTCATGAGCGCACAACGGTGCATTCTCGATCTCGTGCACGCGTCCTTCGCACGGCGCGTGCGCTCGCTCCCCGATGGTGCGTGGATTACTGAGGGTTTCCTTGACCACGACGGTAATGAAAACCGGCTTTATCGCATCCGGCTTCAAATGACCAAACGCGAGGACCGGCTGAGATTCGATTTCACCGGCACCGATCCGCAGGCGCGGGGCGCCATTAATTGCACACGCGTCGGGCTCGAGAGCGGCGTCCTTTCCGCGATCTTGCCGATGCTATGCTACGACATTCCGTGGTCGCCGGGCGGCATCATGCCGCTTCTCGACATCGTCTCCGAAGAGGGGACGATCAATAATGCCCGTTATCCGGCTGCCGTAAGCATGGCGACCGTCTCGGCCATCTTCGCGACCTCGCACGTCTGCTCGGGCACAATCGCTAAGATGCTTGCCTGTTCAGATCTCAAGGACGAGATCCAAGCTAACTGGGCGCCAGCGTGGCAGGGCACGTCCCTGGCAGGACATCGCGCCGACGGGCGGCCGTTTACCGCAGTCCTCCTCGATCAAACCGGCGGCAGTGGTGGACGAAGCTGGAAAGATGGGATCGACGGCGGTGGATTGCCCGGATGCCCGGCGATGGCGATCGCCAACGTCGAAACCTATGAGAAAGAGTATCCGATCCTCTATGTATATCGCCGCTTATCGCCGGACACCGGCGGACCGGGTTTCTATCGCGGAGGAGTAGGCACGGAGGGAATGCTCATCCCCCACAGGAACAAAGGTCCGATGGACGTCACTGTGTTGACCCACGGCGCTAGCCAGCCGGAAGCGCAGGGCCTTTACGGCGGCTATCCATCAAGCGTCCAGGTTAAGCTTCTTCTCCGCACTGCGGATCTCAAGGAACAGTTCGCGGCGCGCACGGTGCCGACATCGGTCAAGGCGACACGCGCCGCGAAGATCGAAGTACTTGCGGCGAAGCAGCGCACTTTGCTCCATCCTGATGACGCGCTGGTCGTGGTCTGTGCCGGCGGCGGCGGGTTTGGCGATCCACTGGAGCGCCATCCGATATTCGTTCTGCGTGATATTGAGGAGGGCCTCATCACGCGGAGCATGGCCAGAAGCGCCTACGGCCTTGTTCTGACCTCCGATGATAGCGGCGACACCATCGACCCGGCCGCGACCGACGCGCTGCGCCACAGTCTGTGCCTGGTCCGTTTGGCCGAAGGGAATTTGGCAAAATCTATGCCGGCTGCGGCAGGCGACGGTCCGCGGCTGGTAGCGCACCAAAGTGTCGGTATGGCAGTGGACATCGTGACGGCGAATAGCACCGCGCATTACGCCTGCCAGAAGTGTGGTCACTTACTTTCACCAGTGCTGGACGATCCTAAAACCGCTGCGAGCACCCGCGAAATCCAGATCGATAGCCTAAGTCCTTGGAACCGGTTCGGCCTCGTCGACGGGATTGTAGTGCGCGAGTTCTACTGTCCCATGTGCGCACACATGATTGCCGTCGAAGTGCGCAAGAAGGGTGATCCGGTGCTCTACGATACAAAGCTGGCAGCATGGAACTATGTGGAGCAGCCCAAGGTGCGCTGAGTGAGATGGCCCAATGGACTAAAATCGTGGATCTGGATCCGAAGATCGCAGCAGTAATGCCGCAGCAGCGCAATCTGTATTACGGGGGCAAGTGGCACGAGCCCGAAGGGGGCTATGTTGACACCTATAACCCGGCCACTGGTGAGAGCCTCGGCCCATGCGCGGAAGCGAATGCCCGGGACGTCGATAGTGCGGCACGCGCTGCCCAAAAGGCATTTCGTGACTGGCGCCGGACCAAGCCATTTGACCGAGCTGCGGCGCTGAGGAAAATTGCGGGCGTGCTGCGAGAAAGTTCCGATCAACTCGGGCTGCTCGATGCCGCCAACTCTGGCAACCCGGTTAGGGAAATGCTGGGCGATGCCCGCAGGGCCGCCGCACAGATAGAATTCTTCGCCGGTCTCGTCACGGAGATCAAGGGCGAAACGATTCCGATCACGGATGAAGTCGTCAACATGACGGTCCGCGAGCCCTTTGGCGTCTGTGCGCGAATCGTCGCCTACAACCACCCTTTGATGTTCATCGCGTCCAAGCTCGCCCCGCCAATAGCCGCCGGTAATACAGTGATTATGAAGGCTCCGCCGCAAGCACCTCTTTCTGCTTATCGCATGATGGAATTGCTTGATGGTATTTTGCCGGCCGGCGTGCTCAATCTAGTCACGGGCGGAAGAGCGTGCGGCGAAGCGCTCGTAACTCACCCGCTTATCCCGAAGGTCACCCTTATCGGCAGCGTACCGACGGGTCGCGCCATTTCCAAGGCCGGCGCCGACCGCTTGAAGGAGGTGGGGCTCGAACTGGGAGGCAAGAATGCTTTGATCGCTTATCCCGACGCGGATGTGAGGCGCGTTATCGAGGGCGCGGCGCGTGGCATGAATTTCGCCTGGTGCGGCCAGTCTTGCGGTTCCACTTCGCGCTTGTTCCTTCACGAGTCACTCCACGACGAAGTGCTTGCCGGGGTGCTCGAAAAGGCAAAACGTTACAGGCCGGGCATTCCGACGGAAATGGATACAACCATGGGCGCGATCATCTCGAAGGCACAATGGGACAAGATCATGACGTACATCGACCTCGGAGAACGAGAGGGCGCAAGACTCGTCATGGGAGGTAAGGCGCCCGACGACCCCCTCTTGGCGAGGGGATTTTTTGTCGAGCCGACCATATTTGTGGATGTCACTATGAATATGCGGATCGCCCGGGAGGAAATTTTTGGCCCCGTTCTTTCGGTTCTCAAGTGGCGCAATGAGGAGGAAATGTTCGAACAGGTGAACAGCGTCGAATATGGTCTTACCGCCGCGATTTACACGAGTAGCCTTGCTAACGCACACCGAGCCGCGAGCCGCGTTGAGGCAGGATACGTGTGGGTCAACAATTCATCCTCGCATTTTCTCGGCTGCCCCTTTGGCGGAACCAAGCAGTCCGGTAACAACCGCGAAGAGTCGATCCATGAGCTGCTCTCGTTCACGCAGATCAAGACCATCAATATCACGCTATGAAGGCATCAACCGGTGCCTCGCCAAAATCTCACACTCGACGAATGACGGCCGGGAACCGAAGCTTTCCGCCAGTGGCGGTGTTGCCGTTTATTCCACAGATGGTGGAGGTATTGGTACCGGACTAGCGTCAGCCGAGCGTCGGGATAGAAGGACGAGGCTTTCCAGGTTGTAATGTATGCCGGTCCCGTTAGATGTTCTAGATACCTTTCATTTCTCGTTCTGGTTGGCGGCTGCGAACGCAAGCTCGATAGTTCGCAGCCGCTCAAGTCCTTCTTTACTTAAAAATGCTGAGTACGTCCTGAGGTACCCCACTATCCGCCGGCTTATCCCAGCCGACTTCGAAGTACTTTTCCCAGTTCTGGGCCCACGGCCGGCCGTAGTAGTCGATAAAGCGAGGGTCGGCCTCGGTCACTTGCGCGGGCCTGCCATTCACATTCCGGAGATTGGTCAAACACTCGATGTAAGTGTATCGCCGGTTGGGATCGTCCGGGGTCGCTTGCCGCGCAAAACGATAACTGGCACGCAGCGGCCGTAGGAACGCGTCGGGATCGTAAAATATCGCCTCGTGATCGAGTCCCACGAACTTCCCGCTTGCGTCGTAAGCCGGCTTGTAGGTTTCGACCGTTTCGAGCTTATCACTCCATTCGAACATGGAGTGCGAGAGGGTCCAGGCCTGCACGTTGGCGGTCCAGGTGACCAGAGTGGTTCCATCCCAGAATCCGACCGTCTCCCCATACCACTGCGGGACCTTTTGTACATGGTCTTTCCCGATCAAAACCTGGCGCAGAAAGTTCACCGCGATGCCGGACAGGAACTGGACCTTCCAGGGGGTCATCGTAAGTTGAAAATTCCCGGCATTCGTGGCCTCAGCCCACCAGCGCATGAGTCCATCCGGCTGACAGAACGAGGATGGCCACTGGGGTGCATTGTCCGGACCCTCGTGGTAGTCATCCTGAACCATGCGCTTTTGATATTCCGGAGTGAGTAAGGACAGGATTGTAGGAACTTGGTTGACGGTGCCCCAAATCCACTCCGCGCCCATGTCGTGTCCCGGTCCTGCGTCCCGTGCGTACCATCCATCCCAGTCAGGCGTGGTCGCCTTGGTATAGACGGTGGGGCCGCCCTTAGCCTTTGCTGCCGCGAGCAAGGCCTCGTAATGTTCCTTGGCCGTCTTGTAAGGGTAGGGGCTCACAATCTTCGCTCGCGAATAGTCCTTGCTGCAGTCGCCCCACGCAGCCGAGGTCGGCGGGGCCCCGCCAATACGGTGCGAGGTCCAGATGTCCGTCAGTTGGCGGGGTGTATTGCACCGAAAATAGCGTTGGTCAGACCAAAGGGCCTGATCCTTGTAGAAATTTTTCGACGAAAACAAATCGATTGGCAGTTTCGCCATTCCTGCCGGTGGCCCCGAGAACGTCGGCGTATTGCCTCGTCCGCCGCGTCCCGCCTGGTCCGGTGTCGCAGGGGGCTGCGCCCCGTACTGCTGCGCGAATACCTTCGATGCCGGCCCGATCGGCGACATCCAAGTGAGCGCGATCAGGACCAAGAAGCTGCAAAAAGGAACGAATACTCTAGCTCTCATTTGGTTTGACTCCCTCCCAGTCGTCTTAATCGGGATTTCCGATTTGGCCCACTTTCTGCCGCATCGTACGCCTCGCCTGCCATCGACGCAACGAATTTCACCGGAGCAGACCCCCCAATGAGGATGCGAGGTTTTGGCGGCCGAGTTCAGAGAAACGCTCTCGGGAGTTGGCGTGTTCCCGAAAGGCAGCGAAAGTTGGCCGAAAACGTTGCTTAACTCGAACCCGCCTAAGGTGTATAAGGGTGTCATCGGCAGTGACAATCTTTCCGCGCCCTACGATTGGGAGGAACGCCATGCCCAAAAAGCTCCACTGGGTTCTGTCGGGACTGACGATTTGCGCCCTGTACGCGTGGCCTGGGCGGGCACAAGAGCAGGCACAGACGGCTAAGCCCGATTCTCCTGAAGTTCTGGCCCATATCGAAAAAGCAAAAGAGATTGCAGGCACCTTTTGGGCGACGGAGGAGCACTTTCTCTGCGAGGCGCCTCGCGCAGACATCGCCGCCGATCCCGGGCCTGTCAAACTGTTCGATAATCTCTACGCCATTCCCGGGCAGTACTCTGTTACAAATGGCGTCGTCTACGTGATCCCTACCTCGGCGGGAATCATGTTGATCGACTCTGGCCACAGGAAAGATGTCGAGACGGTTGTCCTTGCGGGGTTAAAAACTCTCGGGCTGGATCCGGCGAACATCAAGCTGATTATCGTGACGCATGGCCACGAGGACCATTACGGCGGGTCGGTATATCTGCAAGAACATTACGGCGCGCACGTCGTGTTGTCGGCCGCCGATTGGGATTTCATGTCCAATCCTCGTCCAGCGGGTCGGGGAAATGCAGCCCAGCCTCCAGTGCTGCCGAAGCGAGATATGATTGCCTTCGAGGGGCAGCCGATCACTCTCGGCGACGAGAAGGTAACGCCCGTTTTCATTCCCGGACATACGCCAGGTTCACTGGGTTTGATTTTCCGCGTAAAAGAAGGCGGCAAAACACACGTCGTTGGTATCGTGGGAGGAGGATTCATCGCACAAGGTCCACCCAGTCAAGTGCAGCAGTTCATTGACTCCCTCCAGCACTTCGAGCATTGGACTAAAAAGATGAAAGTTGACGTGGAACTTCAGAACCATCCGGTTATGGATGGATTTGCCGACAAACTGGCGGCCGTTCGCGCGCGAAAACCAGGAGAGCCGAACCCGTTCATCGTCGGCCAGGAAAATTACACCAAGTTTCTGGACGTCATGTCGGAGTGCGCCAAGGTTACGCTCGCCCGCCTCAAGGAGTGACACTTGCCCAAGTGCCGTAAGTCTCCTTCTCGGAAGGTAGCAGTGAGCCTCACGGGGGCAGTTCCTCACCTTCCGGTCGAGGAAGGACCGCGCTCTTCGAGTAGAGCGAACCGCAGTCTGGCTGCAGCTTTGCAATCCGGTAATCGTGTGGGTCTAATCACCCGGCGTAACAGCGGCGTCGGACACTGATTCAATGGCAGATCAACCGAAAAGTGCCATAACGCTCCATGCCAAGCCTGAAGCTATTGGCATCGACCCCACAAGAACTGCGGTTATCGTGGTGGACATGCAGAATGACTTCGGCAGCAAAGGTGGCATGTTCGATCTTGCCGGAATTGATATTTCCGTGATCCGAAGGGTCATCGCCCCTACCACCAGAGTCCTGGATTCGGCCCGACGCAAGGGCCTCAAGATTATCTATCTCAAGATGGGCTTTCGTCCCGATCTCTCCGACCTAGGTGCTCCCGACTCTCCCAACCACATGCGCCACATGCGGCTGGGGGTGGGAAACACCGTTCGTGCTCCGAATGGCACCGAAGGTCGAGTATTGGTCCGAGACACCTGGAACACAGATATTCTCTCGGAACTCCAGCCGCACACCGGTGATGTTGTCATCTACAAACATCGATACAGCGGCTTCTATCAAACCGACCTGCATGCCCGTCTTCAGGAGCTTGGGATGAAATACCTCATCTTCGTGGGGTGTACCACGAGCGTATGCGTGGAATCGACGGCCAGAGACGCTATGTTCAGAGATTATGCATGCGTGCTGCTGGCGGATTGCGTAGGTGAGCGCCTCGGAAATAGCTTGACGAGGAGTAATCACGAAGCATCACTTCTGGTCATGCAGACACTGTTCGGCTGGGTCTCGAGTTCTGAGGAGTTCGTGAAAACTTTTGGTGAACAACCGATCACCGAGCACGAGATCATGAACAGGCACTCGGGTGTATGACGATTTCACCTGACTTCTCGCTTCCCGTCCGGATCGTACCGACGTGACGCGCCTTAACGCGTGGCCCATTGTCTCTGCGCAGGACGATCACAACGTCGTCGGCTCAACGAAGCGTCGACAGCTCAGACCCGCTCCGCATCGACTCACGCCCTGTGTTTCTGTTTCTTCCTCCCTGATGGGGCGCCGCTCGTCGTTAAGCAACCATATCGGCAGAAATATGGCCTCGCGCGAACGGGTCATTCCCCATTGGGACGATTCGATCCGAGCGCCCGATTCTGGGCTTATTGCCATCGTACCTCGCCCGCGCCCACGGAGAAGTTGCTCGGGAAAGTGGCCAGCGGAGCGCCCTATTCTAATTGTCGGATGGCGTGGAGCCGGAGTAGACTTGCGCTGTCGCAACGGGATCGTTACTGGACACAAGTTATGCGAGAATTCGATTTCGGCCGGCTCGACGGCTGGATTTTTGGAGGCTCTATGAAATTGAAAACTAAGTCCCGGATCGCAGGGTGTTTTCTAGGCTTGGCTCTTGCTTCGAGCACAGCAGTAATCGCGCAGCAACGAGGTGGCCAACAGCAGCAGAATTTTGCGCAGCCGCAAGGTGAACGGCAGGCAACGGTCAAAGAAATCGCAGGTGTGATCTCGGCCGGAGCCACTTGGAAATTGGTTTGGGGAGGGCCCGACAACGCAGACGGGATCGTCTCCGCTAAAGACGGCAGCCTGCTTTTTGCGCAGGAGCAGCCCAGCTACGTTGGTAAGATCGATAAGAACGATAAGTTTTCCATCTACCTGCAGAACACTCACGGCACCGGCGCTCTAGCTATCGATTCGAAGGGGCGTCTGCTAGGGGCGGCGAGGACCTGCACGGACCCGGGCGGACATCCAGACCAATGCACGGAGGCGCCAGGCGTCGTGCAGTTGCAGCCTGAATTCAAGGTGCTTGCCAACAGCTTCCAAGGCAAAGGAGTCGGGCGCCCGAACGATCTGATGGTTGACAAAAAAGGGGGAGTATATTTCAACTCACCATCGGGAAATTTCTACGTGAAGCCCGATGGCGAGGTCATCAGCATTAGCGAGACCCTCAGAACCAACGGCATCATTCTTAGCCGCGATGAGAAGACGCTCTATGTGACCAACGGCGGAACTCTGGTCGCTTTCGATGTTCAGCCCGATGGTTCGGTCACGAACCAGAGGGATTTTGCCAAGCTTGAAGCGGGTGGAAACGGTGACGGCTCGACGATTGACTCGGAGGGCCGGATTTACATCTCTACGGGTCCCGGTGTGCAGGTAGTCAGTCCGGAGGGAAAATTCCTTGGCCTAATTCCGTCGCCGAGGAATGTTGTAAGCGTCGCGTTTGCCGGACCCGACAAGAAGACGCTCTACATGGTGGGAGGAGGCGCCGTGGGGCCGGACGGAACGGAACTTAAGACCGCTCCCGGAGTGCGGAATAACGCAAAGTCGATTTACAAGATCGAGATGCTGGCCCAGGGCTTCAAGGGCCGCGCCAAGTGAGTTTGCAGGGTTCCACGGCTCGCATTTTCCGCCTTCGTGCCGTCATCTGGATCTGCGCGGGAGCGGAGGGGCGCGAAAAACATCCAGAGATGGGATGGGAACGCGAGTGGAAATCCACCGGAGAAATACAACTGCCACCAAGCTGGTCCGACGTGCGTGTCTGCCGAGCAACGTCTAAGGCGAGACCGATACCGCAGGAAATACCTGAAGTGCTGAATGGATTTCGCGACTAACGTCGAAAGAGCAGACTACGAAAAGCGCAGAGCAGAACGCTGAATCTTCCCTGTGGCGGTCTTGGGCAACTCCTCCATAAACTCGATCCAGCGGGGGCGTTTGTAAGGTGCCATATTATTCATGCAATATTCTATTAACTCAGCGGTTAACTCATCCGAGGCGGTGTAGCCCTTCCGCAGGGCCACAAAGGCCTTAGGCTTGACCAATTCGTCCCGATCGGGGTAACCCATCACTGCGCACTCGAACACGGCTTTGTGGGTGCGCAGCACATGCTCGATTTCCACCGGCGAAACCCAGATCCCGCCGACCTTCAGCATATCGTCAACGCGGCCGCCGTAGTGATAGTAGCCTTCCTCATCGACAAAGAACTTGTCGCCGGTAAAGAGCCATTCTCCGCGGAATGAGTTCTGGCTTTTGTGGTACTGATGTAGATAAAACAGGCTGAACGTCTCGCCCTTAACGAATAAATCGCCGATTTCACCCGTTGGCACTTCCAGGCCGTCCTCATCGGCAACCTTCAGTTCAAAACCCTGGACGACTTTGCCGATCGTGCCGGGCCGAACATCGCCGGGGCGGTTCGACACGAATAGTGCAAAAGCCTCGGTTGTTCCCATGGATTCGATGATCTCCAACCCCGTTTTTTCTTTCCACGCATGCCAAAGCGCAGTTGGCAGAGCCTCACCGGCCGCGACACAGAGGCGCAGGGATGATAGGTCGTACCGCTCGGCAAAATTGTCAACCGCCATAAGACTGGCGTAGCCGGTCGGCACATTGAACAGGAAGGTCGGTTTGAAACGATCGATCGTTTCCAGAACGTTCGTCGCAACCCGCGGTGGTTTCGAGCACAAGACCGTATTGGCGCCCACATGCCAGGGGGAAAACAGAGCCACACCGAGACCATAGGTGAAAAACAGCCGAGCCACGGAAAACACTCGGTCGGTCTCGTTCAGCCCAAGCGTATTGACGGTATATAGCTGTGAGCTAATCGGCATGTCTTTGTGCGCATGCGGAATGCCTTTGGGAGGCCCGGTCGTGCCGCTCGTATAATTCAACGCGCAAAAGTCATCGCGGTGAGTCCGCGCAGGATCGAGCTCGGTGGATTCGCTTTTGATCCAGTCATCAAACGCAAGGTAGTCGATCCCCGCAGGCTCGTGCGCTTGACCGATTACGATGACGTGCTCCAGGAATTTCCGTTCAGCCCGGGTCTCCACAATCCGAGGAAGCATCGTCTCATGAACGATCAACACTCTCGCCCGGCTATCATCCAGAATGTAAGCGCACTCCGAGGGCGTCAGCGTCGTACTCATACCGACCACGGTACCACCGACTTTCACGGTACCGAAAAAAGACGTGATCCATTCGGGCAAGTCTAGCGAAAGCAAAGCGACGAAATCGCCAATTCGTACGCCCAATTTTTCCAAGGCATTGCCAACCTGATTAACCTCCTGGGAAACTTGCCGGAAAGTCATGTCTCTTTCCAGGCTATAGAGGGCTATTTTGTCGGTGCGCTGGGCCAGGTTGCGTTCAAGGATGTCGACGCAGTTGTAGCGTAGCGGTAGGTCGCTGATTTTCACGGGAATATCACTGTCTCTTTTCGTTAGATGGGAACACGGCAGGTCGCTTGTTTCGGAGGCCTTCCAGTCCGGCCAAAAGATCCGGGCTGAAGAAGCCCATCATCTCCAGAACCAGAGAATGATCAAAAATCGGTCCGGCTTGGAGAAGCCATTGGTTGAGCACGCGTTTCGTGAATTTGATCGCGTCCCGCGATCCTGTCGCGATTGTCGTCGCCACTTCCATGGCCTTATCGGCCAGGCGGTCATCTTCTACGCAGAGGCTGACCAAGCCAATCCGCTCCGCCTCCCGGCCGTCGATGAAGTTGGAAGTCATCAAGTAATACTTCGCCTTCGCCATGCCGCACAACAGCGGCCATATAATGGCCGCGTGATCGCCCGCCGCCCATCCCATCTTGGTATGTCCGTCCGCCAGGCGGGCGCTTTCGGCCATGATGCTGATGTCGGATAGCAGGGCGACAACGACGCCGGCTCCAACTGCCACACCGTTGACAGCTGAAATGATCGGTTTGGAACAATGCAACATGTTGTAGACGATGTTGCGGGTTTCCTCAAAGATAGTGACCACTTCTTCGTAATTGCCGTGCGCGTTTTTGATTCTGTCCAGGTCGCCTCCGGCTGAAAACGCTCTGCCTGAACCCGTAACCACTGCGACGCGGACATCCGGGTCGCGATCAATGACAAGCCAGATGTCGGCGAATGCCTGGTGCAAACCGGCGTCGGCCGTATTCAGCTTGTCCGGCCGGCTCAGGGTCATCCACAGAATGCCGTTCTCGCGACGCTCGAACTGAATATTGTGAAAACTAGAATAATCCATGGGTATTCCTTCTGTCAGACCACGTGACTAGGTTCGTACACGCCGTATACGGCTCGGAGCGTTTCGCAAATTTCACCGACCGTGGCATAAGTCTTTACACATTCGATCAACGCTGGCAAGAGGTTTTCCTTTCCCCGAGCGGCGCCGGCCACATCAGCCAAGCTTTGTTGCACCAAAACATTGTTGCGTTGCTGCCGGAGCGTCCGCAGCCGCTGAACCTGGTGCGCTTCCATTTCGGGATTACCTTTAAACACCGGAATTCCTTGCGATCGCTCGTCCTGAAAGCTATTGAGCCCAACCAATATCCTTTCTTTGCTTTCGATCTGGCGCTGATAGCGGTAAGCCGCCTCGGCCAATTCCCGATGGTAGTAGCCGTTTTCGATGCACCGAACCGCTCCACCGAGCGCCGCGATCTTGTCGAGATATTGACAAACCTCATGCTCGATGGCATCGGTCAATGACTCGATGGCGTACGAGCCACCCAGAGCGTCGACGGTGCCTGTCACTCCGGCCTCGTGAGCCACAATCTGCTGAGTACGTAGGGCGATGGTGGCGGCTTCTTCGGTGGGGATGGAGTAAGCTTCGTCGTAAGATGAAGTCGCGATCGTTTGCACACCTCCCAGCACCGCGGCCAGGGTTTCGATCGCGACGCGAGCGATGTTGTTCAAGGGCTGCTGCGCGGCCAGATTTCCGCCCAATGTATAGGCGAAAATCTTCAACTTCATCGTTTCGGGATTTCGAGCGGCATACCGCTCGCGCATTAACTTGGCCCATACACGCCGCGCCGCCCGGAATTTGGCGACTTCCTCCAGAAAGTCAATTCCCCCTCCAAGGAAGGTCCAAATTTGGGGAGCAAACGCATCGATATTCAAGCCGCGCTGCCGCACCTCGTCGATATACGCCAAGCCATTGGCAAAGGTGAAAGCCAATTCCTGGGCCGCCGTGCTACCGCTGTCGCGGATGTGATAGCCGCTCATCGCGAGCGGCGTCCAAGCTTGCAGATGGCGGGCGCAATACTCGATGACATCCGCCGATAACTTAAGCCCCGCTTCGGGGGGGAAGATGTAAGTGCCGCGGGCAATATACTCCTTGAGAACATCATTCTGAATAAACATCCGGGTGTTGCGGGGGTTCACGCCTCTCTTTTCAAAAGCGGCAACGTACATCGCGCTGATAATCGGGCCAACGGCGTTGGCGGTGGTCCGAATCTGGCGTACCTTTTCCAGCGGAATGCCTTCGAACAGCCGTTCCATGTCGGCCAGCGAACCGATATGGACGCCGGTCACACCGACTTCACCGGATGCGAGGGGATGATCGGCGTCGTACCCGCACTGAGTGGGAAGGTCCAGAGCTATGGAAAAGCCGGTCTGACCGCGATCCAGGAGGGCCCGATAGCGTTCGTTGGCTTCCTCCGCCGACCCGTAACCGGAGTACATGCCCATGACCCAAAAATTGCTGCGATACATCGTCGGCGTGATGCCGCGAGTAAACGGATAGGCCCCAGGATAGCCCAAACGCGCTCGGTCGCCGACACTATCGGTCGGCACGTCCTCGAACGTGTAGACTCGCTCGAGCGGCACGCCGGAGCTGGTCGTGAAGCTCGCGCGCCGTTCTGCTTCGGTCTCCGAGTGGGGAGCCAAGATTTTCGCTTCCCAGTCCGATTTACTGGTTAAGTCGGCATCCGAGACCGTTACCTTTTCGTTGCTCACGCTGCCCTCAGTTGCCTAGTTATCCACTTTGACAATCACGGCTTCACCCTCGCCGATACCGCCGCACAGAGTGGCTAAACCATAGTAAGGCCGATTGTTGCCGCTCTCCCGCCGGCGGCGACGCAGTTCGTAGATCAGGGTCGTGACCATTCGTCCGGCGGTTGCTCCAGTGGGATGGCCGATAGCGATCGCACCACCGTTCACGTTGGTCTTTGCTCGAATGGCTTCGGCCTTTTCCCGGTTGCGGCCAGCCATAACTAGGGTCGAGACCAATGGCACAGCGGCAAAGGCTTCGTTGATTTCAACCAGATCTATGTCCTCAATCGTCATTCCCACCTTTTCCAAGGCTAACCGGGCGGATTCGGCTGGTATGGAAGCGATCTTGTCGGGATGACCGGATGCCATGGCCCAACCCATCAGGGTCGCCAAAGGCCGCTTGTTTCGCCGTTCGGCCTCTTCGGTAGACATTATCAACAGCGCCGACGCCCCCGTGCTCAGACCGGGCGCATTGCCGGCTGTAACCGTGGCGCTGCCATAAAGCGTGGGCAGTTTGGCTAGTCCTTCCAGCGTGCTGTCGGATCGAGGCGATTCGTCTTCCGCAACTAGAATCGGCTTACCCCGTTCTTGCGGGGCTTCAATGGATATCAACTCATCTTTGAATTTGCCCGACTCTTTGGCGTTGAAATATTTCTGATGACTGCGCCATGCCCAACAATCCTGTTCCTCGCGGCCAACACCAAATTCAACGGCTTCTTCACCGGCCTGAACAGCGCGGGGCTTGCCGGTCATCGGACAGGCGATTACCAACTGATCTTTGAGGTTGACGTCACCGAGTCGATTCCCCCAGCGAAGGCCTGTTAGAAAGTAAGGCACCTTGCTCATGTTCTCGGTGCCTCCCGCTACTGCGATCTTCGCTTCCCCAAGCCGGATAGAACGTGACGCCATATTGATCGCGGCCATCGAGGAACAGCAGGCCCGGTCAACGGTGTAAGCCACTCTGTTGGGGGATATCTTCGCCTCGATTAAAAGCTGGCGCGCGATAGAACGGTCCGCACCAGGCAGGTTGACTCCGGTGGCTACCTCTTCCACATCATCCGGAGGTATACCGGCTCGCCGGATAGCCTCGGCCACCACCAGGCCGCCAAGCTTAGGTAAGGTAAAATCCTTGAGGACACCGCCGAATTTCCCGAAAGGACTCCGGACCGCGCTGATTACGACCACTTCCTTCTGACTCACAAAGACTCTCCTTAGCAGCAGGCTGCTTTCCAGGATTCGCTGTTGAAACCGCGTGCAATGCGAATGAAAAATTCGCAATCCAGAGTTCCGTATTTTTACACGAGGGTTCCCAGGCTCTAAATAATGGCCTCCTGCTTCAGCTCCCCAACTTGATCTTCTGTGTAACCCAGAAGTTCGGTGAGGATTTCGGCGTTATGTTGACCCAGCAGCGGGGCAGGGTTGGTCAGCGGCGCCGCTTCGCCGGACAGCCGCGCTACAGGGCCTACAAGCTTGACCGAGCCGAGGATTGGATCAGGCACGTCAATCAACAACTGCCGTGCCGCGACGTGCGGGCAATCAAAAATTTCCTTGGCATTCTGTACTGGACCGATTGGCAACCCAACGGCGAGTAGCTTCTCAGTGGCTTCTCCTTTGGTGTGACGGCGGAACCAGTCATTGATAATCTCCCCAAGCCAGCCGGACATATTCTTGGCGCGCTCCGGACCGGAGGTCGCGCCTGCGCGCCCAACAATATCCGGCCGCTCGATAGCTTGGCAAAACTTGGTCCAATCACCTTCGGTCGCGACGATCAGACCAATCCAGCCGTCGCGGCATTCGAAAGGACCCCATGGCGCCATATATGGCTCGCGGCCGCGTACAAGCGTATGTCCGGTCAGCGAATAGGCTGTGACGGAACGCTCCGCCAAGCCGATGATGGTGTCATACATCGAAACATCAATGTACTGGCCTCGACCGGTTTGAATTCTTTGATAAAGCGCGAGCATAATAGCGTAAGCCGCTTGCATACCCGAAGCGATGTCGCCTAAAGCGACCCCCAACCATGTTGGTGGGCCGTCAGCCTGACCACAAGTGTGCATCAGTCCGCCCATTGCCTGAGCCACGATGTCATAGGCGGGCCGTTTGCTGTACGGGCCAAGGTAGCCCTCCAGACTGCCGAAACCGGAGATGCAAGCGTAAATCAGGCCGGGATTGAGTTCTGAAAGCGCCTTGTAGCCGAGACCCATTTCGTCCAGCAAGCCGGGCCTGAAGTTTTCGACGACGACATCTGACTTCCGGGCCAAATCACGAAAAAGCTGGCGGCCCCGATCGCTCTTGAGATTGAGCGTCAAACTACGTTTGTTGCGATTGAACCGCAGAAAATATCCGCTTTGAGTTTCTCCTTTATCGTTTTTGATTTTCGGTGCGCCGCCGCGAGCAACGTCACCGCCCTCCGGGCGCTCAACCTTGATAACACTGGCTCCCTGATCGGCCAGCATCATGGTACAGTAAGGCCCGGCCACTTGAATTTCGAAACTCAGCACTCTTATACCATCGAGAGGTCTGCGGGAGCGACTCACTATGCCTCCAGATCGGAGCGAAGATCGATAAGGAGAAAACCACTAGACTTAACCACCCACGTTATAGCATTTCGTTTCACAGCGCAAGGGATCCGAGCGAGTTGAACGGCCCGCGGCTCGATCACGATTTTTTTGATACCCGATTTCCCATGCTCGATTATCATAGCGCCCGAATCGTGGCCCGAGACGTGTTTCGTTGAAGTGATAACTCTACTATGTTCAAGAAAATTCTTGTCGCTAATCGGGGTGAGATTGCAGTTCGCGTGATTCGAGCCTGCCGCGATTTGGGGATCCGAACAGTCGCGGTTTACTCGGAAGCGGATTTCGGAGCGCTTCATGTACGCATGGCGAACGAGGCGTACCCAATTGGGTCGTCTCCGGCGCGAGAAAGTTACCTCGTCATCGAAAAGATTCTCGATGTCGCCAAACGAGCCCACGCGGACGCGGTTCATCCCGGATACGGATTCCTGGCTGAGAATGCACTGTTCGCGAAGGCCTGCGAGGAGGCGGGCATCACGTTCGTCGGACCATCGCCGGCTTCGATCGCTCTCATGGGGTCCAAGGTGGAGGCGCGGCGGGCGGCGGCTCGATACGGCGTCGAGATGGTGCCAGGCACGCTCGATCCGATTACCTCCGATGCGGAAGCGCGAGCGACTGCTGCTTCGATTGGCTATCCGATCATGTTGAAGGCATCGGGGGGAGGCGGAGGCAAAGGGCTCCGTTTCGTGCGTTCTCAAGATGAATTGGAAAGTGCGCTGCGGAATACACGGTCGGAAGCGCTCGCCGCGTTTGGGGACGATGCGATTTACATCGAAAAGTTCGTCGAAAGGCCGCGCCACGTGGAGATTCAGGTCCTGGCGGACCGTCATGGAGCGGCGATCTATGCGGGTGAGCGGGAATGCACCATACAGCGCCGACACCAGAAGGTGATTGAGGAATGCCCTTCGCCGATTATGGATGCCGACCTTCGGCGCCGTATGGGTGAAGCCGCATTGAACGTCGTCAAGGCGGCGCAATACTACAATGCGGGCACAGTCGAGTTTCTTGTCGATCGAAGCCGCCGGTTCTACTTTCTCGAAATGAACACTCGGCTTCAGGTTGAGCATCCGGTAACGGAAATGGTTACTGGCCTCGATCTGGTGAAGGATCAGATTCGTATCGCGAATGGCGAAAAGCTCGCGCTCCGGCAGGAAGATATCACGATGCGCGGCTCCGCCATCGAATGCCGCATCTACGCAGAAGATCCTTCCGATAACTTCTTCCCATCTCCGGGCAAGATTACGGCGCTTCGCGCTCCAGCGGGTCCCGGCATCCGCGATGACGGAGGAGTTTACGAGGGGTGGACCGTCCCCATTCATTACGACCCTCTGATATCCAAACTGGTGGCCTGGGGCGCGACTCGCAATGAAGCAATTGACCGGATGAAGCGCGCCCTGGGCGAGTATCGCGTCGAAGGAATCAAAACCAACATCTCGTTTTTTCTGGAGATATTGAACCTCCCGGATTTTCGAACGGGCGATTTCGATACGGGCTTTATCGATGGTTGGCTCCAAAGTCGGACGGCGGAGTCTCCCCTCTCGAACCTCAATCGTGACCTCGCAGCGCTCGCCGCGGCGGTTTTCCATTCCGAAATCTCGGCGGCCCCATTGGAAACCTCAAAACAAACCCAAAGTCTGTGGAAAATGGACGGCCGGCGCCGGGCGATGAGAACCTGATGAAGTACTCCGCGATCGTTCAAGGGCAGCGTCTCGAGATCGAGCTGAAGCGGATAGAGTCTGGGCGGATCGAGGCCGAAATCGATGGACGCTCATACAAGCTTCAAGGCAAACGCGTTGAACCCGGAATCTATTGGTTTAACTGGAACCATCAATCGCTGGAGATTGGTGTAACCGAAAGTGCGGGAGGCTATGCGATCTCGCTGTCAGGAGAGCGGATTGATGTGGAGATTGTCGACGCGCGTACTGCCCTCAGGCGAGCCGCCCAGCATGGACACACCGGCGCCGCCCAGATCCGAGCGCCAATGCCGGGCATAGTGGTCAAGCTCTTAGTCGCAGAGGGCGCCGAGGTGCGTGCGAATCAAGGCATCCTAGTCGTCGAAGCCATGAAAATGCAGAATGAAATCCAATCTCCCAAGAAAGGCGTCGTGCGGAAGCTGGAAGTAGCGGAAGGTGCTGCTGTGACATCGGGTGATTTGCTCGCCACGGTTGAGTAAGGTAGCGTGGACTGCGTCCCGTCAAATCCCGGCGACGCATTGTTGATTCGTGTGTGTTGGTGCCGGCTCGACGAGTCCTCGGGCTGCGGAGTTTCCAACAAAAGAGGAGAAGAACGTGAGGATTGCGATCTTAGGCGGCACGGGAGAACAGGGACCAGGACTGGCGTTGCGCTGGACCATGGCTGGAGAAGAGGTGATCATCGGTTCGCGCAGCCGGGAGCGAGCTGAGAAGGTCGCGTTCGAACTCAATGCAGAGCTCGGTGGATCGCGGATCCGCGGTTTGGATAATGTTGAGGCAGCCGAGGCGGCGGAAATAGCGGTCCTGACGGTTCCCTACACGGCGCACCTCAGCACACTCGAGAGCATCAAGGCTCAGGTGCAAGGCAAGATCTTCATCGACGTGTCGGTGCCTTTGGACCCCGAAAATCCGCGCCGCATGAAAATGCCCCCAGCAGGCTCGGCAACCGAAGAAGCACAAGAGTTTCTCGGTCCTGCGACCAAGGTTGTGGCCGCGTTCCAAAATGTTGCGGCCCATTTGCTTCGCGATCCCAAGCACTTCATCGACTGCGATGTGCTGCTGTGCGGTAATGATGCCCAAGCCAAGAAAACGGTCATGGCCTTAGTGGCCCAAATGGGCTTGCAGACCTACGATGCTGGACCTGCCGAGAGCGCTCGTGTGGTGGAAGGGCTGACCTCTATCCTGATTCGCCTGAATATTCGCCACAAGGTAAAGGGATCGGGGATACGTCTCAGCGGGTTGCCGCGATAGCAGCGAGCCGTCCTACCCTCTTGGAAAAGTTCCCCAACTCGTCACGCGCAGCGGCGTGATTGCGATCAGAAGGCGATTTTCCAACGGCATCGCGTGATATTGGGTGTATTTGTCCCGCAACAACCCTATACCCGCCGCGTATACATCGCCGCGCTCGAGAATCTCTGCTCGACCCGTCACGAGCACCCACGCCAGATGGGCCCAGTTCTCGTGGTAATCATCTACTACGACGGCGACTCTCGGATTGGCCAGCAGGTTGCGGACGCGCCTCAATTGGCGCGGCTCGACGCGCTTCGGCTTGCTGTCCACAGGAGTGTAAAGCCTTCGATCGTCTACCGCGAAGACGATCGGTAGGACATTCGGCTGACCCGCAGCGTCGGCCGTCGCTAGCCTACCCACGCGCATTCTGGCCAAAAAATCTCGCTCACTCTCGCTAAAGATTGCACGGCTCATAGCGTTTTGGTAGTGTCCTAATTTCCCAGATTAGGACACTACCAGCTTTTTGGGGGCCCCGCTTGATTATAAGACTTGCTGGGACGACCGCCCCAGGCGATACGCGGTGTCGCCCTGCGGATACACTTGCGCGAGACGCAACGCATCGGTATAGTCTGAGGCCGTCGGCCGAGAGCTTCCTTTCCCGCCCGGCTGATCGCGTGGAATGATTGAGAAACTCGCTGATTCCAGGCGATTCGTCCATATCAAATGGAGGCAGTCCGAATGAAATTTGGAGTGTTTCTGCCCGTCTCGGGGCGGGCGGCAGTCCCTGAAGTTCTGACCGAAGCGGCGCAGCAAGCCGAGAATCTGGGATACGATGCCGTATGGGCTGCGGAACGCCTGGTCAATCCGTGGGAAGTGAACACCGCTTACCCATATAAAGAGAACCAGCAATGGCAGTCCTTCGTACCCCCGGACGTTCCATTCTTGGAGCCTTTCACCTGCTTGGCATTCTTGTCCGGGGCTACGAAGAAGGTCAGGCTGGGTATCAGCGTCGCCGTCTTACCGTATCGCCACCCGCTCTACACCGCAAGGGTTGCCACCTCCATCGATACGCTTTCCAACGGACGACTAATCCTCGGCGTCGGCATCGGCTGGATGGTCGAAGAGTTTGAGTCGTTGGGTGTGGACTACCATAAACGAGGGGCCATGGCCAACGAGCAACTTCAGATCTTCGACCTTCTGTGGAAAACGGAAAGGCCAAGCTTCCAAGGGAAACATTACAAATTCGCTGCCTTGGCGGTAAGCCCCAAGCCGGTTCAGAAACCTCGCTTCCCGATCTGGACGGGCGGAGAAAGCGACGCCGCCGTAAAGCGGGCAGCCACATATGCGGACGCCTGGTTCTCCTACCACGTAAGTATCACGGCTCAAGAACTCGCCGCCAAATACGACAACGTGAAGAAGATTGCCGCGCAGGTCGGCAGGCCACTCCCTCCACAACTATGTTGCTGCCGGCCCGTCGAGATCACCGAACAAGCGGTGCCTCAACACGAAGACGAGCTCAAGGGCAACCCCGAGCAACTCATCGCCGCGCTGAAAGCATTTGAGAATGTCGGCGTTCAACACATGGCTCTTCAGTTCATGGTCGGACGGTGGCCGGAACGGAAGCGCAAGATCGATTGGTTTGCCAAAGAGGTTATGCCGGCGTTTAAGGATTGAAGCATCTTAGTATCCCTCCCCCCTATAGCGGGATGTTCCCATGTTTCTTAGGGGGGTTGCTATCGCGCTTCGTGTCGAGCATCCGCAGCGCGATAATCAGCTTCCGGCGAGTGTATTTCGGCTCGATGACTTCGTCGATGAAGCCGTGTTCGGCGGCGATATAAGGATTCGCAAATTTCTCCCGGAACTCCTGGACCTTCTCTTGACGCTTTTCGTTCAAGTCCTTCGCCGCCAATAGCTCGCGGCGATAAATGATATTCACCGCGCCCTCCGGGCCCATGACGGCGATTTCAGCCGTGGGGTACGCAAAATTTACGTCCGTGCGAATATGCTTGCTCGCCATCACACAGTAGGCGCCTCCATAGGCCTTGCGGGTGATGACGGTAAGTTTGGGCACGGTGGCTTCGGAAAATGCGAAGAGCAGTTTCGCGCCGTGCTTGATAATACCGCCAAATTCCTGGTTCGTTCCCGGCAGAAATCCCGGAACATCTTCAAATGTGACTAGCGGAATATTGAACGCATCGCAGAAACGAACAAAGCGCGCGCCTTTGACCGATCCGGCGATATCCAAACATCCAGCTAGGTAGGCCGGCTGGTTGGCGACGATACCCACCGGTCGTCCATCCAAACGGCCGAATCCGATGACCAGATTCTTCGCGTAGTGCTCCTGCACCTCAAAGAAGTAGTTATCGTCGACCACAGCGTGGATGATGCCCTTGATGTCGTAAGGAATATTCGACTCCGCGGGTACCATCGTGTTCAGCGATTCTTCCACACGATCCCATGGATCGCTCGTGGGCCGGCGCGGCGGGTCCTCCATGTTGTTCGACGGAATGAACGAGAGCAACTCCCGCAATAGCAAAAGACATTCCTCGTCATTGCGAGCCATGAAATGCGCGACGCCGCTCTTGCTGTTATGCGTCATAGCGCCGCCCAGCTCTTCCTTGGTGACTTCCTCGTGGGTCACGGTCTTAATCACATCAGGACCGGTGACAAACATGTAGCTGGTTTTATCGACCATGGCGATGAAATCGGTGATCGCCGGTGAATAAACAGCGCCTCCGGCGCAGGGTCCCATGATGGCGGAAATCTGCGGAATCACGCCCGAGACGACGGTGTTCCGCAGGAAGATGTCCGCATAGCCTCCCAGCGAAACGACGCCTTCCTGAATCCTGGCGCCACCCGAATCGTTCAGTCCAATGACCGGCGCGCCCATCTTCATCGCGAGATCCATGATCTTGCAAATTTTTTGCGCGTTGGTTTCGCTCAGAGAACCGCCAAAAACGGTAAAATCCTGGGCAAAAACATACACAAGGCGGCCATCGATGCGGCCATAGCCCGCGACGACGCCATCGCCCGGATACTGCTGTTCCTGCATGCCGAAATCGAGGCAGCGGTGCTTGACGAACCTGCCCATCTCTTCAAAGGAGTCCTTGTCCAAAAGCGTCGAGATCCGCTCCCGGGCGGTCAGCTTGCCGTCAGCTTTCTGCCGCTCGATGCGCTCCTTTCCGCCGCCGAGCCCGGCCGCGCGATTCATCTCCAAAAGTTGATCGATGCGCGAAGATGCAGTCACTTTAGTCATCGTGAAAAGCTTTCGGTTGCGCCCGCCATTCTACTTGAAGTTCCCGCGCGAAAGCTCGACTTGCTTACCGCCGTAAGCTCGACCAAGTCGACCGCAGCGCGCCTTACCGGCGCCTGCATGGGCCGGGGAATTCGCCTCGGGGGTTTCGGTAAGTGTTTCGGATGAGGGTAACCCCACCCCCATTTTTCGCGTAAGAGTATCATTCCATGGGAGTTGCTCTGTTCTATTCGACAAGAGTCTGATTCTGAAAGAGTTAGCCGCCCGCCGAAACTCGCGGAGCGGCTTTCTTACTTTCTCTGGACCCCCACCCGGGGCATTTTTGCAAGGAGTACGCAGGCGCTTGAAAATAAGTAGGTTGACCTTTTGAAGAGCGCAAAAGAGCGCGAGAAGAGTGCGCAAGCTGCTGAAAACAAGGAGCGAGTCTCTTACAAGGGAGCGAGAGAGAGCGGTGGTGCGGCAGGGGCAGGTTCCCGGAGTCATCGGGGCGCGGACGGTGGACCTTCTTGCTGCGCGAGCGCCGCGCATTCTGGCAGCACCCGCCGTGCGAGGCGGGAGCCTGACGCTCAAGTGCCTTGCCGCGAACATAGAACATTATATCATGCCAGGCAAGGAAGTTTACGTATGAGTATACAGCCGCGCGCGGGAAACATCTGGAGGGGGTAGGAGAGTCGAGAAGAAAAACCCGCGCCCTTGCAAAAAGGTGGGGCACCAATTCGTCTTAGCGCATTAAGCCTGCGCCACTCGCCAGGCGAAAAACCCTGCCCCCGGCCAAGCCGGGGACAGGGCACCCGCAATTGCAACCCCGCGTCAAGGTGCGGCCACCCGTCCGACCGCATGTAGTGTTGCGTTTCCGAAATTCGAGATACGTGAGGTTCGGCACCACAACCGTACCTCAGGGGCTAAAGCCCCTTTCCTTCCGAGACTTGAGCGGCACGGTTAAAACCGTGCCCTGACGAATTCGCACGCGGCGCGGCCAAAAAAAGCGTGCCCTGACCAGGAGCAACGCGGTTGAAGCCGCACCCAATTCGCCTGGGCCCATTGGGCATGTAACACCCGTCCAGCGAAACACCCCTCAGAGAGATTCTTCGACTGCGTGGCTGGACGTTCCGAAAAGCGGAACGCGGAAAAGTCCGGCCACTCCGCTCAGAATGACCGCGCGGTGAGGGTGGACCGTACAGGGTTCGCTGAGAGCGGCAAATTCATGCCTCCAGCAGGTCAGCGGAACAAATCCTGTTCTGGAATGCGGATCAGCGCGCGCGCCGAACCTTGGGCTGCTTTCCAAGCGAATCCGCGCAACAGCACCACCGGACATCCGACGGGCTTGCGCATCAAGATGCCGGCCGCAGCGGCAAGCTGATCCGCAACGGCCACGATTGTGCCGGTAAGTTTCCGGCCGCGGCGGTCTGCGGATCCCCGGTAGTCTTCGAGCGGATCGAGCCCCGCGACGCCGATGGCGACATCCACGAGTCCCTCGCGCCAAGGCCGCCCGAACGTGTCGGTCACGATGACGGCGCCGCACCCCAATTCCTTCCGCAGGCGCTCAGCAGAAGCATCGGGATCCTTCGGCAAGACCGTAGCAAAGTCATCACCTTCCACGTTCGATTGGTCCACGCCCGCGTTCGCGCAAACGTGGCCGAGGCGAGTTTCGGTTATGAGGACGCCACGGTCCATTTTCAGGATTCGCCTGGATTGCGACAGGATCAGTTCGACCAAGCGCGGATCCTTGCCCCACTCGCTCGCCCAGGATCGGGCGAGAGGCGACGGCTGAATTTCCCGCAGATCAGCCACCGAGCCTTCCGCTTTGGAAACGATTTTCTGGGCGACCGCGAGAGCAACGGAACGGTCGATCGGCTGTTGCTCCTTGTTCGCTCGATCGCGAATGAGCGCGGCCAGATCGTCGCCGCGACGCACTTCCGGCAAATTCGAGAGCGCGACTATTTCAATGCGCATACGGTTCGCAGAAAGAGGGACACGTCGCTGTCGTGCGAGCCGGCAAGGAGCTCGGCCACGTCTTCCGGCGTGTCGATATCGAACATCAGCCCACGCAGGCGGAACAGCTCGGCGTGAACGCCTTTCGAGCGCGCCTGATCGAGATGCGCGCGACAACTGCCCGGGCCGAAACGGCTCTCAATCACATCCGGCGGCGTGCGCGCCAGCGCATTCGTGCCGGTCCCGTCAGCGGAGGGCACAACGATCAAACCGGGCATCGATCCGGGCCGCGCAGCGGCAGCAAGGCGGCTGAAATCGGCGGGCGTCACGAGCGGCACGTCAATCGGAACCAGCAACACCGTAGTGGCCCCCAACTCGATGGCCCGCAAACACGCTGCATCCGCGGACACGCTGTGACTCCGTTGCTCATTTTCATCAAAGACCAGCGTGCCGGAGCGACGGGCGTGTTCGGCGACGTCGGGATCGCTCGTCACCACGGCTACCTGGTCGATGCCCTCCGCCTGGAGCAACGCCGCAAGCGTTTGCTTGTACAAGATCCGAGCCAGCGTTTCGCGCTGCGCCGCGGAAAGAAATCCACTCAGCCGCTGCTTGGCGTTTTGCGGATTCTTGACCGGCAAGATGGCGAATATCACGCGTCGATCCCCAGTTCGCGGACAACAACCCTCGCGAGAGATTTTCTCTCCCGTAGACCGCGCATGATGGTATTCGTCACAACGGGCCGCATCCCAAGCTTTTCCACCAGAGTGGCCTGCTTCCGGTCCACTGCGTCCAACACGAATACGCTGACGAAATCCGCATACAATTGCGCGACTTCATCGGCGGCAGGCCGCAGGTGCATGCTTTTCATCATATCCGCCGCGGGCCCCTTCAGTGCACGTCCGCCCACGATCGGCGAAATGGCCGCCACTCGATGCCGCTTGCTGCGAAGCTGTTCTCGTATGCCTCGAACAGCCAGAATCGGTCCGATGCTGATAAACGGGTTGGAGGGGCACACGATGATAGCTTCGGCGCCTGCGATCGCTTCGAGTACGCCCGGAGCGGGTGCTGCCTCCGAAGCGCCCTCGAAGCGCACGCCGGCAACCCGATCGCTCGCGCGGCGTTTGACGAAGTAGGTCTGGAACTCGAGCTCGCCCGCGGGCGTGCATATGCGCGTGCGCACGCGATCATCCGACATGGGAACGATCTTCGCGCGCACGCCCAGGGCCGCCGTTATCTCCAAGGTGATATCGGTAAGCCTCGCGCCTTGGCGCAGGCGCTCGGTGCGGTAGAGATGCGTTGCCAGATCCCGATCGCCAAGTTGGAACCACGTGTCCGTCCCGAACCGGCCCAGCGCCTCCAGGCACTGGAAGCGGTCGCCACGGATGCCCCAGCCACGCTTCGGGTCATCCATGCCGGCCAAGGTGTAGGTTACAGTGTCCAGATCGGGGGAGACATGGAGCCCGTGGATTTCCGCATCATCCGCGGTATTGCCGACGATGAAAACGCGCTCAGGCAGCAGCACGCGGGTCAACCCGCTGAGAAAACGCGCGGCTCCCACCCCGCCCGCGAGTGCGACCACCGAACCGGGGCTCATCGGTGAACTGCACCCAGCCCGAGCGCGGTGAACCTCACCCCGGAATTCTTTACCTTGTGTCTAGGATTCAAGGTGATAGGCAGCGCAGCCGAGCTTTCCTGTCCCCCGACCACTGCAACGATTTGCTGCACGCATGCTCCCCAAATAGCTCGTACCGGTCGAGGACGCTTAGTGTACACTATGAATAATTCAGAGGGGAGACCCAACGTGGCTGCGATCCCAGACAAATATCTCGACTTGTTCCAGAAGAAAGCGTTCGCCCAACTTGCTACGTTGATGCCGGACGGGAGCCCGCAGGTGTCGCCCGTCTGGGTCGATTATGATGGACGGCGCATTCTGATCAACAGTGCGAAAGGCCGCGTCAAAGATAAGAATATGCGGCGCGATCCGCGCGTTGGATTGGACCTTCTCGATCCCGAGAATCCTTACCGTCATCTGTCGATTCGCGGGCGCGTTGTCGATATTACGGAGCAGGGCGCCGATGCGCACATCGACAAGCTGGCCAAGAAATACCTCGGCCAGGAGACTTATCCTTACCGCGCCGCGGGCGAGATACGCGTGATCTACAAGATCGAACCCGAACACGCTCTTGGGCTAAACTGAACCTGTGCTTTCCAGAACGGGCATTTCCCGGGATCACGCTTGCCGGCTGATTCGCTCCGCCGGCGACGACCTAGAGCAACTCCTGAAGGAAGCGAGCTCGCTTCGCGACTCCCGCACCGGCAGGGTCGTTACCTATTCGCGCAAGGTTTTTATTCCCTTGACGAATCTCTGCCGCGATCGCTGTGCCTACTGCACTTTCGCGCGCGAGCCCGGCGACGGCCAAGCGCACTCCATGACGCCGGACGAAGTACTCGTCGTGGCGCGCGCCGCTAGAAAGGCCGGATGCAAGGAGGCGCTGTTCAGCTTGGGAGACAAACCCGAGCTGCGCTATCCGGAGTATCGCGAATGGTTGGAGCGACGCGGGCTGCGCTCCACGATCGAGTATTTGCAGGCGATGTGTCAGCTGGTGCTCGAAGAAACCGGCTTGCTGCCTCATGCCAATGCCGGCGTTCTCTCGCGGGAAGAAATGGAGCAGTTGCAGCCCGTCAACGCAAGCATGGGCATGATGCTGGAAACCACCAGCCGGCGGTTGCTGGCGCCCGGCGAGGCGCATCATCGCTGCCCAGACAAAGTTCCCGAAGTCAGGCTGGAGGCTCTCAAGACCGCGGGAGAACTCCGCATTCCATTCACAACGGGAATCCTGATCGGCATTGGTGAAACTCTCGACGAGCGAGTGGACGCGCTTTTTGCCATTCGTGAACTCCACGAGAACTACGGGCACGTTCAGGAAGTGATCGTCCAGAACTTTCGCGCGAAGGCCGATACGCTTTTCGCCGGCAGGCCCGAACCTACAGCTTTGGACATCGCCCGAACCGCCGCGGTGGCCCGGCTCATTCTTGGGGATTCCGTGAACCTTCAGGTGCCACCCAACCTTTCGCGCGAATACGCTTTCTTTCTGAATGCTGGCATCAACGACTGGGGCGGAATTTCTCCGGTCACGCGTGATTTCATCAATCCGGAGGCGGCCTGGCCGGAGATTGCGACTCTGGGGCAGGTGACGGAGAGAGCGGGGTTCGAGCTGCGCGAGAGGCTTACCGTTTACCCCGAATACATACGCGACGCTGGCTGGACGCCGGATAATCTGCGCCGCCAGGCACTCGTTTGGATGGACGACGCGGGCCTGGTACGCAGAGATCGGGAGGCCGCATGACGCTGGACGCGACCCTCGACCGGACAATTGCGGGAGGCGAACTCTCGGCTCAAGAGGCCGCGGAGCTTTTCAGCGCCGAAGGCGAGTCGCTGGACCGGCTGCTAGCGGCGGCAGATGACCTGCGGCGGCGCAGGGTGGGCGATCGCGTCACCTACGTCGTCAACCGCAACATCAACTTCACCAATGTGTGCGTCAAGCGTTGCGGTTTCTGCGCCTTCAGCCGCGGCCATCGCGCCGAGCAGGGCTACTTCTTGCCCCTCGAGGAAGTTCTCCGCCGCACGCGCGAGGCCTGGGAACTTGGCGCCACTGAGGTTTGCATTCAGGCCGGTCTGGCCCCGCAAATGAAGGGATCGTTCTACATCGATCTATGTGCGGCGATCAAGCGGGAGGTGCCGGAAATTCACGTCCACGCCTTTTCGCCTGAAGAAGTCTTGTATGGCGCGACCCTTTCCGGATGCACGATTGCAGAGTACCTTGCGGCACTCAAGGACGTCGGACTGGGCTCGCTTCCCGGAACCTCGGCCGAGATTCTGGACGAGCGGGTGCGCGACGTTATTTCTCCCGGCCGAATTTCAACTCGCGACTGGATCGACGTCATTTGCAGCGCTCACAAGCTCGGTATTCCGACCACTTGCACGATCATGTATGGCCACGTCGAAACGCCTCTGGACCGGGCCAAGCACCTGGCTCTGATCCGAACCATTCAGAAGGAGACCCACGGCTTTACTGAATTTGTGCCCCTCAGCTTCATCGCGTCAGAGGCGCCGATGGTCAAAAAGTCGTTAGTCGCTGGAGTCCGTACCAGCGTTTCGCGCGAAGACGTCCTGCGGATGCATGCTATCTCGCGCCTAATGCTGGATCCCTGGATCACAAATATTCAAGTGGCCTGGGTCAAACAGGGACCAGAACTGGCAAAAGAATGTCTCAGCGCGGGAGTAAACGATTTCGGCGGCACGCTCATGAATGAAAGTATTTCGACTTCAGCCGGTTCGTCGCATGGCCAATATCTGCGCCCTGCGGAGATTCGGTCCTGGATTCGAGCAGGTGGACGCGTTCCCGTCGAGCGCTCGACTACGTATAAGACGCTGCGCGTTTTTGAAAACGAACCTGAGGAACCGGAGTCGTGCTGGAGCGATGAGCGCTTCGGTTCCTACGCAAAGTTGATTGTGTCTTCCGAGTTTCGGTTCAAAGACAGAAATTCCTAATAACAGCAGCCGTGCGCGAGAGTCGAAATCGCGAATCAAAAGCACTCTTGTTATTCGATTCCGACTGCAGCAGGCGGGGAATCCTGTTGCCTTCCGACCGAGCTCTCGGGATAGGCATAGACACCAAGGCGTGAGATTAAAAAGCTCGCGACAACAAGAGCCAAACTGAAGCCAGCGAGTGCCAGGTTATAAGAGCCGGTCCTATCAAAGCACGCGCCCATCACCCACGGACCGAGGCCCGAACCGAACAAAAATACGGCTGTAAGGTATCCGTATATCTCGCCGAAGGTTCGGAGTCCGAAATACCTGCCCACAAGAAACGCCGCCACATTTAGCTCGGACCCGATTCCAAGCCCCAGGCAAACGGCAGCGAGTAACGAAACAGCTCCGCCGGAGTCGGCTCCCAGGAAGGCAATTCCGGCCAACGGCAGGAGAAAAAACCAGGCGGCAACGTAGGGTGCGAAAAAGCGGTCCAGAAGATAGCCGCTCAGAATCCTTCCGGCAATGAGTGCGAGACTGGATACAGTCAGGACTAACGTGGCGAACTCGTCCGAGACGCCGCGGTCGGTGAGCAACGGCACGATATGTGCGATGATGCCGTTCACCGATGTTGCGACTAAGAAAACCGCGGCCAGAATAAACCAAAACTTGAACGATCCAGTCAAGACTTCGCCTGCGCTCGACCCAGGCAGATTCGTCGCGATCCGATCCGCGCCAGCGTTCGCATCCGGCAGGTCCCGGCTGTCTGCCGGCATGTATGGCTCGCGAACGAAAAGGGCGACAGCGGGAAAAGCCACCGCAAAAGTTACCAGTCCAAGTCCGACATATGCATCACGCCATCCGAACACAGCAATCAAGAAGCGGGCAAGTTGCGGCATCAAGGCCCCTCCAAGCCCCACCCCGGCCATGGCGATTCCCAGCGCTAAACCACGACGGGCATCGAACCAAGCGGATATCGCTTTGGCATAGGGCAACGGCGCCTGAACACTGCCAACCAAACCAGACACCGCATAGAACAACAGAAAGATGGTCGGGTTCGCAGGCGTTCTAGATATGGCCGCAACGGTGAGCGAGAACACCGCGATGAACGGAAGCGTAACGCGCCGAATCCCCCATCGGTCGATGAGTTTACCGACGAACAGGGTAGCAATCGCACCGAGCGTGTGTGAGACCGCGAGAGCGGAGCCAACGGTTCCGCGGTTCCAACCAAAAGCGGCGGTAACTGGCTTTAAGAAAACTCCAAATGTGAACAGCAAGATGGGGCCGGAACCGACCAGCAAGCCCAGTGTTGAGCCAAACACGACCCACCATCGGTTTGTGAAGGTGCACCTTAACCGCATCAATTTCCTCCTGCCGTTCTGGCATGCTAACGCCGGCGGTCGTTGAGAGTTCATGGGTCCTTAATAATTATCCAAACTAGACCTACCAGGTCAAACACCGTCTCCTGGCACGGCGACGCCTCCGCGCCACTACAGGTGCTTTCCCCGTGCAGTAATTCTGTCGTACGGGTAGAATCCCATATGCATTCCAGGCTTCACGTTACGCACGCGACAATGTCGTAAGCTGGGGGCCAGAACCCGCACCCCAGTCGTTTGCGAGGAACCGTGCTCTCGGCCTGAAACGACAAGTGCCGTAGTATAGGAAGCCTACACAGTCTCTCGTAAGCGGCGGTTCTGTGGAGGTAGTTCGGGCTTGATCTGGGTTGGGGGGGAGATCGTGGATAGCCGGCCTCATGCGGTCACAGTGAGAGGCACAATAGACGAGCTCCCACTGAGCAGTTTTCAAATCTCGGTACTGATCCTGTGCGGCTTGGTGCTAGTTCTCGATG
>Ga0210394_10001164_pt1 | contig 44257 bp, 37 predicted proteins | sample IncBWC12MmetaG_FD_160121 | JGI IMG/M metagenome (GOLD analysis project Ga0210394, IMG submission 160121) | Forest soil microbial communities from Barre Woods Harvard Forest LTER site, Petersham, Massachusetts, United States - Inc-BW-C-12-M | ecosystem: Environmental > Terrestrial > Soil >...
GAGGTCGGACGTCTGAGCAAGGCGATGGGCGTCGATGGCAGGCAGGTCATGCGGCTGTTCTGCATGGACACCAAGCTCAACGTCTCGAGCGCCTACCTGCGTCCCGGCTTCGCGTTCGGCGGCTCCTGCCTGCCCAAGGACGTGCGGGCGCTCACCTACCAGGGCCGGTTGCTCGATGTGGATACGCCGGTTCTCGGATCGATCCTCGGGAGCAACCAGGTTCACATCGCTCACGCCTTAGCGATGATCCGGGCGACGGGTCGGCGACGCGTGGGGCTGCTCGGCCTGAGCTTCAAGGAGGGCACGGACGACCTGCGCGAGAGTCCGATCGTCACGCTCGCGGAGCAGCTCATCGGCAAGGGTTATGAGCTTCTCGTCTATGACAGGAACGTCAGGCTGGCAAGTCTGCTGGGAGCCAATCGCGAATACATTCTCAATCACATCCCTCATATCGGCCGGCTCATGGTGGACCAGCCTGAGCAGCTCCTGGAGCACGCCGACGTGCTGGTCGTCGCCTCCGCGGGCGCTGAGTTTGTCGGCCTGCTGCGCGACCTGCCGCCGGGGAAATGCGTGATCGACCTCGTCGGGGTGTGGAACGCGGCCGAGGAGAAGGGTCCCTCGCCCATGGAGAGCTATGACGGCATCGCCTGGTAAGTGGCGCGTTCTCATCATCGTCGAGAACCTTCCCTGTCCATTTGACCAACGAGTGTCGCAGGAAGCGCTGGCGCTGCGCTCGCACGGCCACGCCGTCAGCATCATCTGCCCCAAGGGTCGCGGTTATGACAGAGGACACGAAGTCCTCGAAGGCGTACACATCTACCGCCACCCGCTGCCGGTCGAGGCCAATTCAGCGCTGGGTTACGGCCTCGAGTACGCCTCGTCGCTGCTCATGGAGTTTGCGCTGGCGATTCGCATCGCCTTCACGCGCGGCTTTGACGTCATCCATGCCTGTAATCCGCCGGACACGATCTTCCTGATCGGCCGCTTTTTCAAGCTATTCGCCAAGCGCTTCATATTCGATCATCACGACATCAATCCCGAGCTCTACGAGGCGAAGTTTGGCCGCCGCGACCTCTGGTACCGGCTCCTGTGCCACCACCTCGAGCGCTGGACCTTTGCGACCGCCGATGTGAGTATCGCGACCAACGAGTCCTATCGGCGCATCGCCATCGAGCGCGGCCACATGGACCCCGCGAGGGTGTTCGTGGTGCGCAGCGGCGCCGACCTCACGCGCGTGCGCGCGCTGCCGCCGCGCCCCGAGCTGCGCCGCGGCAAGACGCATCTGGTCGGCTACGTGGGGGTGATCGGCAAGCAGGGGACTGGATCTGCTCCTCGAGGCCGTGGCGTACATGCGCCAGACGCTCCACCGCAACGACGTGCAGTTTGTCATCGTCGGCGACGGCACGGAGCTTGCGGCCGTGCGCCAGCTGGCTCGTGAGCTTGCGGTCGAGGACTGTGTCGAGTTCACCGGCCGTATTCCGGATGCCGCGTTGTGGGAGATCGTGAGCACGGCGGACGTGTGCGTGAATCCCGATCGCGCTAATGAAATGAATGACAAATCCACCATGAACAAGATTCTCGAGTACATGGCGCTCGGCAAGCCGATCGTGCAGTTCGACCTGACGGAGGGGCGTTTCTCCGCCGGGGAAGCCTCGTTGTACGCACGCCCGCAACATCCAACGGAGCTCCATCAGCCGATGCGCCGCGCACGGGCTGCGGACTCGCCCGCCCGTGCCGCGGGCAGAGGAGCGACGCTACCTTTGTTAAATCGGTTTGCTCTGCGCAGGATTCGCTCTTCGCGGCGGTACGCCGTGAAGATTATTATAGAGCGCGATATATGCACGTGGCAGTTTTCCTCGCTGCCGTGCAAATGGCGTCGGTGCCAACGGCCGCCCCGTGGTCAATGGGCACAGCGTAGTCGGGGTCGATCCGAACAATGTCAAGGTGGATTTCCTACGTCGCGGCGAGAGCCCGATCGTGGAGCCCGGGCTCGCGGAACTCATCGCCGCGGCGTTGGCGGGCGGGGGGCTGGTCGCAGGCTCCGACTACGCGAAGGAAGGAGGTCGGGGTGCTAACCGACGCAATTTTCTCTTTGATTGCACGCGGTTCTGGTTGCGCAGCGGGCGGGCCGACGCGCGCCAGGCGAAGCGTCGGCGATCCGATGTCCGCTTGGTTGCCATCCCGATCAAGGAACCGGATGCGGGGTGTGTATCAGCGATGGGAGCGTCCACAGTAACCGGGGCGCTGAGGGGTGCGCCACAGGAGGCCGACCCGCCGCTAGTCTCCAGCGAGCGAATCTCGTTTCTCAATGGCTGGCGGTGCGCCGCTTTGCCCGCCTGTTTCCCGCCATGGCCCTGGCGCGGTCAGCCTCTGCTGCGACCGTTCCTGCGCCAGCATACTGCGCATCTGTGCTTGCTATTTCTGCCGCCTTGCAGCGCACAGCTCGCCTCGATCGAGCGCGGCTGGAAGCTCACTCGGCGTCGGGCAACTCACAACCGCTATTTCGCCACGCTCGACGAAGTGCTCCAGGCCGTCAACGTCTGCTTCGATCGTTGGTGCCAGCCAAACAAAGTATTGCGACGCCTATACTGCATTACTTAAGACGCGGTGTTTAGTAATAGGATTCTCTGTCATCGCGCTCCGAGGAGCAGTTCAGCACAACGCCAATGAGGTTCATCTCCGCAAGCAGCTCTCTCGCTTTGGTCAGCGCGGTGCGCTCGGTCCGCCCCTCAGCAACGACTAGTAGCACACCATCGACTCGCGGCGCAAAGGTGAGCACGTCATCCGAGGTGAGAGGCGGCATGTCGAATATCACGATGTGGTGCGGCATTTCCGCTGCGATCACCCGCTGCAGCTCCAGCATGCGCGTACTGGCGAGCATTTCGGAGGAGTGGTCGAACGTGCGCGTGTTCGGAATCACGACCAGGCCGGATGAGCCGCAGTTGTACATCACCTGCAGGGCTTCCGCCTCACCGAGGAGATAATCGCCGAGCCCGCGCTCGCAGTGCAGGCCCATCTGGGCGGCCACCTGGGGACGCTGCAGGTCGAGATCAACCAGGCACACCCGCGTGTTCGGCTCCTGCGACAACGCCATGGCGAGGTTGATCGACGTGAGGGTCTTGCCATCCCCGGCCTTCGTGCTGGTCACGGCGACCGAGCGCCACTGCTTGGCGGCAAGACGCTGCAGCAGCCGAGTACGCAGGATCTTGTAGGCGCGCTGTGCGGCGCGGTCGGCGACCTGCGGCAGCACGTAATTGCGCTCGAGCACAGCGGAATCCAGAGTCACGGTCTGGAACTGCCGCGTCGGCTGAGGCTCCGCAGGGATCGTCTGGTTCGGATCGGGGCGCGGCACCGCAGCGTCGGCCGCTTTGCGATCCGCGCGCTTCCTCACCCTGGAGAGGGCATTTTCGATGACGCTCACTAGACCTTCCCTGCCTCAGACATGGTAGTCGCCGATCCCGCTGCGCCCATCTAAGGCGCCACAAAGTGAATGAGAAGATACAAAAGAGGAACCGCGACGAGCGTCGTCGCAGCCAAAGCCGTCAGTCGCCGCCGGCGCCGCTGCACGGCTTCGGCATTGCGGATCAGCGGAACGACCGCGATCGGCGTCAGGGCCAGAAGCGCCACGAGATCGCGACTGCCGCGCACGCTCGAGTCCAGCGCGCTGACGCCAAGCGCCGCCATAAAAGCCAGGAAGGTCGCGGTAATCACGCCAATGACGGCGATACCGATGCGCGGCGGCTTCGTCGGCGACTGGGGAACCAGAGGCGGAGCCAGCAGGCTGAACTGATCGGCGGTGCCAATCTTGATCGCCGCCGCCCGGATGTCGGCATCCATTCGTTTACTGTTCAGCTGGTCGTACATCTGCCGCGCGGTGACTGCGTCGCGATTGAGCGTATCGTAGGCTCGCTCAACCTCCGGCGTAGACTGCAGGCGGCTTTGCAGATTGGCTTCCTTTTCACGCAGCTCGCCTCGCTGTCGTTCCAGCGCGGCGATCTGCGTCTCGACCCCGTTCAGCTGCGTTTCCAGCTGAACGACCGCGGGAGTCCGGCTTACATAGGTCGTTGAGTCCTTTTCACCGGAAGCGACGCGTGCCTCAAGCCCCTTGATCGAGCGCTCCAGACGCTTGACGTCCGGGTAATCTTCGCTGTAACGCTGGCGCAGCTCGGCGAGGCTCGCGCGCTGCGCAGCCAGCTGCGCCTCGAGGTCCGAGCCGGTGCCGCTGGTAGCGGCGCCGCTGCGCATCGCATCGATCTGCTGGCGCAACGCAATCATGTCCGGGTGGTTCGGGTCGTAGACCGCCGCCTTCTTCGCATACTCAGCCTCCAGCGCACGCAGTGTGTCCACGTTGCCGCCTGCAGCGCGCGCCTGTTGCAGCTGCTGGAGGATGAACGTGCGGTTCTGCTGCTGGGCGAGCAGATCACGCTCGACGCCCTGCAAATCCTGATCGGTCATACCCTTGACGTTCAGATTCGCCTGCGTCGTGTCGGGCAGCCGGTCGAAGTTCTGCTCCTTGAACCGGGCGAGGCGTGCTTCGCTCTCCATGATTTTCGCGCGCTGTCGGTCGGCCTCGGCCGCGTAGAAGCGGCTCTCGGTGAGCACCTGCTCCGCCGCGGCGCGGCGGCCGTCGACGATGAATGCGTTCGCGAGCCAGGTGGAAACCCTTTGCGCGGTCTCCGGATCGCGGTTCACGTAAGTGACCGTGAAGCCGGTATTGATGTTGCGCTCCAGACCGGTCTGCGGGTCGAGAATCTTCTGAGTAAGCATGTCGGCACGCACATCGCCCTGCAGCTTCTTGAGCGCGGCGGCCGGATCGTCCTTGAGCCGCGGATAGGGCGCCAGCGAGCCGATCGCGGCCCGCAGCTCCGGGGAGCCGAGAACCGTGCCGGTCAAGCCGGAAACGTAGCGGTCAGCGTAATTATCCCCCCTGGCGTGGTCGTTGAGGTCGGTCTTGAGCTGAAACGTGGCCGTGGAGCCGTACTCGCTCGGCAAGCCCACGGCGAGCAGCATCGTCAGCAGGACAATGGGCAGCCAGATGGTCAGGAGCAAGCGGCGGCGGCGCCGCAGCGAGTCGACATAATCCGAGAATTCAGCCTTATCCGCATCCATTAGTTGATCGCAGGCGGTCGTGGAAGCTAGTAGCCCACGGTAACGGCGGGCCCCTCGGCGGGGCGGTGAGGCTCGTAGACCAGGGACAGCTGTACCGAGTTCGCCTGACCGGTGGGGCCGCCGTAGCGGTAGTCCGTAAAGTCATAAGCGCCGATCACCGAAAACCCCCGCTGTACGCGCCATTCGAAGCCCGTCGTCGCGTAATTGTAATGCTGTACCCGCGCTGTTGGGGCGATGGCCCCGCGCAGCGGATCCTCGTAGATGGTCCGGAGTCCGAGAAAGCCGGCAAATCGCGGCGTGAAGCGCCGCGCCACGCGCAGGCGCAGCTGGTCCTCGTTGACGGCGTAGCCCTGGGGGGTCGGCGCGATATTGCGCGTGGCGTCAAGGAATATCTCGGTCAGGCTGTAGGTCCATTGCGTCCCGGCGCCACCGGTCAGGCTCGTCGCTGCGGCAAGCTCCGGCGCGCCCGGGCCCGAGCCCGAGTCCGAGAAATCCGTCCGCGCCGCACCGATGCGCAGGTAATACTGCTTGGTAGCGGAGAGCTTCCCGTCCCACTGCGCTTCCACGCCGTAGGTGTCGCTGGTGCGATCCGTGTCGGGTCGAAAGTCCGCCCCGGTTGCCCGCAAGGTGAGCGAGCCGGTGGGGGTGGCCTTCAGCACGAGGCCGACGGCGCCGGTCGCGTTCTTGTAATCCACGTACCCGCCCTGCGTTTCCTGGCTGAATGTGGCGTCGGTATAGCCCACATTCAGCGCGAGACTGCTCCGCGGTGTCATCTCGAACGTATAGCTCGGACTGAGATAACCGAAGTTCTGGCGGATGCTGCCCGGGATGACGAGCGTCGTACCCGGCTCACTGATCCCGAGCCCGGTACCAATATTGGCCGTGGGCAGGTAGCCCGTGAGCAGCGATTGCGACGCGCCGTAGCCGTCCAGGCCAAGCGTATAGCGCTCGCCGGTGCGCTGTCCGTTCAGATAGAGAAACTCCCCGTTGGAATCGAGCTCCGAGTGATCTGGATACCAGGTGCCGCGCGCTTCGGGCGTGACTCGCCATTCCCAGTTCGATTCCCGTGCTATCAGGTCGACTCGTGCGTCCGCCATGGCGTCGGACGAGGCGATCTTGTCCTCTCCGGTCACGGCGAAATTCGCGTTGTCATCGTATCCGCCCGCGAGCTCCACTCTAGGATTGAACTGGTAGTCGGTTGCCACCGCCGGGACGGCAGCCCATGACAGGCAAATACCGCTGAGGCCGGCAACCGCGCTCGTCCTGCGCGCGGCGCGCATTGGTCGCGACGAACTCACGGGACGACCACGACGTCCCCGGCCTGCAGCTCCACGTTCTGCTGCAGGTCCTTGCCATGTACCACGTCGGTGTAGTGGAACGGCAACGCGACCTGTCCGGCCGGGGTACGGCGCAGGATGATGATGTTGTTCAACGATGCGAATGCGGTGGTGCCCCCGGCCATACTGAGCGCCTGCATCACGTTGACCGCCGGATTGACGATGAAGTCGCCGGGCTTGGTGACCTGGCCGATCACGTATACCTTATTGCCCTTCACCTCCTGCACGGACACGGTGACCACCGGGTCGGCAATGTATTTTTTCAGCCGCTCGGTGATGAGATTCTGCAGCTCGAGGACCCCCTTGCCGCGCGCATCGACCTGGCCGACTAATGGAAAAGAGAAGGTCCCATCGGGGCGCACCAGCACCGCGTTGCTGGTGAGATCCGGCTCTTTCCAGACCGCGATCGCCAGCGTGTCGCCGGCCTTGACCGTGTAGACCGGCTCATCGGCGAACACCGGTCCGCAGGCGGCGAGTGCCATGAGCCACGCGATCAAACTGCGGAGCCTCACACGCATAGGATCTCCGTGGCGCGGTACCGGGAGCTTAGGGCACGGGCGTAAACCGGCCAGCCGCTGCCCCCCGCCTTTTTTCTATGGGTAACCGACGTGCTAAGGTACCCAAGTTGCCAGCCGGGCGCCATGCCGTCAGTCGCAAGTGTGACGCATGGCGGGTTGCAGTGCCGGGCGAGGGGCGTGAATTCTGTGGTATGTAGTCGCATGGGCGGGCAACCGGGGGTACCGGCTAGCCCGGACCCATGATCGAACCGTTACCGGTAGAGAGGACATCGCGAGCGTCACCGCATGGTGGAGTCGTAGACACGCGCTGCTTCGCGGGCTATCCACAGTCGAGGCCTCAAGAATCCGGAGACTGAGCCGACTGACGTGCGTATTTGCACTACCACCGGCACGTCTTCAGGCAAGCCCACCACGTCTTCAGGCAAGCCCACCAAGCTTTCTGAGATGCCCCCTTTTGTGGGCGCAATTACCAAGGGCGTCGGGGAGGAAGCACCTACCTCTCTCGCGCTCGCTGATCGTCGTACCGGGAAATATTCGACACGTGTGGGACGTGGCGCGCGCTGTACATTTCGAACTTCTACTAATTTACCGGGAATCCGCAGGGCGGCTTTCAACGTTTCTGACCCCTCGCCGTCGAAGGAAAGTCCTACTCGATGTGGGCCTTTCTGATCTTACTGCTGCCTGCGAGCATCAATACCGCCTGCCGCCCCAGCCGCGCCACCGCCGCCGAGGTTGTGATTTGCGTCACCCCGAGGAGCTGCACCGCTTGGGGCGGCGCGGACTGTGTGGTTCGGTGGTATGGTGTTTGCGCGAGAACCCCTGCAGCGAGTCTGCTGTCCGCAGAGCTTCCATATAGGACACGATGAAAGCTGCATTCTCCGGGGCACTTGCGAGCCGCGTCGATCCGATGGAGTAGCGAACGCGCTCAGGGACCGATCAATGCGTTACCTGCTGATTCTGCCAATTATCGTCTACACGATCGGAGACACTCTCCGGCTGAGCCTGAGCCTGCGAACCGGATTGAGTGTAAAAAACGCGGTTCTCTACTTTGTTGTCCTGATGCTCGCAATGCGCATAGTGACCCGCAGGGGATACAGATTCGAACTACCGGTCATTCGAGCCTGTTTTGGCATACTGATAACCTACGCCTTCTGTTCTATTCTCATTGCGGGCCTGATTGTCGGCTACGACGGTTATCGTATTCTCGACAGCGTAATAGCCCTGAAATCCGAGCTGGTCGACGATGCGATCATCCTTGGGGTGTATCTCTACGGCACGCGCACTGAGAAGGACGGCGTGTTCCTCGTCAAAGTAATAGTCGCCGCAGTGACCGTTGCCAATATCACTTACATCGCAGCCTTTCATGGATACATCGGCATTCCGGGCATCGGACCTGGGGACTGCCAACGGGATTGCCTGGGGGGGCGTGCGTCAGGTCCCTTTGGCCACCCGAACTCAACCGGTCCGCTGATCGCGGCGATACTTCCCGCGTATGTTGCTATCGCCCGATCGAGCCGAGGATTTTCGCGTGCACTTTGGATTGCGGGGGCAATGTGCTCAATGGCGATGCTGTTGATGACGGCATCGAGAGGCGCGTTCGTCGCCATGCTGATCGGATACCCGTGGGCCGCCTACGTTTTTCGGCGATACTTGTCGCTGCGGCAGATTCTGCTGTGGACCGGCGCGTTGATTGCGATCAGTGCAGTAGTTCTGATCTTGGTGGAGCCCCACGTTGCCGTATTGATTCGAGAGAGGTTCGTCACCGAATCGGGCGTCTCAGACATCGGCGGGCTGTCGTCCGGTAGAACCGATTTCTGGGCACGCGCACTCGGTGCGATGATGAGCATGCCCCTCACGTTAATCACTGGTTTCGGCTACAACGTATACGAGAATATGGGCTTTGTCTTCGCGCCGCACAACGAGTATCTCCGCTTTTGGTTCGAACTCGGGCTCGTTGGACTGTTCACCTTCGTCTTTCTAGTTCTGCGCGCCTTATCAACAGTGCGATCTAGCGTCGACTGGGCAAGTCCGCTGTCGCGACGCTATCTCATCGCCTTTGTATTCGGATTCGGGGCTTTCTTGATCGCAATATTCTTTGGCAACGCGTATGAGGCCTGGGCTTACATGTGGGCTTACGTGGGTGTGTCTCTACGAATGGCCCTTGTCGCGGTCGAAACCAGAGACGCGGCGCCGGCGGGCGCGGCGATCGGTAGGAAGAGGCACGTCGGGTTGCGCGACCGGAGTGTCCCCGCTGGTAGAAGCCCGTAGAAAACAGCTTTATCGAATCGTTCAACGGCAAGTTGCGCGATGAATGTAAGCGTCCGGTCTTGGCCGCATAGTTCTTTGAGCTTTCGATGCCGATGATGTGCTAAGTGGGCACATCGTAGGTGTCTACGTAGGGATCAGGTGGGCACCTCCGCAGCAGAGAGCGTCGAGATTGATTCGCTGGGGCGGCGTACTGGGCCTCGCCGTCAGCACACGGTCGAAGAGAAGCTGCGCATCGTCCAGGAGACGCATGAGCGTGGGGCCCCGGTCGCGACGGTAGCGCGCCGCTACAACGTCAACCCCAACCAGGTGTTCGCCTGGCGACACCCGTACCGGCGTGGACTGCTGGATCCGAACGCTGCGCAGGAGAGCCCGCCGATGCTGCCGGTGAAGGTCAGCACACCGACGGTGCTACCGACCGAGCGAGCCCGAGTGGCAGAACCGAGGAAACGGGGTCGGCCGAAGCGATCGTCGAGGCTCATCGAGATCAAGCTCTGTAATGGTCACAGCATTGTGCTGCAGGGGCGGATAGATGCCGAAGCCCTCTCACGAGTGATCGATCTGTTGGTGCAGCGGTGATCGCACTGCCTGCGGGGGTGAAGGTGTGGTTGGCGGCTGGCGCCACCGATATGCGCAAGGGCTTTGATGGACTCGCCGCGCTCGTGCAGCTGCAGCTCGCCGATGATCCGTTCTCCGGACAGCTGTTTGTCTTTCGGGGCAAAGCGGGTGATCGGGTGAAGATCCTGTGGTGGAGCGGGGATGGGTTGTGTCTTTTTGCGAAGCGTCTCGAGCGCGGGCGTTTTGTGTGGCCGCATGCGACGCACGGGGTGGTGAGTTTAAGCGCTGCGCAGCTGTCGATGTTGTTGGAAGGGATCGATTGGCGGCGTGTTGAGCGCACGTACGAGCCGCAGCTCGCGGTTTAAAAAGCCCTATTTTTATAGTGCTTTATGCTGCATGCGCTGAAGGCGTGCGGTACAATGGCGCATGCCTCAAGCGGCAGATCTGCCGAACGACGTCGAAGCTCTCAGAAGCCTGGTCGTGGAGCGCAGCGTGGCCCTCGCCGCGAGCGGCGCCAAGCTCGAAGCCGCTGAAGCACTTCTGCTCTTCCAAAAACTCGAGCTCCAGAAGCTGCGCTTCGAGATCGCGCGCTTGAAGCGCGCAAAGTATGGACGCTCCTCGGAAGCGCTCGATCGCGAGCTCACTCAGATGCAGCTCTCGATCGAGGACATGGAGGCAAGCCTCGCCGCCAAGCCCGCCGAGGTGCGGCCCGCACCGAAGGAGCCACCCGAGAAGCCCGTCCGTCGAGCGCTGCCGGAGCAGCTGCCCCGCCAGCAGATCGTGCACGAGAACCCCTGCGCATGCCCCGCCTGTGGTGGGCAGCTGCGCCCTCTCGGGGAGGATGTCTCGGAGATGCTCGAGTACGTGCCGGGACGCTTCAAGGTGATCCGCCATGTGCGGCCGAAGCTCTCATGCAGTGCTTGCCAGAAGATCGTGCAGCCTGCCGTATCCAGCCGGCCGATCGAGCGCGGTCTTGCAGGTCCCGGACTCCTCGCGCACGTGCTGGTGTCCAAATACTCCGATCACTTGCCGCTTTATCGCCAGAGCCAGATCTTCGCCCGTGAGGGGATCGATCTTGACCGCTCGACGCTTGCCGACTGGGTGGGCGGTGCGAGTGCGTTGCTCGAGCCCCTGGTGAAGGCAGTCGGCCACTATGTGCTCGGCACCTACAAGATCCACCGCGATGACACCCCGGTGCCGGTGCTCTGCCCGGGCCGCCGCACCACCAAGGAGGGACGGCTGTGGACGTATGTACGGGACGCCCGGCCGGCCGGGAGCGAGCATCCCCGCGCGGCGTTCTTCCGCTACAGCCCGGATCGCAAGGGGGAACGTCCTCGGGCGCACCTGGCGAATTTCACCGGTGTGCTGCAGGCCGACGCCTATGCCGGCTTTGACCGGCTCTACGGGGAGAAGATCAAGGAGGCAGCCTGCTGGGCGCACGTGCGGCGCAAGTTCTACGACATCCACCTCTCGCTCGCCTCGCCGATCGCGCTTGAAGCGCTTGAGCGGATCGGACGGCTCTACAAGATCGAAGAGGAGATCCGCGGTCGTGCGCCCGATGAGCGCCAGGCCGTACGCCGGGCACGCGCGGGAGCTGAGCTCGAGTCCCTGCACGAGTGGCTGCACAAGACCGTGACGACGCTGTCGAAGAAGAGCGAACTCGCCAAGCGATCCGCTATGCGCTCTCGAACTGGGTGGCGCTCACGCGCTACTGCGACGACGGTCGACTCGAGGCCGACAACAACGCTGCCGAGCGAGCGCTGCGGGCGGTGGCGCTCGGCCGCAAGAACTGGCTCTTTGCAGGATCCGATGACGGCGGCGAGCGCGCCGCGGCACTCTATACACTCATCGGCACGGCGAAATTGAACGAGTTGGATCCGGAAGGCTACCTGCGATACGTCCTCGAGCGCATCGCCGATCACCCCATCAACAAGATCGATGAACTACTTCCTTGGAATGTCGCGGCCCGCATGCCGCAACTGCGCATGGCGGCGTAACCAGCCGTCAACGTGCCCTCGCCGGACGGTTACCGATGCATGTCTGAACGTGAATCAGTTCTTGTCGAGGATGCTAGGAGCAAGATCGAAGCGTGGCGGATGGATTACAACCATCAGCGACCGCACAGCTCACTGGGGAACAGGAGCCCGGCCCGGTCGACCTCGAAACGACTGAGCCGGGGGACGAGGCTTTCGACTACAAGCGCCACCGCTCACACTTCGCGAGCTGTCCGAATGCCGCTGATTGGGGCACACCGATGCGGCGTTAGTTGTACGGCATGCGGGGCAGGTTTTTGGCTGGCACCCCGATGGCCGTACAACCGGCCGGAACATCACAGAGAACCAACGTGTTAGCGGCGATGAGCGCCCCATCACCGATTTTCACTCTGCCGAGAATGGTGGCGTGGCAACCAATCGAGACGTGATCCCCGATGGTGGCGCCTGTTTTCTCGTGCATGGCACCGATGGTGCAGCCGTGCAGGATGGAGCAGTCCGCCCCGAAGGTGGTATCAGCATGAATCCACAGCGGGCCACCGTGGACGATCAAAAACCCCGGCCCGATGCGTGCGTTGGGGTGTATGTCAATGAGCGTTGCCAGCGTGAATAGCTTTTTGACGATGCGCAACGGCGCCCACGGGCACCCTCGCTGCAGCCGGTGAATCACCAGCGCCCAAAAGCTGGGCGCACTCCAACGGGAATAACCGTGGTCCCCGTAGCGGGCGAATTCAGCGCGCAGCGCGCGCCACTGACTATCGCCCGCCCATTGCTTTACTGTCTCAGCGTCGTACTTCATAAAAAGGCAGCCCGAAAGGGCGGCCCGAAGGTGGAAGATGCGGCGCGGATTCTAGGGGAGCCATAGCGCGACGGCTAGCACCGTGAATAGTGCCACTAGCACGTTGTCGAGGAAGTCACTCACGGTTCATGCTCCTCACGACTTTGAGCGCCACCAGCACATGGGTGTCGCGCTCTAGGTTTTTCTCACCGCGCCCATGGCTTTCCTGCCATTCGCTCTCCCTTGCTTCGAGGCTGCGGACCAGCGCCTGCAGTGTCGCCTTCGTTTTGCCGTGCGGCTTGTAGCCGCCGCCGTTGTTACCGACGGCGTGCTGATTGCCCGGCTGTGCGCCCTGTGGGTCCGCCGGTTCGCCCAGCTGATGCCACCAGCGGCGCACCTGCAACTGCTTCGTCAGCGAGATACCGAAGCGCTTGTGAATCGCTGGCATGCCGGCGGCGGCGCAGCGGTTTTGACTTCTTCGAGGGTGAGCGCCGTGCGTGGCGCCGGGGCCGGCTGCCGCTCGGGCAGCTTCAATGTGTGGACAGTTCCCATGATGCGTTGCTTTCTGAGCTAGCCGAAAACCCACGGAATACCCACTCCTGAACAGGGGCTTAAATACCCCTAGTGCTACGTGCTTGTTCCGATTAGGACGCATCTTAGCAGCTTGATGCAGAACGCATTTAAGGACAATCTCCCGGCAAAATTGCGTCGGTTGATTTCACAGGGAGCTTAAACGGATGCGTGGACAGGTTGACCCGCAGAGCCAGATGTTCAGCTACTTCTCGCCCGAGTCGCGCGTACCGGCCGATCACCCGCTGCGCAGCATCAAGGTGCATACGGACCGCGTGCTGAAGGAGCTTTCGGGCGAGCTGGATGCGCTTTACTCCGAGACCGGTCGCCCCTCGATCCCGCCGGAGCGGCTGCTGAAGGGGCAGCTGCTGATCGACCTCGACTCGGTGCGCTCGGACCGGATGTTCTGCCAGATGCTCGACTACAACATTCTGTTTCGCTGGTTCCTGGACATGAGTCTTGAGGAGTCGGGGCTGGACCAGTCGAACTTCACGCGCTTGCGCGAGCGGCTGGTGAACGAGGACCTGGCGCAGCGCTTCTTTGATGCCATTGTCCGGATCGCTCGCAAGGAGGCACTGCTGTCTTCGGAGCATCTGACCGTGGACGGCACGCTGATCGAGGCGTGGGCGGGGCAGAAGATCTTCAAGCCCAAGGACGGACCGCCTCTGCCGCCCGATGGCCGGGGTGGAGTGGATGTCCGCGGCACTAAGCGCACCAACGATACAAATGCTTCTACAAGCGACCCGGAAGCGAAGTCGGCGCGCAAAGGAAAGGGCAAAGAGGCCAAGTTGTGCTTTGGCGGTGACGCCCTCATGGAGAACCGCAAGGGGCTGTGTGTGGACATCCGCGTGAGCTCGGCGCTCGAAACCGAGAGCGCCGCGGCGGTCGAGCTGCTGAAGCGCCAAGCTCGTAAGCGATTGAAGCCGGCGAGTCTGGGGGGCGACAAGGGCTACCACAACACGGCCTTTGTGGACTTCCTGCGCCGCCGGGGCATCCGCCCGCACATCGCTCAGATCGAGGGTCGCGATACCGTGGGGCTCGATCGGCGCACCACGCGGCACGAGAGCTACTGGGTCAGCCAGAGAAAGCGCAAGAGATCTTCGGCTGGATGAAGAGCTGGGGCGGACTGCGAGGCACGCGCTTTCGCGGTGTGGCCGGGTGCAGTTGCACGCGCACTTCGTGGGCGCTGCTTACAACCTGTTGCGGCTGAGTCGTTTGCGACCGTGCCCAGGGTAAGTGTCCCTGGAGGTTGGCGATGAGTATCGAAAACGGTGGCATCGACATGCAAGAGCTCGCGATCGAGCCCTCAACCGACCCAGCGATTTTCGCTGTTGTGCGCGCACATTTCGGTGCGCATTCGTGCGCGGCACTTGTCAGTGAACCGCGACAGGACGGGGCGCAGCACTTGTCAGTGAACCGCGACACGATGTACACGCCCGAAAGATCGTGTACCTTCCGCTCCAGTCGCGCCTTCCGCTCCAGTCGCGCGGCCCGTGCACACGGCTCACTGCGCGAGACACTCATGCTGTTCGGAGAGACAATGATGGTAGGACGATGGTTGATTTCCAGGCTGCCAAAAAGCGGCGGCATTCGTGCACATTCACTCAGCAGCGCAGAGGGTGATTCAATGATTCGCAAGCCAGGAAGCTTGCTCGCGCTGGCAGGCGCGACCCTGTTTAGCTGCTGTAATCTCGCAATCGCACAGACCCCTATGCCACCGTGTCTCGGGGTCGACGGTGCACCTGCGACGTGCGGCACTACCACCACGAACGGCGCGGGGCTGTTCCTTGGCAACTCCATGCAGGGGATCACGCTGGTGCCACACGGTTCTTACGGCGCCGGACAGTGGATTGAGTTTCAGGGCACGGACGCGAAGTACGGCAATGTATTGCCGCGCGCCCCTGCATCGCCTTGGGGCGGCACCGCCGCATTAAACGACGCGATCCAGCAGATTTATAACTCGGGACAGACCCAGGGCCAGACGGACATCGTAGACGCGATCGGCACCGACAGCACGGTGCCGCCGGGCGTATCCAATTCTGTATTGATCGAAAAGCTGGTCAACCCCTACAGCGGTGTGCCGCAGGACTCGTACCTCATCGAGCCGAGCACATCCGCGCCGCAGGGGATGCTCTATACCAGCCGCTGGGTATGGTTGCAGGCGGATATGCCCTCACGGGGCAGCTTTATTCAAGAAGTTTCCGAGTGGAAAACGCCCGATGGAAATTCGACGCAACTTGGCCCTGAGCGGTTTCAAATGAGCATCGTACAATCTAGCGCGACGGGCTTCGGTTTGACCACGCCATGTTTTGCATTCAGTCACAACAGTGAGTATGGCTACCCCGGCCCGGGCGCGTACATCTACATGTACTCTTATGTCAGTCCAAATAGCGGCGGCGCATCGCAAGGGTACACCGCCGGTATTACCCGAGGTAATGTCCCGGTACCGCTCGGGCGCTGGTTCAAAATTGAGTTGGCTTTCAACCGCGCGGATTCTTCTGGTCAGGGCTGGCTGTGGGTGGCGATCACCGATCCTGGCAGCCCGGACCCTGGGCTTCAGGCCGGCGCGCAGATTTTTGCCGCGCGCGGAGCGTTCAACTACACCGATCCCTGGAGTGGCAAATCATGGACGAATGGTCTGAATCCGGGCCCCGCTTACGGCGGATACGCCGCGGCTAGCCCGGTTATTAACCGCATCTTTCTGCACAACCTCTCGTACGGCCAGATCACACGCAGCCCCTCAAATCCCTATGTGATCAAGATGACCGATATGCAGGTCTATGCGGGCTGGCCGGCGAGTGCGACCGCGCATCCCTCGAACTACAACTAGGAGCCTTGCAGCGCCGTCTTGACGCGGGCGAGGGTGGAGAGCTCCAGTTCGCCATCTTCGCCCGCGGCAAGCCGCTCGCCACAGAGGCGCTTGAGCTTTTTTTCGCCAGTACCAAAGAACGGCTCCCGGTCCGCTCGATCCAGATCATCCAAGTAGTGCTGAACCGTCTGCGCAGACTCGGCGGATCGCGTCCCCATTGTCCTGCGGAAATCCGCGATCGTCTTGAAATCCGGCATCAGCTTGCCGGTCAACCACACCAGCTCCACAATGCGCTGCGCTTACCGCTCAAGCCGACGATACGATTGGATCCGGTTGAGATAGCCGTAGATATGAATCTTCAGCACCGTCGCGGGATGACCTGAAGTCCTTGCACCATCCCACTCGGCGTATCGCGAGCGCGAAGCTCCAATGGGCGGCTCGCTCGAGCGGCTCGCGTCGCGCCCCTGGGGGTTGCGATGTGGTCTAGCCTGCTTCTGCGGGTGCGGGGTCGGTCACGTGCTCCAGACCCAGAGCAGCGGGAGTCTCCGCCGTCCCTTTGACGGCCCCTAGCACCATTAGCATCCAAAGCAGATTACCGTAGTCGCGCTGGCCTGCACGCTGCTCGGCGAGAATCTGGTCAACCACCGGGCCCGAGAGGCCGGTCATCGCTACCGAGCGTTTCACGATGCTATCCGCAAAGTCGCCCTGACGGAACCAACTGCGCAGCGGCGCAACAAAGCCGCGCTTGCCAGCAGCCAGCAGTGCTTCAGGAAGTTTGCGGGCGACCGTTTTGCGAAGCACCGCCTTGCGGGTCAGACCCGGGAGCTTGACGTCCTTGTGGACGACGCTCATCAGTTCAACCAGCCGGTAATCGAGAAACGGCACGCGCGCCTCCAGGGACCATGCCATGGTCATACGATCCACCTTGGTAAGCATGTCGTCCGGCAGCGATACCTTGTAGTTGAAATACATCAGGCGGTAGAACGAATCCCGATACGGGCAATCCCGCATGAGTTCGGCGAACACGTCCTTGGCGCGATGCACACGCAATCCCGCAAGCAACGCGCGCCGACGATCCTCCTCGAGCCACGCTATCTTGGCCAGCAACCGGTCTTCGAACGGCGCTGCCGTGGTGGTTAGCAGCCGGTAGTAGCGATTGGCTGTATAGCGCATGTGCCCGCGAGTCATTCCCGCGACGCCGCCGACGAGTACCTCCGCACAGCGTCGCAGCGAACGCGGGATACGCAGGTAACTGCTCGCTACCTTCTCGACTTGGTAGCCGGGGTAGCCAGAAAGAACCTCATCCCCTCCATCACCCGTAAGGACCATCTTGACGTGCCTTGCGGCTAGTCGCGCGACGTGGCTGGTCGGTAGAGCGGATGAATCGCCGAAGGGCTCGTCATAGTGGAACGCGACCTGATGTAGCGCTGTTTGGAGATCATCTGGGCTTACAACCGCCTCGTGATGCCGAGTATTGACGCGTGCCGACACGAGCCGGGCGAGACGGCGTTCGTCGAATACTGGATCATCGAATCCGATCGTGAAGGTCTCGACGGGCAGGCGCGTCTGCTCCGCCATCAGGGTCACCACGGATGCCGAGTCCAGACCACCGCTCAGGAAGGCGCCGAACGGAACGTCGCTACGCATGCTGATGCGCACGGCATCGCCGAGCAAATATGCAAATTCCTCTTGCACTGCCACCGCGTCGCGGCGCATGTCGCCTTCCGCAATCGCGGGCAGGTCCCAGTACCGGCGAATTTCGGTGCGCTCCCCGTCCGTGATCAGATACTGGCCGGGAAGCAGCTTACGGACACCGCTGAAAAAGGAATGCGGTGCGGGGATGTATCCGAACGTCAGGTAGACGTCGAGCAGTGAAGTATCCGGCATACGCGGCACACCGGCTGCGAACAGGCTCTTAATCTCCGAGGCAAATACGATCCGCTCCGCGTCGACGCAGTAATGCAATGGCTTGATGCCGAGACGGTCTCGTGCCAAGAAGAGCCTTTTATGGGAGTGGTCCCAGATGGCGAAGGCCCACATTCCGTTAAACCGATCGAGGCAGCGCGCGCCCCATTGCGCGTAGGCCTTGAGAATCACCTCGGTGTCCGAGTCGGTGCGGAAGCGATGACCGGCGGCTGTCAGCTCGGCGCGAATTTCCACATAGTTGAACACCTCACCGTTATAAACAATGATGTTTTGGGTCTCAGCATCCATCATTGGTTGCTGACCAGCGGCGGGGTCGATAATGGATAACCGACGGTGGCCAAGGCCGAGCCCAGGGGCAATGTGCAGCCCCTCACCATCAGGTCCGCGGTGGCGAACCATGTCGGTCATCGCCTGCAGTAGATCTGGATTGACCAGTGTTTGCCGGTCCCGGTAGAGGACCCCCGCGATGCCGCACATAATTTTTTCTAGTATATCGCGCCCCGCAGGGCTGCGCCTCGTGCGGCTTCATCCACACGTCGTACCCATCGAGCGGTCAGACCACGCCGCACTCGATCGCGCCACCATCAGCGCGAACCAGGCAACAGCCCAGGCCGCTGCGTGCAGTCAGTCCGGCTTCCCCCGAACGGTAACCCACAATCTCGTCACCCGCACGCCAACGAACTTGGTCTTGCGCCGGCTTGCGCTGTGGCAGGCGGTCTGGCGGCGCCCAGGGCCCGCGCCGGCGTAGCGTCGCGATTGCGTCGTACACCGCCCATACCGGGCAGCTCACAGCTTGAATTCCCGTTGCCAGATCTCTAGGTTGAGCAGGCACCACAACAGCTTTTCGTGGTTCTGACGGCCATCGATGTGCTCCTGCAGGAGGCGCCGCAGCTCCGCGGGTCGATAGTAGTCACGCGTGCGGGAGTCGGCGTCCGTCAAATGCGCGAGCAGATAGTCCCGCATTGAGGTGCGAAACCACTCGTTGACGGGCATCCGGAAGCCGACCTTCGGCCTCTCGAGAATGCGCGCCGGCAGCAGGCGCCGCATGGCGAGCCGCAGTATGCGCTTGGTGGTGAATCCGCGCACCCGCCAGGAATCTGGTAGCCCCGAGACGAACGCTGCAAGCTCGTGGTCCATGAACGGCATGCGGGCTTCGATCGAGGCGCCCATGGTCATGCGATCGCCGCGCTCGAGCAGATTATCCGGCAGCCAGCTCGTCTGGTCGAAGTACAGTATCGCGCGCAGTGGCGAATCACCCGGTGCAACCGCCAACGGCGCGGCGTCCGTTCCGTCGCGCGGTGGCACGAGCGTCAATAGACGTGCGCAATCTTCAGCGGTGAGCGCGCCGAACCAACGCGGCATGCGCTCCTCCCAGGACTCGATGCCGAGGTTGACGATCGCTGTCTTCGCGCGGCGGAAGCGGTACGGCAGGGTCCCGACGGCCGGCTCGATCAGCGTACGTCGCAACCACGGGGGCAACAGGTGATACTGCGCAACGTACCTCTCGAAGACGTGCTTGGGATATCCGCCGAGCATCTCGTCAGACCCCTCGCCCGTCAGCACCATCTTGACGGTGCGGCGTGCCTCCCTGGCGAGGAGGTAAATGGGAATATCGGCGGGCTCGGCGACCGGGGCGTCGCGAAGCCTCGTCACCGCCGGCAGATGTTCCAGCAGGTGTTCCTGCGACACCAGCAGCTCATGGTGATCGGTCCGGAAAAGCTCGGCGATAGTCCGGGCGTACGGCAGCTCGCTGTAAGCGGTTTCGGCAAAACCGACCGAGAAGGTCTTCACTGGCAGGCTCGAGCACCGCGACATCAGGCCGACGACGGCCGAGGAATCGATGCCACCGGAGAGGAATGCACCAAACGGCACATCGGAGATCATCCTGATACGAACGGATTCCTCGAGCAGCTCGAGGAATCTCCCCACAGGGTCGGCGCACGCAGCGGTCGCTTCCAGGGCCAACCCGTCGGGTGGCAGGTAGAATCTCGACTCGCGGGCGCCGTCGGCGTCGCACAGCATCCAGCTACCGGGCAGAAGCTTGCGCACGCCCGCAAAGAGTGTCGCGGGCGCCGGAACGTAGCGATAGCGGAAGTAATCCCACAGGGCGGCGCGATCGACCCGTGGCGTCACGCCCGGAAACTGCAGGAGCGCCTTGATCTCCGAGCTGAAAAGCAGGACGCCGGCCTGCTGGTGCAAAAACAGCGGCTTCTTGCCGAAGCGATCGCGCGCCAGAAACAACCGGCCACGTCGCCCATCCCAGATGGCAAAGGCGAACATGCCGCGCAGCCGCGCTACGCACTCCGTGCCCCACTCCTCGTAAGCGTGCACGAGGACCTCGGTGTCCGATCGGGTGCGGAACACATGGCCGCTCGCACGCAGCTCGCTGCGCAGGGCCTCGAAATTGTAGATCTCGCCGTTGAACACGACCTGCATCGAACCGTCGGCGTTGCCGAGCGGCTGGTGCCCGGTGGACAGATCGATGATGGATAACCGGCGGTGCCCGAGCCCGACGCGAGCTCGCCCATCGGCGGTCGTGCTCTCGAAGTAGCCAACGTCGTCCGGACCGCGATGCATGATCGCTTCGGTCATGCATCGTAATGCCTCACTCAAACCCTCGCGAGCGCTGGTCGAGAAATATCCGGCGATGCCGCACATCTTGAGTCTTGTCGCTTGCTGTTCGTCCTTCGCCAGTTGCCAATCGTAGCTGAATTGCGGCGGCTGCGTTGGTAGACTGCGCGCTGCAGGCTCATCGCCTCGTGTTTGAAATACTGCGGACGGGTGAATACCGTTAAGGACGGCGCGTATGCCAGAGAAACACACGTTCGCACGGGGGACTCCCCGGGCAGGAGCTCGCGACCGTGAGCGGCGCACACTGACGCCGGCTCCTGCTGGAGCCGTGAACGTCATCGACGACGGTCCGACGATCTTGCAGTCCACGCAGTCATCTCGATCTTCAGGCTGCAGGGGATTCGGTATCGGCCAAGGCGCCGAAGTACACCTCATCGGGCGCGGCGTAGCCCAGGGTCTTGTTTTGTCAGCGAGGCGATCGATTTTACATACGCCTGTGTTGCAATATTCACCTCACTTGGCTGCCTAACTCGTGCGCAGGGTCAGTTTCATGGGCTCGCCAATGGATGTGGCCACGATCAACGAAACGATCGATTTCATTGATGAGCGTGTAGTTCGACACGAATTCACCCAGCATGTGGTGGTGAACGTAGCGAAACTCGTCCATATGCAGAGCGACGCCGAGCTTCGGCGCTCCGTGGAAGGGTGCGACGTCATTAATATTGACGGAATGGGCATCATCTTTGGCGGCCGCCTTCTAGGTATCGAATTGGGTGAGCGCGTGGCAGGAATAGACCTGTTTGCCCGCTTGGTCGAGCGGTCTGCAGTTCGTGGATATCCAATTTTCTTGCTGGGCGCGAAAGCACCGATTGTGGCCGAAGTCGCTCGGCGACTTCAGGCGGCCCATCCGACCCTGCGCATAGCTGGCTTCCACGACGGGTATTTTTGGGATAACGAGGAGGCGATTGTAGATACGATTCGTGGGTCTGGTGCGCGTCTCCTGTTTGTGGCGATCACGTCTCCAAGGAAAGAAAAATTCATTGCCCGCTGGCGCGCGGCGTTGGGGGTTGATTTCGTAATGGGCGTTGGCGGTACGTTTGACGTGGTTGCCGGGGCCGTGAGCCGGGCGCCCCCTTGGATGCAGCAATCGGGACTTGAGTGGCTTTACCGAGTCATCCAGGAGCCGCGACGGATGTGGCGGCGCTACTTATCCACGAACATCTCTTTTGCTGGCATGATTGTCATGCTGCTGATCAAGCAACGTTTCCTTCACGGTCGAAGGCAACGTAAAAATGGGGGCGCAGAGCCACCGTTTAATAATTCGTGATTGAGTGAAATGCACTTTCCGCACATCTCCAACGCATGTTTCTCGACCCGCCCACGCGAAGACCTCACGTCGAGGGTCGACAAAATCACGAGAAGCTGCTCTGGTGCCTGCTCAATCTGGAGATCTGGCAACGCGAATACGGCCTGTGAGCACACCCCGAACGCGAGCAGGCGCACGGAAGCAGAGCGTCGTGCGCCCTCTCAAACTTCTGGATCTCACCGCTGACCACGATCTGCAGCGTCGTATCCAAAGGCTCGTTGTTCCGGCGCGTCCACCTACCTGGCTGTCCCCAATCGGGGCGGCACTGGTCCCATTCCGAAGATTTAGTCCGCGTGTGCATTGACCGCCGACGGCTGAATTTGTAATAAGGGCTTGTCTGGCTGTATCCACCTGCCATCCACCGTTACTGACGCCCGAGATTTCCTAGCAGCGCCGACCCAGCATGCGCAGATTCGCCCACCAGGCAGCTCTACTGTCCATCGCGCGATTAGCCAACTTTGGCCTCATGATCATCAGCCCGCTCGTTCTGGTGCGGTTCCTGACGGTGACGGAATTTGGTCGGTACCGCGAGTTTCTGCTGTATTCCTCGGTGCTCGGGAGCATCGCTTACTTTGTCATCAGCGAAAGCCTCCTCTATTTCATCCCGCTGCATCCCCGTAGCCCCTGGCGCATCGTGCGGGAAACGATCGTCCTGACGGCCATCATCAGCTCTGCCGTCGTCGTCGCATTTGCGGCCGTCGATCTGCTGGTCCCGGGAGGACTCGTGGGACCGTACCTGGTTCCGGTAGCAGTCTACGTGCTGCTATTCGTGAACGTGGACTGTTGGGAGACCTTTTGGATCGCCACCGGCCGCCCGACGGCGGTATTTGCATACACCGCCGGCAGACTTACGGTTCGCATGGTTGTCGTCGTGTGCGTTGCCGTGATGACCGCCAATGCTTCAGCAATCATCTGGTCACTGCTCGCCCTCGAAGCCCTGCGTCTACTAGGCACCACCATCGCATGGCAGGCTCTTGAGCGTTCGCGCCACGAGCCCGAGGTGCCGGGCATCAGGCGCGAGCAGTTGAAATTCTGTGTGCCGTTTGGCCTGGCCGCTGCATTGAGCACGCTAGCAAGGAACCTAGGTAACTTCGTCATCACGAAATATCTGGGCGTCGTCGCGCTAGCCCAGTTTTCAATCGGGACTTATGCAGATCCGATCATCATGATCGTGCGAAACTCGATTACGTCCGTGATATTGCCCGAACTCGTACGTCTGGGAGCCCAATCCAAGGGGGCCGCGCTGCGGTTTTGGCATCGCTCGGTGGTGATCAACTGCATGCTGCTCTTCCCGATCGCCAGCATCATGGCTTGGTACGCCGAGCCGGTCATCGTGAAGCTGTTCGGCGCAAACTATCGGCCAGCCGTTCCAGTATTGCAATGGTATGCATTGGTCGTCGTTCGCTCGTGTTTTGATTTCTCACCGCTGCTGCGCGCGATCAACAAGACGCGTCCCTTCATTACGGTCGGATTGATCGCCACCCTGGTCAATGGCATTACTCTCGCAATCCTGTTACCCAAGGTCGGACTCGTCGGTGCGGCCATTGGCGTCGTCGCTGCCAATCTTGCCGATGCTCTCTACCAAGGGTACTACGTGATCCATCTATATGGCTGTGGCTTACGCCAGCTCTTGCCTTGGGCTATGGTCGCCAAGATTAGCGCTTGCACCATCGTCGGCGCCGTCGTCGCCTTCGGATTCACTTGGGAGTTGCGCGGCACGTTCGCCGGCTCTATCTATGGCTCGCTCCTTTACGGCGTAGTGTTTATAAGCTTGCTATTGGCCGCTAGAGTTGACGAGGCGAGTCTGCTGCTGAATCGCCTCAAGTCCCGGCTCGGTTACACGTGAGTCATGCGGCAGTGGCCAGTAGCACTGCCATGCGGCGTGTACATCCAGCGCGTTATGATCGACAATGGCTCCCGCTATCTCTCCAGCTGGCTGCCTGATAGCCGCAGCGTGCAACGGCGCGAATTGGGGATAGAGCCAGGTGTTTGAGCCGGCAGCGTGCTGCAAATCGCCAACTTGGCCACGGCTGTCAGGTCAACGTAGCTGCATTCGCAGTCGTCATCAAGCGGCCAAAGGTCTCGAGATACGGCGTTACTGTCTGATCTTCGCCGTAATGTCGTGTCATATACGCCCGACAGCGCGCGCTTGCCTCCCCCCATATCTGCCGATCCGTCGCCAGCCGTTGCACGGCCGCTGCCATCTCTGCGACCGTTGATACGGCATGGCCTAACCCCTCTCGTTGTATAACACCGTCGGGGTCGAAGAATGAGACAACCGGTATCCCCCGCGCCCAGGCTTGCAGGAAGGTGTTGGGGAATCCCTCGATCCTGGAAGTATTGACGAACACGCGCGTGCGATCGAAGAGCCGTTGGGTGGCTCGGTATGGCAGCGGCCCGTGAAAAGTCACGTTATTGACGTGCGAAGCTGCGATTTTAACCCGCTCGAACAGATAACGAGTTTTCGGGTGCGCGCCGCCGACCATGCTGGCAGGGAAAGTCGGCAGGCACTGCGCGAGTTCCAGGAACATCTCCGGACGCTTCAGGTGCTGGATGTTGCTCACCCAGAGGACAGAGATGTCGCGCTCGCCCAACGACAGCGTAGAGTCAGGAATGTCCACTAGCGGTGAGACGACCGAACTGGCCAATCCATAATTCCTGCGTAACAGCTCCTGTTGGCTGACGCTTTGGGCGAGAATCGCGTCGGCACGGCGCAATCCATATTCGTACAGCTTGCGGTCACGCCAAAAGGAGATCAGCAGCCGCGTGGGATCGCAGTCAGCCTCACTCGCGATGCGAAGAACCATGCGGCGGCCGTTCCGGGTCGCCCACAGCGCAACCTGCCCGACCTGCACCCCCGCAGGACTTACATAATAGACGTCGGCAGCCGCGCGCCGAAGTGCTGCCACCAGCTTAGTCCAGCGCGGGTGCACGAAGCGCAGTACTGGAACTCCCTCCCAGGGTCCGGAGGCCTTGTAAGTCCGCACCCCGGACCAGACTGCGCCATCCTGCTGGCCATAATCCCCCACGACCATCGAGACCTGAAACCCCCGTCGCACGAGCGCCTTAGCCAGCAAGGTCTGCTGCAACTCTGCGCCACCGATCCCGTGCTGTTCGAACTCCGGGGCCAGCACGGGCAGATTAGCCAGGCCAACGAAGCAGATGCGTGCTGTCAAGATGCGTGTGGCTGGCGCGCTGGAGGGTGCGCGTGAGTATCGTGCCAGCGAGCACCGGAGGCAAGCCGGAGCGACGTCGGAATTTCGAACCCCGACCGGCACGCAGCCATGTATAAAGTCATCGGCGCCGATTTTCGCAATAGGTCGGCTATCCCTGGCTGGCAACCGCGGCGGGCTGGAGAGGATCGCTTTACCGCGCGGCGATAACGCGCTCCTCGAAGTCGCTCAACATCCGGCAAAAGCTGAAATGCTTCTCTACAGCCTGGCGCGCCTGGGCGCCTAGCCGTGTGCGGGTGGCGCTGCTGCTGACAAGAGGCATGAGGAGATCGCAAAGCGACTTCACGTCACCGGGCGGGTAGCTCATCCCGCCACCGAAACGGATCATCTCGTCCATGCCACCCACGCGGGACACCACTACTGGGAGGGACATGGCCATCGCTTCCAGCACTGCATTTGAGAAAGTCTCGCCCGTAACCGAGGGCAGCACGAATATATCCATGCTAGCGAGGTAGGGACGCACGTCTTGGCTCTCTCCGACCAGACGTACCTTCCCATCTACACCCAGACGCCGGATTTCGTGCTCGATCTGCGGCCGCTGGGATCCTTCTCCGACGATTAGCGCTCCGACGTCTGCGCCGCGTGCCGTCAGTTCATGCACGGCACGAACCAGATGGATGTCCGCCTTCTCGCATACGATGCTAGGCGACGCTCTCGTGAGCTGGCGCGTCTTCATCCCGGACGCAATGACGCCGAAGTCCGAGCAATACGCTTCACCCGTGGGATTCACAGCATTGGTTCCGCCGAAGTGCGGAACGCTTTGCCGGAGCCGCTCCGGATCAAACCATGCTGCTGACCGACATCTCATTGCAGCTGCCATCGCAGTTCCTTGCCGAAATCGACCGCGCAACCATGGCTCCCGGAATGGAAGCGCACGTGTCCCTGCTCGACGAGCGCGTGGCGTCTCTCTCGAAGTCGGGTTGCCCCCAAGTTTTCAAGGTTTGCGGCCCGCAAAGACAGATCGTGCTGCGCGACGCGATGCGTGCGAGACTTGCGGCGGAGATCCTCGATGGGCCAAGGACCTGGCGCGCCATACGAGCACTGGCGGCACGGATATGCTCGCGCTAGTATTCTGGCTCGCACCTTCGCATCGCCCTGGACCGGACGCGGCTGGTAACGGCCCTAGACGAGCATCGCGGTGGCAGACTGCGATCGTGGCTTTCTCGTGTTGAGGCTACTGCAGCTGGCGCTGTGGTCCGCACGCTATCTGCCGTGAAAGCGACTATGAACCTCGACCACCTGAAGCTGTTAGCCTGTCCACACTGCCACGCAGAATTACGCTGCAGCCAGTCCCCGCACGACACGCCCGCCGTTGTGACCGAGGGCACGCTTACCTGCATCGCCTGCGGGAGGGAATATCCGATCATCGGCGGTATTCCCCGCTTCGTGTCGCGTGAGAACTACGCGTCGGGCTTCGGCTTGGAATGGACGCGGCATGCCCGCACCCAATACGATAGCTATTGCGGCCTGCCGCTGTCGGAAGAGAGATTCTTCTCCCAGACCCGTTGGCCGCGGGATCTGACGGGCGAGTTGATCCTGGAAGTGGGCAGCGGGTCCGGAAGGTTCACGGAACAGGCAGCCAACACCGGCGCGATGGTCGTCTCCCTTGATTACAGTTACGCCGTTGAGGCGAACTATGCGACCAACGGCGTCCGTGCCAACGTCCTGATCGTTCAGGCTGATGTGTTTGCAATGCCGATCCGCTCTGGAACCTTCGACCGGGTGTTCTGCTTCGGCATGTTGCAACACACGCCTGATCCGGCCGGGGCCTTTGCCACTCTGCCGCGGGCGCTGCGCAGCGGCGGCATGCTGTGCGCCGACATCTACAAGGCCACGCTATTTCGGGCATTCCTGCACACCAAGTACTACGTACGGCCGTTTACGCGGCGCATGAACCCGGATCGGCTGTACCGCTGGGTGTGCGCCTGGGTGAACATCATGTGGCCGTTGGCGTCGCTGATCCGCCGCGTGCCCAAAGGCCACGCCGTTAACTGGCGCTTGCTGGTGGCGGACTACAGCTCGCTCGGCCTCAAGGGCGACATACTGAAGGAATGGTCGTACCTGGATACCTTCGACATGCTCGCGCCGCGCTACGACCACCCTGTGCGGATCGGCACCGTCAGACGATGGGCGCGGCGGGCGAATCTTCAGGCGGTGACCGCCGAGTACAGCGAGCAGGGCATCGTCTTGCGCGCGACGGCGCCGCCGGCAGACGCAGCAGCGGGCAAAGCGGCGCCCGCTGGCTGACACCGATGTGCGATATCGTCGGATTACAGGGTCAGGTCAAGTCAGATCTGCTGGGGGGCATGACCCCGGCGGTCGCTCATCGGGGCCGGACGGGTCAGGAATGGTGAGAGCGCCGGCCACCCTCCCAACAGGTCTTAGGCCCGTTTGCGGGGCGGAAGCTGTTATGCGAGCCCCCTGTGATCGGCAACACAGCGGTGTGCGTTGCAGCACCGGACGCGGCCTCTGAGCTAATCCAATCGACCCTACAGCTCATAACGTTCGCGGGCTACCGCAGCTTGGGAAGCATGGAATTCAAGCGGGATCGGCGCAGCGGGCGCCTTGTACGGGCTGTCGATTGCTCCTTCGCCTGAAGCTGCACGACAGTCGAGGCAAGATCCTGCCGCGCTAGGCGCTGAACCGCTACGTCCCGAGGCACTATTCGAGCGCCCCAAGACTGGATTCGCCGTACCCATATGTCCCTGGCTCCCCGGACCGTTGCGCGAGTGGGCGCAGGATCTGCTGGCTCGGCAGCGGCTGGAACGCGGAGGCTACCTCAGCCCCAGCCGATCCGGCAGGTGTGGGAGTCATTGCTTACCGGCAGGCCGAATGGGCGTATGGGGGAGAGTTGGTGTGGAGCGTGCTGATGTCCAGGCATGGCTGGCGCACCGGGATGACGAGCCCGCAGCGAGCGACGACCCCGTTCGCGCGCTGGCGAGCGCCCTGAATTAAGCGTGTATGAGCCGTGACCGTCCTGCCTCGAGCACGCGGTCGCGCACATCACGCACCATCAGGTCGAAGCTGAAGTGCTTGTCGCGCCGGCCGTGTAGATTTGCCAGATTGAGGGATGCGTGAATCGTGGCTTCGCTATATCGAGTCCGCCAGAGCGGCAAGGTTCCTGGAGTAAGCTTCAATCATCCTGCCCTGCGTGAATCGTTCGCGGACGCTGGCTTCCGCAGCCCTACCCATGAACGCGCGGCGTTCTGCTGAACTGAGATCGGACAAGAAGTGCGTAAGTGCGTCAATATCGCCCGGCGCAAACAGAAATCCGTTTACACCGGGGTCGACTTGCTCGGCCGCACCACCGATCCGCGTCATTACCACGGGCTTGGCCATCGCCATTGCCTCGAGGGTCGCCAGCGAGAACGTCTCGAAGTGCGACGTGAGAGTCATGACGTCGCAGGCGGCAATGAACGGCCGAACATCAGACTCGAAGCCGGTAATGACGACGTGACGGGCGATTCCGAGTTGCTCGATTCGACGCTCAATTGCGGCGCGCTCGGTCCCGTCACCGATGATGAGGCCCTTGGCGGGCTGGCCGGCATTTCGCAACCGCGCCATGGCGAGCAGAAAGTCCGAGTGCGCCTTTTCTGGTCGCAGGGCCGCGCAGATTCCGATCACGTAGTCCGTTGCGAGGAACCCGTACCGTGCGCGTAGCGCCTGCTTCTGCGCGCTCGTGAAGCTATCCGTGAAGTGGTCCGTGTCGATTCCATTATGAATGACGACTTCGCGCTTGGCGCGCACGCGGCGCGCGTTCCAGTACGCACGCTGCGCGTGGCTGACATACACCAAGAGATCGAGGCGCCGAAACAATGTCCTATACAGGCTCATCTGCAGTGTTTCCTTCAAAGTCTGCATGATGGTCGCGTGAAAGACCTCCACCTGCCGTGGCGGACAGCGAACGCGCCGTGCCGCCAGCATCGAGTAGAGCAGCGGATACTGATTGGCGCTGATAACGATCTTGATCTTCCGTTCATCAATGTAGTTGGCAAGCGTCCTGACAACACTGAAATTCAGCTTGCGCTTCACGCCAAGCGAGAGCACGGCATCCAGGCGCTCCGTCTTCAGTTGCGACAGCAGCGCGTCGTCGGGTTTCAAATAACCAAGCGACAGACGGTACGCATGGCAGTCTAGGTTGTTGACCAGCGATACGACGTGCCGCTCGGCTCCGCCGACACACAACGAATTGACCAAGAACAGGACTCCTGGCTGCATGGTGATCGTTTGGACTAGCAGGCTGTTGAAGAAAGGGCCGTCAACGCGATCATGATCTTGTCGATCATCACTCCCTCGCTTCTCAGGCGCTTGCGAGCCGCTCGATCGGATCGTTGGGTCTCGAGCATCCTTCATGGCGACTGTTGGCACAGTCTGCGCACGCACTGCCGCTATGCCGGGTGAGCCCCGGCGGACCAAGGAGCTTCGCCACGCGCAGCAGCGTGTAGAGCCCGACCGTCAGTGTGGCGATGAAGGCCACTTTGCGCAGGTCAAACCCCAATTGCGCAGGAGTCACCAGTCCCAGACCCATTCCGATACGATTGTGCCTGAATGGGCTCGTCCCCGACGGGGTTGCCCGCCAAAACGATAAGCGAGTGCATCCCGACAGGCGTCATCACTGTGACTTGTATCATAGAATCCGCTCAGCCGTCCTAACGGTGCCCGCCACGATGGCGGTGCGCAGCGACCAAAACAAGCGATCGCCTCTCAAAGCATGGATGCGTGCGCTCGAGCGCACCGCCGCGATCGACCGGGACCGCACGCTCACGCTTCCGGTCCTGACCGGCCGTCTCGCGCCCCGGCGCTGTTTGTCGCTGGAGGCAACCCTCACCTATCGCGTGCTCGGCGGCCTGCGACCGCTATGCACGCTGGAGGCTGGCCCGCGGGCTCGGGTGCGGCGACTGCGTGGCGCTGATGGCGAATTGCCCGGATCACATGGCCATCCGGCTGGGACTTTCCGGGGTCGGCGTCACGGTGGGGCTCATCAACATCAACCTAGGGGGCGAGCTGCTGGCGCATTCCATCAACCTGGTGGCCCGCGGTACGTCATTACCGGCGCCTCGCTCGGCGGTGCGCTGGGCGAAGTCCGGGCGAGGCTGCCGGCAGCAGTCGATTGCGGGTGACCGGTGCGGACAGCGAGGGTGCGCCGTGCAGCGGCCCACGCCTGACTCTTGCGTCGCTGCCCCGCTAGAGCGGCATCGTAAAGTGCGCCACTCCCACCGATGGGCGCTCACGGAATATGGCTCTCAGGAACTGTCCGCCGGTTGGTGCGCTGGCGGGCGCGCTGTCTAGCGCCCATGCGGCTCCTTACCCCGCAGTGGCGTGCCTGCGGCCGAGCATCTCTGGGCGCTCAGCACCCCGATCACCGTGACGGTGTCCCTGGCACGGAGCCATCCGCTACTAATATGATTCGTTGTGGCGCAGCCCGAATCGAGCCAATCGGACGAGAACGAGTGAATTCTGATAGTAAACCTATCGTCATGCTGGTCGGTCCAATGCCGCCAACCAAGGGTGGCGTCACGACATTCATGATCAATCTGATGGCTTCTCCACTTAACGTTGAATTTGAATTCGTTCCATTCGATACATCTCGGCCGCCAAAGAAGAACGTGACGGAGAATTGGGGTTATCGCGCAGTGCTTCGCGGTGGCGTCGGCCGTATCTTGCGGGGTGCCCTGGTGACGATATGGCATCTTTTGAAGTTTCCCTTCGCGGTCATAGCCGGTCGAGTCGACCTGGTGCAGGTTCAGGCCTCCGACTACCAGGTCTTTTGGGAAGCTGCCCTTTATGCGGGGATGGCGCGAATCCTCCGTCGCCCGGTCCTGTTCCGAATCGGCGGCGCGTTCGACATCTTCCATGGCGAAGCGTCAACCATCGAGCGGCGGCTTATCGCTGCCGTGATCCGACGACCGGATGTCGTGATCGCGCAATCGCGCTTCGCGAGTGACTACATACGCTCGGCAGGCCGTACCGGCGAAATCGTGCTTCTGCCGAACTGGATGCACGAGGTTGATTCTGCTTCACCGCCGCGGCCGCCCGCCGCCCGACCAACGTGCCTGTTCATCGCCGGCCAAGAGGCGCGTCGTAAGGGCATCGAGGAGGTGCTGGGTGCGGCCGAGCAGCTAAAGGCGTGTGGATGCGACGTGGAATTCCAGATGGTCGCCGTCCCGCCGTTTCTGAAGAAGCGCATTGACGACTTGGGGATCGCCGGCGCGATTCGGATGGAGGGCCCAGTAGAGCACCACCATCTACTCACGTTGATGCAGCGGTGTGAGATTTTCCTGCTTCCCTCGCACGGGGAGGGTTTTCCCAATTCGCTCGTCGAAGCGATGGCGGCCGGCATGGCCTGCGTTGCAACGCCGGTGGGCGCGGTGCCGGAAATGGGAGCCGAAGGAGGCTTACTCATTGTGCCGGTAGGCAACGTCTCCGCCCTAGCCGATGCGATATCACAGCTGGTTGCATCGGCCGAACTGCGTAATCGGCTCGGCGTTCAGGCACGCCAGACTGTGTGCGCCCACTACGTTGCCTCCGTTGCTCTGCCTAAGCTGGCACAGACGTATTGGAAGTTGCTGCTCCCTGCCGACCAAACGTCAGTTGCGCCACACTGAAGGGGCCACAACCACGTGCGAGCGTCTCGCCCGAAACGCCTGATCGCAGGCAACCACAATCGCGCCACCGAGTGCTCCCAAGCCAGCCGTCGCGCGAGCTCAATATCTCCGGCCGTTTCAGTTGCTGGATGTTGCTGACCCACAGCAGCGACGTGTCGCGCTCCTCGAAGGGCAGGACACATTCAGCTGCCTAGAACCAGCAGTGAAGCAACCGAGCTCGCCACGGCGTAGTTCCGCTGCGGTAGGTCTGTTGCCTCACGCTTTGGGCAAGAACCGCCGCGGCACGACGCAGTCCGCAGGCGTACAGTCTCCGGTCGCGCCAAAAGGAGATCAGCATCCGATCGGGGTCGCACTCGGCGTCGCTTGCGACGCGAAAGATCATTGCGGCGGACGTTTCTGGCGGCCCAGATCGCCACTTGTCCGACCTGTGCACCGGCGCAGCTCACGTAGTACACGTCAGCGGCCGCCCGTCGCAGCGCCGCGCACAGCTTTGTCCAGCGCGGATGCACAAAGCGCAGGACCGGTATTCCTTCGTGTCCGCTATACGCCTTGAAGGTCTGCACTCCGCTATCCTGCTGCCCGTAGTCTCCGACACCCATCGAAACCGGAAGTCCATGCCTGACGAAGGCCTTGGCGAGCAGCGTTTGCTGCGGCCGTGCGCCGCCGATTTCTGTGTTGCGCGAACTCGGGCGCCAGAACCGGAAGATTTTCCAGTCCAAACGAAGCAAATAACGTACCCTCATTGTTGCATAGTCTACGCCCTGCAGCGGTTTTGTGGCGCAGCCCGAACTGCCCCGTCTACAATAGCGGCATCGTATCCGCCTCGACCCGGATCGCCGCCATTCTCAAGTTCGTAACCAGAAGCGAGCGCCTGCTGGGACTCACGGCGAGATTTCCTCTCCTGGGGAAATTCCTAGTTTGCCGAACGGACGCCATGTTGGGACTGAAGAACCCGGCCATCCATGATTACGTCTACCAAAGCTTTTGCACGTCAAACGATACCTCTAAACAGACCTCCGCCGGGCGATTCCGCGACCTCGATCAACTAGCCCGCTCGATCATCACCCAATACAAGCTCGACGCCATTCACGACATCGGCGTATCGAGCGGCGTTACTTCGCTGGACCTCTTTCGTGCGCTCGCGACGACGGGCATTCCCCTGAGCTTTCACATTTCTGACAAGTACTCCCTCTACGGTTGTGCGGGACGATGCTCGGTCCGAATCGTCGACGCCGAAGGAGCGGTAACGGAACTCTATATTTGCGGAATCCTCGGCAAGCGCGGCGCTTCCGTCTCGAAGAAATTCCCGGTGACTCGCTTCCTGCATTGGCTGCTGGCCAACCGACCTTTTCACGGCCCAATCCGCTGGTTCGTGCTCTTCGACCGTGAGGTCATAGAGCATATTGAAAAAGGCCTGATCCGCAGAATCGATTACGACGTTTTCAGGACGTGCATGCCGGCGGCATTCTCCTTCGTGCGCTGTATGAACTTGCTGAACCTCAGCTACTTCCCGCGCGAATCCATAGAGACTGCCCTGCGCAATGTGGTCGCATCGCTCAAGGAAGGCGGCGTCCTGCAAATCGGACGCACGCATCCCGACGGCATCAGCCACGCTGCATTCTATCGGAAACGAGACACGCGTCTCGATATGTTGCAGCAAGTTGGAGGCGGCACCGAGCTGTGTGAGCTGATCGACAAGCTCTTCAGTGACTACGTCAGCCCCCCTAAAGGACACGGTCCCGGAAATCATTCAACATTCTGTCAAAACTGAAGTGCTTCTCCACAGCCTGCGTGCCTGTTCGCCCAGTTCCCTCCGCGCGCGCGTTTTCCACCAAAGGCACCAGCAGGTCGCAAAGCGCTTGCACATCGCCCGGCGGATACATCATCCGCCACCGAACTGCTGCATCTCATTCATCCCGCCCACACGCAACCAACACGGGGCAGGACATGGCCATCGCTTCAAGAACAGCTTTGGAGAATGCCTACACCGCCCCGGAGGTCAACACGAACACGAGGCCCGTCGCGCGCAGCTACTGAGACATATCCGGCTATGCCACACACGAATGCTCCCCCGCCCATCCCGCTAATCAGCCTGGCATTGGCCACGCGGGGCTGACTGTTGAGATTCCGGCGGCCGCGGCTCAGGTGCTGAACGCGCCGTCGCAGAATCAATGCCATGGAGGTAGGTCGGGATGATCTCGGCGTCACGGGCCGAGAAGCGGCTGCGCACTTCGTCGCTCCTGATCCTGCCGGGCTACTCTGAAGGTGCTCCCAACGCGACTCTCAAGCCACACGCTCGCCTCGATACTCGAGCACGAGGTGGTCGGCGTACAGCTGCACCCGCAGCTGTCGACCGATCAGGCGCGAGGGGACCATGTAGTAACGGGCCCGATGCGTATCACACTGGAGCGCGAGACCGTGGCATACAGCTCCCGATATGCGGGCAGTGCCCGCGATGGCAGCGGCCGCAAGTGCATCCGCTCCTCAGCAAAGCGTTCGCTGCGGGTGGCGTTGCGCCCCTGGATGCACCCCTCCACGAACGCTGGTGCATCTCGAAGCGCTCGCCGAAGAGCAAGGCGAACTGCGCCTTGGCCGAGTGCCACTCCCGCGAGTGCGCGATTTCCTGCTGATTGGGACCACCCGATTTCCTGGATTGGGACCACCTGCGGGGCCGCTTTGAAGGCGGTTCAGCCCCTGTACGGTCGTGGCACACACGATGCGGGAGAGGCTCATGGCGCGGCGGAGGTTCACAGTGGATCGGTGTTCAGGAGATCGAGCGACGACTGCGGGCCGGTCGAGGTCTGCGGGAGATCGCTCGGGCGCTGGGGTGCTCGCGCCGGACGGTGCGCGAGATCCGCGACGGGCTGCGCACGGCGCCGGGCCGAGCGCCAGCAAGTCCGCTGTGGACCAGCAGGTCGGCTGGCCTCAAGTTCTGCAGGAGCTCGGCCTCGGGCACCCGCTGAAGTTCATCTGGGAGGAACGCGCCCGGAGCCTCACCAGTTACCCGAACTTCTGGAAGCAGCTTTACCGCAAGCATCCCGAGCTGCGGCAAACCACGGTGACTGCGCGGGACTTCGCCGCTGGTGAGTAACGGAAAGCTTTCCATTAACTCACCCGGCAGAGCCTCAGGGTGCCTCTGCCACTCACTTCCCCTGAGATATCACCGAAGGCTCCCGATCGTTTCGTTACCTCCACGACCGCTCCGATTGCTACCGGCCGGGGGCAGTTGCCAGGTGGGTCTATCTCCCACTGAGAAAGCGTTCGTTTTCACGGCGCACTCGGATCAGGGTTAGCTGGCCGTCGGGTTGCGCGACGCACCGGATGACCCGCACTGGATTCAGAATGCCTTCGCGTCATGGAAAACGCACACCACGGTCTTCGCGAGGATTTCCAGATCGAGCCTGAGCGACCAGGTGCGCAGGTACTCGAGGTCGAAGCGTATCCGCTGTTCCATCTGCTCGATACTCTTCGTTTCCCCGCGCAGGCCATTCACCTGAGCGAGTCCGGTGATACCCGGCTTCACCTTATGGCGCACCATGTAGCCACTGATGAGCTTGCGATAATGCTCGTTGTGTGCGACCGCATGCGGACGCGGCCCGACGAGGCTCATCGGGCCCTCCAGCACGTTGATCAGCTGCGGCAACTCATCGAGCGAGTAGCGCCGCAGGAACCGCCCGATGCGGGTCATGCGTGGGTCGTACTTGGTCGCCTGCACGATCGTCGCACCGTCGTCTGTGACTGTCATGGTGCGAAACTTGTAGACAACGATCTCCTCGCCGTTCAGCCCATAGCGGCGCTGGCGGAAGATGATCGGGCCTGGTGAGCTCAGGCGAACCAGGAGCGCGACGGCAATCATCAGCGGCGCAGCCAGCAGCAGCGCAGCCGCGGAGATCAGCACGTCGGTGGTGCGTTTGGCGATCGCGCGGTAACCGAAGAACGGCGTCTCGCACATCGACAGCGCCGGGATGCCGCCGATGGAAATGCTGCGCGCCTGGATCAGGTCGAACACTATGATGTCCGGCAGGTAGTAGATCGATGCCGTGGTGTCACGCAGCTCGTTGATCAGCTCCATGACCCGCGCGACCTCCCTCACGGGCAAGGCAATGAAAATCACGTCGATTTTATGCGCCCGCGCGTAAGCGGCCAGATGACTCAGCTTGCCGAGCAGTTGTACGTCCTGATCGATGTTGAGGCGTTCTCGCCCGCGATCGTCAAAAAATCCGGCGACCGTCAGTCCGAATTCCGCGGATTGCCTCAGCCGCTTTACCAGTGCCAGGCTCGATTCCGTGCAGCCGGCCAGCACTGCCTTGCGGGCATTGGAGGGATCGCGCAGGTACCGCCTCATGAGCTCCTGCAGAGCAAGCGTGGTCAGGACGATGAGCGCGGGCCCGAGCACCGCCCAGGTGAACACGGCGCGCCGCGAGTAGTGCGCCGAGAACTTCGTCGCGTAACCAATCGCGAGCAACGCGCACAGCAGCGCCATCCAGCGCCCCATAACCCCGAGGGCCATCGGCAGCGAATTCGACAGCAGTTGGCTCTGCAGGGTTCGCGGTGGCCGCGGCAGCAGCAGTGCGAGCAGTCCCACGAGTGCCGCCATCGAATGGTAGTTCTGATCGACGGACACCCCGTACAGGTGCAGCACGACATAGAGCGAAGCCACTGCGATGATCGCCGGGGCGATCATCTGCAACCCGGCTATGGCGGCGATCGTCAGGGAGTTTTTTACAATGAACGGTTCGCTCATCTGGCGAAGCTTCTTGGTCCATGGCCAAAGTCCATACGGCCGGACCCTCATTGTAGCGACCGATCTAACGGATTGTCAATACTAAGGCCGTCTCCTATAAGCGACGGTCCCGCGAGGGTTTGAGCCCTTGGAGCCGGTGCGCAATCGCGTAACCGACTACGGTGGATATTGATTGCATGGCGCTTCCGCTGTCTGTGACAGGGTACTCGCTGCACAAGACCGCCTGATTTCACTGCGCGCCGGCCCTGCCCGGCGACCTTGGATCACCGAGCGCGGCACGCTCTTAGAGGAGCGCTCGCTAGAGGAGCGCTCGCACCGCGGCAGGTCTCGGTAGGCGGCGCCGCCGGTCGCAGGCGCGCCGCCAGGAACATAAGCCGCCAGAAACATAATCAGTTGCCGGCCATTCCTCCCGGTGGTGCGGTGCGTCATCGGCGTCGCAACCAACATCTCTAACACCTCCAACACCTGTCGGTCGGCAGAGACAGATTGCGGGCCCGCCCGCGAGAGGGTCTACTTCCTCGCGTACGCAAGGGCAAACCCGTCGTGAGACGGGGACGCAAAGCTTCCGGTCTCAGGTCATATCGCTTGCATGATCTCGAGATAGCGGAGTTGCCGGTATCGCGGCTGAGCCGCGTCCGTCAATACAACTCCGGGTCTCTGCCGCTCTTGCAAACTTGAAGTCAACACCGGGGAGGGGTTGCAGGATGGTTTGCTCGGTTGCCGTTCGCCGCGTGCGTGCGTGCTTCGTTGCGCTCGCCTGTGCACTCACGCTGGTCGCGTGCGGGCAGGCCACCTCCACGGGATCTGGCTCCGCCTCCAACTCCGCTACCAGCTCGGCCAGCTCCACCGGCAGTGGCGGCACTTCGACGCCATCGGACCCCGGCACGCCCGCCATCTCCGGCACGCCGCCGGCGAGTGTGGTGGCCGGGCAGAGCTACACCTTCACACCGACTGCCTCCGATCCCAGCGGCGCTGCGCTGACCTTTACGGCTGTGAACCTGCCGCCGTGGGCGAGCTTCAGCAACAGCAGCGGGCAGGTGTCGGGAACACCGACCGCGGCCAGCGTCGGGACTTTCGCCAACATTCAGATCACGGTGAGCAACGGGCAGGCGACCGCCACGCTGCCTGCCTTCTCGATCGCCGTCGTCGCGCCGCTCACCATCTCCGGAGCTCCTGCAGCGTCGGTCACCGTCGGCTCGGGATACTCGTTCCAGCCGACGACCGGCGCCCCGCCGGGGACCGTGTTGACGTTCTCCGTGCAGAACCTGCCCGCCTGGGCGAGCTTCGACGCCTCGACAGGTCAGCTCGCCGGCACGCCGACCCAGACGGGTAGCTTCCCGGGCATCCTCATCGCGGTCACCGACGGCGTGCAGTCGAGCGCTCTGGCCGCCTTCGCGATCACGGTAACGAGTCCCGCGGGGCCCAATCCGCCGACGATTGCCGGCACGCCGGCCACGAGCGTCACGGCCGGGTCGCTCTATGGCTTCACGCCGACCGCGAGCGGTCCGCGCGGCACCACCCTCACCTTCAGCGTGCAAAACCTGCCGGGATGGGCGAGTTTCAATCCCGCCAGCGGCACGCTGAGCGGCTCGCCAAGCTCCGCCCAGGTCGGCAGCTACGCGGGCATACTCATCGGTGTCAGCGACGGCACGCTCTCCGCCTCGCTGCCGGCGTTCTCGATCAAGGTCGTCGCACCGCTCACCATCTCCGGTGCGCCGGCGACCCAGGTCGTCGCCGGCAAGAGCTACGCGTTTCAGCCGACGACCAACGCGCCGGCCGGCAGTGCGCTTACCTTCTCTATCCAGAACCGCCCGGTCTGGGCGACCTTCAGCGCGGCCACTGGCATGCTGTCGGGCACGCCGACCGCGAGCCAGTCGGGAACGTACGGCAACATCGTCATCAGCGTCAGCGACGGTACGCAGTCGGTGGCGCTTGCGCCGTTTGCGGTCAAGGTCGTGTCGGCGCTCACCATTTCCGGTAATCCGCCCGCGCAGGTGGTCGTCGGCAACAGCTATTCCTTCCAGCCCACCACCAATGCTGCGAGCGGGAGCGCGCTGACGTTCTCGATACAGAACAAGCCCGCCTGGGCGAGCTTCAGCGCCGGCAACGGTGCGCTGAGCGGAACCCCGTCGGCATCACAGGCCGGGACCTACTCGAACATCGCCATCAGCGTGAGCAACGGCACGCAGTCGGCGGCGCTCGGCGCTTTCACGATTACCGTTACCGCGTCGAGCTCCGGCAGCGCCGCGCTCACCTGGACGTCCGTGACCAGGAACACCAATGGCTCGGCACTTACGGATCTGGCCGGATATCACGTCCACTACGGCACCTCGCCCAACGCCATGAACACCGTCGTGGTGCTGGCGAACCCGAGTCTGACGAACTATCTGGTGACCAATCTTTCCTCGGGAACCTGGTACTTCGGCGTCACTGCCTATACCACCACGGGCATCGAAAGCCCCCTGTCCAACATCGGACAAGAGACGATACCGTAAAGCCGCACCGCGGGCCTCGCCGGTGCGGACCGCCCAGTCAGTCGCCTGGAGCACGTCAATCCGCTGGCATCCCGCACACCCCATGCGGGCAGGATGGGGCAATCCGCCCTTCGCTCGCGCCAACCCGCCAGCTCAGCACGGCACGAAGAATTCGGTATGCGAGGCGATGCGCCCGCCGCGCACGTCCACCAGGTCCACCAGCTCGGTGGGTACCACCACGCCGGTGATCTTGGAGTGGATGTCGACCCGCCAGTGGGCCGCGGCCCGCGAGCCATCGACGATGAGCGACAGGATGGTGTACTGGCTGAGTCTGAACGTCCTTACCAGGATCGACAGCCACGGCCGGATCTCGGTGATGCCGCTCGCAGCGATGGCGATCGGTTTGCCGTCGGTCGAGCCCGCGATGCGCAGGCGCGCCTCCTCCGCGTAGAGGCGGCACAGACGATCGAGGTTCCCGTCCAGCCGGGCCGCGTGCAGCTCGCGCACCAGCTGTTCGACTTGCATGCGATCGGTCATCTCGTGCCCTCTTGCAACCCTGGCATGAGCAGGCGGCGAATGTCGGCGCCTATCAGCTCGAAGGCGACCCCAGCGTACGCCAGCAGCCCGCGCATGCCGTAAAACAGGTGAATCATACCGGGATGACAGCGGTAAATGGTCGGGATGCCGGCCGCCGTCAGTTTTTCCGCGTAGGCCTGGCCCTCGTCGCGCAGCGGATCGAATTCCGCGGTGTGCACCGCGGTCGGGGGGAGCCCTGCGACGCTCAGCGTGCGCAGCGGCGACACCCGCGGGTCGGCGCGCTCGATGTGCGAGGGGAGGTAGTACTTCAGGTCGTGCTCGAGGGTCTCCTGGTCGACGAGGTAGCCCTGCCCGAAGGCGCGGCGCGACGCGGTGTCCGCCGCAAAGTCGGTGATCGGGCACAGCAGGAACTGGAACGCGAGGGGCGAGGGCTGCGCCCTGCTGACCGCCTGACACACCACCGCCGCGAGCGTGGCGCCCGCCGAGTCGCCGCCTACGCCGAGCCGCTGCGGGTCGACACCCAGTGCCGGCGCATGGGCGGCGATCCACGCCGTGGCCGCACAGGCGTCCTCGACGGCCGCCGGGAAGGGGTGCTCGGGCGCGAGGCGATAATCCAGCGACAACACCCGGCAGCCGCTGGCGTTCGCGAGCGAGCGGCAGATCGGATCGTGGGTGTCGAGCGAGCCGGCGACGAGTCCCCCGCCGTGAAAGTAGATGAGTCCGGGCAGCGGCTCACCCGGGCGTGCGCCGCGGGGCTCGTAGGTGCGCAGCGCGAGTGCGCCCTCAGGTCCCGGGAGCGTGAGCTGCGCGACGGCCCCGACCTCCTCGGGCGGTCCGCAAAAGCTCAGGAGGTGCGCGAGTGCGCCGCGCCGCTCGGCCACGCTGAGCGAGAGAGCGCCCGGCGGATTCATCGCCGCGAGCGTGTCAAGAAAGCGTTTGGCCCGAGGGTCGAGCGGCATCGATCACGCGCCGCGCGGGCAGTGCCGCGGCGCTCGCCGGATCACAACGCCAGCGCCTGGCGCGCGGATGCCGGCCATTGCGCAGGATCTGCGCCGTGATTGGCGAACAGCGCCACCGCCAGGCGGTCCATGCCGAACGCCACGCAACCGGTATGCGCGAGCTCGTCGCGGGCGTCCGTGAGGCCCCACACGTTGCCGAAGTGCTCGCGGTGGTAATTGAAGCTCATGCACGCGGTCGGCTTCGCGCCCGCGTAGTACGGGATCAGCAGCTCGAACTTGAGCGCCTGCTGCAGCTGGCTCACCGCCATGACCTGGCCGACGCGGCCGAAGAACGGATCGTTGGCCACGTCCACCGTGTAGGGCAGCGCGAGCGCATCGGCGAGCTGCCGGGCACGCGCCATCCACGCCTCGCGAAACGCCGTGATCTCCTCCGGCGAGCCGATACGTACGTACTCGCGCATGCGGAAGGACTGCAGGCGGTCGAGCGAGCGGCTGGGCTCGCGGCGGAAGCAGTCCGCCGCCACGTCGAATATCAGTCCGCCCGCGGGGATGCGGCCGCGCGCGGCGACCAGCGGATACAGCGGGTAGCAGGCCGCCGGCGAAAGCACCAGGTCGGAAGCGGCGAGCGAGGTGGTCCAGTCCCCGCCGCTCTCGTGGCGATCCGCGGCGGTGCGGATCGCAGCCTCGCTGCCGTGCAGCGCACACACGCACCCGAGCAGATTGGGAAAGCTCTTGAGGTAGCCGGACTTCTCCAGCTGGCGGCGGCTCATGACCGGCGGGAAGCGCAGCACCTCGGCGCGCGGGTCGCGCTCACGGGTGATGAAGGCGGCGAGGCGCTCGATCATCCCCTCGTAGAGCGCGGTGCGGGCGTAAACGCCGTCGACCCCGAGCGGCCGGAACAGCGCCGGCGCCAGGGAGGCGAGCGGATCGTCTGCGACGGGGTTCGGTTCGGTTCCGGGGGCGCTCATCGCTCTAATCTCGCAGCGAGGTCGCCATGGGACTCATGAGCGCGGGTGTCACCAGGTTCGACAGAATCCGGTCGTTGTTGATCATGATCGGCGAGGACAGCACGTCACGCAAGTGACGCCCGATGCTGAATTCGCTGTCATTGCGATAGCCGGACAGCCCGCAGGCGCGCATCGCGTGCATCACCGTGGCGGCCGCCAGCTCCGAGGCCTCGACCTTGGTGAGCGTGATGAGTGTCTGGAAATCAAGAGCGGCGAGCGCCTGCGGATCGTCCATGCACGCCTCGTACTTGCGTATCGAGGTGCACAGCATGCCGCGCAGCGTGCGCAGCGTGGCGAGCGCCCGGGTGAACTGCGGCGCGCCCGGCGGCAGCTGCCCGCCGTGGCGCATGGCGTTGCGCACGAAGGCCTGCGCGCGTGCGGTCGCACCCGCGGCGATGCCGGTCCACACCGACCCCCACAGCAGGTGGGCGCACGGCACCATGGTGCGGCTGTGAATATTCTCGTAGGGTTCGGGCAGGATCTGCTCGGCCGACGCATTTGCCTTGAGCGTATAGCCCTCGCTGCAGGTGCCGCGCATGCCGAGCGCATCCCACCCCTGCAGCCTGGTGAGCGTGTAATCGCTCTTGAAGAAGGCCACCAGCACCTGATCGGAAGCCGCCGCATCTGCGGCGCGGCGTGCCGTGGTCACGACGCCGTCCGCGTACGCCCCGTAGGAGATGACGCTCGCCTTGCGCTCCAGAGTGATGCGCCCGCCTTCGTGGTGCTCGACCGGCGCTTCGCTCGAGCGGATGTTGCCGCCCCCCTGGCCCTCCGTGGTGGAGGAAGCGAGCAGCAACTGCTCCGCGCACAGCCGCCGCAGCATGCGCTGCAGCGTGCCGTTGTCGCCCATGTGGCGCCTGACACACGCCACCTTGATCTGGTGCATGGCGAAGATCATCCCGGTCGATGCGCACGCCTGGCCCAGCTGGTAACACACATCGGCCACGTCGCTGATCGATGCCCCTTCCCCGCCGAGGGACACCGGCACCTGAATGCCGAGCAGCCGCTCGGCCTTCACCGCCTGGAAGGACTCGGCCGGGAAGCGCGCGGCGCTGTCCACCGCCATGGCGTGCCTGGCCGCCACCGCGGCAACATTGCTGGCGCGGGTCATCAACTCACCCATGACGGGGGCACCGGCTCCTGTACGTGCTTCAGCAAGCTGCTTCACTTCCATTACGAGTTCACTTCCATTACGAGACCCCCTGATTAGTTTTCCTTGTCCGCCACCGGTAATCTGGCCAACCTACTGATAATACATCAGGACCTTGGCACCCCCTGCGGGGGGCGTCACAAAAGAAGGCTCCGAATAAGTGAAACGCGATGCCGCTGAACATTGAGCCGTGCACCACCGCGGTGCCTCCCCCCGGCGGCGCTGCGGGCCCGGGTGGACGGCGCGAACGGCTGGTCATCGCCCTCCTCAACAACATGCCGGACACGGCCCTGCAGTCGACCGAGACGCAGTTTGGCGAGCTGCTGCGTTCGGCCGCCGGAGCGCTACCGGTGACGCTGCGGCTGTCCTCGCTCCCGGAGCTGCCGCGCTCGAGTGAGGCGCGCGCGCGCATCGAGCGCAGCTACTGGCCACTCGAGGCGATACTCGCCGACCCGCCCGATGCGCTCATCGTGACCGGGACCGAGCCGCGCGCTGCGCGGCTCGCCGACGAACCCTACTGGCCGCGCTTCCTCGAAGTGCTCGCGTGGGCACAGGCCAACACGCTAGCGAGTGTCTGGTCGTGCCTGGCGGCACACGCCGCGGTGCTCGCGCTCGACGGCATCGAGCGAGAGCGCCTCGCGGTGAAGCGCTGCGGCGTGTATCAGCACAGTACGCTCGCCGGGCATGCGCTGCTCGAAGGCGTCGCCACACCGCTCGCCATGCCGCACTCGCGCTGGAACGAGTTATCGGTCGCGGCCCTGCGCGAGGCGGGCTACACCCTCCTCAGCTGGTCGGCGGATGCGGGTGCGGATGCCTTCGTGCGCCAGGATCGCTCGCTGATGCTGTTCTTCCAGGGCCATCCCGAGTACCAGGACACGACGCTGCTGAAGGAGTACCGCCGCGACGTGGGGCGCTTCCTCAACGCTCAGCAGCCGCATTACCCGACGCTTCCGGTGGGCTACCTGTCCGCCGCCGCCACGGCCGTGCTCGGCCAGTTCCGCGAGCGCGCCCTCGCCGCGCGCGACCCGAAGCTGCTGGAGAGTTTCCCCTTTGCCCAGGTCGCGGCGGGCCTCGAGAGCCCCTGGCGGCCGGCGGCCGCCGCCATCTACCGCAACTGGCTGGCGTTCATCGTCGCGGCACGCGCCGCGATACGCCCGCCGGAAACGGTATCATTGGCGCAATGAGCGAGGCACTGCGTGACCGCCTGCTGCGCCAGGTCGCGCAGATCCTGGGCAAGCCCGACGCCGCCGCGACCCTGCCGGTGGAGGGGCGCCTGAGCGAGCTCGGCATGAGCTCGATCAAGATGGTGAACCTCATGCTCGCGGTGGAGGCGGAGTTCGACCTCACCATCCCGCAAACGGACATTACGCCTGAGAATTTCCGCTCGGTGGCCTCGGTCGAGGCGCTGCTCGAGCGGCTGCTGGCGCTCAAAGCGAGCCAGTAAGCGTTCACGCGTCCTCAGAGCGGACGGATGGCGGCACCGAGCGCCTGGTCGAGATCGGCGATGATGTCGTCGATGTGCTCGATGCCGACGCTCAGGCGTATGGTCTCCGGCCCGATGCCTGCGATGCGCTGCTCCTCGGGCGACATCTGCCGGTGCGTGGTCGAGGCCGGATGGCAGGCGAGCGACTTGGCGTCGCCGAGGTTCACCAGGCGCTTGAAGAGCTTGAGCGCGTCGTAGAAGCGCGTGCCCGCGTCGAAGCCGCCGCGGATGGCGAAGGTGAGCAGCGAGCAGGTGCGGCCGCCGAGA
>Ga0210394_10001165_pt1 | contig 44205 bp, 48 predicted proteins | sample IncBWC12MmetaG_FD_160121 | JGI IMG/M metagenome (GOLD analysis project Ga0210394, IMG submission 160121) | Forest soil microbial communities from Barre Woods Harvard Forest LTER site, Petersham, Massachusetts, United States - Inc-BW-C-12-M | ecosystem: Environmental > Terrestrial > Soil >...
GACGAAGGCTTCGAAATTGTCTCCAGCGCCGCCAGGCTTAAGGGTTTGCAGAATGAAGCCAACGATGTCCGCTCCCAGAGAATTCATCTTCGAGTGGAATTCGATGCAGCCCACTCCGTCGCCGAGATCGACCAGCGACGCGCCCGAATTCTTCTTCACGACGCCATTCGATTTCTTGGCGACCGTCACCGACCATACGCCCTCCGGCACGGCTACGCGCTTGTATTCGTTGGTGGCGAGATCGAAATAAACGCGTCCGGAAGCCGCCTGAGGATCGTCGAGGTACCACGATTTCTTCCCCGATGCAATCAGCTGTTCAACGTTCGCGGCGATCGGCTTGCCTTCTTTTTTCATCCGTTCGACGGTAGCTTCAACGCCTGCCACATCCCACAGCTCAAACGGACCGAGTTCCCAATTGAAGCCCAGCCGCATGGCGCGGTCGATCTCAACAATCGAATCGGAAATCTCAGGCACGCAATTCGCGGAGTAAGTCCATAGGCCGGACAAAGCTGCCCACAAGAACTCTCCCGCCTTATCGCCCTTCTGCGGAGCTTTGCCGTCAAGGCCGAGCAACATGCGCAGCCTCGCTCCCGTGTCTTCGATATTTTTTGCCATATCGAGCGCGGCAAACTTCGGCTTTTGCCGCGGACGGTACTCCAGCGTCTTCCAATCGAGCGCCATGCGCTCCTCTTCCTTGCCAGATCCTGCGAGCGAGGGCGCGACGTTCTTCTTGTAAAAACCGCCTTTAGTTTTGTCCCCCAGCCACTTACGTTCGAGCATGTGCTTGTAGAAATCTGGCAAGCTCAGCTCGCTGCGTTCATCCTGGACATTGGCCGTCATGTTCTTCACCACGTGCCCCAGAATGTCCAACCCAACCAGATCGATGGTGCGGAACGTCGCCGACTTCGGCCATCCCACGGCTTGTCCAGTGAGCGCGTCGACATCTTCAATGCTGAGATCCATCTCCTGCATCAAGCGCATGACATTCAACACCGAGAAGGTGCCGATCCGGTTGCCGATGAAATTGGGAGTGTCCTTGGCGAGCACCACTCCCTTGCCGAGGCTCACATCGCAAAAATGCGAGACAGCGTCGATGGCGGCAGGGGCGGCTTCCGGCGTAGGAATAATTTCCAGCAGGCGCATATAACGCGGCGGATTGAAAAAGTGTGTACCGAACCAAGCCTTCCTGAAGTCCTCAGAGAAGCCCTCGGCAATTTTGCCCACTGGCAGGCCGCTCGTGTTGGTTGTGATGATGGTACCGGGTTTGCGAATTGCTTCAATTTTGCGCAATAGATCTCGTTTGATCTTGAGATTCTCGACGACGGCCTCGATAATCCAGTCGACCTCGGCCAGCTTTTTCAAGTCATCTTCGAAGTTGCCGACAGTGACAAAACGCGCCAGTGATGCGTCCATGAAAGCCGCGGGCTTGGATTTCTTCGCGGCCTCGAAACCTGCGGCGGCGATCTTATTTCGCGCCGCGGGCGGGGCTCCTGGCGCAACATCCTCCGGAACGATATCGAGCAAGTAACTCGCGACGCCGGCGTTGGCAAAATGTGCGGCGATACGGGCACCCATGGTCCCGGCGCCGAGAATAGCAACTTTATGAATACGCTTCATGTTCGAGCCTCGATCGGGATAATTCAGGAGTTAGCAACTCAGTAGTGTATTCCTACGGCAGTTTGTCGATTGCCCAGTCGTTATGGCCGGTATCGACGACCACAACACTCGAGAACCGGCGCCGCACGCGACTGCCTTTCTCATTCGCGCTGACTAAGACGACAGGGAACTCATATCGCCCGCGCTTTATCAGTTTGCCGCGTCCGACCTCATACGCGGAGAGACGTGAGCCGTCGAAAAAATCCTCCAGCATATCCGTCGTTACCTTCTCTTTGGATTGACTCGTAAGTAGAGCCGTACCGTTCCCGACGTCGCCGGACTGCCACGCCTGCAAGAAATGATCGGCGGCGGCGAGCGCCTCAACATATCCGGGATCTTGTGCGGGAGCAGACCGGGTCTTCGCCGTCGAGGGCAACGCGAAAAGAGGCATGAACAGAAATAGGCAAAGAATCCGAGAAGTTAGTCGAAGCAGAAAGCAAAGACTCGCCTGCAATCGATGACGGGCCTTGATGTGGGGCATGAAGTCATTATGCGGCACGAAAAGGCCTACGATGAATTCCCAGTCTGCCGGCCTCAGAGCTAGACATGGCTCTGGACATACTCCAAAGCTTGCTTCGCCATCTGCTTCTCGCCCTTATACGCAAGCAGAGTCGGAGCGTCTTGCAAAGGCACCCAAAGAGCTCGCGCCACTTCAATTCGCATGGCTTGTGAGATTTCGTTAATGCGCCCCGAGCGGTAGCGCATCAGGTAAAAGCTCACAATCTTGAAAACCCGGCTGCCGTCTCCCCACGACCGCGTATAGACGTACTTGATGTCGGCCAGTTTGGCGATCAGCTCCGCGGTTACTCCGGTCTCCTCGTGAACCTCCCGAAGCGCCGTTTCAAGCGGTTTTTCGCCTGGATCGACCACGCCCTTCGGCAACGCTAGCACCGTTTTCGCTTTGGCCGCACGCGGGGAATGACCGGTCGACGTGCGGGCTGAGTCGTCAGGCGGTTCGATGGCCGCCATCCACCAGGCATCTTCACGCTTCCGGATCACGACCCCGCCCGCCGATATCTCGCGCACCATAATCGCAACTTAGCAAAATTGAAGGAGTTAGTCATCCCCTGCTTCCGACGGGTAACAACCGGTAACACATTGGCGGCTCTGCCGTAATGCCGGATAGCACAAAAGTGGTCTGCAGCCTTCCCAAAAATCATGGCATCCTATATTCATGTGGTAGGGGGAAGTTCCCGCAAACCGGGGACGTGGGGTTCCGGTGAAGAGTATTGGCAAGATCGTCCGGTCGGTTCAGGCCTTTGGACGGGAGCTATCCCGCAAGGCCGCCGGAGTTGAGCCACGGATTCCCGCAATCGGGCTCGCGTTGGGCGGCGGCTTCGCCCGCGGTATGGCGCATATCGGAGTCCTGAAGGTTCTCGAAGAAGAAGGAATTCCGATCCGCGTCGTCGCCGGCACCAGCGTCGGTGCGCTGATCGGCGCGGCCTACTGCAGCGGGCTTTCGATCGAGGAATTAGAAAAAGTTGCGCACTCCGTGCGTTTCACCACCTTCGCCCGCTGGACCGTCTCCCGTTACGGTTTTGCTACCAACGACCGCATGGTGTCGTTTCTTGCCCGCACTCTGAAGGTGAAGACTTTCGAAGAATTGCGTATTCCTCTGGGCGTGACGGCGACCGATTTCAACAGTGGCGAAGGCATCGTGTTTCACTCAGGTTCGATCATTGATCCGGTGCGAGCCAGTTGCGCCTATCCGGGAATGTTTTTGCCGGTCAACATTCGCGGACGCTGGCTGGTCGATGGCATGCTCTCGTATCCCGTGCCCACGCGCCCGCTGCGCGAGATGGGCGCACAGCGCGTGCTGGCCATCCACCTTAAAGGCCAGTGGAACAAGAACGGCGCCCCGCGGCATCTCTTTGACGTGATTGGACAATCGTTCGCGATCGCCCAGGATCAAATGAGCCATCTCTGGCGAGGTCCGGCCGATCTCGTAATCGAGCCCGACGTCGCTGGCTTCGCCTACGACGATTTCAAACGCGCCGGTGAACTCATGCGAGCCGGCGAGGTTGCTATGCGCCAAGCGCTACCGGAAGTTCGCAAGTGGATGGAAGCTCCGGTGGAAACTCCGGTTATTGCGAAAGCACGCCCCGTGGCCGCGCCTATGCCAGCGGACTAATCGAGTCGGTCGACGCTCTGCATCGACCCATTCATTGGCAATCCTGTCCGGAGCCCAGCGACGCTCCCCGCTCCAACCCTGCCATCTGAATCGATTGAGTCACGGGATACAGTGGAACGGTAGCGCGCACCATCGTTCCTCGGCCATCCGAGTCTATTTCGAGCTTGCCGGTCAGTTCGTGCATGCGCTCGCGCATTCCCGCCAGTCCGACTCCCGTTTCCGCGCTGCTCTGTCGAAGCCGCACCAACCGGTCCGCAGGTATGCCCCGGCCGAAATCTCTTATTTCAAGGATTACGACTTCGGGTTGCTTCTGAAAGCATACCTTGGCGGCGGAAGCTCCGGAATGTCGATGTACATTCGTCAAGCTCTCCTGAAGCACTCGGAAGAGTGCAAGCTCCATCCGCTTCGGAAGTCTTTCACGCGAATCGCTCATATGTGCGCTTACGTCGATTCCGCTCCTCTTGGCAAAGCCCTCTACGTACCATTCGGCCGCACACGTGAAACCTACTTCATCCAATAGCGGCGGATGTAGCAGGTAGGACATCGTTCGAATTTCCCGAATCGCCTGGTCCGCTAACGCCAAAACATCGGATGCGATGGCGCGCGAGGTCGGATCTCGCTGGCATGTTTCGTGAAGGAACGAAACACTCATCTTCAGCGCAGCCAGGGTTTGGCCGGTGGTATCGTGCAAGTCGCGGGAGAGTTTTCTTCGTTCTTCATCCTGCACTTGAAGCAGCCGCTTCGATAGCGCCTGAAGCTCGGACGCGCGCTCCACCATTAGCAACTCAAGTTCGGAGTGGGCGAGCGCAATTTGCTTTGCCTGCTTTGAAAGAATCCACATAGGGTCTCCTGAGGGCGGTTGAGATGACGCTAGTCTTTCTTTGCGTTCTCTCATGATCTCCATTTCCTCTGGCGAACGCTGTTCAATTTTGCTCACGCAACTTTCAGCTTTCATGGGGGTTCGAGCTGCTAGAGTGCGCTTTGCCGTGTGAAGGTTCGAGAATTCAGTGCGCTTTAGCCTCCTAAGAAGATGAGATAGCCTCAGCGAAAACCGCCTCAAAGGCAAAACTCTGAGCACACTCGGGTGAGCGCTATTGCTCAGACAATACTTATCTCTCAGCTCATACTTCAAATGGCGACATATCAAACATCGTTGACAACGCCGCTTGGTGACTACGCAATGGTTCCCGCGAAGAAGAGACTCGATTGCAATCCCTACATCTTCCTTTCGACGATTGGAAAGGGCAGGGAAATGGTGTCTTTTCCGAAAGACGGCTCGATATTCGCACAAGGCGATTCCACCGACGGATTGTTTTTTATCCAAAAGGGTAAGGTGCAACTCACGGTTGTGTCGGAAGCCGGGAAAGAAGCCGTTCTGGGGATTTTGAACGAAGGCGATTTCTTTGGAGAAGGCGGCCTTGCCGACCAACCGCTACGCATGTCGTCCGCGGTCGCAATGACCGACTGCACACTGCTGCATGTTGAGAAGAAGGCCATGATGTATGCCTTGGCCGTCGAGCCGAAATTGTCGGCCCTGTTCCTGAGGTACTTATTGAAGCGAAACATCCGTTATCAAGATGATTTGGTCGACCAGCTTTTCAACTCCAGCGAAAAGCGGCTGGCGCGAGTCCTTCTCTTGATGGCGCACTTCGGCAACGAAGGCGTGACGGAAATGTCGGTTCCAAAATTGAGTCAGGAGACTCTGGCAGATATGGTCGGGACCATGCGCTCGCGAGTCTGCTTCTTCATGAATCGGTTCCGGAAGCTCGGTTTTATCGACTACAAACCCGGTGGGAATGTGCGCATCAACAGCTCACTGCTCAACGTTGTTCTTCGTGATGACGACGGGCCATCGCTGCTTCCTGGGCGCATCCCCCCGTCAGCACAATTACCGCGCCTCCCACAAGGCCGGGTGCGCCCCAGGAGAAAGACCGCGCCAAAAGACCGCCACTCCCTAACTTCGAACGCCGCCGAAATTAGGAGAGGCGCGGGGCCAAGAAAAATTCGACCCTAATCTACGGATCCGCTAGAAGTAAGTCGCTATCTTCTCCAACGTCCGTGTCAGTGGACAGCGCGATTTCTCACGCCCTCCAAAACCCGCGCCAATCCTAAGGCTTCGGCAGACGATCGTGTATAATCCGCTCTACTTTGCGGGGACGACGTCGCGCTATTGAGCCGCAATCGAAGATAAAGCTGTCCACGAATGCGGCCACCCCACCCAGGAGATAACGTGCAACACATCAAAATACAGTCGCTGCTCCCTTGCCATAATTTCGTCGCCGCAATTTTTATTCTCCTGGTGTCGATATTCTGTTGCGAACCCGCACTCGCCCAGACCGGATACACCGGAATCTTCGGCGGTGGCCCGTTTTACAAGAACTCAGCGAACATCACCGAGATCGAAAACTCCGGTTTCACCGAAGCCATCGTCTGGAGCGTCGAGGTCAACAGCGCTGGCGACCTGAATTTCAACGGCGAGTTCCCCTTAACCTCTGGCGGAGTCTACGTGGGCAATCAGACCTATCCCGATTTTCCCGCCGAAATGGCGCAACTCAAACAAGGCACGGTGAAGCGCGTCACCTTCAGTGTCGGCTCCTCCAATGTCGGAGACTGGCAAGACATCACCGCCCTCGTCAAATCCCAAGGCACCGGCCCCACCAGCATTCTCTACAAAGATTTTCAAGCTCTGAAAGCCGCCATCCCTGCTCTCGACGCCATCGACTTCGACGACGAAAACAGCTTCAACTCGCCCACCACGGTTCAATTCGGCGTGATGCTCGGCAAGCTGGGTTATCACGTGATGCCCGACGCCTTCGACGACAGCAGCTATTGGACGAATGTAGTTTCACAAATTAACACTCAACTCGCCGGCACTGTCGATGGAGTCCACCTGCAGGCCTACGCCGGCGGCAGCGGCAATAACCCGTGCGTAGGCTGGAATTTCGGCACAGTCCCGGTCTTCCCCGGCCTCTGGGATCAGGACGACACTCCCGCCCAGGTCGAAAGCATCATGAGCGGCTGGCACAGCCAGTGCGACATCATCGGCGGCTTCATGTGGCTCTATGACGACTTCGTGGGCAACGGCCTGGCGGCGCAGTACGCCAACGCCATCAACACCGCCGTTGGGGGCGCGGGCTTCACGCTTTCAGGACCGACTAGCGTCTTCTTGAATCAAAGTTCAACCGCTGATGCCGTAATCAAAATCACCGACCAGAACGGATTCAACGGCACCGTGACTCTGAGTTTGTCGACTCTGCCGAAAGGCGTGAAAGCATCGATCACGGGCACGGGGAATAAACAGAAAATAGCGTTCAAAGCCAGTCCCACGGCGACCACCGGATTTACGTCACTAACCGTGACTGGCACCTCAGGCAGCATCACTCAAACTCTTACTCTCACCTTAGCCGTAAGCGCAGCGGCAGGTACAACCGGAACTGGCACCCCGGTCGATCTTTCTTCCGACTTCACTTTGAGCGGAATCTACACCGATGGTTCCACCTACACCACCGGAGGCCTCGATGGCACGGGTTATTCCTACTCGGCCAACCTGTTGACTCCGTCACGGGTATTTAACGGTGTACTGCTCGACTTCGGCCCGGCCAATTCCCCCGACGCCGTAGCCAGCTCCGGCCAATCTCTTGCCCTACCCGCAGGCCAGTTCTCTACGCTGATGTTGTTAGCGACCGCAGTCGGAGGAAATCAAGCCTCTCAAACGTTCACCGTCAGCTACACCGACGGCACGAATTCGAAATTCACCCAAAGCCTCAGCGACTGGTTCACCCCGCAAAATTTCCCTCATGAGTCTGAGGGTGTAGCCATGGCCTATCGGAATTTCGACAATGGCACCAAAGACAAGCGCACGTTCAATCTCTACGCCTACCACTTCGCTTTGAATTCGGCGAAGACTGTGCAGAGCGTAACCTTACCCGATAATCCGGATGTTATCGTGCTCGCGGCAACGCTATTACCTTAAATGTGGGACAGCGCGGCTGCTCCTCGAGAGCGCCCCGCTCAAGCTTCGCTTGGACGGGGATTTTGATGCGGGTGGGATTTGGATCCATGTAACGAGGTCAAACCCTTAGGCAGGAGCGAGATCTCGCCGGTCTATTTCATACGCGGGTTCGTTGCGTGTCCGTGGAAGAAGAAGGTCTTGCACTCAGGACATCCGTTCCCGTGCCCTGCCCCCCGGCCTCTGTCGATCCCAACGACGTGGACCAGCTTGTGCTCGACATCCCAGCACCGCGAACAGTAGCCGCGCAATTCACCCTCACGGAAGACGAGATCCCCATCCCTGAAGACTTCTCCAACGAGTGCGAGTTTTGTCTCCAGCTCCTTTACCCTCGCTTTTAACTCTTCAGCGACCCTATGTAGTTCGAGATTCTTGCCACTCAGCTCAAGGGCCTCGATGTTAGCCCTCGTCGCGGTCTGTACCAGCTCCGGGGTTGCTAGCTTCGTTGCGAGCTTCACAACCTCTAAAGAAGTTTCGACTAAGCCCATGATGCTTGATGGTAGTTGCTCCAACGGAAAGTAAACCAGATCGCGGGCGCGGAGTGGGAACGTCCTGACCCTTTGCAAGAGTGTAAAAGACGGGAGACCCGGGCGGGGTTTTGACGTTCCTTCTCTAACCACGGCGAAAAACATCGCCCACCGCCAGATGCTTCCACACGCCCTCTGTGACATCTAACCTTGTCCACAGCCCACCGCGTGCGCGACGATAACCGATGGCGTAGGCAGGCACAAGCCAAACCCGTGGTGCTCCAAATCCTTTGTCGCACAGATTCTAGGGTCTAAGTTCTTTGACATCCGAATAGCAACCGGGAATAACTCCCGTAAATGCAATATCTTGCGAGGCGATCCCTCAGTCTAAAGGAGTTAGCGAAAGAGAAGTCGCCTAAGTCCTCTGAATGGAATATTTTGCTAGTAAGTTATTTGCTTTCAATATTTTAGCCAGATTCCAGCTAGGCGTTAAAGCCGCAACTTACTGATTCCAGATATTTTAGCCAAGATGATCTGTAAATTTTTTCGATCCAGATCAACCCCCGAAATCAACCCCGAAATTGAACACTCAGTCATCCGGCACCCGCGACCTTCTCCGCCTCCTCGCAAATCCTCTTCCAGGCCTTCTCCACGTGCCGCGATTCGGTATTGGTCTGGCCAATGCTAAGGCGCAGAGTTAACTTCCCATTCAGCTTAGTGTGCGTCAGAAACAAATCGCCGCTACGGTTCAGTCGCTCCATGATGGTTTGATTTGCCTCGTCCCCTCCAACATGGCGGAAGCAGACCAGATTTAGCGGCGGTTCAGCGGCGAGTTCGAAGCGAGCGTCATTTCGTACCCAGTTCGCGAACTGTTGAGCCAATTCGACATGCCGACGAATATGGTGCCGCAGGCCCTCGACGCCATAGTGCCGAATCACGAACCACAACTTCAGGGAGCGAAAGCGCCGTCCCAGCGGGATGCCCCAGTCGCGATAGTCGATCACCGCTCCCGATTCCGTAGCCCGGTTGCGCAAATATTCCGGCAGCACACTCAGCGTCTGGATCAGCGCCTTGCGATCGGCCACCCAGAAGCAACTGCAGTCGAAGTTGGTGAACATCCACTTATGCGGATTGAAGTTGTAGCTGTCGGCGAACTCGACCCCATTCTGCAGATGGCGAAACTCGGGGCACAAAGCCGCAGTACCCGACATAGCTGCGTCCACGTGCAACCAGAGATTATGCTCGCGGCAAACCCGCGCGATCTCTGGAACCGGATCCATCGCATTCGAAGAAGTGGTTCCGACCGTCGCGCACACGAAACATGGGATGAATCCGTTACGTTTGTCGGTCGCAATCTGTTCGGCGAGAGCATCGGGACGCATCGCAAAACTCTCGTCGACTTCGATCACGCGAAGATTCTGAGACCCGAGGCCCGCGATCATTGCTGCTTTTTCCAACGATGAATGCGTCTGCGTGGAGGCGTAAGCCACAAGGTGGCCGTCACATCCCGCTCGATTGCTGGCGTAGTTAGTGGCGCGCTCGCGTCCCGCCAACAAAGCGCACAGAGCTACGCTCGAGGCCGTATCTTGAATCACTCCGCCGCCGGTGCTCGACGAGAGAAATTTCTTCGGCAGTCCAAGCATGCCGACCAGCCAGTCGAGCACATGCGTTTCCAGTTCCGTGCACGCCGGGCTCGTTGACCACAGCATCCCCTGCACGCCCAATCCGGATGAAAGAAGATCGCCCAGAATGGCGGGCCCGGAAGCATTGCAATTGAAATAGCCATAGAAGTTCGGCGACTGCCAGTGCGTCAAGCCCGGCAGAATCACTTTCTCAACGTCTTTCAGCAACGAGTCGAAGGGCTCGCCCTGCGCCGGAGGACTCGCCGGCAGCGACGCCCGAATCTCTCCCGGCTTCACCTGCGAAAGCACGGGAAACGACTCGATGCGCGCTTGGTAGTCCGCGATCCAGTCGACCATGGCGTGACCGTGGCGGCGGAATTCGTCGGGCGTCATGTGAAAAGACTTTTCGTCGGGCATTGTTCTCCAGAAAATCAAGACAGGCGTAGAAAGGCAATTCTATTTATGCTTCAGGCGGCCGAAGTACAAACGCGTCTTGTACTCGAACGTAGCCCGGCCTTCGACCGCATGCGCGTCGAAGATGGCTCGCAACTCTTTCAGCATTGCCGCGTAACTTGGATGCTCCGGCCCCGGCGCGTACGACGACGACAGCAAACGTCCTTCGATGCCGGAGTAGTCGAACTCTTGCCGCATCTCGAACTCCCGCTCCTGATAAGGCTCAGGATCGAAGAATTCGTTGACTTCCGCAGTCGTGTGCTCGTGGCGAATGTCCTGATAGTCGGTACCGTAGGTGAGCAACAACTGTTCGTAGTCACGCAGGAAAGGCGTCGAATCGGTGAGACGCTCGTTCCACAGCAACACGAGCCAGCCGCCGGGCTTCAGGACACGAACAAATTCCCGCCGCGACTCTTGACGATCAAACCAGTGCGCCGCCTGCGCCGCAGTGACAAAATCCACACTCTCGGCAGCCAGCGTCGTCGCCCCGGCAATTCCCGCAACGCTGGTGAACCTCGGAAATCCCGCGAGCAGACGCTCACCCGCTTCACGCATCTCCGCATTCGGCTCGACACCCACGACCCGGTTCCCATTCTCCAGCAGCATTCGAGTCCAGATGCCGGTGCCTGACGCGACATCGGCAACCACATGGCCGGGGACGAGGCCGCACTCGGTCTTCAAAGTGTGCAGCACTTCCGCAGGATAACCTGGCCGGTAGAGCACATAATTTTGTACCCGGTCCGAGAATCGGCTGGTGGCGTTGGTGGCTGGCATCGAGGTAAAAGCGGCAAGTTCTTTCATCTTGCCAGAAAGCCATTCTAACGGCAGGATAGAAGAGTTGTCTCTCCCGCCGAGCCCCGCGCCGCGCGGCCTTCGGAACAAGAAGCGCAAACAGCCTCCCCGGTAAGTGCGATACCATTCCAATCAAGCAGAATGAAAGCTTTCATCGTATGAGGGTCGTCATAAAAGTCGGCACGAGCCTGATCGCTCCCGGCGGCCAGATCGACGCCAATTTGCTGCGCGCCATGGTGGATCAGTTCGATCTCAGCAGGAACGAATACCTGATCGTTACCTCCGGAGCAATCGCCGCGGGCATGTCGGGTCTCGGGCTCCGCAAACGGCCCAGCGACGTACCCGGCATGCAGGCCTGCGCGGCCGTTGGGCAAAGCAAGCTGATGCATACCTACGAGCGCCTTTTCTTTGGCAAGAAAGTGGTCGCACAGCTCCTCCTTTCCAGCGACGATTTCACTTCCCCGGTTCGCTACCGCAACCTGCAGAACGCGCTGGCCGAGTTACTCTCGCTGGGTGTAGTGCCGATTGTGAATGAAAACGACAGCGTCTCAGTGCGCGAGTTGGAAGGCGCATTCGGCGACAATGACGAGCTGAGCTCACTTCTCGCCACGGCCGTAAAAGCTGACTGGCTGCTGCTGTTAACCAATGTGGATGGTTTTCTGGCTCCGGACGGAAAGAAAAAGCCGCGCCTCGTGCGGGTTGTGCGCAAGCTGACTCCAGCGTTGGAAGCGCAGTGCAACGGCAAGAGTACTTTGGGCCGCGGCGGAATGATTTCCAAGCTGCGTGCCGCGAAACTGGCTAGCGAAGCGGGCGTACACGTCGCCATCGTGAACGGACGGCATCCGCATGGAATTACCCTCGCCATGGAGCGTAGGATTGGGACCTACTTTCCTCCACAACTGGGGCGAAATTGATGGCGAATACCATTGCAAATACAGCTTCGACGCAGGAGAAGTTGCTGCGCGCGCGGGATGCATCGGCGAAGCTAGCGATCCTTTCCACCGATGAGAAGGACGCGCTGCTTCATGCGATTGCAGATGTAATCGAAGCGCGGACCGAGTCCATCCTTGCGGCAAACCGCGAGGATGTCGAGGGTTCCGGCCTTCAAGGTGCTATGCGCGACCGCTTGTTGTTAACTCCGGCGCGCATCAAGGATATGGCGCAGGGAGTGCGCGACGTCGCTGCGCTCAAAGATCCTATTGGCCAGACGATCGAGGAGTGGACTCGTCCCAACGGTCTGCACATCCGAAAGGTGCGCGTGCCGCTGGGCGTCGTCGGAATCATTTACGAGTCGCGCCCTAACGTCACAATCGACACGGCGGTGCTCGCACTGAAAACCGGCAACGCCATCGTATTGCGCGGAGGCAAAGAAGCGGCGCACAGCAACCAGCGCTTGGTGGAAATTATTGCGGCGGTGCCCGGAGTTCCGCAAGGCGCAGTCGAACTTCTCGATTCGAGCACGCGGCAGTCGGTGACCGAACTCATTCAAGCCCGTGGTTTGGTCGACGTGATCATTCCACGCGGCGGCGCTGGGCTGATTGCATTCGTCACCGAGAATTCAATTGTGCCTGTCATCGAAACCGGAGCAGGGAACTGCCACATCTTCGTCGATGAATTCGCCGACTTTGAAATGGCCGACCAAATCGTGATCAACGCGAAGACCCAGCGGCCTTCTGTGTGCAACGCGGCGGAGAAATTGCTGGTGCATGAACGGATCGCTGCCGAATATGTTCCACGCATTGCGAAGAAGTTGATCGATGCGGGGGTAGAAGTCCGCGGAGATCGGACGTCGCGCAGTCTGGCATCTGAGTTGAAGATCGTTCCGGCCACGGAACACGACTGGAACGAAGAATATCTGCGGTTGTGCATTGCGGTTCGAGTTGTGGCAAGTGTGGACGAAGCGATTGCCCATATCAATCACCACTCCACTAGGAACTCAGAGGCCATCGTGACGCGCAACGGAGCGAATGCCCGGAAATTCCTGCGTGGTGTGGATTCCGCCGCCGTATATTGGAACGCTTCAACTCGCTTTACCGATGGAGGCGAATACGGCTTTGGCGCCGAGATGGGCATCAGCACCCAAAAACTGCACTGCCGCGGCCCGTTCGCGCTGGCTGAATTGACTTCCTCGAAGTATGAGATCGTTGGGACGGGCCAAGTCCGTTGAACTCTGGTTGGTTGAACTCCAGCGGAGCCGGGCCAGTCGCGTCGGGAAATGCCAGATGTAGTCGTGATTCCCGACTCACGTCGCTGAGTCCACCGCCTCCGCCGGAGTAATCTTGAAAGGCTTCAACTTCTTACCTGCGCGCTTCATTGGTTCAGCTTAGCATCCCGCTGTGCTACCTTACTTACTTTCCACTTAGGAGCGCCATGAAATTATTCGCATTAGTTCTCCTTTGCTCAATTGTCCTACTGGCCTTTATCTCGCCTACGGTTAGCGGTCACGGATCCGGGCCTACCTCTGGGTCTCCAGCCATCTTCGGTTTCCGCGATGCCTCTGCCGAAAATGCTGCCGAGACCCGTTTCCTTGCCGTGCCCGATCCCAAACTTGCGGAAGAGCACCTGCGCACTCTGACGCAAGCGCCGCACATGGCTGGCACGCCGGAAGACAAAGCTACGGCAGACTATGTTGCGCAGAAGTTTCGCGACGCCGGACTCGACACCGAAATCGTCGAATACAAAGTGTGGATCAACTATCCCGTGGAGATCAGCGTTGATGTCACGGCTCCGGCTGGCGTGGAGATGCATGGCCCAACCCGAGAGCATGTTGAGGGCGATCCGTATGACGGCGATCCTCGCGTGGTGATGCCATTCAACGGCATGTCCCCATCGGGAGATGCCGAGGCGGAGGTGGTTTATGCCAACTACGGCACGCCCGAAGATTTCGAGAAGCTGGAGAAATTGAAGGTCGATGTGCGCGGCAAAATCGTGCTGGTGCGCTACGGCCAGAACTTTCGCGGTGTGAAGGAGTTCATTGCACAGGAGCACGGTGCGGCGGGAGTGATTATTTATTCCGATCCGTTCGACGATGGCTGGCGGCGCGGCGATAAGTATCCCGATGGGCCCTGGCGGCCGGATACCGGTGTGCAGCGCGGGTCGGTGGGATACATGTTCGAGTTTCCCGGCGATCCGACGACGCCTGGAATTGCGTCGCTGCCGTCGCTGCCCGAGGGCAAGCGCATTTCTCCGCAGCAGTCGGCGCAGATGCCGAAGATCCCGGTTACCCCGCTTTCGTATCACGATGCCTTGCCCATTCTTCAGCATCTGGGCGGCGCTGACTCGCCGCGCGAGTGGCAGGGGTCGTTGCCTTTCACCTATCACGTTGGGCCGGGCCCGGTGCGCTTGAAGATGCATTTGAAGCAGGACTATCAGTTCCGCACGCTCTGGGATGTGATTGGCCGCCTGCGCGGCAGCGACATGCCCGACGAGTGGGTGGTTGCCGGCAACCATCGCGACGCGTGGGTCTACGGCGCGGTAGACCCGAACAGCGGCACGGCGGCGATGCTCGAAAGCGTGCATGGAATCGGCGAGTTGCTCAAGACCGGTTGGAAGCCGAAGCGCACAATTGTCTTTTGCAGTTGGGATGGCGAAGAAGAAGGCCTGATGGGTTCGACCGAGTGGGCAGAGCAGCACGAGCCCGAACTGGTCAACGCTCCCGCCTATTTCAATATGGATGTCGCTGTTTCCGGGCCAAAGTTTGGCGCTTCCGCGGTACCCAGCCTCAAGCAGTTTTTGCGTGACATCGCCAAAGCCGTGCCCAGTGCCAAAGGCGGCACGGTTTACGACGCGTGGCAGAAAGCTGATCAGCCCGGCGCGGCTTCGACGCAGTCGCCGACGGAAGCCATTGGCGATTTTCGCCGCACTCCCGCTGCCACTACAAAGTCCGATGTCCCTGTCGGCGACTTGGGCAGTGGTTCCGATTACAGCGCTTTTCAGCAGCATCTTGGAGTGCCGTCGACTGACGTTACTTCCAGCGGGCCGTACGGCGTGTATCACTCGGTGTTCGATAATTTCGCGTGGTTCAAGAAGTTCGGCGATCCGGATTTTGTTTATGAGGAGCAAATGGCGAGAGTGTTTGGTCTGGAGGCGTTGCGCATGGCCGATGCCGATGTACTCCCCTACGACTACGAGCAATATGGCAAGGAAGTCTCCGCGTACCTCGAGGCGGCAGGAAAGCGCGCGGAGAGCAAGTTCGGCGAACATGCGCTCGATTTCGCTGCGGTAAACGCCTCGGCTAAGCACTTTCAGGATGCGGGCGCAAAGATTCTGTCGAAGCAGAAAAACCCGCCGCGCGATCCGGCGCGATTAAATCAAGCGTTGCGTGGTGCCGAACGGGGTTTGTTGGTGCCCGAGGGGTTGCCGCACCGTCCATGGTTTCGGCATTCCATCTATGCTCCGGGGGAGTACACGGGATACGCGGCCGTGGTGATTCCGGGGGTGAACGAAGCCATCGACAAAGGGGACGCCGACCGGGGGCGCAAGCAATTAGGGGCTCTGGCGGCAGCGCTTGAGCGTGCCGCTAAAACGCTTGAGGGGTACCGCTAGAGTTGACTAGTCATCTGACTAGTTATAGTATTATCTTGAGGCAAAGACTTATGAGCTCATGGCAGCTGCAGGACGCGAAGGCCCGTTTCAGCGAGTTCCTTGACGCAGCGCTCACCAAAGGGCCGCAAGTGGTGACCCGCCGCGGCGTTGAGGCTGCAGTCCTAGTGCCGATTGACGAGTGGCGGAGGATCCAGCAGGCGAGTCGTCCCAATATCAAAGAATTGCTCCTCGGTCCTGGTCCTCGTTTTGACCTGCCCATTCCCAAGCGACGCAAATGGAAGAGCCGCCCGCCCATCGACTTCGGTAGTCCGGACTTCAGGTGACACGTTACCTGCTCGATACCAATGTCGTTTCCGAACTGCGCAAGCGAGTGCCTCACGGGGCTGTTGTCGCGTGGCTCGAAACGCTGCGCGTTGAACAGATACTCATTTCCGCGGCGACCATGGGAGAGTTGCAAACCGGCGTCGAACTAACACGCAAACAAAACCCCGCGAAGGCGCACGAGATCGAGTCTTGGTTAGTTTCGGTGGAGATGTCCTTTGCTTTTGTTCCGATGGATACGGCCTGTTTCCGGGAGTGGTCGCGGCTGATGACTGGCAGGACTTCCACTCTACGGGATGATGCGATGATCGCGGCGACCGGTCGAGTTCACGGGCTGACCGTGGCAACCCGAAACGAAAGAGATTTCAAGCATCTTGGCGTAGAAATTATCAATCCTTTCAAGTTCCACTAACCTCTATGAACGCCACCCATGCCCTCGGGCAATTCCTGCGCACGCTGCCGCATTCAGCGGCAGCCACATTTCTCGCGCTGTTTCCCATCGTCGATCCTTTCGGCGGCATTCCGATCTTCTTCACGATGACCTCTTCCTGGACCGCGCAGAACCGCCGGAACACCGCGCTGAAAACCGGGATGTGGGTGTTCGTCATTCTGGTTACTTTTCTATTCTTTGGTCGTTTCGTCCTCTATTTCTTCGGCATCTCCCTCCCGGTGCTGAAGATTGCCGGTGGGCTGATCGTCGCTAACACGGCGTGGGGGATGGTGACATCTCATTCCCGCATCACGCCCGAAGAGAGCCACGAAGCCCAGGACAAGGAGGACATCTCGCTTACCCCACTCGCTATGCCGCTGATGTCTGGTCCCGGAGCGATTGGCGTTGTCATGGCTCTTGCGGCCCACGTCGATAGCGCCGCTTCCTACCTTGGTATGGTAATTGGAATCGGAGGTATCGCACTCTCAGTGTTGCTGTTCTTCTGGCTTGGCGGACCTTTGGTGCGAAGGCTTGGACCCAGCGCGGTCGGAGCCATCAACAAGATTTTCGGCTTCCTGATTCTCGCCATCGCCGTCCAGTTGGTGTGGGATGGTGTAGCCGATTTCAAAAGCTAACTTGCTCGCGTGGCGTGGACACTCCTGTCCGCGACTTTGCTGGGCCGAGATTTTCCAGGGAACCACCGTCGCATCCCGCTCGTACAACAAACCAGCACTCGTGCGCCCTGGAGGTGCTCCTTCGTATACATCCTTCAGATTTGCAAACACAGCGCTTGCACGGGTTAAGGGTTTCCCTTATTATGGGTAGATGAATATCACGCTTTCCCTCGACGAAAAGTTGGTGAAGAATGTCCGCAAAATCGCGGTCGAGAATGACACTACTCTCACCGGCCTGGTACGCGCCCACCTGGAGCATCTTGCTGCTGAGCACGCCGCGTCTGGCCGCAAGCGGCGCGAACGCGAGGCTCTGGAACGCAGCTTCAGCCAGTTCCAGTTCCGCGTGGGCAAGAAAACCTGGAAGCGGGAAGACCTGTATGCCCGGTCATGACTTCCTGGATACGAACATATTGGTCTATGCCTACGATATTAGTGACCTGGCCAAACAACACATTGCCCAAGACTTGGTCCGCAAGGCGGTAGCCGGCGGTTTGGTCATCTCCACCCAAGTCCTCGCGGAGTTCGCGGCGACTCTGCTTCACAAACTCAGTCCGGCGCCGTCTTCTCAGGACGTTATCGCGTTGCTCGACGCATTAGCTCCGATTCGGCTCATCCCTCCCGATCATGAAATCGTGCGACGCGCGGTCGAGGCCAAGTCTGCCTATGGCCTGCATTTCTACGATGGCATGATCGTGGCCGCCGCGGAACGCGCCGGCTGTGAGAGAATTTGGTCCGAAGATTTCAACCCCGGCCAGAAATACTTTGGCATCGCGATAGCCAATCCGTTTCAAAGATAGAAATGAGAACGCGCCGGGCCGCAGCGCCCGCCGAGGCTCCGGGGATGCTTGGCTGTAGCGCCTTACTTATAGCAGCGGGATCGAGCAGCGGAATATTATTATAGATGAAGCTTGATCGGCTAGTTAATGTTGATTTGCCACAACCGTTAGCGCCGGCGATGATGGTCAGCCGAGGACAGGTCACTGAGCATTTGTAGGATGTTGTTGTGGGGGCTGTTGCCGGTCGCGTTTCTCGATGATTTCCCGAAGACGCTGGCGATCAATTGCCAACTGCTTCCGCGCATCTTCGGCCATCTTTTGAGCGACCTCAAGCCAGTTCTCTGACATACCCTTAGGATATTCCCGAGAGTTGTGGCTCATCCACGGAGCTCCGATCCCGGCGGTTTTCGGGCGCCGTGGCGAATGTGAAGAACCTCAACAATGTGCTTATCATCATCTACTTGGTAGTAAATGAGGAATGGACTATGGAGTAGTTTCCTGACTCGGGGTCGCTTACCGATAATACTGCCCATGCGTGGAAAGCGTGCAAGTAGATCGACATGGTCCAACAAGGAACTACCGAAGCGGGAAGCTGCGTCTGCCTCGTCTTCGGCGATGTGGCCGATGATTTCGGCTAGATCGTTCAGCGCCCTTTGCGTGTAGAGGAGGCGGTAATCCACTTAGGCAACCGCTTGCGGACCTCTTCGGCCGGGACGGTTCGGCCAGCTTTCGCGTCCCGAATACCCTCATCAATGGCAGCGAGCGTTTCCTCGTCTTCCTCGTCGAGGATGGGCGCAGGATTCTCGAGGTCGAATTTCTTCGCCTTCGCCATAAGCTTATCGTAGGCTGGAACGGTGGGCAGCGCAATGGAATTCGCTCCCAGTCTTCCCGCGCATGCTTCCTCAAAATTTTGTCTGCTGGGAGCGCACTATGCTTCGCCAACTTCGGATGCAGAATTATCGTTGCTTCGATGATCACACTATCTTGTTGGAACCGAATGCCATCCTGGTCGGCAAAAACAACGCGGGGAAGTCATCCATCATCGAAGCGCTACGGATTTTAGGGGCAGTCGTAAATCGGAAGGGGGCAGCTTTCGTCCCTGCCCCGAAGTGGCTGGAACTCCCTCATTTTCGACTCGGAATCGCACCTGGGATTTCGGAACTAGGACTAAATCTCAGCGCCATTTTTCATCGCTATCAGGATCCACCCGCCACAATTACAGCAACGTTTACTGAAGGCGCGGTCGTTACCATTTACGTCGGTAGGGAGGAAAAAGTTTTTGCGACGATTGAAGCAAATGACAACTGGATAACGACACTAACAAAATTTCTAAGACTGCAGCTGCCTTGGGTAAGTGTTCTTCCGCAGATCGGGCCTTTGCTAACAGAGGAGTACCGAATCGCAGATGAGCGTGTGTCCGAGTACGTAAACTCTCGGTTGTCGTCCCGCCACTTTCGCAATCAGCTATTTCAGATGGCCGCTGCGTTCGACGAATTCAAACGCATGGCTGAGGAAACGTGGCACGGGCTTCGAGTTGACCCGATTCAGCGACAAACAACCAAGGAAGGGGTGCTGTTGTCATTGCCCGTCAGGGATGGCGATTTTGTCTCCGAGGTAGGTTGGATGGGTCACGGACTTCAGATGTGGTTGCAGACGATTTGGTTTCTTTCTCGGACGCCAACAGCCCACACGGTTATCCTCGACGAGCCAGATGTTTACATGCACCCCGATCTGCAGCGGCGGTTGTTTAGGTTAGCCGCACACGCTTCGGGCAGTGTGTCATCGCAACTCATTCGGTTGAAATAATGGCTGAGTCTGAGCCAAGCAACATCCTGATAATCGATAAGAAGCAGCGAAGATCGCGGTACGCCAATAATGAACCCGGTGTACAGTTACTGATCGACCAAATCGGCGGTATTCATAATGTTCATTTAGCGCGACTCTGGAGCGCTCGCAAGTTCCTTCTGGTTGAGGGCAAGGATCTCAGCCTGCTAAAGCGGTGGCACGCACTGCTGTATCCAGACGCTGAGCTACCGCTCGATGCGTTGCCGTCGCTTCCAATCGGTGGGTGGAGCGGATGGCCTTACGCCGTGGGGTCATCGATGGCCTTAAGGAATGCCGTCGGCGATCGCATCATCACATACTGCATTCTAGATTCTGATTATCACTCTGCAGCCGAAATAGAATTGCGTTACAAGGATGCGGAGGCCCGCGGCGTTAATTTGCATGTCTGGAGCCGAAAGGAGATAGAAAACTTCCTTTTACAGCCTCGGTCAATTCGACGCGTTTTCGCACGGGTTAAGGATCACGCGATCCCGAGTGAATCGGAAGTACGTAACAAGATACTCGAACTCTGTGAACAGGAACGTCGCTCGGTGGAGGATGGGATCGCCTCCTCGCTCATGCAGGCTGACCGCAAGCTTGACGTCTCAACCGTGAATAAGATGGCACGGTCCCGCGTGAGCCAGTTCTGGAAGGCGGAGAACAAGAGATGCATGGCTGTTTCGGGAAAATACCTCTTGGCAGCGCTATCTACGTGGATTAAGGAAGAATTCGGCTTTTCATTTGGGCCCCCGGCTGTAGCTCGACAAATGACGACTGCCGATATCCCTGAGGAGTTGGTGAGCATAATCAGAGCAATCGAGGAGGGTGCTGCCTTTCCGACATTCGAGGAAAGACAGACACGTTGGAAAGAAGCGGCCTAGGAGACCGCTACCTTCATCGCTACTTGATCGTCACTAGCCGCTCCACCAACTCCGAATAATCCTTCTTCTCGATCCCTTGCACCTGTCTTTTGCCGGCACCTGATCCGAGTGCGTGGTGGCGGACGCATTCGTCCGCCTGGGTTTGATTCGCGAATTGCCCCGGACGAATGCGTCCGGGGCTACGTGATTTGTTATGCCGGACGGCTCTCCGGCGGAGCATAGGGATTTGCCGCTGGTCTCCGCCATACCCAGGGATACATTTGCCAGTCCTGCACCAGGCCCGCTCGCACTGGGTTTTGGAGGATGTAGTCGATCTTGGCGTCGAGATTTTCTGACGAGCGCAGCACATGATCGAACGATTCTTCCTGCCAGATAGCGCCATGTAGTCGGAGGCGTTGGTTGATGGATCGCGCGGAAGCACCCTTAATGGCTCTCATAATCTCGATGAGTGAAACGACGAGGCGACGGTCCTGGTCGATCAGGGGAGTAAGAATCAGGTGTACATGGTCGGGCATAACGACAGCGACATGCAACGAGTATCTGATTCCGTGGTCGTGCAAGCAGCAGCCGAAGGTGATGTCTCGTGCCCAGTCTGGCAACTCCTGACGGAATTTAGTAACAAATGTGATGAAATGCGGTTTGTAGTCGCGCTGAAGATGAGGCAGGTTGCGACGATAGAAGGTCACGGCGGGAATTATTCTGCCATTAAAGATGGAGACGCTGTCGGAAAACCGAGGCGAAATATGCGGGCTCTTCCCAAACAGGAACGCGTAGCGGCGGACGCATTCGTCCGCCAGCGGGCGAAACTCGTGATGATTGGAAAAGCCTAGGCTGGCGTAGAGCCCCGGACGAATGCGTCCGGGGCTACGTGATTTGTGGTCAGAACCTGCGGCTCAGTCGGCACTATTTCTCTTTGACCTTCTCCGCCAACTCGCGAAATTCTTTGGATAGCTTGTGACTCGCCTTGATTTGCAACTGCGCGAGCTGCCGGGAATTTTCGGTCGTCAGGATCGGCACCAAGGCCTCCAGTTCCGTCGCTACTTCGCGTGCGTGATCGGCCTCTTTCAACATCAAATGCTCAAATTTCCGGACTGCCTCGTGGTGATCCATAGACCTCGCTTTGGGGTAGATTCAAGTGTGTGGTTATCACGGCGGACGAGGGCGTCCACCGCTCCACCATTACTTCAACGTCACCAGCCGCTCCACCAGCTCCGAATAATCCTTCTTCTCGATCCCGTGCACCTGCTTGTTGTACTCGTCCACCTTCGACGAATAATTCATCGAGCAGAATTTCGGGCCGCACATGGAGCAGAAGGCTGCTTCTTTGTAGTAGTCGTCGGGCAAGGTTTCGTCGTGCATCGAGCGGGCGGTTTCGGGGTCAAGCGAGAGAGCGAACTGCTTCTCCCAATCGAACTTGTAGCGGGCGTAGCTGAGGGCGTCGTCGCGGTCACGGGCACCGGGGCGTCCGCGGGCGATGTCGGCGGCGTGGGCGGAAATCTTGTAGGCGATGATGCCGTCTTTCACATCTTTCTCGTTTGGTAAACCCAAATGCTCCTTAGGCGTGACGTAGCACAGCATGGCCGCGCCGTACCATCCGATCATCGCCGCGCCGATGGCCGACGTGATGTGGTCGTAGCCGGGAGCGATATCAGTGACCAGCGGCCCCAAAGTATAAAAGGGCGCTTCGTAGCAGAGTTCGACTTCTTTCTCCACCTGCTCTTTGATCTTGTCCATCGAGACGTGGCCGGGGCCTTCGATCATCACCTGCACGTCGTGCTGCCAGGCGATTTTCGTCAGCTCGCCGAGAGTTTTCAGTTCGGCGAATTGTGCTTCATCGCTAGCGTCGGCCACGCAACCCGGACGCAGGCCGTCACCGAGCGAAAAGCTAACGTCATATTTCTTGAAAATCTTACAGATATCGTCGAAGCACTCGTACAGAAAATTCTGCTTGTGGTTATAGGCCATCCACTGCGCGAGTATTGCGCCGCCGCGGCTGACGATTCCGGTGATGCGCTTCGAGATCATTGGCAGATATTGGATCAGCACGCCGGCGTGAATCGTCATGTAGTCGACGCCCTGCGCTGCTTGCTCTTCGATCACTTCGAGCATGACGTTGGCGTTTAAGTCTTCGACACGCTTTACGCGCGCGATTGCTTCGTAGATCGGCACAGTGCCGATCGGAACAGGCGAGTGGCGCAGGATGGCTTCGCGAATGTTATGAATGTCGCCGCCGGTGGAAAGATCCATCACCGTGTCAGCGCCGTAGTGCACGGCAGTGTGCAGCTTCTTCAATTCTTCGTTCACTTCCGAGGTGACTGCGGAGTTGCCGATGTTGGCGTTGATCTTGCACAGCGAGGCCACGCCGATGGCCATCGGCTCGAGTTCCGGATGATTGATGTTGGCGGGAATAATCATGCGTCCGCGCGCCACTTCGTCGCGCACGAGTTCCGGCGTGAGCTTTTCGCGGTGGGCAACATATCCCATCTCCTCAGTGATCACACCCTGGCGGGCATAATGCATCTGAGAGAAATTACCGGTGGAGTTCGCACGCATGCGCTGAGTCAGCCAATCGGCGCGCGGCTTGGGGACGCCGTAGCCGTCGCCATTGCCGTTACCGGAGTTGCCATTCGTCGGGATCATCGGGAGCCAGCTTTCCTGGGGATTCTACTGGCCCCGATTATAACCGGATGCGCGAGAACAATGTACGTCGAGCGATCCCAAGCGACGTCAGATTTCTTGCGTCATCGCAGGCGGCGTCGTTTCCCAAACTACTGCATCTGCATCTGTTCGGCGCACTCAATCGATGTGCAACCTCCGGGGCCTTGCGTGTGGACGTTGCCAAGCGCATTTTTCAGATGGATTGCCCCCATAGCCGCGGGATAGGCCCACCAGAATTTTCGGATAATCCGGTCGCCGGGAAGCCAGGAGTGGGGCTTCTTCATCTCGTAAGCCACGAATAGCTCGGAAGCGTAGATTCCAGCGTATTTAACTACGAGGTGCTGGTTTGCCGGGACTCTGGTAACCCAAGGGGCGCCGGCGGCGAATTCGTTATCCAATACCAGCTTGCGGGAGGTGAAACGAAAGCTTTCGGCGCCTCCCAGCCCGGCCATCACCGCGATGAACTTTTTATCAATTACTCTGACCTTCTGTGGCGTCGGCGCGTTGGGGAGGGATGCAACTGGAGCAGGGGCAGGAGTGTATCCGGCAACCGAGCTGCTTTCTACGCGCATCGCGCTCGGCATTTCGTTCGGCAGGTGCTCTCGGGCCACGGCGCGGGCGGCAATTAGAAGTGTAAGAATCAGCAAGCGTGAAATCGGCAAAGTGTTTTCTCCCATGGCTTTTCGTCTGGCTTTTTCATCACGAAGCCCGATTGCCAAGGGGAGTGGCACGTTGCCGAGCTGGCCGGGGCATCCTCGAGATGTACGGGCTGATTCGGTGCAAGGGCCGCGCCAAATTGAGTGAAACGATTTTTCAGCGGGATAGGGGTGGTTTTCCCGAATTGGGAAGGCTTGCGGCGCTTGATGAGCAAACGGTTTGACGCGTTCGACTCTTAATTTTCCCCGTGGCGTTTTCTTAGTTTGTGCAGAGTGATGAAGTCGGCTTACATGGCAAAGTCAGAAGCCAAGCTCTGCCGCTTCCACAGGTTCAACAAACTTGTTCACAAGAGCGTGGAAGGCTTAGAATCGCGTTTTCGTATTTACGAGACCGCGCTCAGGAGATTGCACAATGCGCTGCTTCCGCCTGCTATTCATTCTTGGAATTCTTGTGATTGGGATTGCCGTCTCCGGGTTCGCCCAGACGCCTTCCGCCGCCCCCGCTACCAAGCCGGGCCCTGGCTTCAGTGTCGATAACATTGATAAAACGGTCGACCCTTGCGTGGATTTCTACCAGTACGCTTGCGGCAACTGGATCAAGAATTCCGAAATCCCTGCGGACGAGTCACAGTGGGTAAGCTTTGCGGAGGTCGATCAACGTAACCTCGATGTCGAGCACGGAATTCTGGAGAAGGCCGCGGCGGGCGGGCGAGGCCGCAATGCCGTCGATCAGAAGATTGGCGATCTCTACGGTTCCTGCATGGACGAGAAAACGATCAACGCGAAGGGAATCAGCGCTCTTCAGCCTGAGATTGACCGCGTCGCTGCAGTAAAGGATAAAGGCGGGCTGATCGACGAAATCGCGCACGTGCACCTGGTCGGCCCCAATCCGCTGTTTAATTTTTATTCGCAGCCGGACCTGCACAACGCCGAGCAGGTCATCGCCTACATTGACCAGGGCGGACTGACTCTGCCCGACCGCGATTACTACCTGAAGGACGATGCCGACAAAGTTGAGAAGCGGCAGCTTCTAGTCGATTACGCCACGCAAATGTTTACCCTCGCCGGCCAGACTCCGCAGCAGGCAGCCCACTCGGCGCAGACCGTGCTATCGATCGAAACGTTGCTCGCGGTTTACTCGATGGACCGCACCAAGCGCCGTGATCCGAAAAATCGCGACCACAAGATGAGCCGTGAGGATGCAGTGGCTCTGGCGCCGAATTTCTATTTGAGCCGCTACTTCACGGCGGCGGGCGCACCAAATTTCACACAGCTCAATGTTACTAATCCGGATTACTTCAAGCAAGTGAATGGCGTTCTGGAATCCGAATCGCTCGAATCGCTGAAGACATACGTAAGCTGGCACGTGCTGAATGCCGCGGCTCCCTGGCTTTCGCAGCCATTCGTCGATGCTCACTTCAAGCTGCAACAGAAGCTCACCGGGCAGAAGGAAATTCAGGCACGCTGGAAGCGCTGCGTCAACCTCACGGACCACGAACTGGGCGAGGCGCTGGGGCAGAGATACGTCGACATCACGTTCGGCGCAGACGGCAAGCAACGCATGCTCAAGATGGTGGATGCGCTTGAAACGTCGCTCGCCGAAGATATTCACCAACTTTCCTGGATGAGCGACGAAACCAAGAAGCAGGCCAAGGTGAAGCTCGATGCGATTCGCAATAAGATCGGCTATCCCGATATGTATCGCGACTACAGTTCGGTGCAGATCAAATCCAACGACCTCCTCGGCAACGTAGCGCGGGCCAATGAATTCGAGTCGAAACGCCTCATTGCCAAGATCGACAAGCCGATCGACCGCAAGGAGTGGAGAATGTCTCCGCCGACGGTGAATGCATATTACAGCGGGTCTTTCAACGAGATTGTTTTTCCCGCTGGCATTCTGCAGCCGCCGTTTTTCGACAAGTCGATGGACGACGCCATCAACTTCGGCGGGATCGGCCTAGTCATTGGCCACGAACTGACACACGGCTTCGATGACCAGGGGCGCAAATTCGATCCGCAAGGCAACCTGCACGATTGGTGGACCGAGCAGGATGGAAAAGAATTCGAGCAACGCGTGAGTTGCGTGGCCGACGAATACTCAAACTTTGTGGCGGTTGATGACCAGAAACTAAATGGGCGCCTAACTCTGGGGGAGAACACTGCCGACAACGGCGGTGCGCGCATTGCGCTGGCGGCGCTTGAGCACATGATTGCCGACGACAAGACCGGCAAGGAAGGCCAGAAGATCGATGGCTATACACCGGAGCAGCGCTTCTTTCTGGGATTCGGGCGGGTGTGGTGCGAGAAGAGTCGTCCGGAGGTAAGCCGCCTGAGAGTGCTGACCGATCCCCACTCGCCGGGAAAATACCGCGTCGACGGCGTGGTGCAGAACATGCCGGAGTTTCAGAAGGCTTGGGGGTGCAAAGCCGGGCAGCCCATGGTTGCGGAGAATGCCTGCCACGTCTGGTGAGGCGCGCGCATGAGATCAGGCTAACAGGTCGATTACATTTTTCTGTAACTGGTCTGAGGTTTTGAGGGTGCTGAGACTGAGTTGAAGAAGGATCTCCGCCGAGTTCATCGCCACCATCTGCGAGGCGACATCGACAACGTCGACGCCTCCGCCGTTCGCAGACGACCCGGCGCTGGCTAGGCTGGTTGTCGTCGCGTTCAGTTGCATTTCGGCTTGATTGATCCCCTGAAGGGCGATTGCGGAGAGATCCATATTGTCTGTATCGGCGAGAACGGCACCGACTTTAGGCTTTCCTTGACTTGTTTATCCGGGCTGGTTCCAACCGCGCAGGCGCGGCCACCAGCGGTGTACGTTTCGGCGATATTCTTCGTACTGCTCGCCGAACTTTCCATGCAACGTTGGCTCCTCGTAGAAGATGACGAACAGATCTACGCCGAGGGCAGCGGCCGCGACCGCAGCGACGTTTGCGTGTCCGAAGATCACCCACAACCCAATCCAGCCTGCCGCGAAGCCCACGTACATTGGGTTCCGCACATAGCGGTAGAAGCCAACCACAACCAGCCGTTGCGGTGGAGCGATGGGAGCGGGAGTGCCGTGTCCCGTCCATCCAAAATCCCAGACACAGCGCAGGGCAACGGCAAATCCAAGCACGGAAGGAACTGCGGCCAGCCATCGCCAGCGCGCCGCGCCGGCTGTCTCGACGGTGAAACCAAGCCATCGTGGCAGCAGCCAGAACCACAAGGCGAAAAATGCCGCGCCCATGATGAGGGAAGCGGCGGCCGTTCCCCAGCGATAGTCGTGTCCCGTCTCCGCAGCCTGCCATTGTCGATCCGCCATAACGCACCTCACTTGAAGTTCCTTCGAGTAAGAAAAAGGCCGGTTCGATCACGATCAAGACGGATTCACACACACATTCATACCACAAAGGGAAAAGGCCCGGCTTACTGCCCGGGCCTTAGCTTTCGATGTGGGTTAGGCCTGAAGATACAGAGCGGGTATCGCTAGTATCTGGCCGCCTGCACAACCAAATGATCGACGATGTGGTGGGCTTCGTCGATGTGCATGATGGCGCGATTCCGCAGGCCGCGCACCGAGGGATTGTCTTCTTCGTGGGCGATGTCGTTGTGCGCTTTATCCAACAATTCGAGGGCGCGATGGAATCGACCGGCGCGATCCAATCCGGCATCAACCGGCGGATGATCGTTCAGGTTCTTGCCATCCCAAATCGCAGCTCGCTTGATTTCATCGATAGCCCGGTCGATTTCCTCAATGGCATGGCGTTCTTCTTTGTCCATGTGATAACTCGGAGCCGGGTTTTCCAGGTGCGCGCGGGCGTGCCGCAGGTCGGTAAGAGCGTGCAGATAAGCGGGATGCCTTCCCGGCTCGTCGGCGAAAGTTAGAGTGGTGCAGGCGGCGACAAATAACAGGATTACGGCGCAATGTCGTAGAGCTTTCATAGTCTCCTCGTTCAAATTTTTCTTGAGGCCTTTCGGCAGAATGAACTCCGTTAATTCAGCTCGTTGTAGTAAACCCGGAATTGCGGATTTTGACTCGTCGAATTCTATCCGGCTGTGCGATGCACGCGAAGTTACGGTGGTACAAGGGTGTTACGGCGCGGTTTACTGCTGCCCGCGCAAGCTCTCATTGCATCATTTCAGGTGTTGTGACAAAAAGTTGACAAGGAGATGACGGCGAAATGACCGGCTGCTGACGAGACTGTGACAACCACAATCTGCGCAACTCGTAAGCTCGATCCATCTCGAGTAAAAACCCCCTGCGAACTGAATAGCTAAATCGACCGCCCGGCTTTTGATCGCCGGGCCGAGGGAGAGTTCCGTCCGGTCGTTGGCTGGTTACTCGATGCAGCTACTCGAATGGAAAAAGGAGAAAGAACATGTACAGACTCTCTACCTTCGCCACGGCAATTGCTATCTGCCTGGGAACGACGGCGGTGCTGAACAGCAGCAGCCACGTCACGCAACCAACCCGAAATGTAGAGGCGAGCTTTGCCGCCGATGGGGCGTTTCGCGATGGATTGTATCTGGGCAAGCTCACAGCCGATCGCGGACAGCCGTTTCGTCCCGGGATTGGCCGCTGGTCCTCGGAGCAAGACCGCGCCATGTTCACCGCAGGGTATCGCCGTGGATATCGCGAAGTGGTGGCGAATGCGCAGGCTTACGCAGAGCGCGCCAGGTCGGCCGAGTAAGGCTCCCTGGCTCCATGAAACAAGGTTTGCAATAGAAGAATTTTTAAATGGAGGTAAATTTTCTATGACGGGCAAGAACTTAATTTTTATATCCACTTTTAGTCTGACAATCTGGCTCTGTCTGCTCCTTGGTATTTTCAGTGTGGGCGCGGCTGGGAGTCCCGCTTCGAGTCCAAGCATCTCCGACGCTGCCAATCTGAAAGGCACTGTGAGATTCGAAGGGACGGTTCCGAAGCCGAGGTTGATCAGCATGTCGGCCGACCCGAGTTGCGCCAAACAGCATTCGTCGCCCGTATTCGCGCAGGAAGTGTTGACGGATTCGAAGGGCGACCTGCAGGACGTAATCGTATTCATAGCTGACGGCTTGGGAGATCGCACCTTCGACGTTCCGGCGCAGCCGGTTGTCGTCGAACAAAAGGGCTGTCTCTATTCTCCCCATGTGCTGGCGATGAGGGCGAATCAGCCGCTGCACGTGGTGAACGACGACCCCACGTCGCACAACATCCATCCCACACCGGCGAACAATCGCGAGTGGAACAAGGCCGAGCCGCCGGGCTCCAGTCTTGACGAATCCTTTGCTCGGGAAGAGATTGCGATTCCGGTGAAGTGCAACGTGCACCCGTGGATGCACAGCTATGTGGCCGTGTTTAAACATCCGTATTTCGCGGTCACCGGCAAGGACGGCAGTTTTGATCTGAGCAGTCTTCCGCCTGGAACCTACACCATCAAGGCGTGGCACGAGAAGTTGGGCACGTCCACGCAAACCATCACGGTTGGCGCGAACGAGACCAAGGAGATCAGTTTCGTTTTCAAAGGAATGTAATTCGCCTTAGTGCTTCGCCGGAGTCTTGAAGCCTTTGCGGCGTTGTTCGCTGTAGCGGTGCAGCGCGTCGAGAATGATGGGATACGCTTCGCCTGCGGGACGTATCTCATCGACCTCGACGGCCTTGCCTTCGAGCAGCTTGTAATCCTGAAAAAAGCGGCGCAGCATCAACATGCGATGGGGCGGCATCTCCGCCGCTTCGCGGTAGGAGTTGAACTCAGGATCCTCGGTAGCAATGGCGATGATTTTATGGTCTGGCTTGCCGCCGTCGATCATCGTCATCAGGCCGATGGCGCGGGCGTGGATGATTGTGAGCGGCACCACGGTTTCCTGGCAGAGCACGAGAACGTCGAGCGGGTCATCGTCTTCGGCCAGAGTTTGCGGGATGAAGCCGTAGTTCGCCGGATAGTAAACCGCGGAGTACAAGATGCGGTCGAGTTTGATCAGGCCGCTCGCCTTGTCCAGTTCATACTTCACGCTCGATCCGAACGGGATCTCGATTACGCAATCGAATTCCTGCGGGAGCTGGTCGCCGGGAGTTACGTCGTGCCAAGGATGAATCATCGATGATTCCTATTGTATCGGACCATTTGTATCGGACCGGATTTCTGACCACGACTTCTGACCGGGAAATTTGAGAGCGGGTTGGACAACAATGCTATGATTCGTGTTGTTAGGAGGGTTTATGTCCTGTAAACGCCTTCTCCTCGTCGCGATGTCGGTTCTGTTGTGTGCCGGGCTGGCTTTCGCGCAAGCTCCGCAGAACAACAATCCCGAAGCTGATCAGTTCCGCCTCGGCCCATATCCGCGGGCAGAATTCAGTTCGCAAAATAACCGTGAGAACGATTCGACAGTCCGCGTCCACATCGATCCGCACGTGTATTGGGGGGAAAAGAAGCAATCCGATTCGGGCGCGCTTCGGTTTCCAATCGGGCTGGAATCTCCGGCGGACGCGACATGCTATGCGATCCGCAGCTACCTTGTGGTGAGAGACAGTCCCGATTCGGACACCACGCACCGCGATGGATCCACGACATGCGTGCCGGCGGCCCGCTTCCGTGTGCATGCTGCGGTAGATCACGAACGGTGAAGAGCCGGAACTAGGTTCAAGACGTTTATTGCGCCCGTCCCACTTCTAGCAGACAGCGCAAAATGGTTCGCCCGGCTCCTTGGATTAGATCGGAGCGAAACCGCCGGGCCAGCCGAAAGGTCATGCCTTCACTTTAGCAATAAATATTGTACGGCCGGCCACCAGTAAAGTCCTGGGGTTAGCCAGCCGGTCGCTAGGGGGCTGCCCCAGCCAGTCACGAGATCGTAGCCAATAACCGCCTTGTAGTACACCGATTGGCCGCAGCAATCGTTATTCCCGCTGGCGATGTCATGGAAGTAACTACCGTACGTAGGCCCAACGCCGATCGGGTAAATGAAGAGATTGATAAAGCCTTCCGGTGAGTCGCCAAAGGCGGCATTATTCTGATTGACAAGCGCCATAAATCCTGCCCAGCGCGGCGCCGCGAAACTGGTGCCGCCCCAGGTACCCGTGCATCCCCCGGCCAAGCTTGCGCAGTTGTAATTGTCATTGTTTGCCTCTGCGGCCACGTCCGGAGCGTTCCGTAGGGTAGTCGACCCCTTGTTCGACGAGTTGATGACGCCAGCGATCTGTTGATAGGGAGGAATTGGGAAGCCGTCCGGGGAGGGGCCCCCGCCGCTGTATACCCACGCAGTTTCCGATGCCCAAGAACCGCCCGCGCCATTAGTCGTCAGGTCCGTGCCGCCAACCGCGGTGACATCAGGGTCTTCCTGCGGGTAGTAATAGGCTGGATGGCTCCACGAGCCGTCGTCTCCGGAAGCAGAGAAAAAGCTTTGACCCTGCGTCTGAAATTCTAGGAATATCGGTTCATCCGTCTTAGGGTCATCGGGCTCCCAAGTCCAGGAGCAGCTCAGTTGCATAGCGATGTCGTCCGCTGCCATCCGGTTGAATATGAGAACGTCGCCATCGCCTCCATTTGCGGGCTCGCTCGAATAGGGTGCGATGTACACCCGAACCTGGCTTAGACCTGGCGCCATGCCGATCGGTTGCACGATGTCCAACACAACTTCAGCTTCGCAGTCGCCGCCGCAGGGGTCAGGCGTAATCGGAGCCGAGCTAGCGCCGTCCAGCAGCACGTTGTTAATCGGGATATTGTAAGGCACTCCGCTGGCGGTGTAGGTCAATATGTAATTGTTGCCGTTAGTGCTCGACGTGGCATGCCCGTCAAAGCTCGACGCGACATCGCTTATGTAGTAGCCGTCAAACTCCACGAGCCCCACAGCTTGGCCGCTGCCGGTGAGAGGGCCAGAGCCGTAGTATGCTGCACGCATATCGCTAGCAAGGTACGACGTGCCGCCCGGTCCCGAGCCGGTGATGTTGGCGATTGTTTGCCCCATTGGTGCCCTTTTCACCGTGGGGCGCGGTATCGAGTAGTTATCCAGGCCCGCGATGTGCCAGAGCGGTACCCTCAGATCCACCGACGGCTCACGGTTCGGCGCATAAAAGGTGCGGTTTTCCGTTGGGTGTTGATATATGCCCATCGCGACATGGAACGCCTTATTGGCGTTGGCCACCGTCGTCGTAACGTCGACGACCAATCGATTGGGCGAAGTGCTGTTCACGGTCATGCCATTGGCTTGCGCGAAGTGGATCACCGCATCGTAATCATCCTGGGTCGGCCCAAATCTTTCAGTGAACTGTTGCACTGTAAGATAGTGCCGATACGACGGACTGTGGCGGTCATAAAGTTTATGCAGCAGATCGTTCAGCCCTTCCTGGTTGCGTAGCGGCAGCATTATTGCTATGCCGATGTGCTGCGTGCCAGGAAGCAGACCCACAATCCGCGCCTGTCCGTCAACAACTGCCTCGCGCACATGATGCGTCGGCAGGGAATATTCTCCGGCCTGTGCGTAAAGGATAGACGGCGCAAACGCCAAAAATAAGCTTATGGTTGCAATCGCCATGAACGCAGCGCAAGTTTTTGTTCGCATTGAGAGCCTCCTGTCCCAAACTCTCCTATCTCGGCTGACGTCGGACGGGGCTATGGGGAAACATTGACCCCGAGGATCAATGGTCGCTCTTGGGTGCAGCCGGAAAGATAGAGCGTAACCGGTTTGCCGCTGAGAAAGGCACCAAGCAGGGCAGCCTGTTCCACTGAGGCGTTGTTTGGGTCAGTCATATACCCGCTGCCCGCCGGGAGGGTGCAGCCTCCGGGATTAATAGCAGTCGCGGTAGTGGTCACAAAGGCCTGATTAGCAGACCACGCCGTTTGGTAGGAGGTTATTGTGCCAATCCCGGTCGCAACCGGATTACTCTGCGCGTGGGCGACCCGGGCCGGCTTGAAGAACAATACGGCGGCGGCAAGAGCAACAACAACAGCAAGTAGAGACAATCGCTTTAGCATGTGAATCCTCCTAGTTTTTTTTGTTTCCGGATTTGGTCGCCTAGTGTGAGAGCTGCGGATCTGCTTCCGTGGCTCCCTCTACACACACTTATAGGTTCGGCCCGTTGCTTGCGTTCGGCCACTTGCTCAGATTCGGACAGGGCGTTGGTAGGTTTGGTTTCGGAGCGTTGGCCCGTTCGTCCCAACGAAACCATACTTCACATTCATGTAACAGCGTCGGTTTTCTTAATCCCATTACGAAACGCGGACGAGCCGATGCACTCGACCAGCGTGAAGAGGCGACAGGTACGCAGAGAGGAGGCTTGGTTTCTTCCCGCCGCATCCCCGTGACAGAATCAAGTTTCTTAATTCGGTTACGAAACGCGAAGAAGCCGCGGCGCTCGGCTGACTGCAGAAGCAATAGGCACGCCGCGATAAGGCTTAGGCTTCCCCAGCGGCATTCTTCCCATCCGCTAGGCACCGGCAAGTGAGAACGCTGGTGACGGGCGCGTCCGTCTCCTTCAGCAATCTTGATTCCGAACTTCGAGAAGATTAGAGTGTTGGGAGTATCATCCCTGTTGGGTGATCCCTAATGTCCAGCCAAGGCAAAACTTATCTGAAATTCGGCGGAGCAACTGTCTTAATTCTGTTTCTGCTCGGCTACCTCGCCTACACCGGTGTTCAGGACAGCAAAAGCTACTATGTCACCATCACCGAGCTGCACAAGCTGGGCAATGGCGCTTACACCAAGCGCCTGCGGGTCGCGGGGAATGTGCAGCCGGGGTCGATCAGGCGCAACGGGACTCATGTTCAGTTTGTGCTGATGGAGCAGGATCAGTTGCTCCCGGTGGATTACACAGGGACCGAAGCGCCTCCCGATACTTTTAAGGACGACTCGCAAGCGCTCGCCGATGGCAGCTTTGGGCATGACGGGGTTTTCCACGCCAAAGCGCTGCAGGCCAAGTGCGCGTCGAAATACGCTCCGCAGCAGCCCGGAAACCAGATGCAAGCTGCTCCCACCAAGACCATGACAAAGGGTCCGGAAAATTCCACGATGGTTGCAAACTAGCGCTCGGCTAAGGCGCAAGCTCAGCTTTGCAAATTCCATTCGGGAACCTTTCTCGTTATTTTTTTCGACAGCCTGAATCGAATTGACTTGTCGCTTGGCAGGGGTGTACATTCGCACTTGAGTTACCTTTACGCGCGAGTTACCTTCCTGCGCAGAGTTACCTTCCCAGGGGTTTCCAAGTACTTCCAATTTGTTCTTCGGAGGATTTCCATGATTCTTTTTGCGCGCAAGCATGTTCGCGTCCTGCCAGCCCTTGCGCTGGTAATTGCAGCTTGTCTTTCCGTCCGAACCGCTTCTGCAAGCGCCGTTGTCGTAGGTACTTGCAAAAACCTAGTCACTTTCAGCACCATCCAGGCAGCGGTCAATGCCGTGCCGTCCGGTTCCACCGTGAACGTTTGCCCCGGCACCTATGCGGAGCAGGTGACGATCACGAAGAAGCTGATCTTAACCGGCGTGCAGGCTGGCACCGGCGACGCCTCTGTAATCGTGCCGCCATCGGGCGGCCTGGTGCAAAACGGCTCCGACATCTTCGGTAATCCAGTAGCGGCCCAGATCTTCGTCGCCAGTACAAGCGGCGCGGTTACCGTTTCGCACTTGACGGTGGATGGCACGGGCAACAATCTCTCTGGTTGCGGAGCGGCCACTCTAGAGGGCATTTATTTCCAGAATACTGCCGGAACGATCAGCGGAAACACGGTACGAAATCAGTTTCAGACGGATTATGCGGACTTCGGCGGATGCCAGAACGGTTTGGCCATCAATGTCGAAAGTGTAACCAATGCCAACTCCATTAGCATCGCCAGCAACTCCGTGCGCAGCTATCAGAAGAACGGGATCACAGCAACAGGGGCGGCAACTGGTGCCGGGTCTCCGGGGCCTGTCATGAACATTAGCGGTAACTACATCGTGGGTCTTGGCGCGACCGCCATGAACTGGCAGGGAGTTTATTTGAGCCAGGGAACCGCGGCTGAAAACGGCGTGCAGGTGGGTTTCGGCGCCAGCGGAAAAGTCACGGGAAACACCGTCAGCGACAACATTTGGGGGCAGGATACGACCACCGATACAGGAGACGCGGCAAGCGGCATCCTGGTCTACGCTTCGACCGGGATTACGGTCTCGGGCAACGGTGTCAACAGCTCGCAATTCGGCATCGTCGCCGTGACCGACCCCACTTACGGTCCAGCCGACAGTACGTCGATCACAACCAACAGAATTTCCGGGACCCAACTCTTCGATGCCATCGACGTCTGTAGCAACTCGAATACAGTGCAGACCAACACGATCTATGGCAGCACGGAATCTGGCGTGCACTTCGACGACTCCTGCGGCTCCGGGAATAACAACACCGCAACCGGCAACACGATCAACGAAGCGTGTGCGGGGATTCTGCTGGGAACGGGTACGAGCAATACGTCCACTCCGAACAACTTCTTTGACGTAACCAACACAACGTTGTCCGGCGATGTGTGCCCTGCCGCCGTAGTCGGAAGCGCAAAAGCCGGGGAGCCATCCGGGAAACAGCGGTCCCTCCGGCCGTCGCCCTACCGGCCGGGCAGAAGATGAACCGATTGTTTTGAGAACGCGTGTTGAGGTGCAGAGCGAGACAAAGCTCTGCACCTTCAACAGCGTTTTGATTTCGAATCCTCGTTCGATTCACCTGCAATCTCTTCGCCACTACTCTGGCTGTGCCCACCCAGGTCGCTTTGCAAATCCACTTGAAAATGCATAAATTCGCTATCGCACAGATTGTGTGCAGATCGATGGGCTATGCTGTGAACGTCTCTTGCTCGTGACCGACCTCAAAAACTCGCAGAGCGGGCCGCATGTTGCCGTCGATGGCCTGGTGAAACAATTCGGCCATTTCGCGGCGCTGCGCGGCGTTACGGCGGAATTTGCGGCCGGCAAGTTTTACGTCATCCTCGGGGACAACGGAGCAGGGAAAACGACTCTGTTGCGGGCGCTGGCTGGTTTGGCGCAGCCGACACGCGGCGCAATTTCAATCTCAGGCCAAAGCCCGCGAGCGGCCTGCCGCGAGCTCGGCTATATGGCGCATCCGTCGTTGCTTTACGACGAGATGAGCGGCCTCGATAACCTGCGCTACTTCGCGCGCCTCTACGACATTTCAGGGGACGAACGATGTAAGCAGGCAATTCGCTCGGTCCGGCTCGATCCAGAATTGCCGCGGCCCGTGGGGCAGTATTCGCAGGGTATGCGGCAGCGCATGTCGTTGGCGCGGGCTATTCTTCACGACCCTAAAATTCTGTTGCTCGACGAGCCGTTTTCCAACGTTGATGTGCATTCGGCGGGAGAGATGGTAGGCCTGCTGAAAGCCATGCGCGACGCGGGCAAGACTATTTTTGTGGTCACGCACCAAGCTGCGCTCCTCGAAGGTGTGGCCGACGAATTTATCTGGATGCAGGCCGGACAGATCGTGGAGCGTACTTCAGGCCTGACGCGATCGGAAGCGCGGTGAGTTCGATAAGTTCCATTACCTGGGCGACGCTGACCAAGGACATCCGCCTGGAGTGGCGCTCGAAGGATGCCCTCAACTCGATGCTGTTCTTTTCTCTGTTGGTCGTGGTGATTTTCAGCTTCTCGTTCGATCCGAACGCGGAAGAGTCGCGTGAAATCGCCGGGGGGCTGATTTGGGTTGCTTTTCTGTTCGCCGCGGTGGTTGCGCTGAATCAGACGTGGGCGCGCGAACTGCGTAATCAGGTGCTCGACGCCTATCGTGTTTCTCCGGCGCCCGCCACGGCATTGTTTGTGGCGAAGGCGCTCGGCAACTTTATTCTGGTGAGCGTGCTGGAAGCTCTGATGGCGCCGTTATTCATGATCTTCTACAACCTACGCGTGCTTGGACCGGCGTGGCAGTTGATTCCCGTGGCAATTCTTGGAACCTGGGCGCTGGTGGTGAACGGAACGTTCTTTGCGGCGATGTCGTTGCGCACGCGCAGCCGCGAAATCATGCTGCCACTATTGCTGTTTCCAATTTCCATCCCTGCGGTACAATCCATGGTCGAGGCCACCCGCATCATCCTCTCCGGGGACGGCGCGGCGCGGTTTTGGATTGTCTTGCTCCTGACTTACGATGTGGTGTTTACTACTGCTTGTCTGGCGTTGTTCGAAACCGTGCTGCAAGCGGAGTGATTGCAGGCGAAATGAAACGATCCTTCCCCATCTTCGCGGTGATCACAGCGATCCTGCTGGCGTATGCCTTTTATGAAGCAATCTGGGTCGCTCCCATGGAGCGGACGATGGGCGATGTCCAGCGCATCTTTTACTATCACGTGCCATCGGCCTGGACTGCATTCCTGCTCTTCTTCGTGAACCTCGTTGCTTCGGTAATCTATCTTGTGCGGCGAAATCCTCGCGCCGACGCAGTGGCTCTCGTATCGGCCGAAGTTGGAGTTGTGTTCTGCACCATAGTGCTGGTGACTGGGCCCATCTGGGCCCGTCCAGTCTGGGGTATCTGGTGGACGTGGGACATTCGACTCACCACCACGCTGGTTTTGTGGCTGATTTATGTGAGTTACCTGGTGTTGCGGCGATTCTCCGACAGTTCGCAGACTCCCAAGCTCGCGGCGGTGCTTGCCATCTTTGGCGCGCTCGACGTGCCTCTGGTTTATTTTTCCATCTGGTTTTTTCGCACCCAGCATCCCCAGCCGGTTATCGGTGGTGGTGGTTCCATCGATCAACGCATGTTGCACGTTCTGCTGATCAACTGGCTCGCTTTTTCCTGTCTTGCTTTGGCGATCTGCTGGGCCCGCTATCGGCTGGAATTATTGCAACGCGAAGTGGAAGAAGTCGAAAGCCTGGAATCGTTACGCGGAGTGCCACAATGAATTCCACCGGATTCCTCTACGCTGCTTACATCGCCACCTGGCTGATTCACGGGCTCTATCTCGCGAGCATCGTACGTCGCTATAGCCGTCTGCGGCAGCGGATGAAGGAATTGGGTAAGGGGGAGTAAAGGCGGTTTCCGGGTCTCGATTTCCGGCCAGCCTTTACAGCGGCCCGGCTTGTAATTTTCCAACATATACACACGCCCGGGCGAAGTTTCGAGCACCCGCTTGGTGGAAGACCGCCTGTCACCGCCTGTTCCGGCTTCGTAACAAAAGACGATTTCCGTTCAGCTTTAGCGTTTTCCGGAGTACAAGTGTCGTGATCGAACTTTTTCCTCTAGTGGTGAATGGCCATGAGCAGTTGGGCCAAGCGTCTTGAGATTGCGACGAACGTTGCCATTCTATGCGCGGTTCTACTCGTCGCCGCTCTGGCCGCAAAAAGGCTGTGGGAGCCTTCGTCGACTAGGTCCAGCGGTCCATCCATCGGAACGAAAGTCTCTTTGCAGGGCATCGACTGGTCAAAATCTAGCCAAAACCTTGTGCTTGCTTTGAGTACGGGTTGTCGCTTCTGTAGCGAAAGTGCCGATTTTTACCAGCGGCTCGTTCCCTCCGCCACTAGCAATGGAATCCGCGTTCTAGCTGTTTTGCCTCAGCCGATCTCCGATGGGCGTTCTTATTTAGAGAAGCTTGGCATCCCGTTGTCCGACGTTGTGCAGAGTCCGCTGGGTGCGGTGGATGTCTCGGGCACGCCCACCGTGTTGCTGGTCGATAGGCAGGGCAGGATACGGAAAGCGTGGGTGGGGAAGCTGGACCCGGAACATGAACAGCAGGTCATCGCGGCCTGCAATGACCAAAACCACGAACTTGCCGGGACGTCACCGGTAACTACCCAGAAAGGAAAAACACAATGACAAACATTTTGCAAAGCAAGCTCGCGAAGAAAGTTGTCCTTCTCTTCGCGTTGACCGCGGCTCTCGTTTATCTCCGGACGCCCGGGCATGTGCAGGCGGAGACCTGCCAGCAGGAGTGTGACGTTCAATTCGCATCGTGCTTCGCCGATTGCGGGTTCCCGGCTAATCCGAATTGCACGACAGCCTGCGACACTCTCTACACTAGGTGTCTGAAGAATTGCACTTAGGCCAGAGAGCAACAGGCGGGGGAGGATCGCTCCTCCGCCTTATTCTTGAAAAGGATCTACACAGAAGTGGTTTGCCTATCTTCTCCAGCGCAGTGCGCATGAAGTTCCTATTCTCCGCCTAGATCGCCACGTGGGTGATTCAAGCTGCCTGTTCTTTGGCATCTGGGCCTGCCGGTTCGGTCGGCTTCGACAGCAAGCTGCTTGTCAGTTCGTTATCTCCTGCTGCAGCGCGCTGAATAGATCCGCGCTGCCGGTCGAGCGCAGGAATTCGTAATCTTCGATGGTAGCTGCGGTTCCGACGCGCAACGAAGGCAGAGGCGATTCCACGCGGATCACGCGGGCGGTGAAGCGCACTCGGACTGCGTCAGTTAGCGTGATGTGCGGCGGAAAGGTCAGCGTGACTTCGCAGCGGGTTCCCTCGGGCACTGGACGATCAAGGTAAAAGAAAACACCGCGCGCGCTCACGTTCTGGGTCTCGGTCTGGAATTCGGAGCTTTCGTTGAGGCGAACGACTGCCGGCAGGCGCATATCGAAGCGCCGCATCATGCGCCGTTCCTGAGATTCAGGTTGCATCCGTTGCCTATTTTCTGAAAGCATTCTTCCTCAGAAAAACAAATTGGGCCAAGGTCGCAAAACCGGCCGCTCGGCAGGCCTAATTACGCTTAAATGTATAGCTTTGCCGCCAGTTTGCAAGAGCAAAAAGACTATGGAACTTATTCGGTAAATGCTCATGAAGACCGTTAACAGCGCTGGGGAGGCACACCGCCGTGCAGATTCTATGAGAGTGTATAGCAATCGCGGTGCCAGATGGTGCTTAATACGATAGTTGCTTGAACCGCGGAAACAGCGGCGAATCTGAAGGTTCTCTCTGGAGATCTGTGATCGCCGGATTCGCGAAATGCAACTGTTTGCAGAAATCGCCATACGTGCTGCGATCTGCAATTCACTTCATTCCACTTTAGTGCCAGTGTTGGATAAACAAGTTCGCCGCGCAGTGGAGTGATCTGTTTTCTAATAATCGGCGGTGACACTCAGCCCTGAAACAACGCTAGCTTAGCTACCGGGAGATTCTCTCGCGCCTCGGCCCTGGTTCCACGAAGATCGTGATCGATCACTTGGTCCCTCATTTTGGAACCGTATTCTTAGGCAAAAGCAACCTTGCGGCATCTTTCTACCCGATCCCACGCATCTGACAAGTTTTGTGGGGCTCCTAAGCGCGGAGTCTCGCTTGACTTGGCCATCGCTCAGATGTTTAAGTAGGTGTTTATTTTCCGCCAGTTTTGAATGACATGTCAGCAGCGGGCGGTTTCGCCGGCGCCGGGTAAGAACTGACCCGAGTGGCGTCTCTACTCTCCAAAAATGTCTGATGAAGTTCACAGGAAAAGCATTCGGAGGAAAAGCGTAATGGGAAATGGCCGTGCGTTGTCGGGCGGAAGCTCGGGAAGCAGGTTGGTTTTGGTTCGCGCCCTTGCGGCAGCGTGTGTTCTGGTAGTGGCCGCGGGTTTATTGCTCGGGTCGAATTCCCGCCGCTACTCTCAGGCCTCCGCACAGGTTTCGGCCTTTTCGAATCAAACAGCCTCCGGAGCTTTGTTCTCGCCTTCTTCGCTGTCGCGGTCTTTCTTCCGGTCTTCTGACGCAAAGCCGGACCCGCACTCCATCCTCGCAAAGCTGCCTTTGATCTTCGAGGCGAACCAGGGTCAGGCTGACCCAAGCGTGAAGTTTCTCGCGCGAGGCGCGGGTTACATGCTTCTCCTCGACGAAACCGGGGCGAAGCTCGTGCTCCAGGCAGCCAGCGCCGCGCGAACTGAAAAGTCCGTACATATGAGGTTGGTGGGCGCCAATGCTGATTCGACCCTCGATGCGACTGGTCCGCTTCCCGGTAAAACGAACTATCTCCTGGGCAATGATCCCCACAAATGGCATACGGATGTGGCACAGTTTGCCGGGGTTCACTACAAGAGTGTTTACCCGGGAATCGATCTCGCTTTCTACGGAAACCAGGGCCGGCTTGAATATGATTTTCAAGTTGCTCCCGGCGCCGATCCAGCGCACGCCGAGTTGCAGTTCGATGGCGCGGCTAAACTCGAACTCGCAGACGGCGATTTGATTCTTCTCGGCAATGAGGGTGAAGGCCGAGTTCGTTTGCGTAAGCCTCGCATCTATCAAAATATTGGGGATCATCAACAACCGGTCGATGGTCGATTTGTTTTGCGCGCCGCCAACCGCGTCGGCTTCGAAGTGGGATCTTATGATCGCAGCCGCGAGCTGGTGATCGATCCGCTGCTCGAGTTCTCCACCTACTTCGGTGGCAGCGGTTCGGAAACTGCGCCGGCGGTTGCGGTGAACGGCGACGGTTTCATTTATATCGCCGGCACGACTCAGGGCTCGCCCGAGACCTCGTTTCCGGCAGCGACTGCCCAGACCTTAATACCGGTAGGGTTGTCGCTCACCTCGTCGAGTCCAAGCCATATCTTCGTCGCCAAGATCGATCCCACGGGGCCCTCGGTGGTGTACGAAACTTTTCTGGGCGGCAGCGGGACCGACACATTGTGTCCCGCATACACCGGGTACAGCTTCGCATTCCCCTGCAGCGGTCTTGGCGTAGATCTCGGCGGCAGTGTGTACATTGTGGGAAACACCACATCGACGGACTTTCCCACCCATGGTGTGCCTTATCAGACTAAGCCCAAAACCAAGGGATCGCAGTGCTCCGGGATCACTTGCACTTCACTGTTTGTCAGCGTTCTCAACTCACAAGGATCGCAGCTTGGCTATTCGTCCTATCTCTCGGGTACCGGGAATGACCAAGCCAGCGGGATGGCGATCGACACGAATGGAGATGTCTTCGTCACCGGGACCACGACTTCCACGGATACTACTTCGACAGACCCTGTGAACGACTTGCCGTCGTTCACAAACCAATTCCCAGTGACCTTCCTGCCTGTGCCGTACCAAACGGCGCCGCGTGCAAGCGTGCAGTTTTTCGTAACTAAGGTGGATACCAAGAATGTAAGTACGGCCAGCATTGCCTATTCCACATACTTCGGGGGGGCGACGCCTGCTTCTCCGGTTGTGGTGGGTGGTGGCGTTGCGGTGGATACCATTGGGAACATTTATTTCAGCGGCACAACGAATTTCTTCAATAGCGGCGAAAGCCAGGCGGGAAGCGGCGGCGGACAAGTCACCGATTTCCCTATCGTGAATGCCTATCAGCCATGTTTGGATACGCCTCCGCCGACGACCATTACATTTCCCCTGTCGTGCACCGCGCCGACGACTACGCCTTACCCGTTCGATGCTTTTGTTGCCAAGATTAATCCCAACAATGCGCAGACCGGGTCGGCGCAGTTACTATTCTCAACTTATCTGGGCGGCGGCCCAAGCAATGGCTTGACGGCCGGCGCCGGGATTACGATTGATTCCGCGAATGTCTACCTGACGGGAACGACAAACTCGAGCGACTTCATCCTACCGACCGGCAGCGGCGCTTTCCAGCCATGCCTGAACACTCCTCCGGTCACTCCGCCGGTTCCGTGTACATCTACGGGTGGTCCCACTGCCGACACCGACGCCTACGTGGCTCGCTTCTCCCTGCCGGCCTCGAGCACAACGGGAACTGCGGGCAGCGTCGGTCTCGGCTATTTCTCCTACCTGGGCGGAAGTGCGAACGACGCCGGCCTGGCCACTGCGGTCGATACAGCCAGCGGAGCGCTGGTCACGGGTTGGACGCAATCATCGGACTTCCCCGTAACCCTTCTTAGCAACCCGATCCAGCCCACCCTCAACGGCCCACAGAACGCCTTTTTTGCCCACATTCAGACGACAACGATCGGGGGCCAGAATACTCAGGCTTCGTTTGCTACGTATTTCGGTGGCAACGGCACGGATCGCGGTACCGGCATCGCTGTCGACTCCAGCCTCAACACTTATATGGTCGGTGACACGACCTCGAGCTCGCTGCAGCTGGACAAACCCGTGCAGAGCTTGCTCAACGGCAACGGAACTGCTGGGGGGCCGCCCGATGCTTTTGTTGTGAAGTTGGGAACTGCGGCTGATCTGTGCATAACCTGTGTCGCACCAGTGCTGCCCGCCAATCTTGTGGCGGCGGGGAATCCTGTCACCATTACGTTCACCGTAACAAATCAGGGGCCTGACCTTGCGTCGAACATCATCGTCTCGGGTACTGGAGCGCCCTTCACCAGCGCCACAGTCGGTTCCGGCACATGCAGCACCCCCAGCAACAACTCAATCGCGTGTACGATTCCTGCCCTACAAGCGGGTTCACCTGCGCTCGTGACTTTCACTGTGACGCCGACCCAAGCGGGTCTTTACGCTCCAATCGTCAGCGTGTCATCGGTCACCAACAACGATCCGGACCCAACCAACAACACGGAAACCTTCCCCTTCACGGCGACTATTTTTTCGGTATCGGTTCTTCCCAACGGGCAGACAGTTTCCGCCGGTAACACGGCGCCTTACACCGTCCAGATCACGGCGAATCCGGTGTTCGCTTCGAGCATCTCGCTCGGTTGCAGTTCTGCACCCGTGGGGGCGACCTGCAACTTCGGTTCAAACTCCATTAATCTGACCAGCACCAACAGCGCTTCGACCTCGCTGAATGTGACAACGACAGCCCGCCCGGTGAACGGCGCCAGCCTAAAGATCAACCGTACTTGGTTTTACGCGTTCTGGCTGATGGTTCCTGGGATGGCTTTGATCGGTGTGGGTGCCGACGGCAAACGACGGCGAAGGTGGCTGCTGGGAGGTTCTGCGATGTTCCTGCTTTTTGCGCTCGTGCTGCTGCAGCCAGCCTGTAGCGGGGGCAAGACTCCAACCACGGTCAGCGGAACTCCCGCTGGCAATTACAGCATGACGCTCACGGCAACTTCAGGCTCGTTCACCCAAAGTGCGTCGTTTAATCTGACCGTGCAGTGAGGTCGATGGTCAGTATTCGGCGCGGTTTTCGGATGGTGAACCTGAAGAGGTATGAGGCCGGTTGCGCGCCGGTTCTAAGCTCCTGCTGAAAGCTTGTGATGGCTCTTCGCTTCGGCGATTCCGTACTGCCGGATTTTGTAAAGCAGGGCTTTGTAGCTGATTTGAAGCAGCGCCGCTGCCTGCTTTCGATTCCAATTGGTCTGCTCGAGCGCTTGCCGAATGGCTTCGCCTTCGGCTTCATCCTTGGCGTTGCGAGCCAGCGATTTCAATCCCCCAGTTTCGCTAGCCTTCGTGCCGGAATCGCCGCGCATGCCGCCGTTTCCGTCGTTGCGAGGCTGTAACTCCGCCACCGCGAGGTTCTCGTCTCCCAGGATTAAGTATCGCTTTAGAAAATTATTGAGCTCGCGCAAATTT
>Ga0210394_10001166_pt1 | contig 44199 bp, 42 predicted proteins | sample IncBWC12MmetaG_FD_160121 | JGI IMG/M metagenome (GOLD analysis project Ga0210394, IMG submission 160121) | Forest soil microbial communities from Barre Woods Harvard Forest LTER site, Petersham, Massachusetts, United States - Inc-BW-C-12-M | ecosystem: Environmental > Terrestrial > Soil >...
CGAAAAGGTGAAAAGGTCGTAACGGTACGGAATGATGCATCAGTGTAGGAATTTTTTTCCGGAGCCTTTCATTTCGGCATAGTAAGTCTAGGCCGATGGGTTGGAGCACCGGGAGGCTGGGCCGCCACTTTACCGACAGGGTTAGCGAGTAATGGTCATGCGGCGCAGGGTTTCAATGCGATCAGGAAGCGGCGGGTGGGTGCTGAAAAGCCCGGCAAAGACCTGCCCCGAGCTTAGCGGTCTGACAATATAGAGAGAGGAGGTCGCGGGAGAGACGTTGGTCATGGGAATGCGCTTATTGTATGCGCCAAGCTTTTCAAGGGCACTGATTAGCCCGTAGGGGTGGCCCACCAGACGGGCGCCAGCCGCGTCCGCGGCATATTCGCGCTGACGTGAAATTCCCAATTGGATCAGCAATGCCGCCAGGGGCGCTACGATCAGCATTAGAAGCGCTTCGAGGCCACCGCCTCCACGGCGGTCACGATCGCCGCCATAGCCTCCAAAGATCAGAGCAAATCGGCCCATTTGGGCGATCCAGGTAATAGCGCCGGCCAAAGTAGCGGCGATAGAGGTAGTCAGAATGTCATAATTGCGCACATGGGAGAGTTCGTGGGCGATTACGCCCTCGAGTTCATCGTCGTTCATTAATTCCAAGAGACCTTCAGTGACGGCTACGGAAGCGTGCGACGGGTTTCGGCCCGTAGCAAAGGCATTCGGCGCGGCTTGCGGGATAACATAGAGCTTAGGCATAGGCAGATTGCCTTTGGCCGCAAGTCGCTCCATGACGGCATATAGACGCGGCGCCTCCTCGCGTGAAACCGGGCGCGCGCCGCTGGACGCCAGAGCGATCTTGTCAGAGAAAAAGTAGGCGATACCGTTCATAAGTACGGCGATAGTGAGCCCCAGGGTCATTCCCTGGCGTCCCGCTAGCGCTCCGCCCCCAAATACCAGCAGCAGAGTAAGCAACGTCAGCAAAAAGCCGGTTTTAAGTGTCCTCATGATTCATTAGCCTCTGCAGTTCCGCAGCCGCTCTGAAAGACTCTTCATTTAAAGTCTAGAGGCGGTAGTACGGCGCGTCAATCTGACGCGGCTGCCCACTGCCTCCTCTGCACATTGGCGGCGTTAGCGCTTACGCGAAGAACCCCGTCCCGCCACAGCTGCGGCGGATTCATCTGCGGCCGGAGCTGGTTTCGGTTCGACGCGCTCGAATTTCATCTTTCCGCCTACCGCATCGACGCGGATCACGTCTCCAGGCAAGACGCGGCCGTCGAGAATCTCGAGGGCCAAAGGGTCCTGGATCAGGCGCTGTACGGTGCGGCGCAGCGGCCGTGCGCCGTAGGCCGGATCGTAGCCTTCGGCCAATATCAACGCTCGAGCGGCGGGCGTTAGTTCGATTCGCACCTGGCGCTCGGCAAGCAGCTTCGATACGGACGTGAGTTGCAGATCGACGATCTTCTCCAATTGCTCACGGCCAAGCGGATTAAAGATGACGATATCGTCGATGCGGTTCAGGAACTCGGGCCGGAACGTGGCACGCAATGCTTCCATGGCTTCTCTGCGAGCGCGCTCGGCATCGGTGCCCGCAAGCTCAAAAAGAGCCGCCGAACCAACGTTGCTGGTCATCACCAGCACCGTATTGCGAAAATCAACCTTGCGTCCCTTGCCGTCGGTCAGCCGGCCGTCTTCGAGAATCTGCAGGAGAACGTTGAAGACGTCCGGATTTGCTTTCTCGATTTCGTCAAACAGAACTACTGAGTACGGACGCCGCCGTACCTGTTCGGTTAATTGGCCGCCTTCCTCATAGCCCACGTAGCCTGGAGGCGCGCCGATCATGCGCGAAACCGAGTGCTTTTCCATGTATTCGGACATGTCCAGCCGAATCATGGCGCGCTCGTCGTCAAACAAAAATTCGGCAAGAGCACGCGCCAATTCGGTCTTCCCGACGCCCGTGGGGCCCATAAAGATGAATGAGCCGATGGGCCGATTAGGATCGGAGAGGCCCGCGCGATTGCGTCGAATGGCGTTGGAGACCCGCTCGAGGGCGTCTTCTTGTCCGACCACGCGCTGGCGCAACCGCTCCTCCATGGTGACCAGCTTTCTGGCTTCGCCTTCTAGCAGGCGGCCCACCGGAATGCCGGTCCATTTGCTGACCAAAGCGGCGATGTCTTCTTCGTCCACCTCTTCCTTCAGCATGCGGCCATTTTTCTGGATTTCGGCCAGACGCTTCTGAGCTTCTTCGAGCTCGCGTTCTGCCTGCGATAGCTTGCTGTAGCGAATTTCGGCCACTTTGGCCAATTCCCCGGCGCGCTCGTAGCGCTGTTCCTCCGCTTTCAGTGCGTCGATTTGCTCTTTCTGCTTGCGAATTTTTGCGATGGCATCTTTCTCCACCTGCCAGCGGGCTTTGCTGGCATTGGATTGCTCGCGAAGCTCCGCCAACTGCTGATCGAGCTGTGCCAATCTCTCGCGGGAATGCGCGTCACTCTCTTTGAGCAGAGATTGCCGTTCGATTTCGAGCTGCAGAATGCGCCTCTCGATTTCGTCGATTTCGAGGGGGAGAGAATCGAGTTGCATGCGCAGGGAGGCGGCCGCTTCGTCGATAAGGTCGATAGCTTTGTCGGGCAGAAAACGATCGGTGATATAGCGGTTGGAAAGAGTCGCCGCGGCGATGATGGCGGCGTCTTTGATGCGCACACCGTGATGGACTTCGTAGCGTTCCTTGAGGCCACGCAGAATCGCAATCGTATCCTCGACAGAAGGTTCCGCGATCATTACAGGTTGGAAGCGCCGTTCGAGGGCAGGATCCTTTTCGATGTGCTTGCGATATTCGTTGATAGTCGTGGCGCCGATCGCGCGCAGTTCGCCGCGCGCAAGCGCCGGCTTCAGCATATTCGAGGCGTCCATCGATCCTTCGGCGGCACCGGCACCGACGAGCGTGTGCAGTTCGTCAATGAACAGAATGATTTGGCCCTCGGCTTCGGTGATCTCCTTGAGAACTGCTTTCAGGCGGTCCTCGAACTCACCGCGATATTTTGTGCCGGCAACCAACGCGGCCAGATCCAGTGCCACGATGCGCTTGGGCTTGAGAACCTCAGGTACATCACCCGCAACGATTCGCTGCGCCAAGCCCTCGACGACGGCCGTTTTGCCGACGCCGGGCTCTCCGATCAGCACCGGATTGTTCTTGGTGCGCCGCGCGAGAATTTGCATGACGCGGCGAATCTCGACGTCACGCCCAATTACGGGATCGAGCTTTCCGCGACGTGCCAATTCGGTGAGATCGCGTGCGTATTGCTCCAGCGCGCGAAAAGTCGATTCCGGCGTCTGCGAAGTTACGCGATGGCTTCCGCGCACCGCGGCGAGTGCCTGCAAAAGGGCTTCGCGCGAAGCTCCATGACGCGCCAGCAGTTGGCCGGCAGGATCTTTTGTACGCGCTGCAATCGCCAGCAAAATATGTTCAGCGGAAACATATTCATCCTTGAATTGCTCCGCTTCACCAAATGCGGCCTCGAGAACCTCATTTGCCGCATTACTCAGATGTTGCTGAGAAACGCCGCTCACCTTTGGGAGCCGCGAAATTTGCGTGTTGATTTCCCCTTCCAGGGTTTCCGGGCGCACACCAAGGCGGTTTAGAAGCGGGGGCACAATGCCGTCCTGCTGTCCTACCAATGCGGCTAATATGTGTAGAGGCTCAATTTGCTGTTGCCCATTCTTCGCGGCAATATCCTGCGCTTGTTGCAGGGCCTCTTGAGCTTTCACGGTTAGTTTGTCGTATCGCAGCATGTTGGTTCTTCTTTCTGAGCTTGTTTCTCGTCAAGATTAGACCAAAAAGGGGCCGGACAAGCCGGCCCCTTTCTCACCGGCATCTATTAGATTACTTCTTGCCGTTCTCCGAAACGCTTATCTTGATTTGCTTCGGCTTGGTCTCTTCCCGCTTGGGCATACGCACGCTCAACACGCCATTGCGATACTCGGCGTGAATGCCTTCCGTATTCACGGTGTTGGGCAGGGAGAAGCTCCGCGTAAAAGTGCCGTAGGCGCGCTCAACACGCAGATAGTTGTCTTCATGAACTTCGTTATTGAACTTACGCTCGCCGCGGATAGTCAGGGTGTTGTTTTCCACGCGGACGTCAATGTCCTTCTCCTGCACGTCCGGAAGATCAGCCTTGACCACCAGCTCATCCTCGGTTTCAAAGATATCGACCGCCGGCGCCCAGCTTGCGAGTTCCGCCTGACTGGAATGCGTACGGGTGAAGCTATCCTCGAATAGCCGATTAACCTGCTCCTGCAAAGTGTTCAAACCACGGAAGGGTTCCCAACGCGTCATGCTCATGAGTAGTTCCTCCTAAAGCGTATATGGTGATCGTATGTGAAGCATATAATATGAGCGGATATATGTCACCTACAAATGAACGTTCACGATGATACCTGTAATAGTCCTATTTTACAGCACCTTAGCCAATAGATAGGGTGTTACCATAGGCGGAATGCGACTGTCGGAATTCGACTACGACCTAGCGCCAGAGGCAATTGCGCAGCAGCCGCTGCAAGACCGGGCAGGAGGGAGGATGCTTCTGCTGGAGCGAAGCTCAGGGCGAATCGAAGACAGTCTTTTCCGCACGCTACCTTCGCTGCTGAAGGGCAATGAGCTTGTGGTAGTCAACAACGCGCGTGTTATTCCGGCGAGACTTTACGCCCAGCGCGAGGGAGCTCACGCGGAGACTCCCGGAAGGCCCCGCCGCAGGCAAAAGGGATTCTTGGCCTCGCGGCTCGAGATCCTTCTGACACGGCGGATCGATTCCGACGTGTGGGAAGCGCTTGTACGTCCTGGCAGAAAGGTGAGGAGCGGAGAGCGGCTATTCTTTGAAGGATGTGACCTCGAAGCCGAGGTTATCGGGAGAGGGGCGTACGGGGTTAGGCAAATTCGATTTCAGGGGGGCCCGAGCGCCGAGATATCTGAGGTCATCGGCAGGATCGGGCATGTGCCGTTGCCGCCTTATATCCGGCGAGCAGACGAAACGGCGGACCGGGAACGCTATCAAACAGTATTTGCAAAACAGCCTGTGGCGGTGGCGGCTCCGACTGCCGGCCTGCATTTCACTGCTGAAATCCTCGACCAATTGCGCGAGAAAGGGGTCGAAATCGCCGAGATAACGCTGGAGGTCGGCCTGGGAACTTTTCAGCCCATCCGGACCGAGAATCTGGACGATCACGTTATGCACAGCGAAGCTTACGAAATTTCGCAAGAGACAGCAGCGGCGATTGCCTCAGCGCGGCAACAAGGCAGACCGATTTTGGCGGTAGGCACAACGGTTGTGCGGACGCTCGAAGACGCAGCTCAGAAGTCGCTTCAGGCGGGCCAACCTCCTGAAGAGATTGCTGTTGGAAGGGCAAGTGCGGAAATCTTTATTCGGCCGGGGCATCGGTTCGCCCTGGTCGATCAGCTCCTAACGAATTTTCATCTACCACAATCGACGCTGCTGGCGTTGATTTGCGCGTTTGCCGGGCGTGACCCCGTGCTGGCATCTTATCGGCACGCCGTTTCCTCAGGATATCGCTTCTACAGTTATGGCGATTGCATGCTCATACACTGACTGTTGTTCTTTGTGAGCAAAGGCATTAGAGCAAGAACTCCTGCATTACACGTTCCCCGAAAGCTCAGGCCTATTGCAGCATTGGCTGCGTGCAGTACGGAAGTACTATTACGATAGTTTGGGTGGAGTCGCAAAATCGAAGTGTTCTCGCTGAATTTGGTCAGGCGCCCGCGTGGAGGCGCCGTAAGGACTTCGATATGCCGACTACTGCGAAGGACGCCCTTTCCGAAGCAGGGATCAGCGGCGACTCTACAAAAACTGAAGCGCAGGCTGGCAGCGCCGCTGGCGCTGAAATTCCAGTTACGGTGCACGCCTCGCGATACTCGTCGGCTTCCAAGGGCACCGGAAAACTCCCCCCAGTTCATGAAGACACACGGACGGTAATTATTTTCCCGCAGGGCGCGGTTGTGCGCCTGTCCGCAACCGTTACGGCGGGTGAACTGGTTGTGCTGACCAACAATCGGACCGGGACGGACGTGATCTGCCGCGTGACGAGCGTGAAGACTCAGCCGGGCATTCAGAACTATGTGCATCTGGAATTCACGCAGCGGGCACTGGATTTCTGGGAGGAAGCTTCGTCAGCGGCGTCTGGCGCTTCTGTAAGAAAGCCCGCTGCGGTCACAACTGCGCCCCCCGCGCCGCCAGACCGTGCGTCAGTTACTTTGGGCAGTAAGACGGCAAATTCGCCGATCACGGAAGCACGGCCAGTGCCGAGAGCTTCAGTAGCAGCTGCGGAAGCTGAAGTTAGAGTCGCCTCACCAGCTCCAAAGATAACGGCTCTCGCGGACGCGCCTGCCCCCGACTTACGCGACATGTCGGCGAAGGTTCCGGCCACACCACCACATGCCTCTGAGGTCACGGCAGCTCCGGCTGCTGTTCACAAGCAGTCGCCCGTCGTGCCTCCTGCCACTCCGCGCTTTCAGCCTTTCGAGACGGCGATTCCGCAAAAGGCGACGAAATCGAGATCCATTATTTTGTTTGCTATGACCGCAGCTGTTTTGGTGGCAATAGGCAGCGTGGCCGGCCCGGAATTATGGAAACGCTACGGCGGCGTCATTCCGGGTTTACAGAATACACCTGCGGCAGCGGAGCCGACGCCCTTCGCTGTACCGTCCGAAACTAAAGCGCCGGTGGTCAAGACTTCAACGGACGCAAACTCCGTAGCGCCGATTGCGAGCACGCCAGTCGAGAAGGCGCCCACTGAACCGCCGGTCGTGCAGTCGGAGCCGGTTCAACCGTTTGCGGAGGCGCCGAAAACGCAAGTAAAGGTGGAGCCCGTCGTTCGGTCTGCTCTAAACGTGGGCAAGATCTCGGCGCCTCGAATGAAGAAGCCTACGCAAATGAATTCGAGCATGCCGCCCCCAGTGTTGTCGTCCGACTCAAATACATCGTCCAACATAATCGGTCAGAGCTTGAGCGCCACCGCGCCTCAAGCTAGTTCTTTGCCGGCCCCTCTAGCTCCTGCGCCACCGAAAGGTGGTCAATTGCAGCAACCTAAGCTGCTCTCGTCGGTGGCGGCCGTCTATCCACCGCTGGCTCGCGCTCAGGGTGTGCAGGGTGACGTGACCATCGATGCGCTGATCGATGCGAACGGCAAAGTCTCGGCCACGAATGTCATTACTGGCAACCCGCTCCTGCAGAAAGCCGCCGTCGACTCGTTGAGGCTCTGGAAATATCAGCCAGCGAAGTTAAATGGCGAGCCCATTCCCATTCACATCAACGTGACCATCGCTTTCCATCTGAAGTAGACAAAAACGCCACAGAGTTCGCATCGCGCAAGGTTTAGCCCTCGTCTATAATTCCTATCCGCTGCCGATTCGGCGGTCCCATGCGCTTGCTGGTATTCAGCGACGTACACGCGAACGCGACCGCTCTTGATGCGGCGCTGGAAGCCTGCGCGGGACGTTGGGAGCGCGCGGTGTGTCTCGGGGACGTGGTTGGTTATGGCCCGGATCCGAATGAAGTTGTGGAGCGCGTTCGCACTCTGGTGAGTGCTATCGTTCGCGGTAATCACGACAAAGCCGTTAGCGGCATTTCCGATCTCGAGGATTTCAATCCGGTGGCGCGCGCGGCGGTTGAATGGACGCGCAGCCGGCTTCGTCCTGAGAATGTACAGTATCTGCGGAGTCTTCCCTCCGGGCCGGTAGAAACCGACGGGGCAGCCCTCGTTCACGGCGCCGTGGAAGATGAAGACGAGTACGTTTTCGCCGCCAATCAAGCGATGACTAGTCTGCTTGCGTCGCCACGGGCGATCACTTTTTTTGGACACACGCACATTCAAGGTGGCTTCTCGTATGATGGCGCAGCGGTCGGGGGTGTTGAGCCATCGCTGAAATCGGGGACGAAATTTTCTGTCGTTAACCTGGAGCCCAAGACGCGTTATCTGCTGAATCCAGGTTCCGTCGGTCAGCCGCGCGATGGGGATCCGCGAGCCGCCTTTGCCATTGCGGATCTCGATAACCGGCGGGTCGAATTCTGGCGAACGCCGTACGATATTTCTGCTGTGCAGGATCGCATGGAACAGGCTGGGGCGCCGGAAGCATTGGTTTTGCGGCTTGCGTTCGGACGATGAGCCGCGCCGAAAGAGAGCACATCATGGAAGAGGAAAAGAGCAGAGCTCCGATCGTTTTGCTCGTCGGCGCAGTTGCGGCGTTGCTGTTGATTGGCGTCTTCTATTTGATCGGCCGCTTGACTCCAGCGCCTGCAAAAACGGTGGAGCAACCGCTCCCGATGGGACCAGCGGAGCAAGCGTATGTGCCTCAGATTCAATTCCTGGAACCCAAGGTCGCTCGAGCGGCAAACTTTCTGAATCAGGAGGTGACCTTTGTTTTTGGCACTGTGCTGAATAACGGACCTCATCCGATTCGCCAGATCGAGGTCACTCTGGAATTCCACGATCCTTTCAATCAGGTGGTCTTGAGAGACAAGCAGCGGCTATTCGGCCCTAATGCCGTCCCTTTGGCCCCACACGATCGGCGCGACTTTCAGCTCGGCTATGAAACACTTCCCGTGCAGTGGAATCAGGGATATCCAACGATGACGATCACTGGCCTTCAACTGCAGTAACGCCCCGCTTTCCTTCGCTTCGCCGGCGTATTTTTCTCGTATACTTTGCCTCCGTGGAACTGAGCCAAGCCCTCAAAGAAGCGCTCGCGAGGCTGTTGGGAAGCGGCCACGTGAAGGTGCAAGAAAATGGGTCGTGGCTCGCACCGTTTGAAAAATTCCAATACGAAGTGCGCGAAAAGGCCGGCGCGACGGTGCTGCATTTGTGGTCTCAAGAAGGCACATTGGTCCGTAGCGTAATTGCGATCGATGCCAATGAGGACGATCGCCTGGCGCTTCAGGTTAAGCGCTTTGGCCGGAACCGGCCAGATGAGCTCGAATTTGTATGCAGGGAGCGAGAGCCGGAAACAGGACACCTAAGACGCGAGCAATTTCGCGCGCGTCTTCGTGAAATGCTGGCCCAACAGTTCCCGGATGAAACGATTTCGTCGTTGACTTCTGCGCCCGATCTTGAGCATTCCCTCTCGGGGAACTACGTTCGGGGAATCACAATCGGCCGAAATCGAGCCGCGGCGGTGATGGCCGCAGCTCCCGGAGAGACCGCTTCGACATATGATGCCCTGCTCACGTTTGGGCTGATTTGGCTTGATCGCTCACGGTATCGAAAATCATCGCAGCCAATCGGCGCTTTGCGCCTCTTTTTCCCAGTTGGCTGTGGCAGCGTAACTGCTCATCGCCCGAAGGCTATATCCGCGTCTGTAACTGTGGAACTATACGAATACGACCCTGCTACCCGCCAAATCCGCCGCCTGGACCCTCAAGATACGGGCAACGTTAAATCGTGGCTTGTGCCTCGCCGGGAAATTGAAGGTGCGCTGGCTCAAGCCCGAGAAGCGATCGATCCGATTCGGAGGCTCAATGCGGAGGCGATCGCAGCGGAACCGATCGCTGGAAGCCAAGATGTCGCGCTACGTTTCCGAGGCCTTCTGTTTGCGCGCTGCGGGCCGGGTGGTACGTTTTTCGGGATCGGTTCTGAAAAACCGCTGACAGCTTCTACCTGGCCCGAACTGGAGCGTCTGCTGCGTACCCTCGAGCTGCAGCGGTCCCCTCTGGCGAGTTCACGGCAACATCCCTTTTACCGCGCCCAGCCGGAACGCTGGCTTGAGTCGCTAGTAATTGCGGACCCCGCGAGGATCGATCCTCGTATCGATGCGCGTCTCCTCTACGGTCAGGTGCCGGCGAGTTCGGCTGGCGACCGAGGGATCATGGATCTTTTGGGCATAACGAGGGAGGGCCGGCTCGTTGTGATAGAGCTCAAAGCCAGCGAGGATGTGCAGCTCCTAATGCAGGCGATTGACTACTGGCTGCGGGTTCGACATCACCAGGAATTGAGCGATTTCCCCCGGTACGGTTATTTTCCAGGGTTGGACATCAGTTCCGAGCCGCCACTGCTGTTTCTGGTGGCGCCGTCGCTACAATTTCACCCCGCAGGGGATGTCGTGGCGCGCTACCTACTGCCAGATATCGAAATCTGGCGGGTGGGTCTCAACGAAAACTGGCGTCGGGGCTTGCGCGTCGTTCTTCGGCAGACGCTGCCTGGTTCGAGTATAAAAAAACGGAAGCAGCCTTGGCCTGAGCCGTAGCTGCTTCCCGGGGTGTGTCCTAGAAGTGGTCTTACAAAGTTCGATGCCTTAGTAGAGGGCAAAGTTGCATGCTTTTGGTCTGGGAAGTCAGCGAAAAGAAGACGTGCTCGTAAAACTCAGTAAAAAAGATATTTACGCCACTTTTCGTCCCGGTTGCCAATGAGCCGCATCAGCTGGCGGGAAGTGTAAAGCGTGAAAGGGCGCGGGCGCCTGGCAAGTTTAATGCCCGCTTCCTCAGGAGTACGGTCGCCCTTCCGGTTGTTGCATTGATAGCAGCATGCCACCAGATTTTCCCAGGAAGACCTCCCGCCACGGGAGCGTGGGACCACGTGGTCAAGAGTCAACTCCGAGGCCGGAAACACACTTCCGCAAAACTGGCAGGTGTTGCGGTCTCGGAGCAGGATGTTCTTGCGGGACAAGGCCCGAGTTTGCTGCGGGATATGACGATAGGCCAGCAATCGGATGACGGAGGGCACTTTCATGGTTCGGGAAGTGGAATGGACTACGTGGTGGTTCAGCTCTTCTGCCTGAGCTACACCCTTGAGCAGCAAGACCATAGCCCTACGGACGGCAGTAACATTGATTGGCTCGAAGGTGGCGTTTAATACCAAGACGGGTTCCTGCATAACTGCAGGCTTCCGATGGGTGACCGGCGGGGGAACTAAGCGATGATGATGTTCGCGATTCGCAACAGATACGGCAGGTTTTTCCTGCCGACTTACACCTTCGTCCGATGGGTCCGAGTTCATCCGTTCGGCTCCCTGCGCGGCGGCTCAATCGCGGCCTGTTCCCGCCACGGAATTGCCCGAGCTACCGTCAGAGCTACCACCTTAGCCGCTCCGGCCTTTCGCAAGGCCCTTGAGCACGCATCCAGAGTGGCTCCGGTGGTCAATACATCATCTACCAGCAAAACCCGAAGGTTGTCAACCCGCAGGCCGTAACGAATCGTATACGCGCCGCGAACAGTGCGCCAGCGTTCCCTGACCGTAAGCCGCAGCTTATCGGGACGAGGACGGTTGCGCAGCAGCAGGTAAGAACGGCAAGGCAATCCCAAAGACCGTGCCAGCGGCCTGGCGATGAGTTCGGCTTGGTTGTAACCGCGTTCCCGAAGCCGCAGGGCGTGAGCGGGCACGGGCACAACTACGTCCGCCCTACACCCTTCGCTATTGGCATCGAAGGTCTTCCGCAGGATGGAGGCAAACCAGCCGGCTAAGGGCGTTACTTGCTGGTACTTCAAAAGAATAATGGCCCCTGCCACCGTCTCGGTATACGCCGTATAGCTGCGGGCAAAGTCGAAATCATAAAGGCCGCGCTGGCATACGTGACAGAGGGGCGCCCCTTCCCGGTCGAGGACAACGGCTGAGACAAATGGCCGTCCGCAACGAACGCAGCAAGGGCCCGTGAGCGGCCGAAACGATGTCACACAGGATCGGCAGAGGGGGATTCGAGTTGCGGTGTCCAGTAGCTCTCCGCAGAGCCGGCAAGGCGCGGGGAAGAGTACCGAAAGAAACGCTTGGCGCAGTTCCTGGAGGGAGGCTCGAAAGGTTTGCAAGGCACCCTCACGCGGGGCGTAGGTTAGCCCATACGGGCCCAACAGGTAAAGCGTCCCGCGCGAGGGTCGGTTGTCTGGAAAGGCTAGAGCAGGCCCTGCTCGTGTTTTTCCTGGCAGACCGTGCAATGGCTGGCCCAAGGTACGGCTTCCAGCCGCTTCTGCTGCAGCTCGGTCTCGCAGTTCAAGCAAGTGCCGAACGTGTTGTTGCGGATCCGGCTGAGCGCTTCGTCAATTTGCTGCAGCGTCGACCGGTCGGTATTATTCTGTCCGAACAAAAATTCCTTCGTGTAGGAATTGGCCGCTTTGTCCGCCAGATCTACGGTCGGATCATCGTCTGCAGAACGCCCTTCCTCTTCCGTACGCGCAATGCTCCGCGCGAGCTCTTCCCGCCTGCTTTGCAGCTTCTTCTTGTAATAGTCGAGGCGCTTCTTGTCCATACTTGCAGTCCCGCTGCGCATTTTTTCGGCTGTATTCAAAACGGTCATTCTACGTACCACCTTTCCGGGTGTCAAGAAAAGGCCGGTTGGCCTTCATTGACTCCGTTACTAAGATTCACGCCGAGCGTTTTGGATTCCCGACTCCGTAGTTTTTTTGCAGGCGCTACAGTTTACGCCTAACAGCGCGTTGCGGAGCCCGCAAGCCTCTCGGCCCGAGTTGCTAGCCTACCTTGCCGTTGTTAGAATCTGAAGTTTGTCTGGCAGTTGTGGCGTCGGTTAGTCACGGGTATTCGCCCGGCACGGTCGCGCCCTCCTTGGCGTGCCGCTCTATTCCGGTCAAATCCCGCGTTCGGCGAAATTGCCCGCGAGGCAATTTTACGTCAAATGGGCGGAGGTCAGCTTGCCTGCATACGATTTAGCGATTATCGGGAGCGGGCCGGGCGGGTACGTCACCGCCATTCGCGCATCCCAGTGGGGCTTAAAAACTCTTGTCATTGAAAAAGACGGATTTCTGGGCGGCACCTGCCTGCACGTGGGTTGCATTCCGACCAAGGTGCTTCTGCACCATGCCGAAATCTACGACACTTTGAAGCACGCCTCTGAATTTGGCCTCGAGGTTTCCGATGTCAAGGTCAACTGGCCGGCGATGCTGGCGCGGAAAGAGCGCATCGTCAATAAGCACGCGAAGGGCATCGAGTTCCTATTCCGCAAAAACAAAGTCGAAATGATCCAAGGATGGGGCAAGTGGACGGCCCCGCACCACGTCCAGGTCGACAACGCCGGTAAAATTACGGACGTCGAAGCCACCCATATCATGTTTGCCACGGGTTCTGAAGCGCGGTCCCTGCCTGGCGTCGACTTTGACGGCAAAGTGATTGTTGGCAATCGTGACATCCTGCAGCTGCCGCAAATTCCTAAAACGTTGGCAGTGGTGGGGGCGGGCGCTGTAGGCGTGGAATTCGCTTCGATTTTCCGGTCCTTCGGCACCGAAGTAACGATTATCGAAATGCTTCCGCGCGTTGTGCCGCTGGAAGACGAGGAAATTTCCGCGGAATTGGAGAAGGCTTTTCGGAAAAGGGGTATCCGTATTTTTACGGAGGCAAAAGTCGAATCTGTAAAGAAAGACGCGAATGGAGCTACCGTCGCATTTCGCGACAAAGCCGGCCAGGCGCAAAATCTCGCAGCAGAGCACGTACTGATTGCCGTGGGAAGGGCGCCCTTGACCCAAAACATCGGGCTGGAGAAAACGCGCGCCAAAGTCGAGCGCGGATTCGTGCATGTCGGGCGTTACATGGAAACTGCCGAGCCGCAGGTTTACGCGATCGGAGATATTGTCGCGGGAATGCCTCAACTAGCGCACGCGGCCTCCATGGAAGGCATCATCGCCGTCGGCAAAATAGCCGGGAAGCAGGTGCCGGTGCTAGAAAGGACTCGCATTCCGAACGCTACTTACTGCGAGCCGCAGATCGGGTCCATCGGGCTTACGGAAAAACAGGCGCGGGACGCGGGTTATGCAGTAAAGACGGGCAAGTTTCCGTTCCTGGGTAATGCCAAGGCTTCCATACTCAATCATCATGATGGGTTTGTGAAAGTGGTGGCGGACGAGCAGACGAGCGAGGTTTTGGGCGTGCATGCCATTGGGCCGCTGGCTACCGAGATTCTCGCCGAGCCAGTGGCGGCGTTGCAATTAGAAGCGACCATCGACGACATGATGTTTACCGTGCACGCGCATCCAACGGTCTGGGAGGCGATGGGAGACGCATTCGCCTCGGTGCGAGGTCTGGCAATTCACTATTAGGTTGAGAAATTGTCCCGGGAAATCATTCCTGTAGCGGCTCCATAAGGAGAGCAGGCGACTGTGAAAGACTGCCGCATTATTGATCTTGGCAGAATCGCTTACGGCGAAGCCGCTGCGCTCCAGCAGCGCCTGGTTGTCGCGCGCAAACACGGAACAATTTCCGATCTGCTGCTCTTCTGCGAACATCCTCACGTTATTACTCTGGGGCGCAACGGCAAACGCGAGAACTTGCACGTTTCCGAAGATTTTCTGCGCGAGAAAGGCGTGGAGTTCCATCACACCAATCGCGGTGGCGATATCACGTATCATGGACCCGGACAGGTCGTGGCGTATCCGATTCTTGACCTCAACGGGATCCGGCGTGATGTGGTGTGGTACGTGCGCCAGCTAGAGCAATCGATGATTGAGGCTACTTCCACTTTTGGCGTCAGGGCTTTTCGGGTCCCCGGATGCACGGGCGTTTGGGTTGGCGAGAATGACGGTGGCGATGGTGATACGGATCGGCGCGAAAAGCTCGCTTCTATAGGAGTACACATAAGCCGTTGGGTGACTTCGCACGGATTTGCTTACAACGTCTCGACAGATCTTCGCTTTTTCGAGCTGATCACGCCGTGTGGCATCGCTGGTTGCCGCGCGACATCGCTGGAAAAGCTGCTTGGGACTTCTGTCACCCGGGCCCAAGCGATTGCGCGCTTGAGCCAAGGATTCAGCAATGCCTTTGGGCTGGAGCTGGTGCCTGCGGACATCTCGGAATTGCGCCAGTGGTTAGGCGAACCCGAGCCTGCTGCGATATCAACCCGTGATCTCGTTCCAGCACGATGATGAGGTGGCCGCAACTCTGAGGATGCGGGAAGGCAAGGGGAGCTCATGAAATCCGACTCTGCGCGCCCGGAACTGAAACGCGAGGAAGCGCTCGAGCTCTACTACTTTATGCGGCTGAACCGCTCGCTGGACGAGCTCCTGGTTCGGCTTTTCCGGCAGAACAAAATCGTCGGCGGCCTGTACGGAAGCTTGGGACAGGAAGCTACTTCGATAGGTACAGCCTATGCCTTGGCGAAAGACGATTGGATCGCGCCCCTGATTCGCAATGTGGGTTCGCTGCTTGTACGCGGATTCAAACCCAGGGACATCATGACGCAGTATATGGCGCGCGTGACTTCGCCGACGCAGGGAAAAGACGGCACCTGCCATTTTGGCGATCTCAAGACGCGTCACGTAATTTCGCCTATCTCCATGCTCGGCGATTTGATCCCGGTGATGACCGGCATAGCCATGGCCGGACGCTATCTGGGACAGAAGATCGTGGCCATGACCTGGATCGGCGATGGCGGAACATCCACTGGCGCCTTTCACGAAGGTATGAATCTGGCGGCGGTACAGCGCGCGCCGCTTGTCGTCGTACTCGAGAACAATCAGTGGGCGTATTCCACTCCCGTCAACCGGCAGGTTCCGTTGCGTGATCTTGCCGATCGCGCCCGCGCATACGGGATTACCAGCTACACGGTGGATGGCAATGATTTGATCGCGGTGCTGAAGATCGCGCGGGAGGCAGTGGAGCGAGCGCGTCAAGGCGATGGCCCGGTTCTGATCGAGGCAAAGACTATGCGCATGCTGGGCCATGCGCAGCACGATCCCGCGGAATATGTGCCGCGCGAGATGGTTGAGTACTGGAAGGCGCGCGATCCTTTGACGCGTTATGAGAAGTACCTCGACCAGCACAAGCTACGGAATGAAAAAGAAAAAGCTGGTATCCACGCACGCGTCGAACGTGAGCTGGCGGCGGATTTGGAGTTCGCGGAAAATTCCCCGTTTCCTCCCGCAGAGCTCGCCGAGCAGGGTGTTTATTGCAACGGTTGCCATGCTATCGAAGCGGATTGGCGCCGCGACAAACGCGAGCTGATGCCGCCGAAATCCAGCGTAAAGCCGGAGTGGACTATAAAGAATTTTGGCGGGATAGAAACGGAACCTGCAGGCGCGGCGGATCGCGCCGAACAACCGGATTCCCTAAGAGAGCCGGCCGTTGCGCATTCGGCGGCGACAGATCGCAAACGCAAAATCAGCGCGCCCGCGCGAAGGGCGCGGAGATAGCCGTGGCCCAGGTAACCTATCTCGATGCCATTCGCCAGGCGATGATCGAGGAGATGGACCGCGATCCGGCGGTCCTGCTGATGGGTGAAGACGTTGGCGTTTACGGCGGCGCATTCAAAGCTTCGGCGGGACTGCTGGAGCGCTTCGGCTGGGAACGCGTGATCGATACACCGATCAGCGAAACCGCGATTGTTGGGGCGGCGGTCGGCATGAGTTACCTGGGTTTACGGCCGATCGCGGAGATGCAGTTCATCGACTTTATTGCGTGCGCCTTCAACCAAATCACGAATTTCGTGGCCAAGTCGCACTACCGCTGGGGCGCTCCTGTGCCCATCGTCATTCGCGGGCCGTCCGGCGGAGGGGTGCACGGCAGCGCTTTTCATTCCGCGAATCCAGAGATGTACTTCGTGCATACGCCGGGTCTCAAGGTGGTCTACCCGGCCACGGCCTATGATGCCAAGGGGCTGCTTAAGTCAGCCATTCGTGAAAATAATCCCGTGCTCTTCTTTGAGCATAAATTTCTCTACCGGCGGATCAAGGAAGAGTTGCCGGAAGGCGATTACACTGTGCCGATTGGCCAAGCCATTGTGCGCAGGCCCGGCCGCGATTTGAGCATCGTGACGTACGCGGCCATGGTGCATACCTCGCTGGAAGCAGCCGAACTGCTGGCGAAAGAGGGCATCGAAGCGGAGGTTGTGGATTTGCGAACGCTTCTGCCACTCGATCGGCAAACGATCATCGAATCGGTGAAGCGTACGAACAAGCTGCTGGTGGTGCACGAAGACACACGCACGGGCGGGATCGCTGGCGAGATCGCTGCGCTGGTAACCGACGCTGCGTTCGAGGACCTGGATGGGCCGATTCGGCGTGTCACATCGCTCGATACGCCGGTGCCGTTTTCACCGCCTCTCGAGGAGCATTTTTTGCCCAACGCCGCTCGCATTGCGGAAGCGGCGCGCGATCTGGCCCGCTATTGAGTTTTTCCGTTTGCCGAGCGCATTCTTTAGTGCGCCTGCTTCGCTGCTGGCAGAGACGTTTCCGCGGGAACTGCGGCAGCAATGAGGACAGGAGAGGGCTATGGCCGTCGAAGTAATCATGCCCCAGATGGGCGAAAGCATCTTCGAAGGAACCATTACCAAGTGGCTGAAAAAGCCTGGCGATTCCATCGATCGCGATGAGCCGCTTTTCGAAATTTCGACCGATAAAGTCGACGCCGAGATACCCTCGCCGGCGGCCGGCGTGCTGAAGGAAATCCGCGTCGAAGAAGGCAAGACCGTTCCCATTCAGACCGTTGTAGCGCTGATCGAGGCCCCCGGAACTCAGGTTACGGCGGCCAAACCCGCCGCGACGCGCCCATTCGAGGCTCCTGCCAAGCCTCCCGCGCCCACGAAAGCGCAGGCGCCACCGCCTCAGGCTTCACAGAAAGCCGAACGGCGCCCTGCGCCAGCCCCTCCGACGCCTTCCCCGGCCCCTGTTTCGCAAACAGCTCCGCCCGAAGCTGCTACGGCAGGAGAAGACGAAGAGGAGACCGTTACCGACGATGGAAGGCGGATTCGAAGCTCCCCGCTAGTACGCCGCCTGGCGCGAGAAAATGGGATCGATCTCGGAACGTTAACCGGCACGGGTGCCGGAGGGCGTGTCAGCAAAAAAGACGTCCTCGCCGCGATCTCAAGTGGCCCGGAGCGGCCTGCTGCCGAGCCTGCTGCTAAGCCCACAGCGCCATCCGGCGCGCCGCCCGCGCAAGCTTCGCCCGCACATGTGTCTCTGGAAACCGCTCTGCCTCGAGAACGAATCTATTTCGGCCGCTACGAAGTGCAGCCCATGAGCGTTATGCGGCAGCGCATCGCGGAGCACATGGTCCTTTCCAAGCGGGTTTCCCCCCATGTGTACTCCATTGATGAAGCGGATATGACCCGCATTGCGCATGTGCGCGAAGCGGGGCGCGCCGAGTTTGAGCAGAAGCACCAGATGAAGCTCACCTTCATGCCGTTCTTTGTGCGCGCCTGTGTGGACGCCCTGCGCGACTTCCCCACGGTCAACGCATCCGTGGACGGCACAAACGTGGTGCTTCACGGCGAGATCAACATTGGCATTGCCGTAGCTCTTGATTGGGGACTGATCGTTCCCGTGCTCAAGCATGCGGAGGAAAAGAATTTTCTGGGACTGCAGCGGGGAATCAACGATTTGGCCGAACGCGCTCGCGCGAAAAAGCTCAAGCCGGAGGACGTTCAGGAGAGCACCTTTTCCATCACCAACCCCGGCACATTCGGAGGCTTGATGGGCCTGCCCATCATCAATCAGCCGAACGTGGCGATTTTGGGCATCGGCGCGATTCAGAAAAGGCCGGTAATCATTGACGATGCCATCGCCATCCGCTCCATGGTCTATCTGACCCTCAGCTACGATCATCGCGTGGTGGACGGAGCCACGGCGCACCAGTTCATGCGGCGGGTGAAAGAGCGCCTGGAAAACTGGGCTGAAGACGTGCTCTAGCCGGCTTTCGAAGTAATTCCGAACTGCCTAATTATTGCTGCCCCCGAGCAAAGTGGGCCGCAAGCGATAGGACCATTCGGCCAGCCGCGACAACGGCACAACGCCGATTTCACGGGCTTCGAGCAGGCCAAGAATAAAGCGATGCCGTGGGTTTTCCGCCGGCCGTGGTTCCGTTTCCGTGAGAGCAACAAATTCCGAGTGATCGAGCTTCTGGCGGATGGCATCGGCCGTAAACGCGAGAACTTTGGCCTGACCGGGATCGCGAGAGAGCGAGAGCGCTTGAACGAATCCGCGTGTGCCATTGCGCCGGTAGCCGTAATCCAGGCGCAGCGGATCGCCCGCATAGGTGAATTCATCCACGCGCAGGCGGCGTTGCAGCCGCGGCCAGATTCCCGTTCCACGAAAAACCTGGTTTGCGCGGGAACGGATTCCGTTTCTCGTGGCCAACTCCGTTAAGCGCCCCGAGCGTTGGATTTCGACATGATCGTGATAAAGACGGTCCAGCTCGGCCTCCAATTCCTCGGCCAGCAATCCCTTTTGAGGGCTGAGCTGTAAGGTATTCGAGAGGGTTTGTTCCAGCCGCGCGATGTAACTCTGTGCGTGATTACTCTCTGCTGCCGATTGCAAAGCAAAGTCGTCTGAGAGCCGCCGCAAAAGTTCCTCATCTGCGGCGGGGTGCAACCGGCGAATGCGAGCAAACTCCGCGGGTTCTTCCACCAGGCGCTGCATCAGGCGTCCGGTGGCCGGATCGAAAAGAAGAATTCCGATATTCACCCACTCGTCTCGAACCAGATTGGGCGTGTAGCGCACAACGTGATAAGCGCATGGCCGCAGGACCTGGTGTGTCTGTGTTTCTGACATATTCATCCCTCTTTGACAGGCCGTTCACTTCCAATTCGGGAAAGGCTGTCGCCCAGAGTCACGTGCCGAGACGATCAGTTCGCGCACCAGTCTCCGGCGCTGGTCGAGTCTTCGGATCAACTCGTCGAGCTTGGCGTATTCGTCGTTGTACCATTCCGGCGGAATGCTCCCGGCAATCTCACCGAGCTGCGCGCAGCTCAAACGTTCTTCCATGCGATTGAGCCAAGGTTCGAAGGAATCGATGCCCGTAACGTGCCGATAAACGCTGTGGCGACTATAAAGCCCGCGCAAGGGCGCATCGGGGAAATTCCATTCGCCCGCATTGAAGCAGAAGCCTTGATCGATGATCATCGCCTGATAGCGAGAGCGCCCAGGCTCCAGAAAAAACACGGCCTGCCGCCCATTGGTATTGCATACGAACTTTTTGGAGCCATGTGATATTCAGGAAGCAAGTTAAGTTACTGTATCCTCAATGGTTCTTTCATTTTTGATGCTTCTTCCGACTGAGAAGTGGGAACAATTGGGAACAGAATTTCTTCCAATTTGGCCACTGCCTCTTGCTGTGCATCGGGCAACGCGTGAGTGTAGACCTCAAGTGTCATTGCCGCACTTGAATGACCCAACTGCGCTTGCGCTACTTTTAGTGGAGTCCCGGTGGCGTGAAGGAGCGTGCTGTGCGTGTGCCTGAGAGTGTGACAGTCAATCTCCCTCAAACCGACGCGTCTGCACGCCTGTTTCAGTAGATCTCTTAAGTGGTCGGCCTTTAGAGGTGAACCGTCCCGATTACTGAATACTAGCGATTCGGGATTGGTTTCCACGCGGCGGGAACGGTGGACCAGAAGCGCCTTGGTGACGAACGGGGCAAGTGCAACCGTCCGCCGACTCGAACGCGTTTTCGGACTGCCGAACCTTCCCAGGAAACAGCTCTCCTCTACGCGAAGGCTCGAATTGTCGAAATCAATCCTCCCCCAGCGTAAAGCCAGCAGTTCGCCCAGCCGCAATCCGGTGAACACAGCGAGCATAGCGAAGGTTTTCTCCGGTTCGTTAAGGGCCGAGAGGAGTTTTCGAACCTCCTCCACTGAAAGTGCCATATGGGGCCGTTTGAGCGTTCGCTCTGGCATTTTGATGGCGCGGGCGGGATTTTCGAGAAGATAGCCCCACTCGGTGGCCGTCGCAAATACTTTGCTGAGCAAACCCTGTATCCGCTTGCCCATCTCCCAAGCATAGCCCTTCTGCAATTTCTCCAAGATGAACCGTTGGATCTCTGCTTTGTTGAAATCACAGAGGCGCTGTTCCCTGAAACGGGGTAGCAGATGTTTCTTAAACAACGAATCGTAACTGCGCCGGGTCGAAAACTTGAGCGTCGGCATCACCCCAGTCTGGAATTGCTCTTCGACAAACGCGCCGAAGGTCATCGTGGATTGTGGTTTGTGCCGGCCTTGATTGATCGGTGCGATGCGTGATTGGAGTAACTGGCGAGCCTCACGTTGCGAGCGAATTTCTGAAACCGGACCAAGCACTTCGGAGCGCAGCACTCTGCCGAGCATGCCGTCTGGCCGGATCACGTCTTCCCTCCAACGAGCGACCCAAACTTTTCGTTTCTTGCCACGGATAAACAAGCACCCTACTTGGTAACGGCGACGAGCCATGAAATCCTTTCCGCTGACTCGTCCGCCTCTTTCTGCGTCGCCGGGCATTGTAGTCGCGACAGCCAACACGTCAAGCATTCGTGCGTCCTCCGGATCGCTTGCGCTCAAGCCATGCGATCACGTCCGTCTCGCGGAACCGCCAGTACTTGCCTAGTCGGAATCCAGGAATGCGGTCTGCACTCCTGCTTCGCGTGTGTCCGTACACCCAAGAAACCGGAACTTTCAGTAATTCGGCGACGTCCTCAATCGTGAATAGTGTTTGTCTCAGTTCGCCGGCTGGGAGCCGCTCTTCGATCGAGTGAACTGTTCTGCTCGCTTTACTCATTTAATGTTTCCAAAATTAAGCCTTTTCCGAATGCCAAAACAAAATCGGCCTCGTGCTTTCACTTACTTACGTTTCAGTAGCTCCCGCAGATTGTTGCCGTTGTAATCGTCGGCGGTCTGTCTGCGCGCATCTTCCACTATCGGCGTGGCGGGCTTTGACTGCACAGCTTCGGGAGCAGGTTCAGGGGCAGCAGCCGTAGGCTCGACTTCGAGGATTAAATCCTCATCGGCAGCAGGAGGCAATTCAGCCGCACGGTCATCGGTAAACTGCGGCGCCCGGCCACTCCTGAGGGCCCGCATGCGTTCGTCAGTCGCACCAACGATCACCATAACTGGCTGATTCACGGTGAGATTCTTCTGAATACTGGAGGAATCGGTTTGCTCGCCTCTATTGGCAAGCGCCAGACGTAATGCCGCAAGCGCATCTTTCCCCTCGGCTCCTTCCAGCGTCTCCTTGAACGCCACGGCCAGCGCCGGATTCGAGACGCCAATCGCCTCGACGCAATCGCGAAATCCCTTGTCAGCGAATTTCTTGAGGAGCCGGTTGGCATTCCATAGCGCCATCCGATTCGTATAGCCAGCCGTGATAGCCGAAGCTCGCCTATCGAGACGAGTGGGGCTGCTCTTACCGTAAAAGGCAAGCAAGAAATCACCCTCTTGCTCAGCTACCAGCCTTTTCTTGGCTCTATCTGTCATAAAGTCTCTCCTCTTCTGAACTTAGCGATTGACGGGCTCGAATGTGAGCAGACGCTCAGCTTGGAAACGACTGAGACGCCGCTTATCAGCCACCACCTACCGTGCCTGCTTCGACCCGACACCATCACCAATCTTCGACTCGCGAATAGCGCTTACTGAAAATACGGTACTTAGCCGAACACACAGGGTGAAAAATGGGCCAAAAAGCATCTTCTGACGAGCACGCGCTCTTTGTGTCTAAATACAACACTCTATGAATTAGCGTAGCGATTAGCCCATTTGAGCCGCGAATTGCACCGAAAGCTGACGGGTTGATGATGAGAAATAAGCGTCGCATCATCAGTAATATCTCCGACGCTTTCGACCAGTTTCCGTGCTTGTGTTCAATACGCTCGGCCTGAGCTGAGAATCGTTGCCCTGGCTGTCCTCGGTAACGCTCGGCATAACTTCCTCTGGCTGCCGCGTGTGTTTGTCTTGGCCGTCCTCAGAATGGAATGTCATCGTTAGTTATCTCAGTCGAAGGGGCATCTGTACGCTCGTGCTCAGCACCACTTGATGAGCGCTCTTTGATTGCCCATTGAAAGGCTGGAAAGCGAAATGAGCAAACACTTGGGTACTACACCCGGACATACACCGGTGTGACACTCGATTAACACTCAATCCATACTCGCGTACACCACCGCATACCAATGTACTCACCGCCCCACCCAGTTCCCGTAAATTCCCGGCCACGAATCACGCTTCCGCCACCGAATCAGCCTCGGTCGGCGGCGCATCCGAGAACCTGACTTGCTCAGGGTCGAAATCGAGGTCAACGATTCCGGTCCTGCCATTCCGACTTTTCAGAACGTAGACGTGCGCTTTCCGCTCGTATGCCTTGTCCATGTTGTGGGTAAAAAAATCGCGGGTGAGCCAAAGAATCAGGTGTGGCGTATTTCGGATCGAAGAATCGCCCCAGATGTCATCCAAGTGGGGATGTCCTCCCTTGAGAACTTGGGGCGATAATTTCCGCAACTGCGAGAGCAACACAAAACAAATATCCAGGCGCTCCGCGAGTCTCTTTGCACGAAGCACGAAGGCCCGCTGATGGCGAAACACATTGTTGTCATCTTCGGAGTCTGGGTTCATCCCTGCTTCGATAACTAGCTGGTCGTAATCCACCACAACCATGTCGAGGCCCCGCGTTCTCTTCGCGGCTTCCGCCATTGCAAAAACTCGCGCTGGCGTAATGTCCCGATCAACGATGCGAACGGAATACTCGCGCTGAGATGCTGTAAGTAACCGGCCATAGTCCTCGGAACTTAGCCTTTCAGGGCGTTGGGCATAGTAAAACGGCACGCCAGCTTGATAAGCAATCTCGCGCATCGCCAGTTGCTCACCCGGCATTTCGGCGCTGAAATAGAGCGTTTTGAAACCGTCGCGATCAGCCTGAAATGCGCATTGAGAGGCTAGTAAGGTCTTACCGTTCGATGTTGGCGCGACGATCAGAACCAACTCTTTCCGGCGCAACCCGCCAGTCATGTCGTCCAAATCGGTTAGGCCGAAGTTGATCCGCTTGGCCGTCTCGGGATTCTGCCTTGCCCTCTCTACGCTTTGCATCGCGCTATTGGCAACGTCCTTCCACGGTCGCGGTACCGCTGAACCGGCATCCCCATCGGCCACGCTCAGCACACCAGAAACGGCAGCTTCAATAATCTGCTCGGGCGTTCCGTTCTCATCCCAGGCATCCCTACAAATGGCATCACTGCAATAAATCAGACGGCGGAGCTTGGCCTTCTTCCGCACGATATCGGCGTAGTGATGCAGGTTTGACACCCTTGGCACGCCGTCGATTAGGGAAGCGATGTAGCCTATGCCGCCAGACGCTTCGAGCTTCCCAGCCGATCGGATGGCATCACTTACGGTTATAAGATCAGGAGCCCCACCTTGCGCGTGAACGAGCTCGATGTGCTGAAAAATTGTCTTGTGGAAGCTGTTGTAAAAATCATCGGGGCGCACAAGCGAAAGAATCTCGACTGCGGCACCACCATCTATGAGGGCAGCACCTAGTAGCGACCGTTCCGCGTCTGTGTTGTTCGGTAGTGCCTTGTTAATCTCGATAGGCATAATTAGCGGGCTGGCCGGCAGTCTGCCGCCGTGGGAATATGCGGTACGGCGCGGGGGGAGCCGTTTCGTGGCGCGTCGTCTGGCGCTCTCAGTCCATCAAAGTCTTTCAGGAAAACAGTTAGCTTGTGACCCTTCTCGGCGTAGTACGTCGAATCGCTGGCTAGATATTTAGTGAAGGCACGGGACAGATCGCGGTACTGGATCTCTGGGTGCTGCTTCAGGAATTTCGAAAGGTTAGTAAACTCCCCGGTTCCCCAAGTAGGCTTGTAGTTGTATTTCCCCTCAAAGGCGATAAAGGCAAATTCTATAAAAGGCTTAAATCTCCCATCGGCTGGTGGCGACGTTTTTTTCGCCACAAGGTTGTTTCTCTTGTCTCTAGTATCTAGTTTCTTCTGAGCGGCCATCTGCTGGCCCATGTGCTGGCCCTCCTGCTCGCCCATCTGCTCGCGGGAGAAGTACCGTAATTGCGTGGGACTCTCTGACTCTAGTGCGTTTAAGTGCTTGCCAATGTGCTCGCCGTCCGTAACGAGGAATTTATGTAGGGCAATCGGGTAACAGGAATGCCTTCCTGGCGTGGTAAATCGCTTGATGTACCTGTGGTCCAAAGCCTCAAGAATGTTCCGCGCCGTTCGTTGAGGCATCGCCAACTCGCCAGATAATGCACCGGCGCTACCGTTCCAAATCCCAGTCCGCGTGTCGGCTTGGGTAAGCATATAGATGTAACAAAAGGCTTCCGTCATCGTCATGCGACCGTCACGGACATGCTCGAATACTCCGCGACGGAGTTGGAGGAAGCCGTTGCCCTTGCTCACGCGTTCCCGCCCGTGGAAGTGAATAGCGGTCCAAAATCTGGCGACTGGGTAGCTGGCCTGGATTGGCCGGTTGTGCGTTCGTACCAATCGGTTTTCGGTTTGCAGGTCGGAAGAGGCTTAGGCTCGGCTGGCTCGCTAACCAAAACGAAAGTTACATAGCGGTCGCCATCGCGGGACTCGTGGCGGATGGCATAGCCTTGCTGCTCAAGCTCCCATACCCTAGCCGCAGCTTGGGTCCAGTGTTTCTCGAATATCAGGACTGCTTTCGAGACGCCTTGCGGGCCAGCCTCCCGCAGTAGGCGCAGAATTTCCGCCCGCTGATCACCAGCAAACTGAGGCGCGCCGCGTTGTGAAGCCTTATCGCTCACGCTGCCTCTCGATGAGCGCGGGCGACAAGGCGAATAAATTGCCGCAGGCCCTTGCGTGGCGGAACAATCCCCTCCTCCACCTGGCGCATGAAAATCAGGAATTGGCCGGCAGCAATGCCTGCTTTACTTCGTGGATCCAGAGCAAATTCCGCATTGCGTAAATCACGCAACTGCTCGATTGTTTTCTGAAGGATTTGACTGTTACTGCCGTTCTGATGTATGTCTTTCATTGTCGATTGCCTCCGTTTTGAGTTTTGCGATTGCCGCGAGATTGAGCCCTCGCGGCTTTCGCGCTTTTAGGAAACTATTTTTCGACTCCCGCACATGACATTACTTGATTGGAAATACGGTCCTCGCCCGCCTGTGTGGTTGTTTGTGATGGGATAACTGGCTGGTGTTGGCGCTTCCGTGAATATTGGGCGATTGCGGAAACGGGAATGGCCCAACGCCCTTCAATTTTGGTCGCTGGTAGCTTTTCAGCATAGAGCATGTCGTAAATCCACTTCAGGGTGCATCCCAGTCGGATCGCTGCTTCTCTCGGACTGACTGTTTTGGACGTTGCCACTGTCTCCCTCACTTTCGCGCTTAGCTTAGGTGTTGTTGTGCTACACTCTCAATCGGTCGATAACGCGTGATAACGCAGTGGCCTATCCTAATCCGTTCCCTTGAAGGCGATGGTTGGTTTTGCGAAGGCGTGCCGGCCAAGCGCACTTCCGTTGTCCAAGTGCCAGAAGATGCGTTGGACCAATTTAGAAACCCAAAAACGAGGAAGGTTGTTGAATCTACGTACGGACGCGTTTCCGCTGATGCGTCACGGCAGTTAGTAGATCTTTCTCAGATCGCTAGCGCCACACATAAGCGGGCATTGAGGCGGCTGGCAAAACTCGCGTGGGAGGCTGCTCCGCTTCCCGAGAAGGGCACACAACTACCTGCGGTGATCGTTCCCGAAGCCGAGAGTGCCGCGCTGGAAAGCGCTACTCCTCGTTACAAAGCCGCAACACTCGCCGTCCGTTCGCCGCTAGACAGTTTAGGGGCCCTACTTAATGCGGCCCTGCTTACATCTGGGATTACGCCCGTTCTGTGGCAGCGAGAATTGTATCGAGAATCGTTCTTTGAATCGCAGCTAATGCCTGCCTTACTTTGTCCCAACTGCACTCAGGCCCTATTTGTTCATGCTCTGTTTCGCATTAGCTACAAGTGGGGGCTCAGAGTATGCGCCCACTGCAAATTACTGTTTTCTGTTTCTGCTTCCGCCACACAGTCTGTTGAATGCTGCAGTCGCAGGTGCAGCCTAGCTGAGAACCAGAGGCGCTATAGGACGAGAAAGAAATTAAAGCAAAAACGCGGCGGTTTATGCGCTCGATGAGCGAACTGCTGGAGAAATTCCCACCGAAATACGCCAGCGAATTAAGTGGGGCCGAAAGTGAAGCCTGGTATTTTCTCCTTTCGGACGGCAAATTGATCGGCGGTGAAGAACTCGTGAACCATTACCAAATGTTAGGGCTGACAACGGAGGAGATCAAAGATCCCGATGCCATGAAGAAGCAATTTTGCCTCGAAAACAAAGCCGTGCGGATTTGCTTTTCTAAAGGTCACATATATGTGGAGGTTTTTGAAATTGAACCGAACGAGGCGCAATGGAGTGCTATCGGTACGCTCTACCGAAGAGACCCGGACACGAACATTGTTTGGGACCTCAGGGTAAAAAGCGAAGGTAAATGGGTGCATGGAGAGGGTTCGCTGCCACGGTTCAAGCGGGTTTTCTCTAAGACTTTTCAATGAGCTCAAGAGATTGCGCGGCTAGGATAGCTCCGGGAAAGGCGGGCCTTTAGGGCTAACTACAAGAAATTGCCTATTCCCTCGCCGGCGTCGCCGCCGTAGTTTCTCGCTTGGACAAGAAACAACCTCGGGCTAGGGGTAAACGTTTCTCCTTTTGGTGCCCTCCTAGCCCTTCTTGTCCTCCTCCGGTGTTTTCGATTACTAGCCGCGCCTCAAACCGCTGTTAAAATTACGAGTTCCACTTGCCCACCGCTGCGATAGCCTGGCACTGATTACGACACGTCGTTCGGGCTCGGGCGACCCGTCGTTCGGGCTAGGGCCGTTTATCCTTATGCTGACGACCTCCGGAGACGGCCCTAGCCTTCTACCGCCTCAGAACCTGTAAGAATTGCGAGTTGCAGTTAGCGGACACCGCCGTAGTTTTGAGGCTGGGAAGTAAATCTCACCAGCTAGAGGCTAGGGGCAACCGTCTCCCAACCTCCGACGAATGCTCCTAGCCTTTTTGTGAGCGGCAAACATTCCTCCCCGTTTTGGGCTAGGAGCCGATTTCCCGTATCGACTCCGTTTTCTGGCCTATCGCTACCCGGAAAGATTCTGCTCGTTCCTTGGTTCGTTGTTTCGCGAAACACCGTGGGCGGAAAGAGTCATTACTTGCGCGTAGACTCTGGCTCCGACTCCCAATGCGGGTGACACCGCTCCATCGTCTTGCGCATATGTACGAAGGAACAGTGAGTGTAGATTTGGGTCGTTAAAATTGTCACGTGGCCGAGAAAGTCTCGGATCGTGAGCAAGTCGGCTCCGCGTTCAAGTAAATGGGTTGCTACGCTATGGCGAATCATGTGTGGGTGAAGGTGGCGAATAGCCGCCCTTTCCGCGCATCTCTTCAGGATATTTCCCACCGTTCGGGCAGCAATGCCCCGACCAGGGCTCCGTAGGGTCCGAGTCGCAACATAGGGAGTTGTGCGAAGTGCTCCAGGAATATTTTCCAGATACTTCTTTGCGGCTGCTAGGGCATCTTCCCTTGTCGGTAACTCTGATAGTTTGCCGATTGGCCGACCGTGCATCACGGGACGCTCGTTGTGCTTCTTAAGGTCCCGCCAGTAGACGTACCACGTCGCGTATGAAGTCCCTTTGTTTTGAAGCGAAACACCGCCGCGCTGTAATTGCATTGCCGCGTAGGTCTCGGCTTCAAGAAAGACCGGGCCGGTCGTACGCCCGTTGAGGTAATCCTGCAGGAGCCGCACTGCTCGCTTCTCCAATGGCACTAGGCGTTCTTTCGAGCCTTTGCCAAGTACTTTCACCGTGCGCTCAGGCCATCGGATGTCCTCAATCTTCATGCCAACAATTTCGCCCAAGCGACAGCCTGTGGAATACATCGTTTCGAGGAGCGCCTTATCGCGCAGCGTGGGAGCGCTATCGATTACCTTGTCAATCTCCTCTTCGCTGAGGAAGTCGGGCAGCGGGCGTTGCAGACGGCGCATTGACAATTGCTTAGCGACATTGAGCTTTAACAGGCCCCGCAATACCGCACGATCGAGGAAGGCACGCAGTGCGTACAATCTGAGACTTACTGTTCCAGGTTTGGCTCCTCGGTCCATCAAATGGCCGAGCCAGTCTCGGATCTGTGGCACTGTAATCGTGCGAATGTCGGGGTCGCCAGCGAACGCGAAGAAGTCAGACAGCGCGCGGTAGTAGCTGCGAATCGATTCCTTGCTGTACCCACGCTGGCAGCGGTAGATAAAAAAATCTTCGAGCAGTTCCAAGGTTTGCTTTCGGAATGGATCGTCGGTACCGAGTTGCGTGGGCTTCTTCAGCGACTGCTCAAGACGTGCAAGTGATCCTGGGAGAACGGGCCGTTTGGATATTGCGTTGGCGTAGCTCATCACGCCCTCCTAGACTGAATGCCTGCGGCCAATGCCTTGAGTGAACCGAAGTGGTAGCCATCTTTATCGGCGAAATAGAACACCGATACGCGACGGTTGTCCAGTTCGAGAGTGACTGAGCCGCAACGCATTCCTGGGGTGGATTTGGATTTCTCCGCGACGATGCGCCAGCCTTGCTTAATCGCTTCCGACAAACAGCGGGGAATTGCTGCGGGTTCTGATTGCGCAACGGTTGCAGTAGCCATGTGACACCTCTTTCGCTGCGGCGGATTCCATCTTCAGCGCCACTCCACCGCGCACCAAACGATGTGGCGGACGCGTGAGCACCGAGGCTCAGCGCGTTTCGGAGTTAGCCGCTGCGCCGCTTGAACTTCGTCGCCAGTTCAGCGACGCGCCTTGGTCCAAGCAGTGAAAGAAGTTTTTCGTGTTTGCATGGCTTCCTGCTGGGGCAATAGCAGTGCCACGTTTTGTTGGCATGTCGAACTTGGTAAGTCACGCCAGGCTTGGTGAACGATTTAATGCGAAGGGTCAGGACGCGACTCATCGCACACCGGCCAGGGTGTCGCAGATCGCGCAGAGCGTTCGACCGTTGCGATTAAAGAAAAAGAAGTGTTCCGTTTTGCAATTCGGGCAGGTTAGTGGACGACTACAGGCAACAAACGTATGGCCGATGCCCCAAAAGAACAGCGGCCCTTCACTGATTGCGTGGGATAGACTTCTGACACCTTGCATAGGAGAGCGAGTCCTCCTGTGTGAGTTAGGGGCGCGTTCGGTGCTTGCTACACCGGCGCGTCCCGCTTTTACATTTTCGTGTTTTAGCCTATTGCTCTAAGCCCTCTTTTTGTCCTGAAACGATTCATTAAACAGTTGATTGATGAACGTGAATTGCGCTCCGCTAATCAGCCGCATTTGCAACACGGAAAGCTTTGCCGTTTGACAGGGTTTTATGAATCAGGCCGACGCTGCACCCCATCTCTGCAGCGATGTCTTTCATGGTATGGCCCTGACTTCGCAAGCGTGCGATTCTGGCAGCGTCCACGGCGACACGCGGCCTGCCCAGCGTCTTGCCCTTGGCCCTGGCGTTTCTCAGGCCGGCGCGTACCCTCTCCGCAATCAGACTGCGCTCAAGCTCGGCAACTGCACCTAGAACGGTAAAGACCATCTTTCCGGCCGGCGTCGTCGTGTCCATTTGTTCGCTGAGACTGACAAACGCGATTCCCAAAGCGTTGAACGTTTCCAGCGCACGAAGCAAGTGAGACACGGACCTAGCGAATCGGTCGAACTTCCAAACCACGACCACGTCAAACTTGCGCTTGTGGGCGTCGGCCATAAGCCGATTCAGTTCTGGCCGGGAATCCTTGGCCCCGGAGATCCCCGCATCAATGTACTCGTCGGCCAAGGTCCATGTTCGAGCCTCAGAAAACTGGCGCATCTCCCGCGTCTGCATACCCGCGTCCTGGCCGTGATTAGTGGTGCTCACTCTGGCGTAGATCGCTACTCTGCTAGTCATGGCTTCCGTCCCTTCGGTTTCGGGCCCCGCTTCTGTGTGCCTTTGATCTTGCGGCCTTTGGTTATGTCGGCATCGGTCCAGGCCCACAGCTTTCTATTGCCTCCGTATGGATGGCCGTGAGACGGCTTAATCTTTCCATCAGCGAGCCAGTTGTTTAGCGTCCTGAGACTTACCCCGATCCTCCGTGCTGCCTCTCCGGTGCTGTAGGTTGTCTTAGTCAATTGATCCTCCCGTTGTTAGGCGTACCAACTGCAATACTTCGGTTTGCCGTCCCACTTCGAGCCTGAGCCGTACTTCATAATCACGGAGGCTCCGCTAGCCTTGTGTTGTTTTTCTGGCTCGCTCAGATCATGGAATCCCCATTGCGAAGGATCTTCGCTGGAAACGTCAATTCGTGGCACCGATGGGCCAGACATAAAACCGTTTTCCTCGACGTGAGCCGCGATAGGTTTAAGCCAGACAAAATGCTGGGTCGTGCGGGTGATCCTATACCAGTCAACATTGGTCTGGTCGTATCCCCAAGAATTGGTAATGATGTCGCCCACTTTGAGCGTGTGCGGCTGATTGTGGGTTTCGCGCAATTGGTTCACATAATCGCGGTGAGCGCTGAGAGACTGGAACCAGTCGCCTACCTTCTTCTCGGCCTGTTCGCGATTCTTGAAGCTGTAGTTAAACTCAGGTTTGCCGGCAGTCCCGCGATAGGCGACCACTTGCCAATAGCCCTTTTCGGGATTCATTACGGAAACGTAGGCGACGCCCAGGCCGTTCGGGTGGTTGATAGCCATCGAGCCTTTGGGAAACCAACGTTCGGCCAATCGGTATTCCTTGCTGAATTTGTTCACTCTCATATGGCCATCAGCTCCGTTTCGAGATTCATAAGGCAGTCCCGCACGTTATTTCGGGAATCCTTTGCGAGCCTGACCAGATCGGGAGTATTGCCGTTTCCGCCCTCAGCGTGCCAGACGCGATCGAGATAAGCGGCAATCTCAGACGCCATCCCATAGCTCGAAAACCCAATCACTCGGGTACGGGACAGGAAGCGCGGTTCTAGGCCATCGGTAGAGTTAGCAGTAAAGATGAAAACTGTGTTTGGTGGAAACGCTGTAGCGTCTAGCTTGCTCAATAGTGCGAGCTGTGCCGCTGGCGTCATGCGGTCTGCCTCGTCAATCAAGACAACGTGTAGACCGCCCGGGCAAAACGGCAGGTAATGGCAGACGCGGCAGACGTTCTCGATTGCCTCAGCGTTACACTTCTGAGACGGGATGTGATGCAGCTCGCCCTTAATCTCAGCGCACATTGCTTGAGCCATCGACGTTTTGCCTACGCCAGACGGGCCGACGAACAGCCAAGCAGAGGGATAAGGCTTGGCTACGAACTTGCTGAGAATCCGCTTGGGTTTCTCTAAGCCGACAAAATTGGCAATCGTTTGAGGGCGGTACTTCTCCGATAGCGACTGCGGGAATGCGAATGCTAATGAGCCGAAATTGTTCTGAAGATCGCTGCAAGATTGAGTAACATTGTTTGTAGCTTCCATCGTGCTTACCTCACGTTTGGGAGTTAGGCTCTGCCAGGTGCTTCGAACATCTAGCAGAGCCGTTTTGTTTCTGCAGTACATATGCACTAATTAGGAATGTCTGTCAAGGGGAATCCGCACGCAAGCAAAAATAATTTGGGCTGGCCGAATTTGACAGTGAGGTTACCCGCATTTTCAGCGGCGTTTCAGACGATGTACGGCGACTTGCTGCGCGTTACGGCGAGATAAAGCTAATAGGAAAGAACCGGGTATACCCCCCGGAGAGACTCCTGGCAATGAACCGGGGCAGTCGTTATTAGCACGCACGCACTATTTCTCTTCTCACAATCAACCGGGGTCGTTTCTACAGACACCCCCGGCATCGAAAATAGGCATACCCCCGTATCCGAAAAAGGTGTGCCCCACCCCTTTGGAAAATGGAGGGTCTGAATTATTCAGATGGAGAAAATGTGGGCGCTCATTGCTCAGTAAGGGTACAGCACAGCGCGCCCTTCACAGTTTGCCCAAAAATAACTTGCGGCTTGTTTCTCCGACGGCTGCAGACTAAAGTCGCAACCCTTCTCGATTACCATTGATTCGACAATAATTGCCGAACACGTATACACTGCTTCCGGCAATCTCTCCCCTTCGGCCCCGGACCCCAATGTTTAGGTTGGTCTATCTTAGATCGACAAGAACAGGTGTTCGCGAATGGTTAAAATCGGTTACACATTAAGCGCGTTTCTATTCCTCGCCTTCGGGGCTAACGCCGTCTTCGGACAGACACAGGCGCAATGTGACGCAGCAGCGGCGGCCGGTTATCAATACTGTCTTCAGCACGGTATCCCTTGTATACCTGGGCAACCGAATTGCGTCCCGCATAAAGGAAACCCCGCACAATGTGCAGCGATATACAAAGCGGCCCTTCAGCGCTGCAAGCCGAGTTTCAATTGGACACTGCTTCCTGGTCCAAGTAGCAATTCCCCTTGGCCGCCTGCCCGCGCATTTGCAGCATATTGGACCGATGCACAAGGCTTTTTTTGGTTGTTTGGTGGTCAGGCCCTTAACGCGCCAGCTGGCTCTCCAGGGACCGCGTTTCCAATGAATGATTTTTGGAGGTTCACTCCGGGAGGCCCCGGGTCTTCAGGAACTTGGAAACTGATGGGGGGATCTAATCAGGTAGGTACAGTAAGCACGTCTTCGATGCCGGGAGGCCGGATGGAGACGGCTTTCGCCGTCGATGCGCAAGGCAAGGTATGGCTCTTCGGAGGAAATGGGTTTGGCTCAGGAGGCTCATCCGGCTTTCTCAATGACTTATGGGAATTTACCCCAGGCCCTGCTGGTTCTGTTGGGACCTGGAAAATGATGAGTGGTGGAAACGCTGTCAACAACGCGGGCATTTACGGGACGCAGGGTAGTCCCTCCACGAGCAATGTACCTAGTGGACGTTCCGATGCCGTTTGCTGGTTTGACTCAAATGGCAATTTTTGGTTGTTCGGAGGACTTGGTTTTTCTTCGGCTGTTGTCGGAGGGGGAGGGCCGTTTCTCCTTAATGATCTCTGGGAGTACAGTCCGAGTGCAAATACGTGGACTTGGGTGAGCGGTCCAAATTTCGCGGCGGGCGTGCCAGTAGGACGCGCGGGCGCGAACTACTGGAGCGACGGAAAAGGTAACGTGTGGATGTTCGGTGGCGTTGGTTTCGACGCCCCTAGAGCTACAGTTCCAGGCCCGCTGAACGATCTATGGTTCTTCAACTCGACTACTGGTCAGTGGAAGCTGATAAACGGCTCTGTGACGGTCGCAGGTAGCGTCGGAAACTACGGCCAGCAAGCAGTACCCTCGCCCAACAATGTACCCCCTGGACGCAGCTTGGCGACTTCTTGGGTGGATTCTCAAGGAAACCTTTGGCTATTTGGTGGAAACAACTCTGATGTATTTGTACACGGGTCCAGCCTAGTGCTGCAGAATCTGTTCAATGACCTATGGGAGTTCAAACCTGCCTCAAACACCTGGATCTGGATTGGTGGTTCACAGGGGCCTGGTTCAGCTGCTCTCCCTGGAGCCTCCCCAGGGGCACGCACCGGGGCCGCAGCTTGGCACGGATCCTTCCCAAATGCTTGGTTGTTCGGCGGATTTGGAGTCAATTCGTCCACTTCATTTACATTTCCGCTTTTCCTATTCGATCTGTGGGACGGCACTGGAAACGTTTACTGATGTGCTGCTCGTGAGCAGCATTCTGAATCTTCAAATCTTGCCCAAAAACCCTGCCGTCACGATCTTTCCGCCCACGATCTTGAGACATACCCCCGCCTTCCGAAATAGACCTACCCGGCCTCTTAAAATGACCTACCCCGGTATCTGAAAAAGACATGCCCCACTTTTTTTTGAAAACGAGGAAGTTTGGCCCAGGGGAGGAGTTACGGGACCAGTTTCCGATAATCCGTTTCTGGTTATCGGTCGAGGCTAGGGGCCGAAAAAGGACAAACCTAGGCTGCCGCTTGTGACGAACGCATTCGGTGCGACCATGTAAAACACAGAAGAAGCCGTCGGCGAAGAAGTACTGCCGACTGGGCTGATCGTCGCATTCATTGTACCCCGACCATTTACCGACACAGAGTATGTGGCGGCAAATGAGCAAGCGGTGTTGGCTATGTTCCCCTCGCAGAGATTAATAGGAGGCTCTTCGACTGGAACGAGTTTGCCTGTCAGATTGCCCGCGCCATCCGAGGAAAATGTGCCAAACAGGCCATTCGCATTGTCTCCTATGGTCTCATCCAACGGGCTGCTGTTACCCCCACTAACGAACGCTCCGAAAATTGATGATAAGGTGAACGGACCGGCGGTCTGTGGTTCCATGAATCCAGCCTGAACAACGGAGCTGTTCGGCGCCTCGATAATGAATGCTGAGTTCTGGTTAAGCAGCCAAACAACGAAATTCTGGTTAAAGATGGAGAGGGTGCCTCTGCCGTTTGCCGATACCGTATAGGTTCCCGTGAAAGCCTGATTAGTCACAGTATTCCCACTCGCATCTTCGCTCCCATCAACAGTACCGGTGACGTTCCCATTCCCATCTGCGCTCATGACCCCCGCGCTCGCCGTCAAGGCAAATACACTTGTCCCTCTGAGCGACGCCGCAGAGAACGGCACACCTGATTGCGGCAAAGCAGAGCCGCAGAATGCGCCGCCATTTGGCGTCGAGCCCAGCCAGAACAACTTCTGGGCTGAAACTATGTAAAAGACGACGTTTACCGTTCCAATCGTCGGGATGTTCAGGGTCGCCGTTCCTCGACCATCGCTGCTATCCACGGAATATGTACCTGCAAAGGGAGCATCACTGAGTGCGAGGTCAGATCCGTGGACTCCTGGCGGATTGTTAATATCGATAGAGCCGCTCGTGAGATTGCCACCTCCATCTGCCTGGAAAGCTCCAGCTAAAACTTCGCTTCCTGCGACCGGCCCGCCAAAGGCAAAGTTCCCCCGAATCGTCGACGCTGAGAAAGCGCTAGAATCCTGCGAGAGCATGGCCCCGGCTGCGGTATATGTGCCCAAATTCCCCCAAGAACCGATAAAAGCCCTCCCAGCTATCCCTTGGTTGAACGAGCCTAGCGCAAACTGAAAAACTAGAATCTGACTGAGGTCGATTGTGCCGCCGCTGGGAAGCGTCGGTAGCAGAGCTAGCTGTCCCTGGTTGTCTGAACCAATCATATAGGCGCCAATAACCGGGAACGAGTCAGAGTGAGACGAAGGACGGATGCGATCCGCAACACCTGTCGTAATATTACCGGAGCCGTCTGCCACGATACTGCCAGCTTCCACGGAGTTGCCATCGCTTCCGAAATTACCGAAAAGGAGGCTGAAGGCGTACCGTCCCTGAGTCGCCGCATCATGTGAACTTGGGGAGTTAACCGCAATTGCTGCCTGCGCCACAATCGTCGAGTCGACGACCGAAGTGGCCACGATGATAACGATAGAAAGGTTGGATACGCTCGTTGGCGCGGTGTAGAGTCCCGAGCTAGAGATCGACCCGATCTGCGCACCGAAAGGGGACATAGCCCAGTTCACTGACGTGTTGCTGGTATTCTGAACCGTAGCGTCAAGCTGAACTGTATTCCCCGCGAAGACGACTGCTGATTGAGGGTTTATCGATACACGCACGTGCGGAGTGACCGCTACCGTGGCCGATCCAAACTTTGATGGATCGGCCACCGATACCGCCGTAATTGTCACAGTCTGGGCGGATTGGGGCGCGGTGAAGAGACCCGTGCCGCTGATACATCCATTTGTACCGAAGCCTTTATCGCATGAAGGGCCGCCAGTGAAGCCGTTTACTTGCCAAGTCACCCCTACGTTAAATGCATTCTGCACGGTTACGGAGAACTGCTGAGTTTGACCAGCAATCACCGACGCGGTCTGCGGCGACACCGTTACGATGATATTGGAGCTTAGCGCAAAGCTTGTGGATCCCGACGCCGAAGGACTGACTACGGACACTGCCGTGATTTGGATTTGGTTCGGACTAGGAATCACGGTAGGAGCCGTGTAAAGCCCGGTGTTGCTGATCGTGCCGACCGTTGCATTGCCACCGGTTACGGAGTTTACCTGCCACGTGACAGAGGTATTTGAAATATTCTGTACCACAGCAGTGAACTGCGCCGTTTGGCCGAGCAGCACTGTTGGAGACTGCGAGCCTTGAACAATAATTGACGCTTGTGGAGGAGTTCCACGTGGAGTTCCTCCTGAACCCTGTCCTCCGCATCCCGCCAGCGTAACTACCAACAGGCAGAAAGCTGAAAATGTAACCCCACGCATGGCGTTGCTCCTTTTATGGACCAAGCATCTGTGCAGCACGCTGCGTTCTGGACTGCGGGGTGAAGACGCTGCCACGGCTTGATGTCGCGGTGGACGATATATTTACACAGGTGATGGTCAAACAAAACGGGAAATGGCGGGTCAGCGCTTCACAGAATACGAATATCGAGCCTGTGCTGTCGCAGCTCAAATGAGAGATTAAGCGACGATAACGAGCGCCGACTGAGTGCTACCTCCATATCGCAAGTCGGATAGGGCCCGATAAGTCGGGTTTTTGAAACTGGCCGACTACTCCAACCAACGGGCCCTGTTCCCCCATACCCCCGCCTCTTGAAACAAGGCGCGCCCCGGTGTTTTCAAAAATATGATCTCGCTACTTGACATTGCAAAGCTAAAGCCTGATAATGGATCTATAGATATGACGCGAAAGAATCAGAAGCCGAGAATCGTCTCGAAACGGGAAGTGCATGAGGCGGCAGTCATCCTCGGCACCTCTTCTTGGCAAGCGCTCAGTGACCGTTTCACTCCTGAGCAATTGTCTGTACGGCTATCGGTTGCGGGTAAACTTGGAGGCCGGCCTAGGAAGCTAGGGGGAGCAGAGCGAGCATGACGGTCGGAAAGCTGCTATGTGGTTTATTCAAGCTCGACGCGGAAGATAACGGCACTTGCCTGTGCGGTCGCACTGCCGGTTTCTCTGTGATGGTCCCCGGTCCTGGTAATGACCTGATTGAAACTAAACTCTGTGGCAAATGTGCGGGCGCTTATCATTTGCAAACGCTGAGGAATGGTGGCGTACCTCTTAAAGCCCTTAGGGAGCTTGGGTGCGAGTTTCCAGCCATGAGTGAAATCGCTAACGAACTATCCAAGGGCGGCCAGGGTCACGAGAGCGGTGAGGCTCATAATTGGCCCATCGGTACGTTGTCGGTAAACTGATGCTGGCAAACGACAACATTGCCATCGTTTTCGCGCCGCAGGAAAGTCCCTGTCAGATGTGCAACCAGCATCAGGCGCGTTGGTGCATCGTGCATGCCGACCCACTGTTTGAAACTCCAACCAGACAATTCATGTGTGACGATTGCGCCATAGCGGATTTTATCGTGGTGCTCGCGGCACATGGGGTGGATCTCGAGAAGTTTCGCGCCGGGTTCGCTGGCATCACCCCTCCCGAACTGGCAAGCACAATCGAGCGGCATACAGCCGAATCGGTTCACTGAAAAGGAGAAGCTGACTAAAAACTTCAGACTTGTCGTAGGGCGCTTCAGATAACCCTCAGAGATTTACTCTCTGCTCCAGTCGAAACCAAAGCAGCAAAGCAAGATGGCATCGGTTTCGATTGCGGTCCAAGCATCAAGCTATCGGTTACTTCCACCGGAAGAGTTTCACAGGCTCAAGTTCATCTTCGAGCCTCGCGGCCTTCCCCTGCCTGATCCACTAATCGAACGTGTTGCCGTAGCCGAAGAGAACGGCCAAATCGTCGGAATGATGATCTTGAGACTTTTGCCTCTCGTGGATGGCTTGTGGGTTGAACCGCAACATCGAGGAGGAGCTATCGACTACAACGAACTGCTCAACATTATTGAAGAACCTGTTAGTGCGGTGCCTGGGGCGCGCTGCTACGCCCTTATCTCGGGGAAGCACACGGAACGCATAGCCGAGAATGCGGGATATAAGCCTGTCAATATGCGCGTTTTCGAAAAGGAGTTTTGATGCCGATTGGAGCCGCATTGCCTTTGATCTTAGGTGCTGGCAGTGCCATTGCAGGAGGGATTGCTGGCGCGACCAATACTCGCCCGCCATCGCTCGACCCGACCCAGCAGAACGCACTACATGGACTTCTCGCCAGTCTCATGCCCAATGCAACAGGGACTCCCCAGATCGACCCGATTCAGCAAGCCTTGATGTACGGGAATATCGCAGCCTCAAGAACCGGGGCAGATACAGCGATTACTCATTCTCTTGTCTCCCGTGGATTGGGCCGCTCTGGGATATTGGGTGACGCCTTAATCCAGAATCAGAACTCCGCACAGCAAGCTCAGAATCAAACCAACCTTGGACTCCAGCAACAGGCCGTTCAGCAAAAGCAGCTAAACATACAAGACATTCTTGGATTGCTGCAGGTCCCCAATATTCCAGGGCAAAGCAGTGCTGGTGGATTCTTTGGTGGAGTCGCGCCGATGCTCGCATTCATGATGGCGCTAAACGGCGGCATGAATAAACCAACTCCGTATAGCGGTCCGGGAGCTGGGACGGTAGGTGCTCCCACTCCAGCCTTACCGCTTACAGGCCCACTAGCAAATACAAGCTTCCCGCTGAGCATTGGGAATTGATAAAGGAGTGATGCTGTGCCACTAGACGTTCGATACGACGTACCTTTTCAGCCGCAGCAGAGCATGACGGAGCAAGTTCTGGCCGCGTTGCAGTTGGGCCATACGATCCGGCAGCAACGCGAGGAGCTTGCGCTTAGGCAACAGCAAGTCAATCAGCAAGGCGCACTAATCCCGAGCGACATAGCTCAACGAAACGCAGCGGCAGGACAGGCCCAGGCAGAGACTGCCGCGCTTCCGCAAAGGCTCGCACTTCAGAAGCAACAGATTGACGCCGAGACGGAGTTGCGTAAGGCGACTCTTGACGTGGAATCGAAGCGCTGGATGGGAATGCTCGGCGTCCAACAGGACAAAGAAGCTCTCGCAGAACGTCAGGCCGCATTTAACAACGAACTAAATGCTACAAAATCATTCTGGCAGACCAAGAAGGATCAGGCCGACATTGCTGGCACCCAGGGCCGGCTGCAACTTGGGAAAGACGCTCTAGCGGAAAAGACTCGATTGGATCAGCAGGAAACCCAGTTACGGCAGATGGGTCTTGAATTACAGGCTCAAGGTCAGACAACTCGCGCGCAAGCGATGATTTCGGAAGCCGATGCTATAGCGAATAAGGTGGGATTCTTCCGCAACTTTCTAGGCGACATTGGAGTCATGCCTCCCGCTGAAATACCGCCTGCGGCACAAGGCAAAACACCATCTGCCCAGCCGGCCGCTCCGCCAGCGGCACCCGCCGCGCCCGGGGCACCAACTATCTTTAAATATGACAACCAGGGCAATCGACTCTAATGCCTGATATTCAAGCGCAAGCGCCAGACGGAAGCGTACACGTTTTCCCGAACGGCACTGATCCCGCGATCATCGATCGCACGATGAAGGATTACATCACTGGCGCGAAATCGTCTGATGTAACTGTAGTTAGTCCGGGAGGTCAAAAGCTTACCGTAGATAAGAACGCTCCAGCGCCGAAACAGCCACAAGCTCAAGCTGCGGCTCCCCAATCTACGCTGAGTCAATTGGGCCATGCACTCATTACTCCGATTCTGAATGCTCCGAAAGATACGCCACTCAGCCGTTATGCAGAACTGGAACAGAACTTCGGCGATCCCATCCATGCGGGGGTAGCGCAGTTCTTTGCTGGAACGACCAACGATATTGGCAAGTTTGCTGCCTCTTCGACTTCACCGGCAGGAGTCTCCATGCTCGCTGCCGGCGGTGGACTGCCCAGCGCTTTAATTGGCGCGGGATATGGAGTGTATGGAGCGAAGCAGGCCCTTGAGGGATTCACACCCAAAGAGGGCGAGACGCAGGCAGATGCGGTGCAGCGTGTATTGACTGGCTCCGCTATGGCTGTAGGTGGTGTCGCTATGGGAGCAGAGACTACACGCGCAGCTCTCGGAAGGCACTTCGCTAAAGTCTACGGTCTGAGTCCTGAGTATGCGAACGATGTGGCGGAGCAAGTTAAGGAAATCAATGCAACCCAGGCAGAAGGGCAGCAAAAGCTTACTGACGCACAGTCGAGGCTAAAATTACTCAAACAAAATAAGCTAGAAACTGGTAGGCAAATTCTGGCTGATGCGGCACAGGCCGTATATCAGGAGCAGGCTCGGGTACAAGAACCATTCGCAAAGATTGCGGCGCAGATGACGGACCCTGTGAGTGATGCCGCCAGCATTCACGGCATCATTGAAGGTGCTGCTAACCGTTATGGAGTAAAGCCAGATGAGATCCCGAGCGCGGCGCTCAGAGCGCTCCCCTCTGAGGCTGAAGCTACTGGAGCTCGCTCCTTAACCAATAACGAATTGCAGATGGTCCAGGCCATCAACAAGACTCCCCAATGGCAAAACATGAGTGCGGTAGATATCAGGAATGCGCTGCCCAATCTTGGTTATGCCCCGAAGCAGATAGACGCCATCTTGTCGGTCGCTCGCCCCGAAGAAGCAACTCCAGCTACGGGCGATGTCTCGTTCGGTGATTTGACTAGGATTCGTGAAGATCTCTACGGCGCGGCTCAATCCTCAAAGGACAGTGCGGTTAAGGCCGCACTCTCTGAAGCCCAGGACAAGGTAACCGATCTCCAGGAACAAGCCGCCGCCAAGGCGGGATTGGGCAAAGAGTACCAAGCGGCTAAAGCAGACTACCTTAAGTTCAAGCGCGGAGCTGGCAGTGGGCTAATGAATAATCTGCTTAACGCCCGCGATGCGGAAGATCAGGCTATTGCTCCGAAGATAGCTCAATTCACAAATCCAAGCACTGCGGAGGCCCTCCGAACCGTTCTCAAGCCACTGGGAATTGATGTCTCGCCACTCGACAGCATCATCGGTGACATCGGAGCAACCAAAGCCGAAGTCAAATCGATTCCGAAAGAGACGGCGGCGGCAGTCAAAGGACTGCAGCAAAAGGGGCGCATCGTTCCGGGCCAGAATGTCGAACAACTAGCAGGGATGAGCAATGAGCAGATCAACCAAGCCCGTATCGAGTCCATCATCAAGGGAAGTAGGGCGAGAGGCATTCCGAATCCTGGCGGATTGGTGATGTTGATTTATGGAACGCTCACGGGCAGGCCGTTTCCTGCAATGTATGGTGCTGCGAGATTGACGCTACCAGAACTGGTGAAGAGTCCGATGTTTCAGCAAATGGCTATCGAACAATCGGGGATCCGTCCAGGAAGCACTCAAGCAGCGGCTTTAGGCGTTGGCCTAGCAACTCTTGGGAGCGCGTTAGCCATGCAGCCGCAAGCTCAGCCTCAAGCTCAGCCGCAGGAGGCAGCGCCGACCGGAGCTTCTATAGCAGAGATGTTGCGTTCCAAAGGAATTACATTGCCCGGGGCAACACCGAATGCGCCAGCGCTTCCATTCAGGCCGGGAGTAGGGATTTCACGATGACGAAGTAAGGTCAGCGAAAGAGGTACACAACATGGCGCTGTAACACAGCGCACCGATTTCATATTAGCGATGTAGAAGTGAGTCTGTAGTGCAGTGAAAGTTAGAAAGCTGCCAGGGTTTTCCCACCTGCTCCGACCCACCAAAGAAGTTCAGAAGTTCAATTTCCGATTCGGAGGCAGGTGGCACCTGGCTAGAATTATTTCAAAAGGTTTACTCGGGGCCGGGAACTGCAATTTTGGAACAGGCAAGCGTGTGTTTCGCGTTATCGCGTTTATGTGTCTGTTCATTCCATGTTTGCTTATGGCTCAAGGAAACTCCTATATACCGCAGCTCATTACAGGCAGCGGCGCTCCCGGCACTGGCCCCCTCCAAAACTACGCTATCTACCAACAATATCTTGATACGGCTACCGGGAATGGCCGGATCCGCTTAAGGTCTCGTCCGGGGCCGGTCACGGCAAGCCAACGTGCTTCATGATTTCGTACCGTTGGCTAGGGAGATTACTAACGGATGTACAAAAGAAAATGGAGGCAGAGAATCAAATCGGAACTGGCCCGGAGTATTACTCCTATTTGACGAAGCCACTACATTTATGACAGATTAATTAATATCGATCGCATCTCTTAAACGGTTTCCGTCCCCAACCGTTTGATCGATTCCAAATCATAGGGTTTTCGCTTCTCTTTGGCCGCGTCCCTACGGCTTAAGTGAGGATAGCCGATGCGCACCACGCACCGGAAAGAGCGGTCGCCTTCAAGCGTTCGGCTTGTAACCCACGCGCCTTATCAACCTGATCCATCCCTGTCAGCAATTGGTGCGTCATCGGTAGGCGTTGCGATTTTTAACCGAAAACTTCGCTATTGCGCGATTAGCCACAAATTAGCCGAGTTCAATCATTTTCCGCCAGAAGCTCATCTTGGAAAACCGCTTGACCCGTTCGTTGGTAAATTAAGCGATGTTATCGGGTCCCGGATTGAAGGTGTATTCATGACCGGAAAACCGATCATCGGTTATGAGGTTTCAGGCAAATTGCCAAAGAGGGATGATGTTGGCTTTTGGGTCGAGGATTATGTCCCCATTTTGAACCGAAGAGGGCGAATTGAGCAGGTATGTGCGCTGGTCGTTGAGGTCACGGACAAAAGAAGGCTCGAACAACAATTATCAAGCATTCGGAACAGGACACTTCGGCGGATGATAACCATGACGGACTGGAATCAGCGGACATTACGTCGATGTATGACGTGGGTTGCCTCACACCCTGCTTCTCAGGCTGAAGTTAAAAGGAATCTCAAAGCATTTCGACAATTGGAAAGAGGGTATCAGAGACTGTTAGCGGACATCGTGCCAGCTTTACCCGTTCATGAGCCTCAGCGCGGAGGTGTGGTTGTTCCTGTAACCCTGCCGCTGCGACAAAAAATAATCATCCAACTCTTTGCAAAGGGAGAATCGCGCAAAGAGATAGCCGCGCTCTTAAACCTTAGCCCGAGTACGGTTGAAACCCACAGGGTCAGACTCTTTAAGAAGCTCGGATTTGGTTCCCTTGCTGAACTTACCCGATACGCTATCAAAACGGGACTAGTCGAGTTGTAGTCAAAAACACTACTTGCACGAATAATCGTAAGAGCGTAAACGTTCAAGCATCGGGGCGTACGAGGGCTATGACACTTTCAGCGTGGCGTTTACGCCACCTTTTTGCGGTCAAGCGACTATGCAAATTCAATTTGGTCTGCCGAAATTCCTCGTGGGGAGGCCACAACGCAACCGATGAAGGAACGAATCGAAGAAGGAAAGAGATCGGGGAGAGTATGTACTCTTTCGTACTCTTGTCCTCCTCTCCTTGTACTGACGATAGATTGTCAGGGCAGTATAACTTAGTTAGTTCTCAGCAGTCCCCCTTCCTGAGAAGCTTCCACGATCATTTCATGGATTCCACACAGAGAGAGAGGTCTCGATGCGGGCGTCAGATTTCTCAGGGGAAGTCTTCAAAGGACTACTCACTTCAAGGATTGGTTTTGCCGTTTTCGACCGTAAGTTTCGGTATAGGCTTGTAAACGAGGCTCTGGCGGCGATGCACCGGG
>Ga0210394_10001168_pt1 | contig 44087 bp, 36 predicted proteins | sample IncBWC12MmetaG_FD_160121 | JGI IMG/M metagenome (GOLD analysis project Ga0210394, IMG submission 160121) | Forest soil microbial communities from Barre Woods Harvard Forest LTER site, Petersham, Massachusetts, United States - Inc-BW-C-12-M | ecosystem: Environmental > Terrestrial > Soil >...
GCGGCTTCGTCACTGATTCGAACGAAGCCAAGCGGGCGATGCTCGGTGTGCCGGCTGCGACGCTCAAGCATCATGGCGCGGTCAGCGGCGAGACCGCGGCGGCCATGGCCGTAGGCGCACTCGAGAACTCGCGGGCCGATATGACGGTCGCGATCACCGGCATCGCCGGCCCCGGCGGCGGCAGCAAGCAAAAGCCGGTCGGGCTCGTGCATTTCGCCGCCGCGAGCCGCGACGGCCGCCGCCTCGCGCGCAGCCGGCGTTATGGCAGGATCGGGCGCCGCCAGGTACGGCTGCGCTCCGTCGCGGAAGCGTTGCAGCTTCTGGAGCTCCTGGCGGGGAAGACGCCGCAGCCAAAACGATCGGCCAACGCGGCCTGACCTGCCGGAAGCTGTCTTACTGGCTCGCGGGATTTACCGGGGCGCGCTCGCGGCTTCGACCAGGCCTTCAATCGATTTTATCACGCAACTGTTTCGTCGCAGGATGGTATGCGTGAGCTTGGCGTTGTCATCTGCTCCGGCGTTCACGTTCGGCACCGCCGCATCGCCTGCCGTGGCCGCGCTTGGCTGGGATTCTTCGACCGCGGGCGGCGCGCCGCCGACAGGTGCACGCGGCTTTGCTGTGCACTCCTCGGGCTTGCCGAGCATCCAGGAGACCACGTCAAAACTCGTTTGCGAGATCTTCCAGCCGAGGGCCAATCCGTATGTCTGATCCTGGATCTCGACAATGTGGAGATGCGCAGTCGCGTCTTCCGCGTGATCAAGGCAGCTCTGGGTCGACTCGGAACCATTGGTCCGCGCGCGCTCGCGCGTGCCGCCTGCGGCCCGTGTTCCGGTGGCGCCTGGTTGATCGGCGTCTTCTCGGGAAAAAATCTCGCTGCACGCCCGCGCGACGGCATCATTGCCCAGATCTTCCCGCACCTTCATGAGCGCGGCGATCGGCGCAATCGTGTCGCGAAACACCGTGCCGCTGATCTCCTTGCCGCTAAGGTTCGGCTGCGGCGTGGAGCTGGTGATCAGCACGATCTGAAGGTCGATGTCCGCACTGACGTCCTTGAGCGTCTGGTAAAGATCGAGCGCAGTGGTCGCGCCCGAATTGTCCGTATAGCCGCCGTCGACGAAATTCCAGCGCTTGCCGTCGGTGAGCTCAGTCGAAAACGGCGGGAGCACCAGCGGAAACCGCGCGCTCACCGCAGCCGCGCCCATCAGCGAGACGCAACCGTGCTTCTCCTCCTTTGCCAGGCAGTCTTCGTTCGGCATCAGCGCATCGGAGAAAGAATAGAGGGATTCATCGATATCGTGCAGATGGAAGGGAGCAAACGCTACGCGGAATCCGGTCTCTACCCAGGTAGCATTGAGAACCAAGGCCGGGGCGTCGTCGCGATAGGTCCAGTGCTGGGTGAAAGGCCGGGCAAGCGCCTGGCCGGCGGCGGCGTCGCGCTCGGCGGTCGAAAGCTGAAAGCTCGCGACCAGCGTCTGCGCGCGGCCAACAGAGGCGCCGAGGATTTCGGGAAAGATCGAACCGACCACTGGCGAAAAGTGATCGTCCTCCATGATCTCTATCACTTTTCGTGTCAGCTTCTCCGGCGCCGTCGCCGCCGTCGGCGCGAAACGCGCTTTGTCCAGGGCCTGAAAAATCGTCGATCCGATCGCACCGCCCGATACACCGCTCAGCGCGAAGACGTGCTCGGCAAAATGCGACGCATCCTGCTGCAACCGGCCGAGAAACAAAGAGGCGGCGCTGGCGGCATAAATCCCGCCGCCCTCCGCCGCGATGAGGAATACCGGATATTTTCGCGCGCGCGCGCCGGAAGCCGCGGATTTCATGCCCGGCGCCGCGCCCATGGGGCACCGTTGGGCCGCGGCGGCATCTTTGACCTGAATTCCTCTTTGCCGCAGCCAACATTCGAACTGGAGCTTGACGGCGAGCGGATCGACGCCGCCGGCGCGTATGTCGGGCGAAGGATTTTGGCCGACCACTTCGATTTGCAGCTGATACCATTGGATCATCCCGAGTATCGGGAGCATCAGCGCAAAGGCGCCGACAGCGTAACGGCGCGACAGGAAAGCGGTCACGGCGAATAGGAGGCAGGCGATGCCGAGCGTGATGACCGTCGTTCCCGCGTAGTTTGGAAACATCACACACAGCACGACGGCCAAGATCACCAGCGTGAGGACCGGGAATCCAGATCGTTGCGACAGCCACGCCAGCAGGGCAAAGGCGGAAATCAGGAAGAGCAATTGCAGGATCGCCGTGCCGAGCGGACCGATGGTGCGATACAGTAACACCAGAGAGTTGACATCGAGCAGTCTCGAGACCGCCACCGCCGCCAAAACCAGAACCAGGACGGCGGCTACGGTGAGGACGCGGCGCCACTGCCAACGCTCGGACAACTTGTTGAGCAGAAGCGCGACGAGGAGGCCGAGGGCGATGGTGCAACACATGGCGACGGGAAAAATCGTCCAGTGGCCCGGCACCGGCACATGCGTCGCGGCGATTGGGCAGAGCGACTGAGTCTCCGGCCGGTACCATTCGTCCGCGGTCTGCGTCGATGCCGCGACATAAGGGACGATGGCGAAGTAAAGCGCGAACAGCAGCCATGGCACGAACGCCCAAATGACCAGCAGCTGTTGCCGACGTTTGCGCATGCCGATTCCGGTGGAGATTTCCGGCTGAGCGACGAAGAACGACAACGCCCAGGCGGCGAGGAATCGGGCGCGGTTTTTTGACAGATCGATTTCCGGCGCGATCGCCGACGGGTTGCCGGCTTCGGCGCGGGAGCGGGAGTAGATCAGGCCGCCGCGTCGCCGATAGAGCCACTGATAGACCGCGAAATAGAGCACGGTCGCCACCACGGTGATGGCGAAGAATATGAGCCACCAGCGATCCTTGACGCTGAAGACGAGCCAATCCGTGAACAGCAGGAACAGCAAAGCCGCCAGCGCAGGGGCCACCAAGGCGACCGCACGTTGCGCGAACCGCGTCGTCTGCTCGATGCAGGAGAAAGCCGCAGCCGCCCCGCCAAGAAAGACGATTGCAGCGGCGATCGTCCACCCGCCGGGCACCAGCAGATGCTGCATATCGTGAAGCGGACCGGCGGGCATTTCCTCGAGCAATTTGCAATACCGGTCGGCGACGAAATTTCTCGCCCCGAACAGGCCGAGGGTAAGGCCGAGCCAAGGGACGAACGCCAGGCAGAAGCCGGCGGTCCTTTGCAAGTTGCGCAGCTTGGAATTGCCGTCGGGATTGGAATAGCTGGAATAGATCACATTGATCCGCATGGTGCTGAGCGAGAAGTGGGCCTCGCAGAGCACCGCACTGATCAGCGCCAGCGCCACGGTGGCCGCCGCGAAACCGGTGAGCCATCGCGCGGCGTCGCCGTTCGGACCTTCCAGGTAGGAAATATATATTTCGCGGAACTGGGCATCGGTCGCCAGGAACACAAAGAGCACGAGCGCGGCGGCGAGCGGCAGCACGTGGAAGATCTCCATCATGCTGCGCAGCGGCCGCCAGAACTTCCGCTGCAGCAGCGGGGCAAGCTCATGCCATTTGGCGACGAGCGCCTGACGCCTGTCCATCTCAGCGGCTCCCCAACCGCGTCAGCGCTCCCTTGGCGCAAAAGGCTTCGAGCACCCGTTCGCAGGCGCTGCGGTCGCGCGCCTTGAAGGCCAGGAAATAGATTTCCTTCAGCGTCGGGTTGGGCGTGTAGCGGAGATAGTTGATCGCCGCCGGAATGAGGCTTTCAGCCACGCTTTCGATCGACAGGCCGCCGTCGCCCGCTCCCAACATCGGAAAGACGATCGAGGTGAGAAATCTCTTGCGCAGGATGCGCAGCAGCTTGTGGTTTTCCTGATCGGCCCGGTGCAAGACGCGCTCGACGCATATTTTGAGCTTGTCGGGATCAGCCTTGACCCCGGAGCCGGGCCCGCCCTCGACCGTCGCCACGTGAAAGATCCGCTCCACCTGGTGGCTGCCGAAAAGCATGCCCGACTCGGTCACCAGCACGGTCCCGATCTTGACGTGGGCGCGCTCGCCGATGACGCCGCGCAGGCTTTCCTGGATGGTGTCGTCGAGGACGCTGTCATCCTCCTTGTTGGCGCCGAGGTAGCGGATTCGCGCCGAGATGGTCTTGCCGATGAACCGATCCATCATCATGTCGGTATTTTCGGAATTGACCCAGATGCTGACGCCTCTGACGTCCTCGATCGTGCCGGTCTTATAGCCGACGATCAGATCGGGTTTTTCCGCGATCGCAAACTTCGCCGTCGAGGGCTCGAGCGGCTTCATCCGCCGGATGTGGTCCTGCAGCCAGTAAGCCGCGATGGCGAGCTTCGGGTCCTCGATCTGTTTCTTCTCCAGCTGCTCGAACAGTTCGTGCGCGCTTCGCTTCACGACCCTCACGTCTTCACCATCGAGGCCGCCCCCCTTGCCGACGCGGTCACTCTCGCTGACCTCGGCGAAATATAGAAAGATGCGCTCGGAGGCGCCGCCGGGGGAGGAAAAGAATTTGCAGATCAGCTCCGGCTTCCTGATCTTGTACCCCGTCTCCTCGAGCGTCTCCCGGATGACGGCATCCTCGGGCGTTTCGTTGCCGTCGATCATTCCGGCGATCGCCTCGGTGATCCAGCCGTCGGTGGTCGCCGGATTGTCGCGGCGCCGCGCAATCAGGCTCGGTACCTTGAACTGATTGACCATCACCACCGCATGGGTTTCGGGATTGTAGAGCAGCACCGCGACCGAATCCCCGCGCTCGAAAATCAGCCGGCGCTGATCGGGACTCATCGTCCCGTCGAGACGCTCATGGGAAACCATGACTTCGTCGATCTTGAAGAAATCGTCGAACAGGCGGGCTTGTTTGTGAATCTCCGCCCTGCGAGAACCTGGCATGAAACCCCTCCGGCACGTCGCCGCGGCGATCCTATCGTCAACGCGATACAGATAGAAGATAGCGGGACAATCGGCCGAATGCGGCCCGCCGGCCTAGGCCGGCTTGGCGCCATAAACCTCGTCGGCACGGCGCTCGAAGGCGCCGGCGAAGCGCCGGAAAGCGGCGTCGAAAACGGCTCCCATCAGCAGGCCGAGCGTACGGCTGCGGAACTCATAGGCGATGAAAAAATCGACGTCGCAAAGGTGGGCCTCGACGGCGTGGAATCTCCAGCGATTGTTCAGCCGCCGAAACGGGCCTTCGAGATATTCGACGAGAATTTCCATGTTCGCCCGGTCGAGCGTCACGCGGCTGGTAAAGGTCTCGCGAATGAGTTTATAGGCGATCGTCATATCGGCGACGACCACGTCCTTGCCGCCCTCTTTCGTACGTTTGCGCACCGCGAGCGACTGGCACAGCGGAACGAATTCGGGATAGCGCTCGACATCGGCAACAAGGTCGAACATGTCGGAGGCGGCGTGGTGCACCCGCCTCGTGGTGGACAATTGCGGCATCGATCAACGTGCCCGCAATGCCCTCAGCCGGGCAAAGTCCTCACCCGCATGATGCGAGGAGCGGGTCAGCGGGCTCGCCGACACCATCAAGAATCCCTTGGCGTAGGCGATCGTCGCCAGCGCCTGGAATTCCTCGGGCGGCACGAAGCGCATCACCGGGTGATGTTTGCGCGAGGGCTGCAAATATTGCCCGATGGTGAGGAAATCGACGTCGGCTGCGCGCAGATCGTCCATCACCTGCAGCACCTCGTTGCGCTCCTCGCCGAGCCCCACCATGATTCCGGATTTGGTGAACAGCAGCGGGTCGAGCTCCTTCGCGCGCTGCAGCAGGCGGATCGAGGCGAAATAGCGCGCGCCCGGCCGCACCGACAGATATTTCGACGGCACGGTCTCGAGATTGTGGTTGAAAACGTCGGGCCGCGCGCCGACCACGATTTCGGCGGCGCCGTCCTTGCGCAGAAAATCCGGCGTCAGCACCTCGATCGTGGTTTCGGGACAGCGTGCGCGGATCGCGCCGATCACGGCAGCGAAGTGCGCCGCACCGCCATCCTCGAGATCATCGCGATCGACAGAGGTGACGACGACGTGGGCAAGACCGAGCTTTTGGGTCGCCTCCGCTACATGCGCCGGCTCCCCGGGATCGAGCGCGCCGGGCAAGCCGGTCTTGACGTTGCAGAAGGCGCAGGCGCGCGTGCAGGTGTCGCCCATGATCATGAACGTCGCGTGCTTCTTTTCCCAGCACTCGCCGATATTCGGACAGCCGGCCTCCTCGCATACAGTGTGCAGGCCGTTTTCGCGCATGATTCGCTGCGTCTCGAGATAGCCCGGCGAGACCGGCGCCTTGACGCGAATCCAGTCCGGCTTACGCAAGGAAGGCTGATCGGGCCGATGCGCCTTCTCCGGATGGCGCGGCGCTCGGGCGTCGCCCGGCAATGTGTCGATGACAACGGCCATAAAGGCTCCGAGGCAGTGCTTAGCCTCAAAGGAATACTTACGAGGCGGTAGACGTTATCGCAAGACAACAAACGCCCAGGCGGCGCGCCGCCGGTTGATGAACAATCGGTAAGGAACCGAGCGTAGGTCCGGCGTTTCCAGAATGTAAGTTTTGCCATAATAAATCGGTCAACTGATCGGCGCAGTAGTGCCATTCGCTGGAGGATTGTCGTGACCCCTCGCGGAAATGAGGCGGCAGCGCTCGCCATGCATCGATTCGGTTTCGGTCCGGTTCGCGATCAGATCGCCGGCATCGCCGGCGACCCGCGCGGCGCAATACTTGCCGATCTGGAACACTCGCCGGCCGGCGGCGTGGCGGCCGCCGACCTGCCGTCGAGCGCCGAGGCCGCGCGCGCCGTGTTCGAATACCGCGCCGAGCAGACGGCGAAGACGAAACTCGCCCAGCGCGCCAAGAAGGAGGCCGAAGCCAAGAACGCGGCCATGGGCATGTCGGATGTCGCCGACGGGGGGGCCGCCGCCAACGCGGCGCCGCCGGAAGAGAAGGCAGCCGCCAAGCAACCGCAACTACCGGCGCAGATCATTCAGAACGAGGCCAAGGTGCGTTTCGACGCCGCCGTCGACGCCCAGATCGGTTTCGCCGAGCGGCTGGTTTGGTTCTGGTCGAACCATTTCTGCATTTCCGCCGACAAGATCGGCTCCATGGCCGGCGCTTATGAGCGCGAGGCGATCCGCCCGCACGTGCTCGGCCGCTTCGCCGATTTGCTGACCGCGGCCGAAAGCCATCCGGCCATGCTGTTCTATCTCGACAATGTCGAGTCGATGGGGGCGAATTCCGTCGCCGGCATCAATCGCGACAAGGGGCTCAACGAGAATCTCGCCCGCGAGATTCTCGAGCTGCACACGCTCGGCGTCCGCAGCGGCTATTCGCAGGCCGACGTGACGAGCTTTGCCAACGTGCTCACCGGCTGGACCTGGATCGGCCTGGCCGAGCCGACGCATGGCGGCGAATTCGTCTTCATCAAGCGCCTGCATGAGCCCGGCGAGCAGGCCGTGCTCGGCAAGCGCTATGCCGACGCCGGTATCGAGCAGGGCCGCTCCGTCCTTGCCGATCTCGCGCGCCATCCGGCTACCGCGGAGCACATCGCCAAAAAACTCGCGCGCCATTTCGTCGCCGACGAGCCGCCACCGACGCTGGTCGCCAAACTGGAAAACGCCTTCAGGCATACCGATGGCGACCTCAAGGAAGTCGCCAAGACGCTGATCATGGCGGATGAGAGTTGGACGCCGCAGCGCACCAAGCTCAAGCCACCCTCGGAATGGATCGCCGGCATCCTGCACGTCACCGGCGTGCATCCGAACAACATCGCGCGCGTGATGGGGGCGCAGGCTCTGCTCGGCGAACCGCTGTGGCGGCCGCCGGCACCGAACGGCTTTCCCGATACCGAAGCGGCTTGGATCGACGGCGTGCCGCAGCGGCTGGACATCGCCAACGAGGCCGCGCAGCGGCTGCCGGCGGAGACCGATCCGTTCGCGCTGCTCGACAACACGCTCGGCCCGCTCGCCTCGCGCGAGACGCGCCAGGTGGTCGCCCATGCCGAAAGCCGCACCCAAGCGCTGGCGCTCCTGTTGATGGCGCCGGAATATTTGCGGAGATGACCATGATGCGTTTGCACGCACCTTCGCGCCGGGAAATGCTGCTGGCTTCAGGCACGCTGTTCGCCTGGGCGCATCTGCCGAAGCTCGCGCATGCCGAAGGCCGCGACCCGCGCTTCCTCGCCATCATTTTGCGCGGCGCGCTCGACGGGCTTGCCGCTGTCGCGCCGGTCGGCGATCCGGATTGGGCGGCGCTGCGCGGCGACAACGCGCTCACGCTCGCAGGCAAGACGCCCGCCCTCAAGCTCGACGACTTCTTCGCCCTCAATCCGGCGATGCCCAATTTGCACCGCATGTTCATGGCCAACGAAGCGATCATCGTCCATGCTTGCGCCACGCCCTACCGCGAGCGCTCGCATTTCGACGGCCAGGACGTCCTCGAAAGCGGCTTGACCAAACCGACCGTGAGCAAGAGCGGCTGGCTCAACCGCGCGCTTGCCGGTTTGGCGCCGGCCGGGCGCGTCAATCCGGCCGGCAGCAAGGCGTTCGCCGTCGGTCCGGTGACGCCGCTCGTCGTGCGCGGCCCGGCGCCGGTGCTGCCATGGTCGCCGCAGCGCATCCTCCCGGCGAGCGAGGACACGGTGACGCGCCTGCTCGACCTCTACCGGCATTCCGATCCGAAGTTCGCCGCCGTGCTCGAAGGGCATGCCCGGCTTGCCGCACTCGAGCATGCCGGCGACATGGAGCCGAAGCCGGGCGGAGCCGCGCCTGGCCCAGCGCAGGTGCGCGCCTATTTTGCCGAGGTCGCCGGCACCGCCGCAAAATTCCTGGCGCGGAGCGACGGACCGCGGGTCGGCGCGCTGGCGCTCGACGGCTGGGACACGCACTACAACGAAGGCATCGCCAATGGGCGCCTGTCGCAATTGCTCGGCGCGCTCGACGGAGCGCTGGCCGCGGTCGAGGCCAATATGGGGCCGGCATGGCATGAGACCGTCGTGGCGCTGGTCACCGAGTTCGGGCGCACCGCACGCATCAACGGCACCGAAGGGACCGACCACGGTACCGCGACGGTCGCGCTCCTCGCCGGCGGCACGCTCAAGGGCGGCCGCGTGATTGCCGATTGGCCGGGCCTCAAAAGCGCGGATCTGCTCGAGAACCGCGACCTGAAAGCGACCACCGATCTGCGTGCCGTGCTCAAGGGGCTGTTGCGCGACCACCTGCGCGCCGACGAGCGCGCGCTCGCGCAGGATGTGTTCCCGGGCAGCGACGCGGTGAAGCCGCTCGCGGGATTGGTCTAACGTCAGATGTTCAGCACGCGTCCGTAAGCGTCAAGCACCGCTTCCTTCATCATCTCGGAAAGCGTCGGATGCGGGAATACCGTGTGCATCAGCTCCTCTTCCGTGGTCTCGAGGTTCATCGCGATCACGTAGCCCTGAATGAGCTCGGTGACCTCCGCGCCGACCATATGCGCGCCGAGGAGCTGGCCGGTCTTCTTGTCGAAGATAACTTTCACAAGGCCCTGGTCCTCGCCGAGCGCGATCGCCTTGCCGTTGCCGATGAACGGGAAGCGGCCGACCCGGATGTCGACCTTTTGCTCCTTGGCCGCCTGCTCGGTGAGCCCGACCGAGGCGATCTGCGGTGAGCAATAGGTGCAGCCGGGGATCAGCCGCTTGTCCATCGGATGCGGATTGAGCCCCTTGATCGCTTCGACGCAGATGACGCCTTCGTGCTCGGCCTTATGCGCGAGAAGCGGCGGCCCGGCGACATCGCCGATCGCGTAGATGCCCGGCACGTTCGTCCTGCATGCACCGTCGGTCAAGATCGCGCCGCGCTCGATCTTCACCCCGAGCTTTTCCAGGCCGAGATTCTCGGTGTTGCCGACGACGCCGACGGCGGAGATGACGCGCTCGGCGGTAAGCGTTTGCGTCGCGCCCTTGCCGTCATCGATGGTCGCGGTGACGCCGTCGCTTTTCTTGTCGAGCCGCGTCACCTTGGCGCCGGTGAAGATCTTGATGCCCTGCTTCTCGAAGCTCTTGCGCGCGAAGGCAGCGATCTCGGCGTCTTCCGCCGGCAGGATTTGCGGCAGCACCTCGACCACGGTCACCTCGGCGCCGAGCGTGCGGTAGAACGAGGCGAACTCGATGCCGATGGCGCCCGAGCCGATGACCAGAAGCGAATTTGGAACGCGGTCGGGCACCATGGCCTCGAAATAGGTCCAGACGAGTTTCTTGTCCGGCTCGAGGCCGGGAAGGACCCGCGGCCGCGCCCCGGTCGCGACGATGACGTGCTTTGCCAGATACGCGCCCGGCCCGAGCGCGCCCTTCGGCGCTTCGCTGTTGCCGGCCTTCACCGTGATCTGGCCGGGCGCATCGATGGACGCCTCGCCCCAGATCACGGCGACCTTGTTCTTCTTCATCAGGAAGCCGACGCCGTCATTAAGCCGCTTGGCAACGACGCGCGAGCGTTGCACCACCGCGGCCGGATCGTAGGTGACCGTGCCGGCCGACAGCCCGTAATCCTTGGCGTGCTGCAGATAATGAAAAATCTCCGCCGAGCGCAGCAGCGCTTTCGTTGGAATGCAGCCCCAATTCAGGCAAATGCCGCCGAGATATTCACGCTCGATGATGGCGGTCTTGAAGCCAAGTTGCGCGGCGCGAATGGCGCAGACATAGCCGCCGGGGCCGGAACCGATGATGATGACGTCGAAGGAAGTATCGGCCATACGCGCTTACACCACCATCATCACCGGATTCTCGATCAGCGCCTTGAACGCGCCGAGGAGTTGCGCGCCGAGCGCGCCGTCGACGGCGCGGTGATCGGTCGCGAGCCCGACGGTCATCATCTGCGCCACTTCGATCTTGCCGCCACGCACGACCGCCCGCTCCTCGCCGGCGCCGACCGACAGGATGGTGGCGTGCGGCGGATTGATCACCGCGTAGAACTCCTTGATGCCGTACATGCCGAGGTTCGACACCGCCGTGGTACCGCCCTGGTATTCTTCCGGCTTTAATCTGCGCGCCCGTGCCCGCGCGGCGTAGTCCTTCATCTCTTTGGAGATCACCGAGAGCGATTTCGCCTCGGCCTGGCGCACGATCGGCGTGATCAGGCCGCCTTGAATGGCAACGGCGACGCCGACATCGGCGTGCCTGTGCTTGAGCATGCCGCCTTCGGTCCAGGTGACGTTGGCCTCGGGCACGCGCGTCAAAGCGAGCGCCAACGCCTTGATGACGAAATCATTGACCGAGAGCTTCCACGGCGGCTTGCCGTCCTTGTCTTTGGGCGCGGCGGCATTGATCTCCGCGCGCGCGTCGAGAAGCTTGCCGATGTTGCAGTCGATGGTGAGATAAAAATGCGGGATCGTAAGCTTTGCCTGCACCAGCCGCTGGGCGATGATCTTGCGGACATTGTCGTGCGGCACGATGTCGTAGGAGCCAGGTGGAAACAGCGCGCGGATTTTTTCGTCCGACGGCGCCAGCACCGCAAGCGGCGCGCCGGCCGCTGCGACGGGGGTGGCGGCCGGACCTTTCAGGCCCTTACCATCCTTGGCCGCCGCCACGTCGCGGGCGATAACGCGACCATCCGGCCCTGAGCCCGCGATGCGCCCGAGATCGATGCCGGACTCCTTCGCCAATCTTCGGGCGAGCGGTGAAGAAAAAATGCGGTTCGTGCCATGGCCGTCGGTGCGAACCGCCGCGCCATTCCCGCTTGGTAGAGAGGGAGCGCGCGGTGTCGGCGGAGGGCTCGGCGCCCGCGCCTCTTTGGAACTCGATTGATTATTCGGCGCAGGCGATGCGGCTTGCTGGGTACTGGCGCTGGGCGTCTTTGGCGCAGAAATCCCCTTCCCCGCCGCTGCCGCCGCGGCCTTCACGTCCTCGCCTTCCTGCGCCAACACCGCGATGAGGTCATTGACCGGCACGTCGCTCGTGCCTTCCGGCACCACGATCTTCGCCAAGACGCCATCATCGATGGCTTCGACTTCCATCGTCGCCTTGTCGGTCTCGATCTCGGCGATCACGTCGCCGGTCTTGACCGGCTCGCCCTCCTTCTTGAGCCATTTGGCGAGATTGCCCTTTTCCATCGTGGGCGAGAGCGCCGGCATGAGGATGTTGATGGGCATGGCGCGGGCGGCTTCACCAAATAAAAGGTCAACGATAACAAACGGCCTTCGCCGCCTCGACGACTTCGGCGACTGAGGGGAGCGCGAGCTTTTCCAGATTGGCGGCGTAGGGCATCGGCACGTCCTTACCGGTGACGCGCGCGACCGGCGCGTCGAGGTAGTCGAAGGCCTCCTCCATCACCCGCGCCGCGATCTCAGCACCGACGCCGGATTGCTTCCAGCCTTCCTCGATGGTGACAAGACGGCCAGTCTTCTTCACCGACTCGAGCACGGCGTCGCTGTCCATCGGCTTGAGCGTGCGCAGGTCGATCACCTCGGCGGAGATGTTCTCCTTCGCGAGCTCGTCCGCCGCCTTGAGCGCATAGGTCATGCCCATCGACCAGGCGACCAGCGTCACGTCATTGCCAGCGCGCACGATCCGCGCGCGGCCGATGGGCAGGACGTAGTCGTCAAGCTTCGGCACCGGCGAGGACACGCCGTAGAGGAGCTCGTTCTCCAGGAAAATCACCGGATTGGGATCGCGGATCGCGGCCTTGAGCAGGCCCTTGGCGTCCGCCGCGTTCGACGGAGCGATCACGATGAGGCCGGGAACGTGCGAATACCAAGAGGAGTAATCCTGGCTGTGCTGCGCGGCGACCCGCGCGGCCGGCCCGTTCGGTCCGCGAAACACTATGGAGACGTCGGCCTGCCCGCCGGACATGTAGCGCGTCTTCGCCGCCGAATTGATCAGGTGATCGATCGCCTGCATGGCGAAGTTGAAGGTCATGAACTCGACGATCGGCTTTAGCCCGGCCAGCGCGGCGCCGACGCCGAGACCGGCAAAGCCATACTCGGTGATTGGCGTGTCGATGACGCGCCGCGCGCCGAACTCCTGCAACAGGCCCTGCGTCACCTTGTAGGCGCCTTGATACTCGGCAACCTCTTCACCGATGACGAACACGTCGCCGTCGCGGCGCATTTCCTCCGCCATGGCGTCGCGCAGCGCCTCGCGCATGGTCATGGCGGTCATCTCGGTGCCCGGGGGCACTTCCGGCTCGGGCATCGCCGGCGCCGACGGCGGCTTCGCCGTCCCGGTCTTCGCCGGTGGCGGCGCGGACTCCGCGGCTTTCTGCTGGCGCGCCGGCGTAGTAGGCTCGGCGCCGGTTTGCGCCGGCTTGCCCTCTTTGAGCGCCGCCCGGTCCTCGCCTTCCGCGAGGATCATTGCGATCGGGGTATTGACCGCGACGTCATTGGTGCCCTCCGGCACAAAAATCTTACCGAGCGTGCCGTCGTCGATCGCCTCGACTTCCATCGTCGCCTTGTCGGTCTCGATCTCGGCGATGACGTCGCCGGTCTTGACCGCGTCGCCCTCTTTCTTGAGCCATTTGGCGAGATTGCCCTTCTCCATTGTGGGCGACAGCGCGGGCATCAGGACCTGAATCGGCATTGCGGGGCTAACTCGTCGCTGGCTATGCCCAAAGGGACCGTGGAGAGGATCGCGGGTGCCGGCGTGCTGGCGGGATCGCTCTCACCGATAAATATCCGTGTAAAGTTCCGCGGGATCGGGCTCGGCGTCGTGGGTAGCGAACTCGGACGCTTCGTTGACGATGGCGCGTACCGATCCGTCGATCTTCTTCAGGTCGTCCTCATTCGCCCAGTTCTTGGCGAGAAGCCGTGCGCGCACCTGCTCGATCGGGTCGTGCTCGGTGCGCACCTTGTCGACCTCTTCCTTGGTTCGGTATTTGGCCGGATCCGACATCGAGTGGCCGCGGTAGCGATAGGTCATCATTTCCAGAATGGTCGGGCCGTTGCCGGCGCGGCACCAGGCGATCGCCTCGTCGGCTGCGGCCTTGACCGCGCGCACATCCATGCCGTCGACCTGCGCGCCGGGAATATTGAAAGAAAGGCCGCGCTTGGAGAAATCGCTCTGCGCCGAGGAACGCAGCACTGCGGTTCCCATCGCGTAGCGGTTGTTCTCTATGACGTAGACGACCGGCAGCTTCCACAGCTCGGCCATGTTGAAGCTCTCGTAGACTTGGCCTTGGTTCGCCGCACCGTCGCCGAAAAACGTAAGGCAGACGCTGTCGCCGTCGCGATATTTGTTGGCGAAGGCGAGCCCGGTGCCGATCGGCGCTGGGGCGCCGACGATGCCATGCCCGCCGAAGAAGTTCTTCTCGCGGGAGAACATGTGCATCGAGCCGCCCTTGCCCTTCGAGTAACCGCCGCGCCGGCCGGTGAGTTCCGCCATCACGCCTTTCGGGTCCATGCCGCAGGCGAGCATGTGCCCGTGATCGCGATAACCGGTGATCATCTGGTCGCCGTCGCGTTTGGCCATCTTCATGCCGACGACGACCGCTTCCTGGCCGATATAGAGGTGGCAGAACCCTCCGATCAGCCCCATGCCGTACATCTGCCCGGCCTTCTCCTCGAAGCGCCGGATCAGCAGCATCTGGCGGAGCGCCTGCAACTCCTCGTCTTTGGTGAATTCCGCGACCGGGCCGCTATGCGCCGCCGCCTCGGCTGCCGGGCGGCGGTCTTCCGCGAGTTGATCGGCTGCCTTGGTCCTTGCGACGGCCATTCTTATCCTCGACACACCGCGGCTTTTATCCCCATAGCCGAAATCGCCTTATGGCGAAAGCCGACCGCGACGGCCTGGGGATCGGCGTCAGATCCTCGTCAGAAAAATTAATTTCGGGAACGATCCGCTTGAGTTCAAGGGCTATTCCGCTGGACGGCCTCTGCGGCACGCGCCGGCGGTTGCAGCATCAGAATGAGCTCGTGCGGATCGGCGTAGTCGAGCAATGCGCGCGCTCGTTCGTTCAGCATGTCGGCATCGAGGTTGTCGGCCTTGAGCAGAGCGACCCGGCGCTGCCATTGCGCCCGCTCCAGCTTGAGCCGACCCAATTCGCCTGAAAGCGCTGCCATCTGCTGGTCGATGTCCTGCTTGGCCTTGAGGCCGCGATTGCCGCTGAACGCGTTCACTCCGAAATAGCCGATGAGCAAGGCGGCCATGACGTAGAGGCCGAGCGCGGTAAGGATCGAACGCAGGCGTTTGCGGGTGACCATGCGGCCAGCATGCGAGAAAGCGGCTTAAGGCTGAATTAATGGCCCGCGCCGGCTACGGCAGAAGGTTACGGAACTCGCTTTGGACGAAATTGCCGAAGCGCTTGCCGCGATTGCGCAGGAACCGCAACGCGCCGGCATCGACGAAGTAGGTCAGGAGAATGCTGTCGCGTGTCTTGACCTCGGACCCGACCGGATCGGCGGAATGCCAGGTGTCGGTGCCGACGGCGAAGGCGTAGCCGGTATTGGGCGCAAACGACATCTGCTTTGCTTTCGGCAGCGAGCCGTCGGCGTGCTTCTCGTGAAAGATGGTGCCGATATGCGTGTTCGAGCGATCCCGCGGCAGGTAGAGCTGCACGGTGATGCCCTTCCAGTGCGTGTCGGTGTGCGGCGTGATCCGATAGCCGGGAATATCGCGGGTGAGCACCGGGATCGGATACATGCCGGTGTCGGCATAGCCGGAGCCGAAGCGCCGCGTCAGTGCGCTCGCGAGCCGGCGCATGAACGCCTGCCGCACCGCTCCCGAGCAGAGCGCGCCGCCGACCACCTGCCACAACGCCCGTTTCTCTCCCGGCAAGTGGCGAATGTATTCCGGAAAGAGATCGATCTTCACCCGCGTGTGGGTACCGTCAGCAAGGTCGTTGCCCTTGGCGCGGCCGTGCATCGGCCGGTAGTCGGCAATTTCGGGCATATTGGCGACCATGGCCGCATAGACGTCTTCGGGAAATACCCGGTCGAGCACGAGATGCGTGAACGGCGCGTCGTATGCGGACGCTGAATCCACCGAAGCGACGATGAAATCGCGCAGCCGTTCCGTCGCCAGCCGGCGATCTCCCGCCTTCAAGTCGATCGTCTGGTCCATTGCAAAGAACCCTGCCCGTCGGCCCGATATTCACACAATGTTTGGGTATAGCGCCGATCGCCAAGCCCGGACAAGCGGCGGCAAGCCAACGCGCTAGCCGAGCGCCTTGAAGGCCGCACGCCCGGCATAATGCGCCTGCGCGCCGAGTTCCTCCTCGATGCGCAGCAACTGATTGTATTTCGCAGTGCGGTCGGCACGAGCGAGCGAGCCGGTCTTGATCTGCCCGCAATTCGTCGCCACCGCGAGGTCGGCGATGGTCGAATCTTCCGTCTCGCCCGAGCGGTGTGACATCACCGTGGTGTAGCCGGCTTTGTGCGCGGTCTCGACCGCGGCCAGCGTCTCGGTAAGGGTGCCGATCTGGTTGACCTTGATCAGGATCGAATTGCCGATCCCGTTCTTGATGCCGTCGGTCAACCGCGCGACATTGGTCACAAAAATATCGTCGCCGACGAGCTGGCAGCGCTCGCCGATCTTCTGCGTCAGCTGCTTCCAGCCGGCAAAGTCATCTTCGGCCATGCCGTCTTCGATCGACACGATCGGATAGCGGTTCGCGAGCTCGGCAAGATAATCGACCTGCTGCGCGACCGAGCGTGTCTTGTTTTCTCCTTTGTAGCGGTAGGCGCCATCGCTGAAAAACTCGCTCGCGGCCGGATCGAGCGCCAGCATGACGTCTTCGCCGACGCGGTATCCCGCCTTCCCGATCGCCGCCACGACTTGGTCGAGGGCCGCTTCAGCCGATGGCAGATTGGGCGCGAACCCGCCCTCGTCGCCTACATTGGTGTTGAGCCCCGCGGATTTGAGTGCCGCGCGCAGCGTGTGAAAGATTTCCGCGCCCGCGCGCAGCGCTTCGGCAAAGGACGCCGCGCCGAGCGGCACGATCATGAATTCCTGAAAGTCGATCGGATTGTCGGCGTGCACGCCGCCATTAATGATGTTCATCATCGGGACCGGCAAAACCCGCGCCGCCGTGCCGCCGACATAGCGGTAGAGCGGCAGCTTATTCGCGGCCGCTGCCGCCTTGGCGACCGCGAGCGAGACGCCGAGGATGGCGTTGGCCCCGAGCCGGCCCTTGTTGGGCGTGCCGTCGAGCGCGATCATCGCCTCGTCGATCTTGACCTGCGCCTCGGCATCCATGCCGCTTAACGCATCGAAGATCTCGCCATTGACCGCCTCGACCGCATGGCGCACGCCCTTGCCGGAATAGCGCTTCTTGTCGCCGTCGCGCAGCTCCACCGCCTCGTGCGTGCCGGTCGAGGCGCCGGAGGGAACGGCAGCACGGCCGCGCGAGCCATCGGCCAGGACCACGTCGACCTCGACGGTCGGATTGCCGCGGCTGTCGAGAATTTCCCGGCCGATGATGTCGAGGATAGCGGTCATGGTCGCTCCTGCATGGCCCCTGCGCAGCGGCTTCTACAGGATCGGCGAGGCTCTTGTCATGCCCCGGCAAAGCAAGGCATGCAGAAGGCGATGGCGAAGAAAACACTGCCACTCGGCCGCCCGGCCGCGACCCCCGCCTCCCCCGCCGAGGCGGTACTCGACCGCGTGCGCAACCCGCATGCGGACACCAATTATGTCGCCCGCTTCACCTTTCCCGAATTCACGGTCATGTGCCCGGTCACCGGCCAGCCGGATTTCGCGACGTTGGTGATCGACTACGTGCCGCGCGGCTGGCTCGTCGAGTCGAAGTCGCTCAAGCTCTATCTCAACAGCTTCCGTAATCATGGCGCGTTCCACGAGGAATGCACGGTGGCAATCGGCAAGAAGCTCGTTACGTTGCTCAAACCGAAATGGCTGCGCATCGGCGGCTACTTCCATCCACGCGGCGGCATGCCGATCGACGTGTTCTGGCAGGCGGGAAAGCTGCCGGCGGGCGTATGGGTGCCTGAACAAGGCGTCAGCACCTATCGCGCGCGTGGATAGCGAGTGAACCGGCGAGCGTCGCGATCAGCGCCCTCACCTCTTGCGCGGGGTCGGCAGCGCGCATGATCCCGCCCATCACCGCAATGCCTGCCGCGCCGGCGGCGACGAGTTCGCCGACGCGCGCCGAATTGATGCCGCCGATCGCCAGCACCGGAACGCGCGCTGCGCGGGTGATCTCGAGCAGACCCTTGCGGCCGATCTCCGGGCCGTAGCCCGGCTTGCTTGCGGTCTCGAACGCGGGACCGGCAGCCGCATAATCGACCAATGCGGGGTCGATGGCTTCCGCTTCCGTGACCGTGTGGATCGAGACGCCGATGAGCTTCCCCGGCCCGATCAGCGCCCGTGCCCGAACGGGGTCGACGCCGGCGGACAGGTGCACGCCGTCGGCACCGGCAAGTCTCGCGAGCTCCGCTTCACCGTGCAGCATCAGCTTGCCGCCCTGCGTGCGTAACAAAGGCGCTAGCGTACGCGCCAGAAGAATTTGCTCGTCCTGCGGCAAGTCCTTCTCGCGCAAGCTCGCCCAGCGGCAGCCGGCCTTGAGGGCGTCCGCGACAACGTCCTTCAGCGGACGCCTGGCCTGGCGGCGGTCGGTCACGAGCAGGAGCGGAGGGTCAGGAAGGCGCATGATCGGTCTTTGGCATGGCGGGCACAGGACGATTGACGCTTGCCGCCGCCTCGCCTAACGGCATGCACCTTGAGCAACCCATGAACCAACCCGCACGCATCTCCTTCGTCTCCCTCGGCTGCCCGAAGGCGCTGGTCGATTCCGAGCGCATCATCACGCGGCTGCGCGCGGAAGGCTACGAGCTTGCGCGGCATCATGCCGGCGCCGACCTCGCCATCGTTAACACTTGCGGCTTCCTCGAAAGCGCGCAGGCGGAATCGCTCGCGGCAATCGGCGCAGCCATGGCCGAGAACGGCAAGGTCATCGTCACCGGCTGCATGGGCGCCGAACCGGAAAAAATCACCGCCGCGTTTCCCAATGTCTTCGCCGTCACCGGCCCGCATCAATATGAGAGCGTGCTCGCCGCGGTCCATCGCGCCGCCCCGCCGCAGCACGACCCGTACACCGACCTGATCCCGCCGGAAGGCATCAAGCTCACGCCGCGGCATTACGCTTACCTCAAGATTTCAGAGGGTTGTAACAACCGCTGCACTTTCTGCATCATCCCGAAGCTGCGCGGCGATCTCATCTCGCGGCCGGCCGCCGACGTGTTGCGCGAGGCCGAGCGGCTCGTCGCCGCCGGGGTCAAGGAACTCCTCGTCATTTCCCAGGATACATCGGCCTACGGCGTCGACCTGAAATACGCCGCGAGCGCGTGGAAGGGCCGCGAGGTGCGCGCGAAGTTCGTCGACCTTGCGCGCGCGCTCGGCGAGTTCGGCGTGTGGGTGCGGCTGCACTACGTCTATCCATACCCGCATGTCGACGAGGTGATCGGGTTGATGGTTGAGGGCAAGGTGCTGCCCTATCTCGACGTGCCATTCCAGCACGCCAGTCCCGCCGTGCTCAAACGCATGCGCCGGCCGGCGGCGCAGGAACAGACGCTCGCCCGCATCGGCGAGTGGCGCGCCGCCTGTGCCAGTCTCACCATCCGCTCGACCTTCATCGTCGGCTTTCCCGGCGAGACCGAAGCGGATTTTTCGCTGCTGCTCGATTGGCTCGGCGAAGCCGAGCTCGATCGCGTCGGTTGCTTCCGCTACGAGCCGGTCGCCGGCGCGGCGGCGAATGATCTCGGCGCGCCGGTGCCGGAAGAAGTCAAGAACGAGCGCCACCACCGCTTGATGGCGCGCCAGCAGGAGATTTCAGGCAAGCGGCTCAAGCGCCGGATCGGCAATCGCGAGGCGGTGATCATCGACGAGGTCGATGCAAAGCCGGGAGCGCGCCTAGGCATTGCCAAAGGCCGCAGCAAAGGCGACGCGCCGCAGATCGACGGCACGGTTTATGTTGCGAGCCACCGTCCATTGCGCGTCGGCGAGATCGCAACGGTGAAGATCGAGCGCGTCGACGCCTATGACCTGCACGGCATTGCGGTGGGTTATTGAAACACCGGTGCAGATCGGACGCCGACGATGGCGACCGATTGTTTTCGCTGGTATTACCCGACGTTAGGCGCTTTCATAACCGCGAGAGGCGCTTCGACCCGTGACTGCAATCTTCATCACCGCGACCGGGACCGACGTAGGCAAGACGTTCGTCGCCGCCTCGCTGATCCGGCATTTGCGTGACATGGGCCGCCAGGTCGACGCCATCAAGCCGATCGTCGAAGGCTACGACCCGGCGCAGGCGGCGACCAGCGATCCCGGCGTCCTCCTCGCTGCGCTCGGCCTGCCGTTCTCGCCTGAGGCGATCGACCGCATGTCGCCCTGGCGCTTCCGCGCCGGGATCTCGCCCCAGCTTGCGGCGCGGCAGGAGCACCGCAGGATCGACGTCGATCAGATCGTCGCCTATTGCCAGAGCGCGGTCGAGCGGCGACGCGATATTCTGCTCATCGAAGGCGTCGGCGGCATCATGGTGCCGCTCGACGATGAGCGCACCATCCTCGACGTGATGATGGCGCTGCGCTTGCCGCTGATCCTGGTGACCGGCAGCTATCCCGGCACCCTCAGCCACACGCTGACCGCGCTCGACTCGCTCTTTCGCCGCGACATGAGCGTCCTCGCCACCATCGTCAGCGAGACGCCGGGGAGCGCCGTGCCGCTCGACGACATGGTTGCGACCATCGCGCGCTACACCGAGCCGGTTCTTGGCGTGCCGCGCCAGCCGCGGCATGGCGGCGGCACGAGTTCAGTTTTCGGCGGCCTGTTCAATCCGAAGGGACGGCGCGGATAAGACCTTAAGCTCCGGGCGCATCGCTCACGGGAAAAAACGCATTTGCAGCACGGTTTCGATCGTGCCTTCGAGATTGAACAAGGCGTGCAGCAGGAAGGTCAGCAGTGTCGAGCCGCTGCGCCAGCGCATCCAGCCGAGAAACAGGCCGATGATGAAAATCTGCAGGATGCCGGTCCAGTCGTACTGGACGTGCAGCGCCGCCCACAGAAGCGAGATCACGACAATCGCCGGCCAGGTCGAGCGGTCCGAGCGCGCCCAGCCGCGGAACAAAAAGCCGCGGAACATGAGTTCCTCGTTCACCGGCGCGACCAGGATGGCCGCGGCCAACATCGGCAGCAGCCATCCCTCGGCGGCGGCCGTGGCGTAGGACTGCTGCTGAAACGGCGTAACCAGCGGCCGGCCGCCCAGGTAGAGGGCCGCGTCGCCGGCGGCGATCAGGGCGATGAGCAATGCGACGCCGATGACGACGTCGCGCGTCGGCGGCCATTCCAACGCCAGATAGTCCGAGAAACGTGCACGTGCGAACCAGACGGCGAGCGCCAGCACCGCGACCGTGATCGGCGTGGAGATGAACAGGAACAGCGAGACGAACATGCCGTCATAAGGGCTTTCCAGAAGCGAGCTCAAAGTGCCGGCCCGCCACACGATGACGACCGCCAGCGCAACGAGCTGGCCCACGGCAAAAGCGAGAAACGCCCAGCCCAGCGTCGCCCAATAGCCCCAGGTCTTGGTCAAGAGACGCGAGCCCTCACGGCACCAGGATCGAGCAGCCGGTGGTGGCGCGGCTCTCGAGGTCACGATGCGCCTTGGCGGCATCGCGCAGCGCGTATTTCTGGTTGACCGGGATTTTGACCGCGCCGCCGCCGACCACCGCGAACAGGTCATTGGCGATGGCGAGCAGATCCTCGCGCTTGGCGGCGTAGGTATTGAGGGTCGGACGCGTGGCGAACAAGGATCCCTTGGCCTGCAGAACGTTGATGTTGAACGCGTCGATCTGCCCGGACGAACTGCCGAAGCTGACGAACGTGCCGAGCGGGCGCAGGCAGTCGAGCGAAGCGGGAAAGGTGGTCTTGCCGATCGAGTCGTAGACCACCTCGCACAGCTTGCCGCCGGTGATCTCTTTCACGCGGGCGGCGAAATCCTCTTCGCGATAGAGAATGGTGTGATGGCAGCCATTCGCGTGGGCCAGAGCGGCCTTGTCCTTCGAGCCGACCGTGCCGATGACATTGGCGCCGAGATGGTTTGCCCATTGGCAAAAGATGAGCCCGACGCCGCCGGCCGCGGCGTGAATAAGCACGTTCATCCCCTTCTCGACCTTGAAGGTGCGGCGCAGGAGATAGGCCACCGTCATGCCCTTGAGCATCATGGCGGCAGCCTGCTCATAGCCGATATTCGCCGGCAGCTTGACCGCGCGCTCGGCGGGCACGAGGCGCTCGGCGGCATAGCATGCGGGACCGTTGACGTAGGCGACGCGGTCGCCGCGTTTGAATTCGGTGACGCCGGGGCCCACGTCCACCACCTCGCCGGCGGCTTCATTGCCGACCACGAACGGCAAATTGGCTGGATACATGCCCATGCGGAAATAGCAGTCGATGAAATTGACGCCGATGGCGTGCTGCTTGACGTGGAGCTGGCCCGGTCCCGGAGCCGGAACCGGAATATCTTCGTAGGTCAAAACCTCGGGACCGCCGACCTTATGCACGCGCACCGCAGCAACCATTTTTCTCTCCTGTTACGCCCTGGCATCCGGTGGTGAAGTCTTTCCGGGTCCGGCTTTCACGCGCGCGATCATGGGAAGTCACCCAGACGGCGCAAGGGATCGATCGGTATCACGCAACAGTCCGACAATCACGAAATAGATCGCAATCGCCACGAGGACCGCAGCCACCCAGACCGGCGGGTCGAGATTTTGCAGCAGCGCAAACGCGGCGAGCGCCGCCCACGCCACCAGCACGGCTAGATTGAACACGCGCCAGCGCGGCACGCGGACCGGATGGACGAAATGGATCGGCACGAATGTCGCCGCCGCCAGCACCAGGATCGCGGCAGCGCCGAGCCAAGGCGCAGGCTTGAGCACGAACAAATAAAACGCCGCGACATTCCACAGTGCGGGGAAGCCGCGGAAATAACTGTCGGGGGTCTTCATGCGCCGGTCAGCGAAATAAAGCGCTCCGGTCACGGTGATGATGAGGCCGAGCGCAATGGCGGCGGATTGCGGAAGCAGTCCGCCGGCGACAATCGCGTAAGACGGCACGAACACATAGGTGGTGAAATCGACGACGAAGTCGAGCACATCGCCCGACCAGCGCGGCAGGAACCGCGCGACCTCAAGCCGGCGCGCGAAAATGCCATCGAGGCCATCGATGACGAGCGCTGCCCCGAGCCAGGCGAACATCTCCGGCCAATCGGCGCGCACCGCCGCCATCAGCGCAAGCAGCGCGCACGCAGCGCCGCAGGCGGTGAACACATGCACGGCAAAGGCCGCCGCGGCGCGCGGGCTTCCGGGCTCTCCAGCCGAGTCGATCGGGTCCATCGCCCCACGTAGAGGCACAGGCGGCCGCCGTGCGCAATCTCACGACATTGCCGAGCCACGGAATCCACCAAGACTTTCCACTCGGGAACCCGAACTGCGGTACTGCCGATGAGGAGAAATCCCCAGCTCAGATTGATCGAGCCGCGAAGCGGTCACAATTTAATGCGGCCATGAGCGTGGGACGGCCGCCTGGGGGGACCGGCGGCTGAACTTAAGGGGGTACTACCCATGAACATTGTCAGCTCACGCGGCACGTCCGAAGGCGAAAAACCGGAAGAACTGGATGTCGAGGGCAATATTCGCGAATTGGTTCGGCGGGACAACACCGCTATTCGCCAAGCCGCAAGCGAAAGCGAAGCGGCGGCCAACAATCTCAGCACCTTGATGCGTCGGGTTTCGGGGACTTCGACGCGCGAAATCGATAATCTTATCAGCGAGCTGAGGATCCTGCGTGAAAAGCTGCAGGCCGACGGCAGCCGCGTTCAGCGCGACATCGAGGACTACGCCGCGCTCAATCAGTCGGTGATCCAGTTGACCAAGATCATCTCCGACGGCATGACTCATGTCCGAGAGCTGCCGGAGGTTTCGAACGCCGGCGCCTCGACACTGCATGCGCCGAGCATCGCCGCCGCACAGGAATCGAATCAGCGGCACGGATGACCGGGGCGCGCGTTTAGCCTCGGCGGCTTTCCCGTCGCCGAGGCGCGTATCACGGCCTATGGTCTGCGATCCGTGAATGGCGCCAGGAAGTTCACGGCCGAAGTCGCGGTCGTCGGCGGCGGGCCGGCGGGTCTCGTCAGCGCCATCGCGCTGGCGGCATCCGGCGTGGAAACGCTGCTGATCGCGCCAGCGGCGGAGGACGATCATCGCACCACCGCCTTGCTCGCAAGTTCGGTGACCGCACTGGCGACGCTGGGCGTCTGGCAGGCATGCCGGGCGCACGCCGCGCCGCTTGCCGCAATCCGCATCGTAGACGACAGCCGTCGGCTCCTGCGCGCGCCTGAGGTCGGCTTCATCGCCGCCGAGATCGGGCTCGACGCCTTCGGCCACAACATCGAGAACCGCCATCTCGTCGCCGCGCTTTCCGCACGCGCGGCGGCGCTGAAGCTTTCGCGAATTCCTGCTGCCGCGCTGGCAATTGCCAGCGATGGCGACGGCATCACGATCAAGCTCCCGGAGGGCGTCGCGCAGGTTCGCCTCGCGATCGGAGCCGATGGGCAGCGCTCGCTCTGCCGGGCGGCGGCGGGTATCGGTACCGACCGTCGCGCCTATCCGCAGACGGCGCTCACGCTCAATCTCGCGCATGATCGGCCGCATCAGGACACGTCGACCGAATTCCACACCGAAAGCGGACCGTTCACGCTCGTGCCCTTGCCCGGCCGCCGCTCGAGCCTTGTTTGTGTGCTCGAGCCGGTGCAGGCGGCGGCGCTTGCGGCAATGAGCGATACCGCCCTCTCCGAGGAGATCGAGCGCCGCGCGCATTCGCTCCTCGGCAAGATGGGCGTCGAAGAGGGCCGCGGCATGTTTGCGCTCGCAGTCGAAACCGCGCATTCGTTTGCACGTCAGCGGATCGCGCTCGTCGGCGAGGCGGCGCACGTGGTGCCGCCGATCGGCGCGCAGGGGCTCAATCTCGGGCTGCGCGATGCGGCGACGCTTGCCGAGCTCGTTGCCGACGCGCGCCGGCAGAACGTTGACGTCGGCTCGCCGAGCGTGCTCGCGCGCTATGACGCGCAACGCCGGGCGGACGTCACCGGCCGTACGTTCGCCATCGACCTGCTCAATCGCAGCCTGCTCACCGATTTCATCCCGGCGCAGGCCGCTCGCGGGCTCTCGCTCTACTTGGTCGACCGCATCGGGCCGCTGCGCCGTGCCTTGATGCGCGAAGGCGTAGCCCCGGCCGCCTCGCAACCCCGCCTGATGCGCGGCGAGATGGTGTGAAGCCGGTACTACGGCGCAAGCACTACGAACGAGCGGAATCGCCTCCGCCGCTCGCGCGCCAATTTCATTGACTCGGCATCTTCTTTCGCGAGTGGGTGACCGGCGCACTGAAGCTGCCGGGAGCGGCAGAAACACCGTCGTTGGTGGTCGGAGTCGCGCCGGTCTGCCAATTGCCGCCGCCCGCGCCGCCACCGGCGCCGGCGCCCGCACCACCTCCGCCACCGCCGCCGCTTCCGCCACCCATGCTGTGGGCGATTGTCGTTCCGGCGAGCATCGAGGTTGCGAGCAAAACCGCAGCCAACATCTTCGACATGTTTTTCTCTCCGAGTTTTCGACTGGCGCGTCGACACTTCGCCAAAGCGGAATACCCGACGCAACCCGTCGCCGAAGCAAAAATCGCGCATCGATCCGGAATCCTCAAATTACTAATGAGTTAAATTCTGACAGCTAAGTCAGCTTCGCATCGGCGTTCGCACCGCCGGTTCCGAAGCCGCGGCCACACAGGCCCCGCGCGCTCGGCGGAACCCGGGGACGTTTCGGCGTTACGAATACCCGGTAGCGCGCTATTTCGCCGGCAGGATTGGCGTGAAAAACGGCTTGGCGAGGTGCGGCCGTTCATCCTACGGTCTGTTGCGAAAAAAGATCGAGTCGCCGTATGAAACTGCCGCGCAATTTCTTCAAGCCGCTTGCGATCGGAGCACCCGCGCCGCTGCGCGAGCTGCCGGTCAAGCTCGAGCGCATGATCCATTTCGTGCCGCCGCACCTGGAGAAGATGCGCGCCAGAGTCCCGGAACTCATCCAACAGGTCGACGTGGTGCTCGGCAATCTCGAAGACGCAATCCCGGCCGACGCCAAGGAGGCGGCGCGCGCCGGCTTCATCGCCATGGCGAAGGCGTGCGATTTCGGCCCGACCGGATTGTGGACGCGGGTCAATGCGCTCAACTCGCCCTGGGTGCTCGGCGACATCACCGAGATCGTCGCCGCCGTCGGAAACAAGCTCGACGTGATGATGCTGCCCAAGGTCGAGGGCGCCTGGGACATTCACTATCTCGACCAGCTTCTCGCCCAGCTCGAAGCCAAGCACGCGGTGCGAAAGCCGATCCTCATCCACGCCATCCTGGAAACCGCAGAAGGCGTCGACAATGTCGAGGCGATCGCCACCGCCTCGCCGCGCATGCACGGCATCAGCCTCGGTCCGGCCGATCTCGCCGCCTCGCGCGCCATGAAGACCACCCGCGTTGGCGGCGGGCATCCGGAGTACAAGGTGCTGGCTGATCCCGCCGCCGATGCGCCGCGCGCGACCTATCAGCAGGATTTGTGGCACTACACCACCGCCAAGATGGTCGACGCCTGCGCCGCTGCCGGCATCAAGCCGTTTTACGGCCCGTTCGGCGATATTGCCGATACCGCCGCCTGCGAGGTGCAGTTCCGCAACAGCTTCCTCATGGGCTGCGTGGGCGCTTGGACGCTGCATCCGAACCAGATTCCCATCGCCAAGCGGGTGTTTTCGCCCGATCCGGCAGAGGTTGCTTTCGCCAAGAAGATCGTGGCCGCGATGCCGGACGGCACCGGTGCGGTGATGATCGACGGCAAGATGCAGGACGACGCCACCTGGAAGCAGGCGAAAGTGCTGGTCGATCTTGCCCGGCTTGTCGCCGCGAAAGACCCGGACATGGCGGCGCGATACGGGCCATGATACGCGACGCACATCTACAACGCTTGCTTTGTGGCACGTATCGCAGATGGACTTTCTGGTGAACAAACGTTCAGCACCTTGCCAGTCGGGCGCCACAATCGTGGCGTCGTCTTGTGCTAAAGTTCAAGCTGCCGAGCAGCAGCCATCATGAGCAAGATCCGCAACGCCAAATATCAGATCGGTCAGGTCGTCCGGCACCGCCTCTATCCGTTCCGCGGCGTCGTGTTCGATATCGATCCGACCTTCAGCAATACCGACGAATGGTATGACGCGATCCCCGCGGAGATCCGCCCGCACAAGGACCAGCCGTTCTATCATCTGTTCGCCGAGAACGAGGAGACCGAATATATCGCCTATGTCTCCGAACAGAATCTCCTGCCGGACACCAGCGGCGAACCAGTGCGGCATCCGCAGGTCGCCGAAGTTTTCGTGCAGGACGGCGACGGCTATTATCGCCCGCGCTCGGCAATGATGCACTGAACGGACTGAATTTAATAATTGGCAAGCTCGTCATCGTATTTGTTATTTCGACACCGTGAAGGTGAAATCCGTGCGGCTGGTGCGGCCGTCGGAATCGGTGACATTGACCCGCAGCGTGTGCGTGCCGGGTGGCACCTCGGCGTTCTCTACGTCGATGCCGGTCGGAGCGATGAATCGCTGGATGCGCTGAGTCAAATCGACCGCCGGCTTTTTCACATAGGTCAGAAGCACGGAATCGACGTTGATCGCGGCTCCGCCGTGGCTTTGAAATTTTATTCTTAGATTGAGCGGCGACCTGATCGTCCCGGCGTCCGGCGAAGGAGCAACGATCACGATCGTGGGGCCGCGCAATATTCCGCGGTCATGGGCGTGGTCCGCAGGCAGCGCGGCCTCACTCTCGGTGATGAGCTGCAACGCGTTGGTAGGAAATGCAGCGCAGAGCGCGGCAAAGAGCGCGCACGCCGCAAGCAATCGATGCGCAATCCTTCGTCGGCGCATGGCGCAAAGTAGAATCCAGCGCGCCGTGCCGCAATGCCGCACCAACACGCCGCCGGCGGCGCGCCGCGCGACTTATTGGCGCCTTTACTGGGTCTTGCCCGCCTGTGGTGCCGGCGGAGCCGGGGCTTGGCTTTGCGGCGCGTTCTGCTGGTTTTCCAGCTTCTTGCGCGCTTCATCGGCGCGGCGCTGCAGCTCCTCCTGGAGCTTGCGCTGCTGCTCCTCGAAGACCTTCGGATCGGTTGGCGGACCCTCATAGGCCTTGGCAAAATCCGCGAGCGGCAGCACCAGGCTGATCGGCTGGCCGGTCGAATTGATCGCCTGGACAACGAGTCCCTGGCCTTTCTTCATCTTGCCGATCATGTCGCCATTGGCCTCGTAATCGGCCATGCAGCCATTGGTGAAGCAGATCACGTAGGGGGCCGTCATCGGCTGGTTCTGGTCGATGATCACGCGGGTGCCGTGAACGAGCTGCATGCCGAGCGGCAAGGTCACGCGCAGAACTTTGCGCTCCTGCCCTTCCGGTTCGATGAGCACCGCGGCGACCACCGGCATGCCCGATTCGATCCGAGCGTCCTTGCCGGTGAAGCAGACTTGCTTCGGGTTGGCTTCCTGTCCCTTGAGGCAGAACTTCGTCCAGGGCGAATAGATGAGCTGTACCTGCTGGCCGCCTTGGCCTTGGCCCTGGGCCTGCTCCGGTCCGGGTGCCGGCGCCTGCCCCTGCTGCGGTTGCGGCGCCTGCGCGGGCGCTGGCTGTTGCGCTTGGGCAGCGGGCGGGGCCGTCTGCGCCGCCGGCTTAGGCTTCTTCGCCGGTTTCGGCTTGGCAGCAGGCGCCGGTGCCGGCGCCGCGCCGGGCGCAGGCGGCGCCGCCTCTTGCTGCTGCGCGAATACCGGCGAGCCGGCGCCAATCGCGAGCGCAACCGCAAGCGGCAGGCTCCAGGCGATGGTCGTCGCAAGCGGCCGGGCGATGGCGGCGAGCGTCAGGCTCGCCGGCTTCGCCGGCGCCGACGCGGTCCGATAAATCATGAGACGCAGTCCCTCGTTAGTGCTGCCGCCCGCAAATCGATCCTGATCGACCTGCGCACTCTGCGGTCGGATGTCGATTGATCCGATCCGGCACCGCGTGTGCCACGCGGGCTGCCCCTGCTAGCGGTCCATCGGCGCAGAATACGGCAACAGCGTGACTCCCAATATGGCAAGATCATCCACGAGATAGCGCAGTTGCGCCGACAGATAAAGCTCGCTCTATGCCGGTGAAACGTCACGCCGGGCGGGGTGCGGCGGCGGCCCCGCTCGCCGGGCGGTACCAGACGCCTCGACCAACCGGCCGAATCGTGTCGAACTCGCGTTCATGCCCGCGCCGACCATGCTGACCCGCCATGCCCTGCGACGAACGCGGCTCCTCCTGTGCGCCGCCTTGGCCCCCTTTAGCTTCGCGCCGGGCGCGGCGGCGCAGGCGGCCCACGCCATCGCGATGCACGGCGCACCGGCCATGCCTGACGGCTTTACCGCGGCTCCTTACGTTAATCCCGACGCGCCGAAGGGCGGCCGGCTGGTGCAGGGCGTGCTCGGAACGTTCGACAGCGTCAATCCGCTCATCGTCAAGGGTCTCGCTGTACAGCCAATCCGCGGCTATGTGGTCGAGAGCCTGATGGCGCGCGGCTATGACGAGCCGTTCACGCTCTACGGCCTGCTGGCGCGCACGGTTGAGACCGACGATGCGCGCACCTACGTCACCTTCGTCCTCGACCCCGCCGCGCGCTTCTCCGACGGCGCACCGGTCACAGCCGAGGATGTGATCTTCTCCTGGCAGCTTCTGCGCGACCATGGCCGGCCCAATCACCGGGCCTACTATTCCAAGGTCGCCAAAGCCGAGGGCCTCGACGCGCGCACCGTGCGCTTCGACCTCGCCGGCAGCAACGACCGCGAACTGCCATTGATTCTCGGGCTGATGCCGGTACTGCCCAAGCATGCGGTCGACGTCGCCACCTTCGAAGACACCACATTGGCGAAGCCGGTCGGCAGCGGCCCCTATGTCGTCGCCAATGTCGATGTCGGAAAGAGCGTCACGCTTAAGCGCAACCCCGATTATTGGGGCCGCGCGCTTGCGATCAATCGCGGCCAGTGGAACTTCGATGAGCTGCGATTCGACTATTACCGTGACGCCAATTCCTATTTTGAAGCCTTCAAGTCCGGCCTCTACGACGTGCACAGCGAAAACGATCCGAGCCGCTGGCGAACCGGCTATGACATCCCGGCCGTGCGCGACGGGCGCATCGTCAAGGAATCGTTCACCGACGGCCTGCCCAAATTGAGCTCCGCCTTCGTCTTCAACAGCAGGCGGGCGATCTTCTCCGACATCCGCGTGCGCGAAGCGATCACGCTCCTGTTCGACGCCGAGTGGGCCAACCACAATTTCTACTTCGACCTTTATCGGCGCAGCGCGGGCTTCTTTCCTGGCTCGGAGCTCTCCGCCTATCAGCGTGCGGCCGACGAGCGCGAGCGTGGGTTGCTTAAGCCTTATCCCGACGCGGTGCGCGCCGACGTGCTCGACGGCACCTGGTCGCCGCCGGCGACCGACGGTTCCGGCCGTGACCGCGCCGGCCTGCGCAAGGCGCTCGTGCTCCTCACCGCCGCCGGCTACGAGCTCAAGGAAACGACGCTGCGCGAGCGCGGCAGCGGCCGGCCTTTCAGATTCGAGATCATGGTGACAAGCCGGGACGAGGAGCGCCTGGCGCTGGCTTTTGCCGGCAACCTCGGCCGCGCCGGCATCGCCGCACAAGTCCGCCTGGTCGATGCCGTGCAATACGATCAGCGCCGGATTTCGTTTGACTTCGACATGATCGAGTACCGCTGGGAGCAGTCGCTATCGCCCGGCAACGAGCAAGGTTTCTATTGGGGCTCAGCCGCCGCCGACGAGCAGGGATCGCGCAACTACATGGGCGTGCGCAGCGCCGCGGTCGACGCCATGATCGCCGCCATGCTGCGCGCGCGCGAGCGCACGGATTTCGTCGCCGCCGTGCGCGCGCTCGACCGCGTGCTGATCTCCGGCTCTTACGTCGTCCCGCTGTTTTACCTTCCGGAGCAATGGGTGGCGCGGCGGACATTCATCGAGCATCCGAAGCGAACATCGCTCTCCGGCTATCTGCCGGAAACCTGGTGGCATCAACCGCAACGGACGCTGCAATGATCCTCGGCGATAGCGCAAGCGCGACGCCGGCGCCGATCACCGGCCGCTTCACCATCGACGAAGTGTTTCGCCACATCGCCGAGCAACGGCCGCAGGCGCTGGCGCTCGCCGATCCGCCGAACCGCGAGGCGTTCGCCGACGCCGCGCCGCGACGCCTGACCTACGCGGAGGCCGACCGCGTCGTCGCAGCAATCGCGGCGCAATTGCACCGCATGGCGCTGCCGCCCGATAGCATTGTCGCGGTGCAGCTTCCGAATATCGTCGAAAATATTCTGACCATGCTCGGCGTGCTGCGCGCGGGAATGATCGCCGCGCCGCTGCCGCTTCTGTGGCGCCGCGCCGACGCGGCGGCGGCACTCGCTCGCGTCGGCGCTAAGGCGCTGATCACTTGCGCCCGCGTCGGCGCCTTCGATCATTGCCGGCTCGCCCGAGAAATCGCCGCCGAAGTCTTTTCCGTCCGTTACGTCTGCGGCTTTGGCAAAGGCCTGCCCGACGGCGTGGTGCCGTTCGATGATTTGCTCGATGCGCGGAAGTTCGACCCCGAACCGCTCGACCGCGAGCGACCGGGCAATGCCGCCTCGCAGGTCGCCGTCATCACCTTCGATGTCGGAGCTGACGGAACAATCCCGATCGCCCGCAACCACGCGGAGCTACTTGCCGGCGGCCTTGGCGTGCTGCTCGAGAGCCGTCTGGCCGAGCGTACAAATATCCTGTCGGCGGTCTTGCCCTCCTCTTTTGCCGGCATCAGCGTGACGCTGGTTCCGTGGCTCCTTTCCGCCGGCACGCTCGTCTTGCATCAGCCCTTCGACGCCGAAATATTCGCTCGGCAGCGCCGCGAAGACCATTGCAGCACGCTCGTTCTGCCCGGGCCTGTTGCCGTCCGTCTCGCCGAGAAAGGCGCCTTCGAGGGGGAAGGGTCAGACCGTGTGATCGCGGCGTGGCGCTCGCCGGAGCGGCTTGCTGATGCCGAGACCTGGCGTGACCCGGATGCCACCTTTGTCGACGTTTCGAGCTTTGGGGAAGTCGCCGTGGTTCCCGCCCGCCGCGGCATCGGCGGCAGGCCGCAGCCGCTCGTTCTCGGCCCGGTAATCGCCCCGAGCGGGCGCGCGGACGGGATCATGCTCGCCGACCTGACCCGGACCGCGGCAGGAACGCTGGCGGTGCGCGGCGCCATGGCGCCGCACCATCCGTTCCCGCCCGGGGTCGAAGGCTCCGCGCTGCCGTATGTGAGGATCGAACCGGACGGGCTGGTCGATACCGGCTATCTCTGCCGCGCGGACGCCGCCAGCGGTGCGGTGGTGCTCACCGGCCGGCCTTCTGGGATCGTCAGCGTCGGCGGCTATCGTTTCTCGCAGCGCCAATTGGAGGAAATGGTCAGCCGCATCGATCAAGCTGCGAAACTCGCTGCCCTGCCCTATCCACTCCTCGGCCAGCGCCTGATCGGGAATGCCGCCGATCGCAAGGCGGTGGTCGCTGCGCTTGCCGCCGCCGGCATCAATCCGCTCGCTGTTGCCGCCTTTACTGACCGCAGCGGGCGGGCAATCCCGGCAGCAGCCGCCTGACTCCACCGACATTGACGCGACGTTAATAGCGCTTTGTCATGGTTCGCCGGAGTTTTCGCGGGCTACCTCAAAATCCACCCCCGGTCATGGCGCTGCAGGGTCCGTTCCTCGTTATTGCAGACACTCCCGCGCCGGACGTCCTCGAGGCGCTGCGGGCGGCAGGTGCCTTCCCTATTGTCGAGTGCACGTGGGCCGACGCCGCGACGGCCGTTGCATCGGTCCAACCGGAAGCGGTCGTGCTCGCCGACAGCGGCGGCGATGGCGCACGCGCATCCGCGCATGCGCGCGCGCTGTCCGATCGCCTCAAGGCCGGCGCCGGCCCGTTCACCCCGGTGATCGCCCGCACTCGCGAGGACGCTCTTGCGGCCGTACCCGACGCGCTGTCGATCTCCGCGACCGCGCCGGCAACCCGAATCCCGCGCCGGCTGACCGCGGCGTTACGCCTGCGCACGCTGCATGGGACGGTTCTGCGCCGCACCCAAATCCTCGCTTCGCGCGGCGAGGTGCCGCCCGAAATGCCGCAAACCGATCCGCTCGATGAGGCGACAGTGCTCGTTGCCGGCCGCGGCCGCTCCTATCCGGGTTTGTCGGTCGCCGTCGGCGAGCGCGTCGGCTTGGTCGGCGCGCTCAGCGTCGAGAGCGCGGCACGCGCGCTCAACGCGCGCGATATCGACGGCATGGTCATCGGCGACGGCTTCGGGCCGCGCATTGTCGAAGCGCTTCTGACGGTGCTCGCCGAGGATGTGCGCTTTCGCGATCTGCCGGTCATCGTGCTCGGCAGCCATCCCGCCGTGGTCGATGAGTTCACTGCGTATCTGCCCAACCTCGAGCGCATCGCCGAAGGCCCCGCGCGCGTCGTTGATCGGCTGCTGCCATTCGTGCGCCTGCACGCCTTCGGCCAACGCCTCAAACGCATGCTCAAATCGCTCGACGCAAAGGGGATGATTGATCCCGACACCGGACTCCTCGCCCATGAAGCATTCTGGCGCGACCTCAACCGCGCCGTCGACGATGCGGAGAAACGCGGCGTCGGCCTGTCGATCGCGCGCTTTTCGTTCGCGCGCAGCGACCGCCGCTCCAGTCTCGATGCCGCCCGGCTTCTCGGCCGGCTGATGCGTCAAGTCGACTTCGCCTGCCGCGAAGCCGACAGCTCCATCTTCGCGGTGTTCACCGAGACTGATCTACGCGCGGCTCATGTCATCGCGCGGCGGATCGCCAGCGTACTCAAGCACACGATGCTGGCGCCGGACCCCAAGCGCGCCGGCATCGAGGCGGCGGTGACGCTGGCGACACTCAAGCCGACCGACAATGTTGATTCACTGATCGCCCGAGTTGTCGGTGGAGCGGCCGGCTAGCGCATGATCCGCAACGGCGGGAACCGGTTCCGACTGGATCGTGCGCTACTAGGAATCCGGCCGGGCCATTTACATTTGAGTGGACGCATGGTCGATTTGCAAAGTCGGTCTCCAGGCTTGCGCACCGTGCGCTAGCCCGACCGGAACCGAAGGTTTGATATGGGTTCCTCCTCCGCCCCGGTTTCCGTGCATGCCGACGTTGTCTCCGACGTCGTGTGCCCGTGGTGCTCCCTCGGCAAACGGCGGCTGGAAGCCGCGACGGCGCTCGTTCCCGATATCGCCCTCGACATCAATTGGCGGCCTTATTTCCTCAATCCGTGGATTCCGCGCGAAGGCATCGACCGGCAGACCTATCTTGAAGCCAAATTCGGCTCGGTCGAGCGCTACCGCGTGATCGCCGAGCGCGTTGCGACCGCCGCCGCGTTGGAGGGGCTGACCTACGCCGTCGACAAGATCAGCCGGCAGCCCAACACGCTCGATTGCCATCGGCTTATTCTCTGGTCGCGCAGCGCCACCGATCCCGGCCGCATGAAGCAGCGGCTGATGGACCTCTACTTCTCCGAGGGCGCCGATCTCTCCGATCCCAAGACGCTGATCCAGGCCGCGATCGACTGCGGCATGGACGGCAACCTCGTGCGCCGATTGCTGGCGAGCGACGCCGACGTCGATCGCGTGGAGGGCGAGGCGAACTCCGCCAAGGAAGCCGGCATCGACGGCGTGCCGTGTTTCATCTTCGGCGGCAGCGTCATCGTCACCGGCGCGCAATCGCCGGAATATCTCGCCAGCGCCATCGAGCGCACGGCCGGCAAGCAGACGCGCATGCGGGCATAATCCGGCGTCAAATTAGGCCTGATCGATCGACCGGGTCTGCGCTGCGCGCAAGCTCCGCGGCAATCGCGAAAAAAGAAGCCGGAGGAGCGACCCCCGGCTTCTCCGCCTAACAATCGACGGACTACTTGACCGCACATGTGGGGAGCGACCCCGTGCATCAAGGATCGTCCACGTCGCAAGGTTAGACCTACCCGCCGTTTAAGTGGGCGCAGCAACTATATCCCCGATCTGGACGGAACTGCGACCGCGGGTCGGTACAATTGCGCGAATGGCCGTTGGTCGGCGGGTCGCAGCCCTCGTCGCCAAAAGATCTCAGGCCGCCTTGGCGCCTTTTTCCGCAATCCCGACGAGCGCGCGTAAAATTCCGGCGGCACCCTTGAGCCGCGCTTCCGCTGTCTCCCATTCGTCGAAGAACACAACCTTCATATCGGGGCGCACGCGCGCGCCTTCGGGGTGCTTGGCGATGTAGGAAATCAGCCCGTCAGGATTGGCGAAAACATTATCGCGGAAGGCGAGCACCGCGCCTTTCGGCCCGACCTCGATCCGTTCGACATTGGCGCGCCGGCACAGCGATTTGATGGCGACGACCTGGAGAAGATATTCCACCTCCTGCGGCAGCGGGCCGAAACGGTCGACGAGCTCGGCGGCGAACGCCTCGATGTCGCGATCCTCCTCGATCGCGGCGAGACGCCGATAGAGCGCCAGCCGCACCGGAAGATCGGCCACATAATCCTCCGGGATCAGCACCGGAGTGCCGATCGTGATCTGCGGCGACCAGCGGTCGGCGACCGGCGTGCTGATGCCGGCCTTGAGGCTGACCACCGCCTCCTCCAGCATCTCCTGGTAGAGCTCGTAGCCGACCTCCTTGATGTGGCCGGACTGCTCCTCGCCAAGGAGATTGCCGGCGCCGCGGATGTCGAGATCGTGCGAGGCAAGCTGGAAGCCGGCGCCGAGCGTGTCGAGCGACTGCAGCACTTTGAGCCGCCGCTCCGCCTGCGGCGTGATTTTCCGCGCGCTCGGCAGCGTCAAAAGCGCGTAGGCACGCAGCTTCGAGCGGCCGACGCGGCCGCGCAACTGATAGACCTGCGCCAAGCCGAACATGTCGGCGCGGTGGACGATCAGCGTATTCGCCGTCGGGATATCGAGGCCGGATTCGACGATCGAGGTCGACAGGAGCACGTCGAACTTGCCGTCGTAGAACGCCGCCATCACGTCTTCGAGCACGGCGGACGGCATCTGCCCGTGCGCGACCGCAACGCGCACCTCGGGCACGTTCTTCGCGAGGAAGGATTTCGCTTCCGCGAGATCCTCGATGCGCGGGCAGACATAGAACGATTGCCCGCCGCGGTAGCGCTCGCGCAGCAGCGCCTCGCGCACCATGATCGGATCGAACGGCGCGATGAAGGTGCGCACCGCCAGGCGATCGACCGGCGGCGTGGCGATGATCGACATTTCGCGCACGCCGGACAGCGCCAATTGCAAGGTGCGCGGGATCGGCGTCGCAGTCAGCGTCAGCACATGCACCTCGGCCCGCAACTGCTTGAGCTTCTCCTTGTGGGCGACGCCGAAATGCTGCTCCTCGTCGACGACGATGAGGCCGAGGTCCTTGAACTTCACTGTCTTGCCGAGCAGCGCATGGGTGCCGACGACAATGTCGATCGAGCCTTCGGCCAGCCCCTTCTTGACCCTCGCCAATTCGGCGGCGGAGACGAGGCGCGAAGCCTGTCCCAACTGCATCGGGTAACCGCGCAACCGGTCGCCGAACGTCTTCATGTGCTGGCGCGCGAGCAGCGTCGTCGGTACCACGACGGCGACCTGCTTGCCGTTCATTGCCGCGATGAAGGCGGCGCGCAGCGCGACTTCGGTCTTGCCGAAGCCGACGTCGCCACACACCAGCCGGTCCATCGGCCGCCCGGAGGCGAGATCGGCATTGACCGCCGCGATCGCGGCGAGCTGATCGTCGGTCTCCTCATAAGGAAATCCGGCGCAGAACTCATCATAAAGCCGGGCATCGACGGCGAGCCGCGGCGCCTCGCGCAATTGCCGTTCGGCCGCGACCTTGATCAATTCGCCGGCAATCTCGCGAATGCGGTTCTTCATCCGCGCTTTGCGCCCCTGCCAGGCGGTCGAGCCGAGCCGGTCGAGCTCTGCGCCGGCCTCTTCCGAGCCGTAACGCGACAGCAGCTCAAGGTTCTCGACCGGCAGGAACAGCTTGTCGCCGCCGGCGTAGTGGATCTCCAGGCACTCGTGCGGCGCGCCGGCCGCCTCGATCGCGCGCAGTCCGATGAAGCGCCCGATGCCATGATCGACATGGACGACCAGATCGCCGGCGGAGAGGCTGGTCACCTCGGCGATGAAATTTTCCGCGCGCTTCGATTGCCGACGCCCGCGCACCAGACGCTCACCCAAAATGTCTTCTTCGGTGATGAGCGCAACGTCGGCGGTCTCGAAGCCGGAATCGACACCGAGCACGGCAAGCGCGATCTGGTGTCGGGAGAGCGCGAGCGCCTGCGGCCACAACGCGATCGGCGCGAGATTGAGGAGGCCATGTTCGGCGAGCACATGCGCCATGCGCTCGCGCGAGCCTTCGCTCCACAGCGCGATAACGACGCGCTTGCCGGCTCCTTGCAGCGTTTCGACGTGACGCTTGACCGCCTCGAACACGTTGGTGCCGGGCTCGCTGCGTTCGGCAACGAAGTTGTGGCCGGCACGCGTGCCGATTTCGACGGTATCGGCCGCGCCTTCAGGGGTCGCGAATGATGACAGGCGCGCCACCGCGGATTGCTCCAGGCGTTCCCGCCACTCCGGTTCGGCGAGGTAAAGCCGGGCCGGAGGCAGCGGTTTGTACGGTGCGCCGCCACCGGCCTGGTCGAGCGCATCCTTGCGCGCCTGGTAATAGTCGGCGATCTGGGCGAGCCGCTCGTGCGCGGCGTCCTCGGCGAGCGGCTCGATCGCAATCGGCGTCGCCTCGAGATAATCGAACAGCGTCTCGAGGCTCTTGTGGAACAAGGGCAGCCAATGCTCGAGGCCGGCGGTCCGGCGGCCCTCGCTCACCGCTTCGTAGAGTATGTCGTCAGGCCCCGCCGCGCCGAAGGCGGCGACATAGCCGGTGCGAAACAGCCGGATGGTGTCGGCGGTGAGCTGGAATTCCGCCATCGGTACGAGCTCGAGCGCGCGCAGCTCCTCGCTCGTGCGCTGGGTTTCGGCATCGAAGCTGCGGATCGATTCCAGCGTGTCGCCGAAAAAATCGAGCCGTACCGGCGCGGCCATACCCGGCGCGAACAGATCGACGATGCCGCCGCGCACCGCATAGTCGCCGGCTTCGCGCACCGTGGACGCGCGATTGAACCCATTCAATTCGAGCCACTGGGTCACGCCCGACATCGCCAGCAGATTGCCCGGCGCGGCGGAGAGCGACTGCCCGGCAAGCGTCTCGCGCGGCGGCACGCGCTGGAGGAGCGCACTGACCGTGGTGAGCACGATGGCCGGCCGCTCGCGACCCCTGACTCGCGCGAGCCGCGCCAGCGTCATCATGCGTTGCGCGACCACCGCCGGATGCGGCGAGACTCGGTCGTAGGGCAGGCAATCCCAAGCCGGAAACTCGAGCACCTCGATGTCCGGTGCGAAAAAGGCGAGCGAGCGCGCCAGCATCGCCATGCGCGAGCCGTCGCGGCAAACGACGGCGAGGCTGATCGCCGGCGGCGTCGCGCCGGCCGCGATCGAGCGCGCCAGGTCGGCGATGATCAGCCCTTCGGCGCCATCGGCGATACCGGCGAGAAGGAGCGGCCGGCCCGGCTTGAGGCGTTGTGCCGGCGATTGCGCCAATGATCGCGTCTGCGCGCTCACCGCTCCTCCTCGGCCCGCTGGTGAAACATCCGTAGCTTCGACAATACGCTGGTGTCGTAATCGGCGGGCACGGTCTCAGCGCCGACGACCCAAGCGTAGAGATCGGCATTGGGCGCTTCGATCAGCTTCTCGAAATCGTCGAGTTCTGCGGCGTCAAGCGTGTCGATATGCGCGTCGGCAAAGCGGCCAATGATCAAATCGGTCTCGCGCACGCCGCGCCGCCAAGCCCGGAACAGGAGCCTGCGCCGCCGCGCGTCGAGTCCCTCGCTCGATCGCTCCGTCATCCTGCGCTCCAACGCCAAAAGCCCGGACGCGGCCGGGCATGGGGTATATAGAGGGCGACACCCCGGATGTCAGCGGGTTTTCGATGCGGCCGAACGTGCTCAATCCGCTCTTTGCCACCGTGTCGGCACTGCCGGGGATTGGGCCAAAGCTGGAGAAGCTGTTCCAACGCCTGGTCAGCCACGCCGGCGAGCCGCCGCGCCTGGTCGACCTCCTGTTTCACCTGCCGACCGGGTTCGTCGATCGCCGCCAACAGCCGAAGCTTCGCGACGTCACGCCTGACACCGTGGTGACGGTGGCGGTGACCGTCGATCGTCACCGGCCGCCGCCGCCGAACCGGCCGCGCGCGCCGTACAACATCGAGGCGAGCGACGACGCGAACACGCTGACCATCGCCTACTTCAACGCCCGCAAGGACTATTTGCAAAAGCTCCTGCCGGAGGGCGAGCTGCGTTATGTCTCGGGCACGGCAACGTTCTATGACGGCCATCTGCAGATGGTGCATCCGGATCGGGTGGTGGATGCCGCCGGTTTCGCCAACCTGCCGCTGATCGATCCGGTCTATCCGCTCACCGAGGGCCTGCATCCGAACCAGGTGCGCAAGGCGATCGACCTCGCGCTTGAGCGTCTGCCGCAGTTGCCCGAATGGCAGGACAGCGCCTGGCTCAAGCGCAATGGCTTCCCGAGCTTCGCCGAGGCGTTGCGCAGCGTCCATCGCCCGGCGGCGCCCGAGGACCTGACGCCGCAAAGCGCCGCTTGGTCGCGGCTTGCCTATGATGAGCTGCTCGCCGGCCAGTTGGCCCTCGCCCTTCTGCGCGGGCACATGCGCACCCGCGCTGGCCGCGGCAGCGCTGCCGAGGGACGTTTGCGCGCCCGCATCGTCGCCGCGCTTCCCTATTCGCTCACGCCGTCGCAGGAACGTGCGGTGGCCGACATTATCGCCGATCTCGCGCAGCCCAACCGCATGCTGCGGCTCCTGCACGGCGACGTCGGCTCCGGCAAGACGCTCGTTGCTCTGCTCGCGGCCGCGACCGTGATCGAAGCCGGCCGCCAGGCGGCGTTCATGGCACCGACGGAGCTCCTCGCGCGTCAGCATTTTTCCACCATCGTGCCGCTCGCGAGCGCCGCCGGCATTCGCCTTGCCATCCTCACCGGGCGCGAGAAGGGCCGCGAGCGCGCCGAGCTTCTTTCCGCGCTCGCCGCCGGCGAGATCGATCTCCTCGTCGGCACGCATGCCTTGTTCCAGGAAGAGGTGGCGTTCCACGACCTCGCCCTCGCCATTGTCGACGAGCAGCATCGCTTCGGCGTGCATCAACGCCTCGCGCTCGCACGCAAGGGCCAGGCCGTCGATCTCCTGGTGCTCACCGCGACCCCGATCCCGCGCACGCTGGTGCTCACCTATTTCGGCGACATGGACGTTTCCGAGCTGCGCGAAAAACCGGCCGGCCGGCAGAAGATCGATACCCGCGCGCTGCCGCTCGAGCGGCTCGCCGAGGTGATCGACGCGGTCAAGCGCGCGCTCGACGACGGCCGGCGCGCGTACTGGGTGTGCCCGCTGGTCGAGGAATCGGAAAGCGTCGATCTCGCCGCCGCGCAGGACCGCCATCTGAGCTTGAAGGAGCGCTTCGGCGATCAGGTGGAGCTTGTCCACGGCCGCATGCGCGGCGCCGAGAAGGATCGCGCCATGGCGCGCTTCGCGTCGGGCGCAGCACGCATTCTGGTCGCTACGACGGTGATCGAGGTCGGCGTCGACGTGCCGGAAGCGAGCATCATGGTCGTCGAGCACGCCGAGCGCTTCGGGCTCGCGCAGCTCCATCAATTGCGCGGCCGCATCGGCCGCGGCGCCGAGCGTTCGACCTGCCTCTTGCTCTACAAGGGCCCGCTCGGCGAGGCGGCGAAAGCGCGGCTCGCGATCCTGCGTGAGACCGACGACGGGTTCCGCATCGCCGAGGAGGATCTGCGGCTGCGTGGCGAAGGCGATGTGCTCGGCACGCGGCAAAGCGGCCTGCCCGGCTTCCGCCTCGCCCGGCTCGAGGTGCACGGCAAGTTCCTCGCGGCGGCACGCGAAGACGCCGCGCTCGTGCTCAACCGCGATCCGCGCCTGACCTCGCCGCGCGGCGACGCGCTTCGCCAATTGCTTTATCTTTTCGCGCGCGACGAAGCGATCAAACTCCTGAGCGCAGGCTGAGTTATTTTGCGGGAGTCGACGCCGGCACCGCCCGTCGCGCCTCCTGCGCGGCGTGGGCCGTCTCCGCCAGCGCCGCAAGCTTGTTCTGCGGATCGACGCCGGGCTGCACGATGCCCGCCGACATGATCAGCGTCATTGCCTGCTCGACGGTAATGTCGAGAGTGATCACGTCGCCGCGCGGTACGTAGAAGAAGAAACCGGTGGTCGGGTTCGGCGTGCACGGCATGAACGCCGACACGTGCTCGGTCTGCGGCAATTGCGTGGCGATCGACGCGCTGGGCGCATGGCTTAAGAACACCAGCGACCACATGCCGGGCGCCGGGAACTGAACGAGGCCCACGTGCCGGAAGCTCGAATCGGAGCTGGAGAACAGCGTCTGGAAAATCTGCTTGGTTGTGCGGTAGATCGGCCGCACGATCGGCATCCGACTGAGCAGGCTCTCGCCGAAGCTGACCAGCCTGCCGCCGATCAGATTTGCTGTCAGGAATCCGAGCAGCGTAAGCGCGAGGAAGGCGATGATCAGACCGAGGCCAGGAACGTTGACCGGCAAATAGGTCTCAGGCCGGTAGGCGACCGGAATCAGCGGCCGCACCAGATTGTCCACCCAGGTGACGAACCACCAGATCAGCCACAGCGTCACCGCGACCGGCCCGGCAACGATCAACCCGGTCAAAAAGTAATTGCGGATGCGGCTGACAAGCCCGTGCGTGGGTCTGACCACCGCTCCGGGCGCGCTTCTGCTCTGGCTGCTATTGTTCATTGTTGGTCCGATTAGACGGTCCGTCGCGGCCCGCATTGGACGCTTATATAGGGACGCGCCGCGCTCGCACAGGGCCGCACGGGCGCCTATTCCACCGTCACCGACTTGGCGAGATTGCGCGGTTGATCGACGTCGGTGCCCATGATGACGGCGGTGTGATAGGCCAGGAGTTGCACCGGCACGGCGTAGACGAGCGGCGCCACTGTCGACGGCACCGTCGGCAGCGTGAGAGTAACCAGCGGCTGGCCGGCGGCGGCGCTTGCGCCCTTCGCGTCGGTGACCAGGATCAACCGGCCGCCATGCGCGGCGACTTCCTGCATATTCGAGACTGTCTTTTCGAACACCCGATCATAGGGCGCGATCACGATCACCGGCATGGTCTCGTCGATCAGCGCGATCGGGCCGTGCTTGAGTTCGCCGGCGGCATAGCCCTCGGCGTGCAGATAGGAGATTTCCTTAAGCTTGAGAGCGCCTTCAAGCGCGATCGGAAAGTTGGTGCCGCGGCCGAGATAGAGGACGTCTCGGCTCTTGGCGAGATCGCGGGCGAGTTGCTCGATCTGCGGCTCGAGCGCCAACGCCTCGCTAAGGTGGCGCGGGACCTCGATCAGCGCATGCACCAGCCGCTTCTCGTCGGCCTCGCTGAGTACGCCGCGGGCGCGGCCGGCCGCGATCGCGAGCGCCGCCAACGCCGCCAACTGGCAGGTGAACGCCTTGGTCGAGGCGACGCCGATCTCCGGGCCGGCGAGCGTCGGCATGACTACGTCGCTCTCGCGCCCGATGGACGAGGTCGGCACATTGAGGATGGAAAGAATGTGCTGCTTGTGCTCGCGCGCATAGCGCAGGGACGCGAGCGTGTCAGCGGTTTCGCCGGACTGTGAGACGAAGACCGCAAGCTCACCGGCATCGAGCGGGACCTCGCGGTAGCGAAACTCGGAGGCGATGTCGACCTGGACGGGCAGCCGCGCAAAGCGCTCGAACCAGTACTGCGCGACCATGCCGGCGTAGTAGGCGGTGCCGCAGGCCGCAATCGAAATGCGCTTGAGCGAGCGGAAATCGAACGGCAGCGCCATCGGCAGCGCCACGCGCTCAGCGACCATGTCGAGATAATTCGCCAGGGTGTGGCCGACCACCTCCGGCTGTTCGTGGATCTCCTTGGCCATGAAATGACGGTAATTGCCTTTGTCGACGAGCAGCACTGACGCCTGCGACTTGATCACGGCGCGCTCAACCACCGCGCCATTGGCGTCGTGAATCTCGACGCCGGTGCTGCTGATCACCGCCCAATCGCCATCTTCGAGGTAGCTGATCGTGTCGGTGAACGGCGCGAGCGCGATAGCATCCGAGCCGATGAACATCGCGTCTTCGCCGAAGCCGACCGCAAGCGGCGGCCCTTTGCGCGCGCCGATCAGCAAATCCTCCTCGCCGGCAAACAGAAAGGCGAGCGCGAAGGCGCCGCGCAGGCGCGGCAACGCCGCCTTGACCGCCTCGACCGGGGTGGAGCCGCGCTTGATCTCCTCGGTGACGAGATGGGCCACGACCTCGGTATCGGTCTCGGTGGAGAACTTGGCGCCCTTGGCTTCGAGCTCCCGGCGCAATTCGCTGAAATTCTCGATGATGCCGTTGTGCACGACGGCCAGCCGATCGGTCGCGTGCGGATGGGCGTTGTTCTCGGTCGGCCGGCCATGCGTGGCCCAGCGGGTATGGCCGATGCCGATCTTGCCGGAGAGCGGCTCGCGCGCGAGTTTCTGTTCCAGGTTCTTCAGCTTGCCTTCCGCGCGTCGCCGCGTCAGCACACCGTGCTCGAGGGTGGCGACCCCGGCCGAATCATAGCCGCGATATTCGAGCCGCTTGAGCGCATCGACGAGCTGCAAGGCGACCGGCTCCTGGCCGATGATGCCGATAATGCCGCACATCCGTCCGGATGCTCCCCTCGGCGGCCGCGGCGCGGCCCGCCTTAACTCATCAAGGTTAAAACGCACGCACGCGAGCACCAAAATCAAATAACGTTTCGTTCCGTGACGAGACGCCGGCGCCCGCTCAATCGCGCGAATGCGCCTTCTTCTTGCCGGGCGTTTTCGATCCGCGCAAGCGGATCGCTTGACCTTCCTTAACAACCTGCCGCGCGCGTCCGAGAGCAAGCGCGCCGGCCGGTACGTTCTCGGTGATCACCGAGCCGG
>Ga0210394_10001169_pt1 | contig 44081 bp, 41 predicted proteins | sample IncBWC12MmetaG_FD_160121 | JGI IMG/M metagenome (GOLD analysis project Ga0210394, IMG submission 160121) | Forest soil microbial communities from Barre Woods Harvard Forest LTER site, Petersham, Massachusetts, United States - Inc-BW-C-12-M | ecosystem: Environmental > Terrestrial > Soil >...
ATGGCGATATCACTACACAAGCCGACGAGCCGATGTCCCGTTGATCCGTGGTCAAATCGGCTGGCGGATTATCTCTGCGAACACCTACTGCCAACGAACGGGGATGCCGAAAACGCAGAGGAAAAATGCAAAGACCCGAACGGGAAAAGCCGCGTGGTATTACTCTGCTTTGCTTGTCACGCGAAACTGAAGAAAGGCGAAAAGCTTGATTGGACGGGAACACGCGCCGCAACGGGACTGCCAATTTCCGAATCCCCGCTGTTCAAAGAAGTGATGAAGAAATAATCCCGCGCGCTACCGCCGCGAAATGGCCGCCTCGAAGAAAGCCAAAAGGCCCGGCCTCGATAAGAATTCCAGAAAGCGAAATCCCCCGTAGCGAATCCCCCGAGGGCGAAAATCCGGCATGCCGGGTGCAATAGGTTTGCGCTACGCGCCTGAAACTTGTGGCATTCTTGGCATTTTAGGCATTTGCAAAATCCTGCATACTCTGTAACTTACACATTCTATGTGGCATGCAAGGGTACAGAATGAACACTTGCAAAAAAAGGGGGGAGGGGGTGTCCCCATCCCGCATGGTGTAAAGTTGATCCCCGGCGCTCCCCTTTGGGAGAGGCGCCGCGGGGGGCAAGGATGAAACTGGGTGAGATCGCGCAAAAACTAGGATGCAAGCTGGAGGGCGATGCGCAAGCCGAAATTCACGGCGTCGCGGGCATCGAGACGGCCAAAGCCGGCGAGCTGACGTTCGTCTCCAATCGCCGCTATCGCCAGGCCACGCGCACGACCCGCGCCTCCGCGGTGCTGGTCGCGCGCGACACGGCCATCGAGCGCGAACCCGGTCTGCCGCCGCTCGCGCTCCTGCGCTCGGACGATCCCTACCTCGACTTCGCCCGCGCCATCGGCTTCTTCTATACGCCGCCGCGCTACGCCCCCTCGATCCATCCCACTGCCGTGATCGCCGCCTCCGCCCAAATCGGCGACGGCGCGCACGTTGGTCCTTACTGCTACGTAGACGAAGGCGCCGTGATCGGCCGGAACGCCGTGCTGCACAGCTTCGTCGCGATTTATCGCGGCGCGCGCATCGGCGACGACTTCTTCGCGCACGCGCACGCCGTGGTGCGCGAAAACTGCCGCATCGGGGATCGCGTGATCCTGCAAAACGGCGTCGTCGTGGGCGGCGACGGCTTCGGCTTCGCCAGGCAGTCCGACGGCTGCTGGTACAAGATGCTGCAATCGGGGATTACCGTGATTGGCGACGACGTGGAGATCCAGGCCAACGCCTGCGTCGACCGCGCCACCGTCGGCGAGACCCGCATCGGCAATGGCGCCAAACTCGATGACCTCGTGCTCGTCGGGCACGGCAGCAGTGTGGGCGAAAATACTCTGCTGTGCGGTCAGGTGGGGCTCGCGGGCAGTACGAAGATCGGCAATAACTGCATGCTTGCCGGCCAGGTCGGCTGCTCGGGACACCTGAGCGTGAACGACGGCGCGATTGTTAGCGCGCAAAGCGGCGTTCACTGCGACGTGCCGCCCGGCGCTCTCTATTCGGGTTATCCCGCCGTGGAAAACCGCGAGTGGCTGAAGCATAGCGCGGCCGTCCACCGCCTGCCCGAGCTGGCGAAAACCGTTCGCCAGCTCGAAGCCGAAATCGCCAAGCTCAAGGCCCACGTCGGCGCGTAGCGCTTGGGGCCTTCGGTGGTTCTTTGAATGAACGTGGCGGGTTCAAGGCACTGCTTCAACTTGGCAGCGACGCCTCGCCTTTCGTGACCGCCGCGGGTTTCTGGTCCGGGGGCAGGGCAGCGGCGATGGAGGCGTGGACGCGCTCGGCGAGTTCGTTGCGGCGAGCGATCGAATATTGGGACGAATCGATCGCGGGACAAAAGCGCACCACAACTTCGCCTGGAGTGATGCGATAGGACTTTTTGGGAATCACCCGATGCGCCCCGCTGCAAGCGACGGGCACGACCGGGACGCCCGCCTTAATGGCGAGCACGAAAGCGCCGCGCCGGAACGGCAGCAAGCGGCCGTCCGGGCTGCGTGTTCCCTCGGGATAAATTAAAAACGAGACGCCGTTTTTCATTTTCTCCGCGGCAGCCTCGATGCTTGCGGCGGCTTGCCCCCGATTGTGGCGATCCACTGGCACGAAGTGCGCCAACCGAAACGCGGTGCCCACGATGGGAATGGCGAAAAGCGACTTCTTCCCCAGAATGGCGATGCGGCGAGGAATTGCGCCGACGATCGCGGGCCCATCGGAGTTGCTGGTGTGATTGGCGGCAAAGAGAACCGTGCCGGGTGGAATATTTTCCAGGCCTTCGACCCGCGTGCGCATTCCCGCGACGCGGCAGATCCATACGACGGCTGCGACTCCGGCGTTATACAGCGGTTCGACATTGCCTGTGAGCAGGACGTAGAGCACGAGTGGCGGGCCCACCACAATGGTGACGATCGCCAGAGAGATTGCGACGAACGCGGAGCGAATCATTTCGCGTGATGAAGCCTGGGGTTCATCGCGGGGAGGGAGCGCGGTCCGTGGCGCCCTGAAACAAGCCGTTGCGGATGCGCAGCTGGCGCTCGCTGGGACGCGCCATTTCCTCGACGGCGAAAATCTGGGCCGCTTCGCTGCCCAGCGCGAACGCCATTTCGCTTTCACGCCCGCCGCGCCGGATGCGCATGCGGACCATTTCGCCGGGCGAGCGCCCGCGCAGCCAGCGCTCGATGCTGCGCGGCATGTCCGCACCGTCGACGCTCACGATTGCGTCGCCTTCGCGAATGCCAATTCGCGCGGCGGCGCTGGAAAGATCGAGATCGCTCACGAGTGCCGTTCCCACGGAATCGCGCCCAACGGAAAAGCCCAATGCGGCGCGCTTTTCACCTTCGGTTTTGAGAGAGAACCCGGCGCGAGAGAGCAGATCGGCGAAAGGCATTTCGTCTGTGCCGCTCACGTAGCGCTTGAAGAAGCTGGGAAAATCGCCGGCTGCGGGATTTGCCGAACCCGCATTTACCGCGCGGACAACTTCTTCCACGGTCTCTTCGATACCGGCGCTATCGGGGTAAAAGCGGCCGCGCTGCGCGTATTGCTGATTCAGCCGGCGTATGACGTCGTCGAGGCTGGCGCGATTATCGGTGGCGTCGCGAATCAGAATATCGAGCGCGACGCCCAGCAACTGGCCTTTGTTGTAGTACGAGATGCTGAAATCGGGGCGTTCGTACAACGGATATTTGTCGAACCAGGTGTCCAGGCTCGATTCCTCTGCGCTCTGCCACGTTCGCGCCGGGCGCGATTCGAGTTCGGTAATTTGCAAGCCGAGATCGGCGAGGAATTGCGTGTGGCTCCAGATGCCCGTGCGCTCGAGCGTGTAAGCGGCGTAAGTGCTGGTGACGCCTTCGGCGAACCACAGCACGGGCGTCCACATTTCGCGCGTGTAATCCAGCGGCTCGAGCGATTGCGGACTGATGCGCTTGACGTTCCAGAGATGGAAAAATTCGTGCGCGCTGACATTGGCGAGCGTGGCGTACGAGCCCACGGAGATCGCGGTCGAGTTGGCGTGCTCCATTCCACCGCCGCCGTAATTCTGGCCCACGTGCAGGATAAAAGTGTATTCGGGAAACGGCGCGTCACCCATCAGGCCAGCCTCGTAGTTGACGATTTCGGAGAGCATGCGCGTGAGCGCGGAGTGATCCACGGCATCGCCATGGTAAACGACGCGGATCGTTCTTTCCGTCGGCCCGCTGCCAGCTTGAAACGACCACTCATCGAAGCGTCCGATTTCGACGGGCGCGTCGACCAGCGCGTCGTAGTTGGCAGCCTGATAGCCCGGCTCCGCCGGCGCTTGAGGTCCTTGTTTAACCAATTCCATCGCTACGCGCCAGCCTGGAGGAAGATCGCGGAATTGCACTGCTGTGTCTTCGCCGCGGCGCTCGGGGACATAACAAAGAACTTCCGCCAGATTCAGGAAGGCGTGCTCATCGTTGAGTTGCGTGTCGAAGGGGCCGGGATCGTCCCAGAAGCTCGCGTACTCGATGCGAATTTCGGCCTGGCCGTTCGTAGGCGCCCCTGCAGGAACTTCGATGCGCCAGGTTTCTTTGTCCAGGCGGCGCACCGCCAGCGCGTTGCCGGAGGCACCGGTCGCGTGGAAGTCGGTGACGCGATAAGCGAAGTCGCGGATTTGGTAAAGCGCATTCCAGGCCGGCATTTGCACGGTGACGTTGCCGCGCACAGCAGGAATGATCATCGTAACGTGGAATTGGTGCTGCGCGGGATGCGCGAGCGAGATTTCGTAGTGGATCGTCGCACGGGCGGGCGCAGGCACTGCAAGTGCAAAAGTGACGACACAAAGAAGGATCCCGGCTATGAAAAAAGGAGGATTCCACCCTTCGCGGTTATTCGAGTCACGATTGTGCTTACGCGCGACTCCCTCTTGACCCGTGGGCTGTGCTCCAGCACGGGCGCGAAGGATGGGGCACCCGCCGATCACTGTCATCCCGAGGTCGTAGAGGCGACCGAGGGATCTGCTTTTCGCAAGAGCAGACAAAAGCAGATTCCTCGTCGTCCCGCCTTGGGGCGCAAACAACGCGCCTTGGCGGACCTCCTCGGAATGACAACGTGAGACCGGGGCCGGCGAGGTCATCGAGCGCCGCGGGGGGCGGGCGAGCGCGAATTGAGAAGCGCGAGCAGCTTGTCGCATAGTCCGTCGAAACTGCCGTTCGAGAGCACCAGCATAATATCGCCGTCCCGCAATTCGCCGGCGAGAAATTCGGCGATCTCGCTCGCCGAATTCAGCGCCTCGGCGCGGCGGCCGGCCGCGCGGACGGATTTAACCACGCGTTCCGGCGAAAGCCGCTCGGCATCGGAAAGCATTTGTGCGCGATTCACCGGGCCGAGTACGGCTCCATCCGCGGTCGCGAGAGCTGCGGCGAGGTCGTCCTCGAAGACGCGGCGGCGCATGGTGTTGGAGCGCGGCTCAAAGGCCACCCAAAGGCGTCGCCGGGGCCAGCGCGTTCGCGCGGCCTCGATGGTGGCGCGAATGGCGGTGGGATGATGCGCGAAATCGTCGACGATCGTGACGCCGCCGGCTTCACCGCGGATTTGCATGCGGCGGGCCACGCCGCGGAACGTGCGCAGCGCTTCCTCAATGGCCTCGCGCGGAACGCCGCGGCCATCGGCAATGGCAATCGCGGCCAGCGCGTTCAGCACGTTGTGCCGCCCGACGAGTGGAAACGCAACGCGGGCCCGCTCTTCGCCTTTTCGCGCCACGCGAAAATGTGTGGCTTCATCGCGGAATTCAAGATCGCCGGCAATCCACAAATTGTCGCCACTGAAACCGTAAGTCTCGACAGGACAAAACGCCTGGGCGACGACTCCGCGCACCGTTGGGCTTTCGCCCCAACAGACGATGCGTCCGCGGCGCGGAACCAGATTGACCAGACGGCGGAATTGCAGCTCGATGGCGGAGAGATCGGCGTAAATATCGGCGTGATCGAACTCGAGCGAGGTGATGATCAGGTCGTCGGGACGGTAGTGCAGGAATTTCGGGCCCTTGTCGAAGAACGCGGAATCGTATTCGTCGCCCTCGATGATGAATTCCCTGCCCCCTCCCAGGCCGTAGCTCTTGCCGAAATTGTCGGCCACGCCGCCGATCAGGAAATCAGGACGGCGTCCTGCGACGTGAAAAATCCAGGCGAGCAGCGAAGTCGTGGTGGTTTTGCCGTGCGTGCCGGTGACGACCAGCGAATCGTGGCCGGGCAGGAAAAATTCCTTGATCACCTCGGGCAACGAGCGATATGGGATTTTATTGTCGAGGACATATTCGAGTTCGGGGTTGCCGCGTGAGATGGCGTTGCCAATGACCACAAGGTCGGGGCGCGGCGCGAGATTGGTTTCGCGGAATCCGTTTTTCCAGGTGATGCCCAATTTTTCGAGGAGCGTGGAAGCGGGCGGATAGACGCCGGTATCCGAGCCGGTGACGGTGTAGCCGCGTTCGGCGAGCATACCGGCGAGCGGGGCCATGGCGGCTCCGCCGATGCCGATCAGGTAGATCGAGTGGATGGTTGAGTCATTCATAGTGCTTCAGGGGCTAAAGCCCCTCGTTTTTTCTCACGCTATGTCGCGGTTAAAACCGCGACCAACAATGCCGGAGAGATTCTTCGTCACTGCGCTCTTCAGAATGACAAGCAAAGACAAAGCCCCAGGGCCGCTTACAAAAACGTGAGCGCACTCTGGGCTACAACCTGCTGCGTAAAGCAGATTCATCGCCAAAAACGGGCTCGTGATGACAACCGTTGTGTGCGGTGGCGCGGCTCTCATTTCCGCACGGCCACGGCGGGCTCGAGGATTTCGAGCTGGCCTTCTCCGGCGGCGCGCAGGCGCGCGCGCACGCCGAACGGAATCGTCAGCATCGGCCGCACGGTGTGGCCGATGGGCGCGCCGAAAATAATGGGCACTCCCAGCGGCATCAGAATTCGCCGGCAGACGTCGCGCACCGATGGGCTGCACTCCTGCGGCGGCTCCGAATCGGGGAAATCGCCCAAGACGATACCGCGCACGCCGCGAAATTTTCCGGCTTGCAGCAAGTGCAGTAGCATCCGATCAAGCTGGTACGGCTTCACGCCGCGATCTTCGAGAAAAAGGATCGCGCCGCGTGTGTCGAATTCCCAAGGCGTACCCAGCGTCGTCTCGAGAAGCGAGATGCAGCCGCCCAGCAGCAGGCCCGAAGCTTCGCCGCGTGAGAGCGGCTCGGCATCGAGCGCGAGCGACCAGGAATCGCGCTTCCCTGCCGAAGCATCGATGAAAGACGCGAGATCATATCCCGAGCGAGCGCCGGCGCCATTGTTCAAGCCGGCGGCGACCATGGGGCCGTGCAGCGAGGTCCAGCGGAAGCGGGTCCAAAGATATGCCTGCAGCATGGTCACATCGCTGTAGCCGACGAGCAACTTAGGCCGCAGCCGCCCCGGCAGACGGATTTGGTCCAGCAACGTAGCCGTGCCGTAACCGCCGCGCGCGCAGATCACCGCGCTGGCGTCAGGATCCTGGAGCGCCCCTTCCAGCTCGGCTTTGCGGCGCAAGGTCGAGCCGGCGAAGTAGCCCTCCGGCTGCATGGCCGAGCCCGTGCGCACGTGATAGCCGAGCCGTTCGAGTTCCGCGATGCCGCGGCCGAGCGCGTCGCGGTCGGCAGGGCTGGCGGTAGAGATCACGCGCACAAGGCCGCCGGGAACGAGTGCAGGCGGTTTGACGGCGGTCACGGAGCGATTGCGAAGATTTGGCGTGCGCGGCGTAGGCAAGCGGCGAGTATACACTGCCGCTCGTCGCGGCAAGCGGGCGCGGCGGGGCGGGTGCTGCGATTTTGTCAACGCGGTGCCGTGCCTTCAACGGGTGTGCCGGCTGGAACCGGCGCGACAAACTTATGAGGGATTCCTCGGTCACTGCGGAAGGAGTCGGGCGCAGGTGCGCCCGATGTGACCTCGGGATGACAGCTTTCCTTAGGTTGGCTCCGGAGAACGTTTAGCGGAGCTTGAACTGGGTGAGCTTGTGGAAATGGCGGGCGCGGGCGTCGATTTCGCGGCGCTTGAGCTGGCGAATGCGTTCGAGGCCAAACTTCTCGACGGCGAAGCTGCCCATCACCGAGCCATAGACCATGGCACGACGCATCACGTCGTCGTTTATGCGCGAAGCATTCGCGAGGTAGCCCATGAAGCCGCCGGCGAAGCTATCGCCGGCACCGGTGGGATCGTACACCTCTTCCAGCGGGAACGCGGGAACCGAAAAGACGCCGCCATCGTGCACCATCATGGCGCCATGTTCGCCGCGCTTGATAACCAGCGCTTTAGGGCCGAGCTTGAAAATATGGCGCGCGGCGCGCAGCAAGTTGTGTTCGTTCGAGAGCATTCGCGTTTCGGCATCATTGATCATGAGAATCTGCGTGTGCTTCAGGATTGCGCGCAACTCGGCCGGAGTTTTCTCGATCCAGTAGTTCATGGTGTCGAGCGCGACCATGCGCGGCTTGCCGTTGATCTGTTCGAGGACGAGGCGCTGCAGCGTCGGATCGATATTCGCGAGAAAAACGTGCTTGGCGGAGCGGAAGGCGTCCGGCAGTTTGGGCCGAAAGGTGGCGAAGACGTTCAACTCGGTCGCTAGCGTCACGCGCTCGTTGGGATCGGTGCCGTAGCGACCGGCCCAGAAAAAGGTTTTGCCGGCGGCGCGTTCCAGGCCGCTGATATCGATGCGGCGGCCGCGGAAAATGGCGGCGTCCTGCTCGGCGAAGTCATCGCCTACGACGCCGACGAGGTTGACCTGCGTGAAGTAACTTGCCGCTACTGAGAAATACGTGGCCGCGCCGCCAAGCGTGCGGTCCACTTTGCCGAACGGCGTTTCCAGCGCATCAAACGCGACCGAACCCACAACGAGAAGTGACACCGACAGGCCTCCAAATGGTTATTTACCGCGCGCACATGATAGCGCCCCTGCGTCAGGCCGCAAGGACGTTCGCGCGGAAATGCCGGCAAGGTTTACGGTGCGTAATCGGTGCTAATGGAGGGCGGATGCCGAGCGGAACGACCGCGCGGCATCCTGGTTGGAAGGTAGTTGATGCGGGCGAAACTGCGGAATCTAAAGTGGCAGAATCTCACTGTGCCGGGCGCGCTTTTCCATCAGATGGATGACGACAGAAAAGTCTTTCTCACTTTCGGACGCGGCCTCTTCAGCATTAATAGCCGCGGCGGCTTCGGTGGCGGGCATCGAAAGCTCAGCGTGAGACGCCGCAGCCAAAACGAGTTCAAAATCCTTGTGCATGAGCCGAACCGGAAATTGCGGCGTGTAGTCCCCCTTTTTGGCGGTGGCCAGCTTTCCGACATGGGCCGGAGCGACGACGGCAGTCTTGGCCAGTGTGTCGAAGAGAAGTTCGCGAGGCAGAGCCAAGGTCAGCCCCAAGGCGAGCGCTTCGGCCACGGCCTGCATACCGACTCCCAAAAGAGTATTCACTACCAGTTTCATGCTCACGCCGGAGCCGCCCGGGCCCATGTAAAACCATTGCTTGGCAATGGCTGCAAAAATCGCCGCGGCCGATTCAAATATTTCAGGGTCGCCTCCGCCGAAAAGTGTGAGCGTTCCCGCTTCCGCGGACAAAGTGCTGCCTGAAATCGCAACGTCGAGTGCGGCAAGCTCACGCTGTCGTGCGGCCCGGTGTAACTCACGCGAAGCCTCGGGAGAGATTGTGCTCAGCTCGATAATCCGGGTACCGGGCCTGGCACTGCGCAGCACATTGCCCGTTCCCAAGTAGACGGCTTCCACGACTGGGTCATCTGGAAGACTCGACAAAATCACGTCAACTTCGCCAGCCAACTCTTCGGGATCCCGCGCAACCTTGGCACCCAGGGCTGAAAGCTCTGCGGCTTTTGCACGATCGCGATCGTACACGGTCATGGGAAAGCCGGCAGCAACCAGCCGCCGCGCCATCCTTGAGCCCAGGTATCCAAGTCCAATGAATCCCAACCGGTTTCTGAAAGTGATCTTCTCATTGGCTAACATCGTTCCTCCTGCGCGGCCTCTGCATTTGGCCGCCGGTTGTTGCTACCTCCCGGCAATGACAACAAATGCACGCGGCTTTCCATTCAGCCGCGGTTAACTTAGCTGCCTATTTTCAGCGGTGTGAGCTGTCTGGTCGTTGGGTGTGGCGTTACGAGGCTTCGAATAGGCGTCCGGAGGTGGACACGACGTCCGCATTTCGACCCGCCTTCAGGTTTGAGATGGGTCTCACGTAAGCAGAGAGCCGCTAGCGCGTGGCGAACTGCTTTACCGGGCTCTTGACCCCGTCACTCGTGCCGTCAGGGTTCATGGAGTCCACCGTGTAGTAGTAGGTTGTGTGCGGCTGGAGGTTGAGCACACGCACGCGGAAGACCGTATAAGAATGCTGCTGATTCAACCTGATGTGGGATTTCGCCGTCTGGCTCAGGTCTTTGGCATCAGTGCCGTAGTGCACCACGCCGAAGTGTTCGTCCGACCCTCCGGGATTGTTGCTCGTCCAGGTGATGATGGCCCAGGTGTCCTGAGCCGATTCGAGCGATGGCCCCTCGGTGATCTGGACGTGAGAAGCTTTCTTAGCAGGTGGAATTAACTGAGCGCCGATCGGCTTTGGGCAGAACAAGAGCGCCATCGTAAAAGCGATTGCGAGCACCGGAAGCAGTTTCTTCATGTGAAGCCTCCATAGGACGAATGCAGCTGTGACCAGGGGGTTATGCTTTGCCCCGACTCGTCCGCCCGCATGAGGCTTGCGGTACGGACGAGCCAGAGCGCGGAGCTGATGGTTTGCGTGTCACTCGTCGACGAGCGTCACGGAGTTGGTTGTTCGGGCAACGGTGGAACTCCACAGATGGCCGTTGCACAAGGCGGCAATGGCGGAGTCGGTATCAGGGAGCTGTTGCCTTGAGTGCTCGCCGAACCACCGGTCATACACTTACCTCTATAAGTGTTACGGTCGGGAAATGGTGTCGTGAAACCGTCAGTTAGCGTCTCGAGGAAGGTGACGATCAGATCTTCCTCATGATCGGTCAAGTTAAGCTTGCCAACGGTCATATCGATCGTGGCTGGCACCTCGGGCTGGGGCCAGCAGTCCACTTTCTCGGTTTTTCCTGACGGGCAGTGGCCTGAAGTCACTGCGAAGGGGAAGACGTCGCGCGTGTTGTAGAAGTGCACGAGTTGTTTCAGGCTCTTGATGTAGCCATTGTGGAAGAACTCTTTTTGGAAGTAAGGCCCCGGGGCTTCGGTTGTGGGACATTGAGGGGGCGTCATGGCTACGTCGCGCGCCGTGGACGTCTGCATTCGGCCGTCCCAGGCTGGTGCAAGTGATATCCACTCCGAATTCGGATTCGTCCACGAGCCGGGACCGCTTCTGAGGAACGTCCCTACTCCCAGATCCCTGAAGCCGAATCCAAATGGATTCGCGGTGAAGCCGAAGAAATCCGGCGTGTTCTGATAATAGATCGCATCCCTGGGATTTAGCGGCAGGCCTAGATTGGCATAGCCAAAGCAGGTGAACAGCGGCCGCGTGCTTGCCGCGGCGCCGTTGTCTGAGCTGTTTGGAGCCGTCCCTTCAGGAGGAGGAGGCGTGGGAGCGGTAGACCGCCCATCCAAATGGCAAGAGTTGCAATTCGCTTTGCCGCGGAAGAGGTTGTAACCGGCCATTTCGTCGGCAGACAATGGAAATTGGGTTGGGTTCGATAGAAAGGCATCGAATTTCGACGTGAACGGGCTGACGTCGTCTCCGCGTTCGAAGAAGGAAACCGACTGCGCCCAGTGGTTATAGTCGTCATTTGACCGGGTGCGGTCTTCAGGACTTAGCAAAACAGGCTGGGTGTTTGTGCCAAACTTCGCAGCTCCTCCCGGAGTGTCGCAGATCTCCTCGGTGTCATGCGGGAACTTGATATTCAACGAATCGGCGCCCCAAATCTGCTCGAAAAGGGGTCTATAGGCGGCCTGGGAGAGCCGGAAGACGATGCAAGCGGTATCGGGGAACATCATCTCCTGAGTATCCACCGGGGGCCCTTGCGACTGGTGAGCGTCGGGGCTCTGCAGCTCGTAGCCAGTTGCGCGAGCATCCCAGAAATTGCCACCAAAGAACGACGCCTGGACTGTGTTGTACTCGAGCACAGGGAAATCGGGTGAATAGGTGTATCGCTGGGCCGTTCGCTTGCCGGCCCGGAAATGGAACGACCCGGGATACGCGATCATGGTGAGATTCACGGAGGGGATCGGCCCGCTGAAAGCTACGTAAGGCATGTGGCAGTCGGCACAAGCTACGTTCTTGAACGGTGAGATGTTCTCGTCATAATTCATGAGCTTGCCAAGAATGCGCATAGCCTGATATCCGTTGCCCTTAATGATCGGGGGTTGACCGGTGAAGGTGACCGGGCCCAGTGCGTGCCATTCGCCAATCGCCTCATTTTCTATAAACTGAATTTCGCCGCTGACCCTTTGTAATTCCTGAGTCAAATCGGACGGGAGGATCCCTGGCGGGTAGGGGTTATAGGCTGGGGGCTGCTGCACCTGTTTTTCTTGCGGTGCCCGTGCTTCTTCGTTGCCTCTTTGCTGTGCGCCAGCGCCCACTGAGAGGAACCCAATGGAGAGCAGGAGCACGGCGATTGCCCCTACCAATACGGTCAGCAGCGCGATCGATCTTTTTCCTTTCCTCGTGAACTTCCTCATGGACTGACTCCTTTCGTGGTTTGGCCGGGACGGACGGTTCGGTACAGACGTAATGGCCGGCGTGCCCGTGCACACATCGGATTACATTTGGCGACTTCGCTTTGAAATTTAGCTGGGCGAAAAGAACCTATCCCAGCATTTTGCCTGGCACCGTGGATTCGCTCGGACCACTGGAACGATAAGAGGAGAGGAGATGCGCGAACCCTGACTTGGAACCGCGATGTAAGTTCCCGCGACAGTTGTTTCTGTAAACGGTGTTCGTTATGCGATTGGATTGGGCCCGCGAAGGGGAGCGGATCGCGGGCCATTCCGATGGGAACTTCCGAGCACGTCGCAAGCTTTTCGTTCTGGCCGCTCGCGCCGTGCGGACGGGGCTGGGCTGAGAGCTTAAGGTAATCGGCTTTCTTGCCGAATCAACCATGCGCACACCTGACAAGTTGATTTCAGCGACCGGGGCCCAACTACAAGAGAACTTCACACTGTGCCACGTTGACGAACCGGACAATCGGGAAGATCGTTTATTTACCCTGATTGCTGGCAGCCGGATCGGTCCACACTTTTCGGCGAAGACACTGCGAAAGCAGAGGGCTCGATGGTGATCAGGAGATGTATTTGCCGACGATGGCGGCGAGCCGGCGGCGCGCCGCGGCCGGGACGAGCTTGGGATCGGTGACAATTGCGTGAGCGAGCGCTTTGCCGCATTTGCATTCGCGTTCGGAGGGCATTTCGCGCACGGCGTTGCGAATCACATCGCACGCGTTTTCGGCGTTGCGATTCAGATTGGCGATGATTTCTTCTAGCGTGACCGAGGCGTGCTCCGGATGCCAGCAATCGTAGTCGGTGATCATGGCCACGGTGGCGTAGCAAAGCTCGGCTTCGCGGGCCAGCTTGGCTTCGGTGACATTGGTCATGCCGATGATTTCGAAGCGCAACTGCCGGTGCACGTGCGCTTCGGCAAGCGTCGAGAATTGCGGACCTTCGATGCAGACGTACGTGCCGCCGCGATGCGCTTTTACTCCGGCGGCGTCGCAGGCATTGCCGAGCACGTTGCTAAGCTGCGCGCAGGTGGGCTTATCGAAGCCCACGTGCGCAACGATGCCATCGCCGAAAAATGTGGAGACGCGCAGCTTCGTGCGGTCGTAGAACTGATCGGGGATCATAAATTCGAGCGGGCGCAGGTCTTCGCGCAAGGAGCCGACGGCGCTTACCGAGATCAGGCGTGTCACCCCGGCCAGCTTCATGGCGTAGAGATTGGCACGATAGTTGATCTCTGAGGGCGTGAAGCGATGGCCGCGCGCATGGCGCGAGAGAAACGCGACGCGCTTGCCTTCGAGCGTGCCGAGGACCAGCGCGTCGGATGGATCGCCGAATGGCGTCTTCACGCGCCATTCGCGCGTGCGTTCGAGTCCTGGCATGGAGTAGAGTCCGCTGCCGCCGATGATGCCGATTTCGGCCTGCGTTTCATTCTTTTGCTCTGTGCTTTTGCTCTTCGGTTTAGGAGGCATGTATCCTGTTTTTTTTTCGTGGCGCTTCACCATCCCAACGCATACACAATCGGCATGCGTCAGGAACCCCGGTTTCGCGCCCGGGCGGCGGGTCAGTCTACTACAACTGGCTCCGCGATGATCTTACCCTCATGCTCGCGCAGGCGGGCCGCGGGAATTTTGCCGTCGTGACAGAAGAGCGCCAGCCAGCCTTCGCGGACGATTAGCGGCAGCCACTTTTTCTTGTTCGCGAGCGTGGTGAGCGGATAAGAGTCGAGGCCCATAATCCACGGCAACGGCAGATGCGCAGTCATAGGCACGAGATCGGAAAGGAAAATTGCCGTCTGACCGCCCGATGACAAGCGCACACCCATCATGTCGTTGGTATGGCCCGGGAGTACGATCAGCTCCACGCCGGGCACGACTTCGCGGTGTTCGCCTTCCACAAGCTCCCATTGCCCCGATTTCACCATGGGCTCGAAATTATCGGGGATGTAGCTGACGCGATCGCGCTCGGTAGGATGGCGGGCGTGTTCGAGTTCGCCGCGATGCACGAAATAGCGCGCATTGGGAAACGTGGGCACGGCCTGGCTGTTGACGATGCGCGTATTCCATCCGCAATGATCGAAATGCAGATGCGTGTTGATGACGATATCGATCTGTTCGGGCTCAAGCCCGCGCGCCGCCAATTGCGCGAGCAGCCGCGGCGCGCCTTGAAACGCGTAAATATCGCGGCGCTTATCGTCAAATTTATCGCCGGCGCCCGTTTCCACCAGAATCCACTGCGCCGCCGCGCGAATCAGCAGCGAATTCATGGTCAGCGTGATGCGATTGCGGTCGTCGCACGGCACGACGCGTTCCCACATCGGCTTCGGAATGACGCCAAACATCGCGCCGCCATCGAGGCGGAACGTGCCGTCATTCAGGATATGGAACTCGATGGAGCCGAGTTTCATGGGTACGCTAAAGTCCGGCGCGGGCGATCAGCTCGCGCACCGCAGTGTACGGGTTTTTCTTGCGCTCCGCGACCTCGGATGCCAAAGATTCGAGAGCGCGCTGGCCGTCATTGCCGAGTGCCTGCGTGACCAACTGCGTTTCCAGCAGCAAAAGCAACCGCTGCTTCCAATACTCGATGGTTCTGGCGCGCTGCTCGCCGCTTTCTTGGCGCTGTTCGTGAAATTTCTCGATGGCCTCAGCGATCTGGCCGATGCCTTTGCCTTCGCTGGCCGTTGTGCGGATGACCGGCGGCTTCCAGTCGCGTCCGCCCTCACTGGCACTGGGCGCGAGCTCCAGCATGGCGTGAAGCTGCTGTTCGAGGCGGTCGGCGCCTTCGCGTTCGGCTTTGTTCAACACAAAAATATCCGCGACTTCCATCAGCCCGGCCTTCATATTCTGCACATCGTCGCCAAGTCCGGGCACGACGAGCACGAGCGTGCATTCGGCCAGGCGCACGACTTCGATTTCATCCTGGCCGACGCCGACGGTCTCGATCAGCACAATCTGTTTGCCCGCGGAATCGAGCACCAGCGCCGCATCGGCAGTCGCGCGCGCAAGTCCGCCAAAAAATCCGCGGGTGGCCATGGACCGAATAAAGATGCCGGAATCGGTGGCGTGCTGTTGCATGCGGATGCGATCCCCAAGGACCGCACCGCCGGTGTACGGGCTGGTGGGATCGACGGCGATGACGCCCACAGTTTTGCCCTGGGCGCGGTAGTGGGCGGCGAGTTTATCGACGAGCGTGCTTTTGCCCGTGCCCGGTGCTCCGGTGACCCCGATCAGATACGCGCGGCCGGTGAAGGGAAAGAGTTCGCGCATCAGGTCTTCGGCACGGGGATCGGAATTCTCGATTGCCGTGATGGCGCGCGAAATCGCGCGGGTATCGCCCGCGCGAACCTGCGCCGCCCAATTGGCAATGCTCTCTTTCATGGCAGGGTTTCGATTGTAACGGGATTGCGCGTATTTCGGAGAAGGCTTTCCGTCTACACAAGCTCTGGATGAGTTTGCCTAAGCCACTTTTGAACGTCACGGCGTAGTTTAGACGCCGTCGCGATCATTTCCTTGAGTTCTGAATCGGACACAGAGCCCTCTTGCTTGTAGATGTTGAAGCTTCGTTTCTTTCTGAGTGCGTCCAGCTTAACAACGAGTTTCGAGTCTGCCCCAATCGTTAACTCAAGAGACTGCATTGTCCTGAAGTGGTGGTCACCTTTTTCCGTCTGATAACCGGAGGCCGCCAAAGCTGCTGTGGCCGCCTGAAGGGCTGCGTTATACGCCATGGCAAAACGATTATCGTTGGAGATGTTCGTGGCCTGACAATCTTTAAGATCGCGATCGCAAATCCTGAAAAGATTTGCTATCTCCGCGCGGCTGCTCCGGTGCGACCTGAGCCAGCCGTTTTGGAGCCATTGCTGCAAGCTCACGCTCGTCCCCCGTTACGAAGAGCTTCTCCCCTTCCAAGACCCGGGTGAGAAAGTGATTCCCTCGTCGCAACTTCTCCTGGAACTCGGCCTTCGTGTATACAGTTGGATTGATCTCGCGGCCAAGCATTTTCTGCGCACCTTGAAGGCTGGCAACGATTTCGCCGAAGCCGGCCGAGCCGATCACCATCAAATCGACATCGCTATTCGCGTTTTCGTCTTGACGTGCAATTGAACCATAGATGAACGCCAAAACAATCCGATCACGAAGCGGCAATAACCCCTCGCGAATTACATCGCGGGCTCCCGCCGTCTTCAGAATCAAGCTCTTCAGCTCATTAAAAACAGGGCTCTTCGCATTGACTTGATAGAGCACCTGATTGCCACGGACGTTGCGCGTGATCAGGCCTGCATTCGATAACTGGCGAACTTCTCTTTGAACAGCACCGACACTTCTCTCGACCACCCGCGCAATCTGACGGAGATAGAAAGTTTCGTCGGCATGGCCATAAAGAAGCGTCAGGACAGAGCGGCGCGTTTGGCCGAAGAGGAGATCAGCAATTGTTTGGTGTGCACTCATTATGAGAACAATTGTACTTACTATGAATACACACTGCCATCGAAATCTGTCTTCGTGGACGATTGGCGGATCCGGAATTGTATATCGCGGTGATCTCGTTGTCAGGAACTACACCAGTCGCGCACATTCCGCTGCCTGACGCTGCGCTGGCATTGGATACTGTTGCAATCACGTGTCGAGGGCAAATGACGCGCTCGTCTTTGACGATTCTGCCCTCAACTTTCATTGCCTGAAGCTGGGCTTCGCCCGGCTCAGGTTCGACGAAATACGAGCACGCTATGTGGATCACCCTTTACGACGTGTCGCGGGACGGGATCGGAGTTATTCCTTGGTTCCTGGCCGCGATTTGGGTTGCCGGGATCATCTTCGGCGGAATTTCGATTAAGAGAAACCCGATCGGCCGGATTTTCGTCTCTCTTTGGCTGGTCTTCTGGCTGGTGGCGGGCGGGTTCGGATATGGGGGTGTGTTCTACCAGTATGCGGCGAACCTTCGCGCTCTCCGAACGGGCTCTTACGAGACGCTAGAAGGACCCATCGAAAACCTCCACCGGCAAAATCCCATGAAAAAAGGGGATAGCGAACATTTTGTCGTCGACGGGCGTGAATTCGAATACTCATCGGCTAATCTTGGCGGCAGCGGATTGAGAAGTTCGACTAACTTCAAGGTGGCTTTGAAAAACGGGCTGTATGTCAAACTCTGGCACCGCGGCGGTATTATCTACCGGCTCGACGCTTCCCCACCCCAGAGTAGTTCCCTCCCGCGATAAGTTCATTGCTTTACTTGGTTCGGTCACGGCTGCATGGATTTTCCCGGCTCAACCGAGCGGCAGCGCTCATCAAATAAGTGCGTCAAAAATCGGATAAGTGGGTCTCAAATCGGACACCTGTAATTGCCGCGCCGATGGTGCTACCCTGTGCGGAAGTTGCGGGCCTCTCGGAGTCGGATCCCACATCGAAGAGTAACGATGAGCACGACCACCAATCTCCCCTGTGAGCTAAGCTCTCTCTCGTTTTCGCTTTATGGAGTGAAGGCGCAATGCGAACTCCGGCTCGGAAAAGAGAAACGCATCGACCCATAGTTCTATAGAGGGCTATTGAGGCTATTGAGGCTATTGAGGCTATTGAGGGCCACTAAGCGCCATTGAACGTCGCAGGGAGCGCGTTATGACCAGCCCAGCCTTGTCAGCGAAAATCAACGCACAAAGTGGTTTTGTCCTTCTCGCTGCGGCGCTTTTCTGCTTTTCTCAAACGAACATCGCGATTGCGCAACAAACGGACTCCTTGAATCATGATCCCAGCACGCAAGCACTGGGGACAAAATCCGCCGATCGGACATCCGCGTCTCGTGATTCGCAGACGAAGGCGAATGCGTGGATACCCCCGGACATCGATCGTTCCGTGCCGGAAGTCACACCGGGAGTAAGCTGCCCTCTTCCCAGTGTGTTGTCGGCAGCTGGAAAGAGAGTCGAGGAACTGGCGAGGAACGTCGATAAGTTCACCGCTACCGAGGTGGTGGAGCATCAAAGCGTCGACCGCTCGGGCCGGTTAGATTCGCCAAAGAGCCGTAAATTCAACTACCTGGTTACGATGGCGCGAACGCGCAGTGGCGGCGTGAATGTGGAAGAATATCGCAACGGAGGATCGGCCCCGGACCAGTTTCCCGATAATATCGCCACTGTGGGAACGCCAAGCCTGGTCCTGATTTTTCATCCGCATCACATCAACGATTTCGATATGAAATGCGAAGGCTTGGGTGAGTGGCGGGGGAAGCCGGCATGGCAGGTTCGATTCGAAGAGCTTCCCACACGCCGAAATTCCATGGTGGTGGTGCAGATCGGCACCGACAGCTTCAGCCCGAGGCTGCGCGGGAGAGCGTGGATTCTGGCCGATTCCTACCAGGTTGCGCGCTTGGAAAGCGACCTTGTCGACCAAATACCGAAAATCCGCCTCCGCCTGCAACATGAGGAGATCGAGTACCGTCCCGTGCCGCTTCCAGACAGCAAACAGGAGATCTGGCTGCCATGGAGCACTGTGATGTACATGGACTTCATCGGGCGGCGGTTTTACCGGCGGCACAGCTTTACGGATCTGAAGTTCTTCTCTGTGAAAGTGCAGCAGACGTTTGGCGAACCCAAGAATGATTCCAAGGAATGAGCCGCCCGCCACGCGCCTTTAGCGACGAGCCGAAATTCGAGGCACTCTCGCCTGCACGAAAGCTACCGGCCCAGGCAATCCGCGGATAATATCTCACTCACAATTTGGGAGTGCACATGAAGACCTTGCTGAGAATCGTGGGAGTGGTGGTGGTTTGCCTGGTCCTGTTGCTGATCGTACTGAGCATCACCGGTTTTGAGCCTCGGCAAAGAACGCCCGGTCTCTGGCTCAAAGGAAATCCGGTTACGACTCCCGTCACCGACTGGTCGTTCACCGACCAAGTCTCTCAAGTCGAAGTTCAAACGCGAAGCCGATTTCTGATTCCCCACTCCGTAACGACTTATTGCGTCGCCCTCAATGGCCAGCTTTATCTGGATTCGTTTTATCCTCCCGGAGTCGAATATCCGCACGGGAGAAGTTGGAATGAAAACGTCGCGCGCGATCCGCACGTTCGCCTGAAAATTGGCAACAATTTGTATGATGTGACCCTGGTACACGATACCGATCCGGCTGACAAAGCGGCTGTACTGCAGCTTGTAGCAAAAAAATACCCGCAACTCAAGATTCCGCCGCCTGAGCGCGTACAGCTATATCACGTCGTCGGGTCATGAATCCGTGGATAACGATGGGCCATCGCCCGCCGCCCGCCCACTGAGCGCGGCCCGGTTGGCGATGCGATGCAGCAGATCTATTTCTTGCCGAAGAGGAACTGGCGGACGTCCGGCCAGAATTCCTTAGCGATGTTGTTCAGGGCGGCGGACTCTATCTGCGCTCCCCAATTGACCGCTGTTTGATGCGCGCCGCGCTCCTGGGGCGGGTAGTAGGTGTTGGCCAGCCCTGCTTCTAGCGCATTTCCCCCCATTTCAGACCAGTTGAAACTCGCTCGCCCCGAATCGGTTCTGGTGATTACCACGCGGGAAAGGGCATAGTACGTGCGGCGAAAAAAGCCTCCGTGGCCCATTGTGTAGTAGCGGGGATCTTCGTGAGTTATCCAGGGAACGATGGCTTCCGTGAAGTACGTTCCCGACACTCCGTCCACAAACGTGTGCCAGTAATAGCGCCCGTAGCCGGCGGCTCCCTGGCCGAACTCCGGATAATTGTTCAAGGCAAACTCTTGCCCGGCCAGAATTCCAGTCCAAATGAACGACGAATAGTCGAAGCTGTCCTCTGTCGCCAGCCAAAACTTGCCCTTCGTCGTAAGGCGTGGCAACTGCGTATTGGCGCTCACGGCCCCGAAGTTGGGGACAACTCCCATGATGCGGTTGGTCTGCCTGCCTTCCTGCTCGTCCTGGGGTTTCAAGGCACAGGGGTCGCCGGAAGCTTCGGCTGATTTCTTCTCGTCGCCCGCTTTGCCTGATTGCGATTCGGCTCGCGACGGCGAAGCCGAGTTGTTTCCGGCTTGTTGGCACGCTACTTCGCCCTGCTTACTGTCGGACTTATTCGGGGCCGGCGCTTGTGCGCAAAGCGCGGCAGCGGAGAAAAGAAGCAAGGCGATTGCAGCTACAGCCCGGCCGCCGAGCGCCGTATAACTTCGTGGGGCGATGCCGTCACGTCTGGCAGGAAAACTCATAGCTCGGAAGCCTCTTTCCGGTGATCCCATAGTTGCCGGATGTGCATCCAGTCCGTGCGCATCCAGTCCGCGTTAAGTGAGATTAGCAAGCGGTCAATAGGGATGCATCGTCAGCCGTACGACCCTCGTGAAAATAGGTTTATGTGCCGCAGCCGAGCGTAGCTAAGGTCAAATTAAAGCTGGCGAACCATTTTCGCACGCCAAGCCCGCAAATGGCAGTCCGGATTCGAAAGAAATCTTCATGTCCAAAAATGGACAGCCCTGAAATCGGAACTGCCGTTAATACCAAGCCCTGTACTACCCAGGCTTATTAAGCCCGGAAAATACAGGAGAGATCCTTCGCTCACGATGTTCGCCCAGGATGACGACCCTGATCGGGTGGTCATTTGCCTCAGCTGTCGCGGGCGATGACCCGGCGTTGGATTTCGCTGGTACCTTCGCCAGTGGTGCGTCCGAGTCTCGAAGAACAGGCGGCGAAAACAATTCACCCGGAGCGGGCTGAGGTGTATAAGTGAACTACGGGCCCGCTTATTCGTTTCTCAATTGCATCATGCCTAAGAAGTGTTATTGGAGGTAGTGGATGGCGCCGAGGGGCCTTTTGGTTGGTTTGACGGCCGTCGGGCTAGCGTTGGGGGCTGCTGTTTGGGCGGCAAGACCTCTTCGCGCCGCAGGAAACGCTGACGACGCGACCAAAATCGACGCGACTCCGACGTTCTACAAGGACGTGCTGCCCATCGTTCAGGCGCACTGCCAGAATTGCCACAGGCCGGGGCAAATTGGGCCGTTTTCACTCCTCGACTATCAGAGCGCTCGTCCGTGGGCCAAAGCCATCAAGAGCGACGTCGCCACAAAAAAAATGCCGCCTTGGTTCGCCAATCCCGAATATGGGCATTTTGATAACGACCGTTCCTTAAAAGAGGCGGAGATTGACACGATCGTCGCCTGGGTCAATGGCGACGCGCCGGCAGGCGATCCAGCGAGTGCGCCGCCACCTGTGCAATGGCCCGAAGGCGGTTGGAACATCCAGCCGGATGTGACGGTCGATCTCCCGCCCTATCCGGTTCCCGCCACCGGTGTTAAAGAATGGGAGCAGATCGCCATTCCCGCGCCATTCAAAGAGGATACCTGGGTCACCTCCGTAGAAATTCGTCCAGGCGCGACTGCGGTGGTCCATCATCTGTGCTTCGATTTCGCCAAGCACAAGCCCACTACGCCGTACAACGTGTATGAGTGGGTGGAAGTTCCCAGAGACGACAACGGAGTTGCGAAGACGCACAACGGAACCACTCCGCCGAAAGAAGGCACCGTGGTCTCGAGACCTGTGGGCAGCACCGTGGAGACGCGGCGCGAGGGCCGGCCAGATGTTCGCGGCGGCAATGAATTTTGTTACCTGCCTGGGTTGGCGTTTGAGGATTACCGTCCGCTCCACGCCGGCGTATTTGTGCCGGCGGGATCGGACATCCTCGTGAGCGTTCACTACACGACGAACGGGACAGCTGTGATCGATCGCAGCAGGATCGGCATAACCGTCGCGAAGGAGCCTCCACCGAGGATTTTCGTCTCCCAGGGAGGAGGTGGTGAGGGCGAAGTTGCCGCCGCCAGCACGGAAACGGATAACTCGATTTTGAAGCGGCACCAGGCGAACGAGACACTGGCGATCCCGCCTTTCGATGCCAGCTATTTGGGTCCTCCGGCGGACATCACGTTCAAGAGGGATATCGAACTCGTTTGGTTCCGGCCGCACGCGCACGTGCGCGGAAAGAGTGCCCGATATACCTTGATTTACCCTGATGGCCGGGAGGAGATCGTCCTCGACGTCCCCCATTACGATTTCAATTGGCAACTCACCTATCGAACTTCGCTGAAGATACCGAAAGGTTCTCGCATGCACGTCCAGTTCGTCTACGACAATTCGGCGAGCAATAAATACAACCCCGACCAAAACAAGTGGGTGTTTTACGGCGGGCAGAGTTGGGAAGAGATGGGCACCCCCAACATGGGCTTCGTCACCGATCGAAGGGCGCATGACGAGGACATTGAAGCGCAGCCTTCTGACCAGAGTGACTTAATCCGGCGGTGATGGCGCGCGTCGGGAAGGTCCGATTCAGTTACCTTGCTGCATTAAGCGAGGACCGTCATTAGGGCCGCGGCGTTAGCCGATTCGACGCAACGACTTGTTGCGGAAGTCCATATCTCTTCATGATCTGCTCAACCAGTCGCACTACCCATTTCTGCTCTCGCGGTCCGACGATCACCTCAGTAATCAATTGCCCGGGATCGATCGGCAAGCGGATGCCGAGGCTCGGTTCAGTATCGAGGCGACCGCTACGCTCGCAAATTATTAGCCGAACCTCTGACTCGTGCTGATAACTGAGATCCTTTCGGCTGGATGCCACAAGCACGTTGTCTAGTCCCGGCGCTTCATTCCAGTCGATGTACTTTACCTTAGAGATGTAAACAGGCTCCTCATACGCTGCTGCAGCTTCCCTGATGTGCCCGACCGTAGATTTGATGGCGACTATTCCGCTACCCTCACCATAAAGATCCCACATGGCCAATGATTCAGCTGAGCCGGAACGCCAGCAATTGACGTACAGCCCGCTCCGGGCGGACCGGAATATATCAATCAGCGCTTTGGCACGACTTTTGACGAGATTTTTCCGAATGCTTGCGACCTCGGCGTCGGTGTGCGCACCTTCCAGCGGATCCTCCAGTTGGTCCGTGCGTACAAACCACAAGGTTCGGCTCTCGAGCATTTCTACGAATCTTGCAAGATCCATGTAGCGCCAAAGAACAGTCCTGTTAGGCGGAGTTATCAAATCAGGGTGGCGCTCGTAAGACACGGGCAATTATGCAAAATGCCACAAGACTTACCAATGCGTGATCGGGATTTTTGCAAAAAGGACTATTGTTTGCCTAAGATGTGGCGGGCAATGACCAGGCGCTGAATTTCGCTGGTGCCTTCGCCGATGGTGCAGAGTTTGACGTCGCGGTAAAACTTCTCCGCCGGATAATCCTTGATGAAGCCGTAGCCGCCAAAGACCTGCACGGCTTCATTCGCGACGCGAACGGCGGCTTCGCTGGCGTAGAGCTTGGCCATGCTGGATTCGCGGGTGAAGCGAATCCCGCCTCCGTTGGCATTCGATTTATCGGCGAGCCACGCGGCGTGATAGACGAGCATCTGCGCGGCGGAAATCTCCGTGACCATATCGGCCAGCTTGAACTGAATGGCTTCGAATTCGCCGATGGGCTTGCCGAACTGCTTGCGCTCCTGCGCGTATTTCGTGGCGGCGCCGGCTGCGCCCTGCGCCATCCCCAGCGCCAGCGCGGCGATAGAGATGCGCCCGCCATCGAGCACCTGCAGGCTATTCACGAAGCCGTCGCCCTGCTTGCCCAGCAGATTTTCTTCGGCCACGCGGCAATCGCTGAAAACAACTTCGGACGTATCGCTCGCGCGCATGCCCAGCTTGTTTTCTTTTTTGCCGGGACGAAAGCCGGGCGTGCCCTTTTCGATGATGAACGCGGAGATGCCGTGCGAGCCTTTTTCGCGGTCAGTCAAGGCCATGGCCACGCAGACATCGGCGTAATGGCCGTTGGTCGTGAAAGTTTTCGCGCCGTTTAGCACCCAGCAGCCGCCCTGGCGCGTGGCCTCGGTGCGTGTTCCGCCCGCATCGGAGCCGGCTTCGGGCTCGGTGAGCGACCAGCAGCCGAGTTTTTTCCCCTGCGCCAGCGGGACGACATATTTTTGCCGCTGCGCTTCGGTGCCAAATTTGTAGATGTGGTTGGTGCAAAGCGAATTATGCGCGGCCACGATCAGCGCCACCGAGCCATCCACGCGCGCGAGCTCTTCGATGGCGATGGCGTATTCGATATAGCCAAGCCCGGCGCCGCCGTATTTTTCCGGGAAGATGATGCCCAGCAGGCCGAGTTCGGCGAGCTTGGGAATCAGTTCGGCGGGAAAGCGCGAGGCTTCGTCCCATTCCATGACGTGCGGCGCGATTTCCGACTGCGCGAAATCCCGCACGGTGCGCTGGAGCTGCTGCTGTTCGTCGGTGAGCGAGAAGTCCACGCTAATTGTGCCTATGTTGCGGCCATACAGCTTCCGTTGTCATTCCAAGGCCGCCGTCAGCCGCGCCGTTCGCGGCCGATTCTTCCTTTGGCGGCCGAGGAATCTCTCTGCGGAGAAGCCGTTGTGCACCACTTCTAGTTTCACACGGTTGGATGCGCTAAGCGAGACGCGCGGACGAGAGGGTAACCGCCAACCAACGTGCGCAGAATTACTGGGTGCTGGGGACGCCGGTGATGACCTGCACTAAGGTTGTCATTCTGAGCGAAGTGGCCGCGTGCTATTTCTTCGGACCGGCTTCGGTCCGCGCGGCCACGGAGTCGAAGAATCTCTCTGCAATCTCCAAAAGCAAAGAGGGATTCTTCAACTACGCGTCCCGACGGAAATCGTGAGGACACGATTCGGGGAGCAAAAGGCTTCGAGACGCTCCGCTCAGAATGACACCATCAGGCATTGACGCCCCAGGGTTACGCCGCCGCGAGGAGGGCGCGGAATTCGACGAGCGCGCGGTCGATGGCGGCGCGATCGACGTCGACGTGCGTAAGCATGCGGATATCGTATTTGCCCGTGGGATTCGCGAGCACGTTGCGCTTAGCCAGCGCCGCGGAAATCTCCGCGGCGGTTCGGCCGGTGCCGCGCACGTCGAAGATGATGATGTTGGTTTGCACTTTGCGCAGATCGACTTTGATGCCGGGCAGCTCGGCGAGCGCTTCGGCCAAATAGCGCGCGTTGGCGTGATCTTCGTGTAATCGCGACGGCGATTTTTCGAGCGCGATGAGACCCGCCGCGCCCAGAACGCCCACCTGCCGCATGCCGCCGCCGAAAAGCTTGCGATAGACGCGCGCTTTCTCGATGAACTCGCGCGAGCCGACGAGCATGGAACCCACCGGCGCGCCGAGTCCTTTAGAAAGGCAGAACATGACGGAATCGAACTTATGCGTGATTTCGGCTACGCTGCGGCCGAGATATACGGCGGCGTTGAAGATGCGCGCGCCATCGAGATGCACGCGCAGGCCGGCGTCGTGGGCGCGGTCGCAGATTTCGTCGCTCACTTCCGGCGGATAGACCGTACCGCCGGCCATGTTGTGTGAGCTTTCCAGGCTGACGAGGGCGGTCTGCGCGCGGTAGTAGACCTTGGGCCGAATCAGCGGCTCGATGACGTCCCACCTGAGGATGCCGTCTTCGACATAAGTTGTGCGCGGCATGCAGCCGGCGATGGCGGTGATCGAATCCATTTCGAATTGATGGATGTGGCCGCGCTCTTCGATGATTACTTCATCGCCGTGATGCGTCCAGGTTTTCACGGCAATCAGATTGCCCATTGAGCCCGAAGGCACAAAAATAGACGCTTCGCGGCCGAAGATTTCGGCGGCGCGCGCCTGGAGCTTGTTGATCGTGGGATCTTCGGCGTAGACGTCGTCACCCACAGGGGCCTCCGCCATGGCGCGGCGCATTTCCGGCGATGGCCGCGTGACGGTGTCACTGCGCAGGTCGATTGCCATTGTGCTGGCGGGTTGCTTTTCGGGCTCGGAAATGGTTTGCGTTGCCGAAACTGGATTCATGGCGAACTCCTATCGTGGTGAATTTGTATTATGTCGCGGCTGGATGCGGTCCGGCAAGGCACTATCGCGGTCGGAGTAGCGCTACTAAAGTTGTCTAGGAATCTCCTCTGTGTACTCCGGGTCTCAGTGCGCTCTGTGTAGATTTCAGGTTGTTCTCCAACGAGCTTCTAATCACCTGAAGATCTACACAGAGATCACTGAGGCAAAGAGGTCACAGAGCAGAACAAAAGCCTCGGGTCTGGCCACACACCGGCCCGACCCGAGCTACAAAATACGTGCGAATTTAGTGCTCGAACGACAAGAACGCGGCGTTGTCTTCGCAGACCTGCTCCATCAGGCTCCAGTCCGGATGCAGCCGGAAGAACATGCTCGACGTGAACGGCTTCGCGTACGCGACGGGATCCTCGATGGTGAAATCGATCTGCAACCGGTCTGCGGCGATCCGGTGCAAGCGCTCGGTGACGTGAAGCTGGTCCGAATGCGGATGCCCGGCGCGGTCGAGCCAGGTCTTGTCATTGAATCCCACCGAATCGACAACGAACGTATCGCCGTCCCAATGCCCAATCGAATCGCCCATGTACGTAGGCGTGGCGTCCGCGGGGTGCTGCCGGCCATCGGTGTAGATATGCCGCACGATGTGATCGTATTCAAAGAGCATGATCAGCTCTTTCGGCGTCTGCACGATCTGCATCGGAAATGGATGCAGATAAATACGCGGCACGCCCGGCGGATAACACTGGAAGGCGGGATCGTTGGTTTGCGCGACCAGCACTCCGCGCTTGCCAAAGGCAGGCTTGGTCTTGTCGAACCTCTCTTTGGCCCAGGTCGTCATCGGCGGTTCGTCCTTGCCGAACTGCGAAACGTAGACTTCGAGTTCCTGCTCCGATGCGCCTGGGGGGAAGGCCATGTTCCACACGCCAGCGAGATCGTGTGCATCATAATTCGCGGGCACGGCGGGCGCTTTCGCCGACGACGATTGCGCCGCCGGCGCCTTCGGAGTGGCGGCGCTCCCACCACCGTTTTGTTGCGCCAGCGCGGCGCAGGAAAGAGCTAAAGCAAAACCAAGAACGGGCGAAAAGATTTTTATGCGGGCCGACATTTCATCTCCCTAAGTTGCTGTCACAGGATTGTAGCCGAAGATGGCAAGCAGCGCAGCCGGTGCCGCCGGGCCTCGTCGCACCGTCATGGGACAACGCGGGCGAGATTCCAGAGCGCGATGCCGTTGGCGCTGGCGCGCGCGAGCCATTGGCCGTCCGGGCTGAAGCGCACGGCTCCGCCCGCGCCGGAAAATGTTTTGACGGCGCGGCCATCCGGCACGCTATACAAGGTAACGCTATTCTGCGAAGTTACGGCGAGCAGCCGGCCATCCGGGCTGAAGTTGCCGAGCCCTCCGACCATGCCCACGAACTGCAGCGCGGTGCGCATTTGCCATGTGGCTGTATCCCAAAGCTTGAGGCTGTGCTTCATGCTGGCCAGGCTGGCGCCGAGATTGCGGGGATCGAGGCGGCTTTCCTGCCCCGCGGTCGCCAGCCATTTGCCATCTGGACTGAATTCAAGACCGGACACGCCGACTTCGTGCGCCGCAAACGTCTGCATCAGCCCGCCTGTGGAGGCCTCCCAGATGCCGATGTTTGGCCGATCGTAATTGCTGGCGCTCGGTTGCCTAAGCGCGGCAGTCGCCAGAATTTTTCCGTCAGGGCTGAGCGCCGCGGCAAAAGTCGTTCCCCAAACTGAGCGCGCGTCCTGCCCCGCGCCGATTTGCCACCACTTCAATCCGGCTGCGGAAAGATCCGGCGCGGAGGATTGTGGCGGCGCAAATCCCATCCACCAGACGTATTGCGCAGACGCCGGCGGAGGCGTGACGCGCATCCACGCTGTCGTGTCCCAAATCTCGAGACTGCCCTTGGGGTTGGCCGCCAGCCAACGTCCATCCGGGCTCACGGTTAAGCTTTGCGCGCCGCCTTGCACCGTGCGGATCAATTTTCCGGAGGCGACATCCCAGACTCCGAGCGCCTCGCCGCCCGTAATCAGCTGCTTGCTATCCGGGCTGAAGACCAAATCTTGCACCGCTAATTGTCCGGCCAGCTTTTCGACTTGGCGCCCGGCGGCGAGATCCCAAATCTCAACCGAAGAGCCGGAGGAGGCGGCGAGCCATTTTCCGTCGCCGGTAAAGGCGACCGCCCCGAACGGAATCGGAAGCGATTGCACCTCCTTGCCCGTCGCAACTTCAAACAACCTGCCCTCGCCGGAATTCTCGCCATTCTGAAGGCGCCTGCCGACCGCCAGAACGCGCGTGCCATCGGGCGTGAAAACCGCGCGCGCCACTTCGAAGCCGGGAATATTGATGGTGCGCACGCGCCGGGCGGCGGGAATGTCCCAAAGATGGATTTGCATGCCTTGTTGATATTGGAGCGACGCTCCCCATCGGCCATCGGGAGAGAATGCGCCAAAGAACACTTCGAGCGACTTCAGTTCCCTGCCGGTTCTCGCGTCCCAGGCTTTGGCTGAGACGTATTCGCCATCCTCGCCCGCGCCGCCGGAGCTGAGCAGCTCTCCATCGGGAGTGATTAGCAGCGGTGTGGCATTGTTCCAGTCGAGCGTGATGTCCCGAATCCTGGCGCCGGTGGAGGCATCGTGGACTTCGATGTAGGAATTGCCGCCTTCATCCGAAGCGCCCGAGCTGGCCGCCAAAGTTTGCCCGTCCGGGCTGAAGGCGATTTGCTCCACAAATTTGGTGGGCAAAGTGAAGCTGTAAACCAGATTGCCCGTGGCGGGATCCCAAACGCGAACCGTGCCGTCTCCACTCGCGGCGGCGAGCCGCGCGCCATCCGGGTTGAACGCGAGCGCGTTGATTCGGTCGCTGGGACCGGTGAGCACACGCTGTTCGGTGGCCGTCGCAACATCCCAGATGCGGATGGTCCTGTCGTCGGCTCCGGTAGCCGCGAAGCGGCGGTCGGGACTGAATGCTACGGCGGTAACCGCCGACGTGTGACCGTTGTTGAACAGACGATCGGGCGACTGCCCTGCGGCCGGCTCTTGCTGCACCTGAGCCTGGTCGGGTTGCGCAGCGGCGACGACAATCGCCGCCTGCGCCTGCGCGGCCGCGTTTTGCAAAAAGGGTTGGGGCGTCGTGGACTGCGCCCGTGCAGTCTGCTGCGCGGTCTGCGAGGTCGTACCGGCTTGCGGCGACCTCCGTGGCTGCTGGCGCGAACATGAGAGCGACACGCACGCGAGCCACACGAGCGCGCCAAGTCCACTGCGGCGCAACCAATGCTCTGCGGCGGCGCTACGGCGCCAGCGTGGAAAATGTGAGAGTGGGAGTAGCACGGCGCGAAGATGTTCGTCGCGACAGCGCAAGAACTTCAGTTCCAGCGGCCGACGATCAACTTATTTTAAAGCTTCGCCTGAGGAGGCGCGGCAATCTCGTTCACTCATGCCGCGAATGCGACACTTGGAGTTCGCAAATACGTGAGCTCGAGCTTTGCGGCCTAAAAGACGTCAGTCGCTATTGCAGGGATTGGCGCACTTGCAGGCTTCGGGCCGGCAGTAAGTCTTGCATTTCTGGCTGGCGTATTGATTATTCGGATCGCAATCGTGCTGCGCCCGCTCGCATTCGCACTTGTGAGAATTATCGGAGGCATTGTCGCAGCTTTTGGGCTGGCCCGAATGATCCTGGGGCACGGCGACCGGGAGAGTTAGCAGCGCGGCTAAAAGCAGCATTCGCATCGTAGATTCTCCTCGTGAGTTTGCTGGGGGGGTAGCAGCCTCCGTTTGGCTTTCTTCTTCAGGCTCAGGCGAGCCATGAACCTTAGATGCCGCCGTGACGCGGCTGTTGCATCTTGAATTTAGCTGACATCAGCGCAGCGCTCGCTGCCATGGGGCATTTACCGCCGGGACGGTCACCTCTTCCTGTAGAAATGGCGTACACGCGTACCAAATGTGAACAACGTTTGACCGGAACTGTTCGGTTTTGAAACACGCCGCCCGCGAGCTGCGAAGTGGCTGCGAGCTATGGAATAGCTGTGGCCCGGCGGTTCCTGAATGCGTTCGCCAACAAGATTCAATATATCGCTTTACGATATACTGTCAAAGCCTGGTTCGGCGTTTTCCACAACCTCCTGGGGGACGACACCTTACTTCTGGACGGCGTTGGAAACGGGCATTACCTGCGCGACGGGCAGCGCAACTTCCACCGCGGTGCCCGGCTTGGCGTCGTAAATCCGGAACTCTCCGCCCAGTCCGCGCACGCGCTCGCGCATTCCGCTGATACCCACTCCCGGCTTTTCGAGGTCTAGGTTTCCTGAGGTGTGGCCATTGCCGTAGTCTCTGATTTTCACATGCACCGTCTGCCCGTTGCGCGCGAGTTCCAGTTCCGCCGTCTTGCTGTCGGAATGCCGATAGACGTTCGTCAGCGATTCCTGCACTACTCGAAAGATCGCCGCCTCGAGCTCGAACGGCAGCGGCGAAAGTTCTCCCGGCAGCTTCATCTTGATCTGGATTCCGGTGCGCTGGCTCACGCCCTGTACGTAGTAACGCAGCGCCGTGAGCAGACCCATATCTTCGGCGAAGGGCGGATGCAGCATGTAGGAAAGGCTGCGCACTTGCTGCAGAGCCCGGTCCACGGATTCGGCCGCCTCTTTGACGAATGAAGACCATTGCGCATTGGCGAAGGAGTCGTGCGGAATGCGCTTGAGAAAAATTTTGGCCGCCGTGAGTTCCTGGCCGAGTGAGTCGTGAACTTCGCGTCCGATGCGCCTGCGCTCTTCATCTTGCAGCCGCGCCATTTCGATTTCGGCGCCCGCCATCGTGCACACCGCGGAGATCATGCTGATTTCGCGTTTGGTGTACTGGTGCGGCTTGCGGCTTTGCAGATTGATGACGCCCACCAAACGCCCGCGGCTCATCAGCGGCACGGATAAAAATGCTTCGAATCGATCTTCCGGCAGGTCGTTGAAGAACTTGAAGCGCGGATCTTTCATGGCGTTCATCGGCACGGCCGCCGGCTCGCGGTGTTCGGCCACCCATCCCGTGATGCCTTCGCCGAGTTTCAGCTTCAACCGGTCGATAATCTCGGGATGCGGATTTTTCGAGGCGCGCAGCACCAGTTCGTCTTTTTCCAGCACGTAGACGAAGCAGGAGTCGCATTCGACCACCGCCGCCGCGAAGCGCACCACTTCGCGCAGCACTTCGTGTACCGGAGGCGCCAAAGACAGGCGCGTGGCGACCTCCTGCAGGAACCCGATATCGAGATCGCCATCGGCTAATGGATTCGGATTCGGTAGTCTTGCCAAGACGCCGGCTCTCCTCGGCCGCTCCGCGGCTGGTCCGCGATTTTGGGGCCGGCCCATCCTTCGCACGACTGCGCGACTGCCGCTCGCGTGTTCAGAAATCTGCGCACCGGAGCGAGCACTGCTCCCGGGCTCAGAAAGCCTTGAAGTTTGGGCGCTTTCATTCTCGTTGGACCCACCAAGTCTGCGCCAAGCCATGCCCAAAGGTAAAGTGGCGCAGCGCCGGTGTCCAATTCTTAATTTCAATCGACGCCATCAATTTGTTGCCGCAGACTTTCGCACACCTCCCCGCATCGCGCTACACGCGGGGAGAGCAGCACGTGGAGTTGTGCAGCGAAGCTGCTCGGCAAAATTGACGCACGCGGCGGGCAGGTTTCAACTTACGTGTGTGCAGGTGTAGGTACGGCTCGCAGGCCTGCAAGTAGGCGCACGCCACACCTACTCGCAGCCCGGAATGTAAATTGGCCAGTTTACGAGTGAAGAATATGTTGAATTTGACTAGGCGTGACCGAACACTAGATGCCCAGCAGCCGCGTGACTGAACCTTTGCGATAGATAGCGGACAGGATTGCGCTGGCGGCTATCCCCGTCAATATGCCTTTCGCCCTGTAATTGAGGGGCGCAAAGATTGCCGCTGCTGCCGCCGCAGAACCGACGCCGAGTCGAATCTTCTGCTCCAGATCTCCCATTTCATGTGCCATGTCGTTCTCTCCTTCGGTAGTTTTGCTCATTCGAACTTTTCGAATGGCGATCCGTCTCAGGTCCGGGTTCCAACGAATGCCGTCGTAGTATTCACAAACGACCCATGCAAGCCAATACAGCGATTCGTTTAAGGTATTTGCTCGGCGTCTTTTTTATGGGGCGTGCAGGAAACAAATACGCGTTCTGCGATTCGTGGGGAGTGCACGGCCTCACTTACCGTCGGAGCGCGTGCGAGGCGATGTAGGGCTTCTTGGGAAACGCCGGCGGCGGTGATATCGTCTAGAGCCTATAGCGCGGGCAATTTCAGGAGGGAAATAAGAAATGCGTAGAGTTGCATTCACGATGCTAGCAATCGGAGTGGGGTGCGTCCTGGGCTTTTTCATCGCCAGCAGGACGTTGAGCGTACGCGGAGCCGCCAAGCCCGGAACGGGCTTTGTCGCCGTTCCGGGACAGGTCGGAGGACAAGATGTTTTCGGCGCCTACGAGGTCGTGAAGGGCTGGCCGAAGGACATCAGCACGTTGCCGGGTAACGACAAGTGGACCTACGGCGCCGGCCAGGGCATTTTCGCGGAAAGCCCGAACCGAGTTTATATGCTTTTCCGCGGCGAACTGCCCAGCATCAAGGCGCCGAAGCCGGTCATGCTTCCGCAATTGGGCCCCAGCCTTTCGTTTCCGATCGGCCGCCTGCCCTGGCGTGACGCCACTGTTGCGGCTATGCCGGGAGCCGGCGGCACGGGACAGGATCCCGACGATGGCCCGCGGCTTTGGCGCGGCGCCGAAGCGCCCTACCGCGAAATCGGCGTAGACGCCAAGTGGGCCAACTGCTTCAACGTGGTGGACGCCAACGGCAACATCGTAGAGACCTGGAGCCAGTGGGATAGCAAATTTAAGCGCCCACACGCTGTCTATGTGAATCCTTACGATCCCGATAAAAATGTGTGGGTCGTCGACGACCACATGCACGCCGTCTACAAGTTCACGCACGACGGCAAGCAGCTCCTGCAGACCATCGGCACCCCCACGGTGAAGGGCGCCGACGGCACGCACTTCAATCGCCCCACCTACATCGTCTGGTTGCCGGACAGCAGCTTCTTCGTTGCTGATGGCTACAACGGAACGCGCGTGGCCAAGTTCGATAAAAACGGCAAGTTCCTGCTCGATTGGGGACAGAAAGGCACGCCGCCCAACGACAAGCGCCCGGGCTACTTCAATAACGTGCACGGCGTCGCTATCGATGCGCAGACGCGGCACATCTTCGTCAACGACCGAGGCAATCACCGCATTCAGGTGTTCGACGAAAACGGCAAGTATCTCTACGAATGGCACGTAGGCGACGAACCTTCCGACGTACACCTGATCTATATCGGCTCGGACCGCACGCTCTGGGCCTTTGATCGCGGAACTTCCAAGATGCTGAAGTACGATCTCCAGGGCCACTTGCTCTATACGTGGGGCACCTGGGGCGATTTCCCCGGCGGATTCTGGGGAGTGCACGGCTTCAGCGTGGATCAGGAAGGCAACTTCTACGTGGCCGAAGTGGATAACGGCCGCGCGCAGAAGTTCACTCCGCGCGCCGGGGCGAATCCGGAATTTCTCGTGAGCAAGCCAGTATATTCGGCCTGGAAATAGCGATATCAATGCTCGCTATTTCCAGCAGCAGCGAAAGCCCACGGTAAGTGGAGCTTTCGCGCTAAACAGTCGTGACCATCCGACCAAGGAAGGTCATCCCGAGCGAGTAGCACGAGCGAGGGATCTCTCCTACTCCAAGGCCGCGAGGATCAATCCTCGCGGCCCATTCTTTTGTGCATCCAGTTAGCGGGACGACCTGAGACTTCTTTGGAAAGCCGGCTGCCGGCCTAAAGCCCCTTCGCCGCTCAGGACAAGCCGGCGCTACAAAAAACGCTGAGGCAGCGCCAATAATGGATGTCAGGGGGGCCGTCTGTCTCTTCGTGCTAGCGATCGAGAATCTTTTCGATTCTCCACCAACGCACGGGCCCGCCATTAGAAATTTTTGTTGGTGGAATCGAACCTTGCAGCGGGCAGGTCACGCGAAGCCGCTCGCCCGTGGGTGACACCACGTCGAATACTCCGCGCTCATACTGCAGCACGAGATAGGGGTCTTCCGCGAGAATTGGCTCGTTTACTTTCAGCATGTGCCGAGCCGGCACATTTTATGAGCTTGACTCAGGCAGACAAGTACCCTAAAAGGGCCCTGAACGGCTTGCGGCTATCTGTTGAGCGTTTCGTAAGCCTTTTGTGGACCTTCCGTGAGCCTTCGCTACCGCCAGATGGGCCCTGCAGACGTGCGCAAATGTGTCAGCCTGATCGCTGCGCATCCTGTCATCGGTCCTCGCTACGGAAAAGCAATTGGCGATCTATCCCAGGCTTGGCTGCGTCTGCTCGATTACGAGGCCAAGTCCACAGTTGTTTTCGAAGAGCTGCAGGACGGGCGCGTCCGAATTTTTGGAGTCGGGGTGAGCGTCTTTGTGAACGAAGATTTCATCCGCGAAGTGAAGACGCCGCCACTTTTCTGGATCGGTCCCGAATTGGCCCGGCGCATCGCGCGCGGCAATTCTCCGCTGCTGCCGGGTCGCGCCCTCCGGGACGCCAATACCAGAGGCGGACTCAATTTGCTCACCTGGGAAGGTTGCATTTGTCCGGAGGATGCCTCGCGCCCCGAAACCTACAACAAGATGATCCTGGCATTCATGGAGGAGCATCGCGGGTTTCTGTGGAAGGAGGTCATCGGCGCGCAAGCGCATAGCGCGGAGGCTCTTCGCAGCATGCTCAAAAGCGGCGGCGCTCTGTTCGATCCAGTCCAAAGCCGATGGGTGGATTCTTCCGAGCAAGATCCGCAGGAGATTGTCGCTAAGCCTCACCTGATCGGCCTGGACCGTCACATCGCGCTCACGAGGCCCGGCTCCTGGGTCGGCGGTCTTTTCGATTACGAGCCGCCGCGCTGCGGCTTCAGCCGCGGTGAACAGCGGCTCCTGATTTCCGCCCTTGGGGGCGAAACCGATGAGCAACTCGCGCGCGCACTAGGAATTTCGCGCAATGCTATCAAGAAGGCCTGGCATTCCATCTACGATCGTATCGCCAGATGCCTGCCCGAACTCGTTCATGGCGAGTCCCGTCTGGACGCATCGATGTCGGAACGTGGCAAGGAGAAAAAACACCGCCTTCTGGGTTATCTTCGCGAGCACGCCGAAGAGCTGCGCCCCGTATCGCGCAAGCTCCTTCAGCAAGACGCTGCGCGCAAAGCCGTTCGCCGGCGGCCGCAAGCCGCCGTTTGACCGGCGCTTGCCGTGTGCGTTTGACCCACAACCGAACTCCGGTAGAATCTTGTACCCAGTTGGGCCGTCTCAACGCAGGCCCGGGAACGTAGGTAAGTCATGACCAAGCGGAAGTCACCGAAACGCAAACGCAGCGCCAGGTCACGAGCCAAACGCGTGAAATTCCTGGGCAAGCCCGGGTGCACCACCTGCGAAAAAGCCCGCGACTTCATGGAAGGCCGCGGATACGAGCTGCAATATCGCGACCTCTGGAAAGATCCGCTCAGCGCGGCGGAGCTGGAAAAACTGATCGGCCCCCGCGACCACAGCGATTTCTTGAATACGCACAGCGGGGCCTATCGCGAGAAAAACCTCGCCGAAAATCCGCCCACGCGCCGCGAAGCTATCCGCATGATGGCCAAGGAGCCCCGGTTGATCCGCCGGCCGGTAATCGTCGCTGGCGGCCGCGTCGTCCTGGGCTTCGACGAAAAAGGCATGGCCCGCTTTTAGCTCAATCTGACCATGTGTTTTGTCTCTTAAAAACCACGCATCTTCCCTTGCCCCCCAATTGGCTTTGCACGTACACTAGTGCTGCACCTGCATTCGTGCAAACCCAATGAAAGCAAATATCACCCTAAAGCTCGATGCCGATATCTTGCGTGAAGCTCGTATCTTAGCTGCGGAGGAGGGCCGCTCCGTCAGCGGAATGCTGGCTGAGAAGCTCACAGAGATCGTGCGACAACGCAAAGGATACGATCGCGCTCGGCGGCGTGCCCAGGCGCGACTCCGCAAAGGGTTTGATCTGGGCTGGAAGCCACCTCGCTCCCGCGACGAGCTTCATGAGCGATAAATTTTTCGTCGACACAAACATTTTTGTGTATGCGCATGATCATGCCGCCGGGAATAAGCATGAACGTGCGCGTGCCCTAATAGATGACCTCTGGAATTCCGGTAGTGGGGTCTTGAGCACGCAAGTTCTTCAGGAATTGTGCATAAATCTGCGGCGCAAAACCACCAACCCTTTATCGCTGCAGGAAACACGGCGATTGCTGCAGGACTATATCAGCTGGGAGATCGTCGTTAACACTGCAGAGTCGGTGATTGAAGCTTTGGCGATCGAGCTTCGCTATAAGGTCTCCTTCTGGGATGCGCTTATTATTCAAGCCGCTGCGGTTTCCGGAGCGACGGTCCTCTATTCGGAAGACTTACGGGACGGACAGACCTTTGGGCCTGTTCGTGTATTCAATCCGTTGAAGGACGTTGATCCGAAATAGAGGGCTCCCGGCATCCTTCCGTTATAGCGGGCATGTTAGAATGGGCCGCAATCTTCCGCGACTTTATTAACGGCGAAAGCTCATCCTATAGGTGACTTTCGCCGCGCGAAATTCTCTTTCGGAGGTATCAGGATGAAAATCAGCCCGGGCAAACAGAAAGGAATGGAAGCAGTTTCGAATAACCGCGGCGTGATCGGCGCGGCGGCCATGGACCAGCGCGGCTCGCTAAAAAGCGCCATCGCCAAGGATAAGGGCGTCGACAAAAAAGCGGTTACCGACCAGATGATGGCGGAATTCAAAGAAGCGGTTACCCGCATCCTGACGCCGCATGCCAGCGCCATTTTGCTCGATCCCGAGTACGGCCTTTCCGCCACCAAGGTACGCGCCAAAAATGCCGGACTGCTGCTCGCTTACGAGAAGAGCGGCTACGACAATACGCAGCCCGGCCGCCTGCCCGATCTGCTCGATCATTATTCGGTCCGGCGCATCGTCGCTGCGGGCGCCGATTGCGTCAAGATTCTGCTCTACTACACGCCTTTCGATCCTCCGGCTGTCAACGAAACCAAGCACGCCTGGGTCGAACGCATCGGCGGCGAATGCATTGCGTCCGACGTACCGTTCTTCCTAGAATTCGTCGGCTACGAAGAAAATGTCGACGAAAAAAGCATCGAGTACGCGCGCAAGAAGCCCGAAATCGTCGCGCGCAGCATGGAGGAATTTTCCAAGCCGCAATACGCCGTCGATGTCCTCAAAGTGGAAGTGCCGGTGAACATGACTTTCGTGAAGGGCGCGCGCTCCTCGAAAGGCGAATCGGTCTATACCCGCGAAGAGGCTAAGGAACACTTCCGCCGCGCCGCGTCCATGGCCAAAAAGCCCTTCATCTATCTTTCCGCCGGCGTCAGCAACGATACGTTCAACGAATCGCTCGAGCTTGCCGCCGAAGCGGGCACGAACTTTTCCGGGGTGCTTTGCGGCCGCGCCACCTGGAAAGACGGCATTCCCGTCTACGCCAAGCAGGGTCTGAAGGCCTTCGAAGAATGGCTCAGCAAGCAGGGCGTCGCCAACATCAATAACGTGAACCAGCGGCTGGCCGCCGCCAAGCCCTGGTTCAGCTTCTACGGCGCCGCCTCCGTCACCGCACTGAGCTAAGCGGGGCCAAAAGGTTTAAACGTAGAGCCGCGGCCTTTAGCGCGGCATCCTTTCATGGCTCACGGCCGAGGCTCCAAACGTGGCTTGTCATTCTGAGCGAAGTGGCCGCGAATATTTCGTCGGCCTGTGCTTTTCAGGCCGCGCGGCCACGCAGTCGAAGAATCTCTCTTCGACTTCTTTTTTTTTAGCGACGCGCTTCAGCCTGGCAGGAAACGACGCATCGTTGTGAGTCCCCTACGAATTGCATCCCTAATCTAAAGATGAGAATCTTACGCCCGCAAAGGAGCCGTCGAGGTGGTCGTGCACGCGACAAAATTCGCACTGCTGGCGCTCTTGCTTCTCTGCTCCGGAACCGCCTTAGCGCAGTCGGCCAATGTCGATAAGGATAAAGGTGCGGACAAGGAAAATGAGATCGCCGTCCTCGAGCTTGGCCCTGCTGTTGGCCACGCCCTCAAGGGCGGCGGCTCGAGCTTCGGTCCTTCTGTCGCGGTTGAAGTCACGCCAATAGAGAATTGGCTGGAACTCGAGGCCGGCGTAACACCGCTTTTCGGCCGCCTCTCCCGGGAATGGGACACCGATCTTCTTTTCAAAAAGCCCTGGACTCTTTCCCACAAAGCGGAGTTTATGGTCGGTGTTGGTCCGGAGTGGATTCACACGAACGAATCCGGCGCGCTAAGAAACTCACCCGCCGTCTCTGCCGTCCTGGATTTTATGTTTTGGCCTTCCGGGAAGCATCGATTCGGCTGGTTTCTCGAACCGGGTTTCGACCGCAGCTTTGGGACGGGCCACGAGGAATCGGTCGGCATCAGCGGCGGCCTGCTGATCGCCATTCCATGAGGTTGTTTAGGTTTAAATGCTTATGAGGACGGGCACCGATGTCCGCTACCCAGTCGGCCGTTTCAATTTCAAGGATCCCTACCACGCCGAGGATCGTCCCCTGCTCCTCGCGCAACTTGCCGCCGCGCCAGTAAATCTGCGAGCCGCAGTCGCCGGACTTTCCGACAGCCAACTCGACACCACGTATCGTCCCGGAGGCTGGACCGTTCGCCAAGTGGTCCATCATCTCGCCGACGCGCAGGCCAATTGGTATATTCGCGCGAAGCTCGCGGTCACCGAGGAACTGCCCGTCACCAAGCCCTACGCGGAACAGCTTTGGGCCGAACTCGCCGACGCACGCTCCGCTCCGGTCGAATTCTCGCTGCAAATGTTCGAAGGCGTCACCTTACGATGGTGCCAATTTTTTCATTCTCTTGCGGCGCCAGAATGGTCGCGCGCATACACAAATCCCGAGTGGGGCAAGTTGACGGTCGAAGACACCCTGCGAGGTATGGCTTGGCACTCGCGCCACCACACCGCGCACATCACTGAACTGCGTGATCGAATGCGCTGGTGAGCCAAGCCTTGTAGCCCGGGTGCGGCGATTTTCGCCGGTGTGCGGGGCGTTTCGTAGCGCCACCTTCCAGGTGGCATCTCCATTTGCATTCCAGGCAAATTCTAGAAAAAATTAGCTATGCCTTCGAGTTCCAGCAAAGCCCGCCCCGCCCCCGCAGGCGAACTCGCCGTGCGCACCGAACGCCGCACGCAACTACTCGACGTCACCGCCGCTGTCGCCAAAATGGTGCAAGACTCTGGCGTGCAGTCCGGCATCTGCTACGTTTACGTGCCGCACACTACGGCCGGCGTGATCATCAACGAAAATGCCGATCCCGACGTCGCCGCCGATATGGAAGACGCGCTCGCGCGTCTCGTCCCGAAAGACGCCGGCTACAACCATGCCGAAGGCAATTCCGATTCCCACATCAAGACGGCGCTCGTCGGCACCTCCGCCACGATTTTCATCAGCGGAGGCCAACTCGAACTCGGCCGCTGGCAAGGGATTTTCCTCTGCGAATTCGACGGCCCGCGCACCCGCCGCCTGCGCGTAAAAATCGTCCCAGACTGATTAATTCTCAGGAGCCACTCAAGCGCTGGCCGCCTGACTGGCGCCTTGGCTGGCCATCTGCTCCTTCATCTTTCTTCTCATCTCCTGAGGTGTTGGCTCGGCTACGTGAGTGGCAATCATCCAGGTGTAACCCTCCGGGTCCACCACGGTTCCGCAGCGATCGCCCCAAAACATGTCCATCACCGGCCCCTTGGCGGTGGCTCCGAGCTTCACCGCTTGAGCGACCGTCTTATCCACCTTTTCCGTCAGCAGATATAAACTCGCCGGCGAGGCGCCGATTGTTTTTGCGCTGCGGGAACCCATCTGCGGAATTTCCGGTCCCAGCATTAATGTCGTGCCGCGTAGCGTCAGCTCGGCATGTACGGCTTTGCCGTCCGGGCCGTCCATGATCGCCCTTTTAGTAAACCCGAATGCTTTTTGGTAAAAGGCCGCTGCTGCCTTAACGTCGCTTACCGTCAGCATTGCCGTTAACGAACCGTAGATCTTCTTATTCAGTGGATCGATTTTCTTGGCCATAACACTCCTTTAATGAGCGAGAAGTTGAGTCGAAACTCCAGGGAAGGTATTCACGGCTCGATGTTCCAGGGAACTTCCGGACCGCGGTGGACACAATACGTGATCGAGGGGCGCGCGGTCAAACTCACCTGTCAACGATGACAGATCTTGCTCGAGTGAAGCCTCCTCTCTGGTCGCTGCATCGCAATCCGGCATAGGCAATTCCGAATGGCCACTGTTCGCTGGGACAGGTGCTCGATGGAGAATACCTGTCCTGCGAGCCTATTTTCTCCGTTTCTCCGAATGCCTAACTTGGTACGAATCATTCTTTCGCCCGATCAGATCCACCGACGCAGGGCTTTTTACCAGCCGAATATTGGAGCGACGCATGAAAATCCGTTTTTCGTTGTTTGCAGGGCTGTGGCTTGTCTGCACCTGGCTCGCCTCACCAGCCTTAGCGCAATCGATTAAGCCGGGCACCCCCATCCAGGTACAGCTGCTAACTCCCCTGGATACCAGCACCGCCCGCGCCGGCCAGGAATTCTCGGCCACGCTCGCGCAACCGGTGTCTGCCGGCAAGACAGTCTGGCCCAAAGGCACGCAGGTTAAGGGCAGAGTCGTCGAGGCGGTGAGCTCGGGGCGGCTCGAGCGGCCGGCCTCGATCACTCTTCAGCTCACGCAAATCGGCAACTCTCCTGTCGTCACCGAACCCGAGCAGATTGACGGCAAGTCCCACGCGGGCCGCAACGCCGGCTTGATTCTCGGTGGGGCAGCTGCCGGCGCGATCATCGGCGGCATCGCGGACGGCGGCAAGGGTGCGCTGATCGGTACGGCAGCCGGAGCCGGTGCCGGAACTTTGACCGCTATCGCAACGGGCAAGCGGGAGATCGTTTTGCGCGCTGAGACTACATTGAACTTTGCTGTGCCGGGCGCCGCTGCCACACCGCCCCCGCCCCCTCCACCGCCGCAACCCGCTTATCGCACGGATGAGAATCCCCGACCGGAACCGGTTGCCGAATCGCGCCCGTATCGGGACCAGGAAGCTGAAGATCGGGAGCGGGAGCCGGAATATCGGGACCGCCAACCTGAGTATCGAGACCGGGAACAACCGGAAGCTCGAGAGCGGGAACAGGAATATCGAGACCGTGAAGCGGAGGATTCCGATTACCGCGAACGGCAGCCCGAGCCTCGGGAACGGGAATACGATGACCATCCCCAGCGTTTCCGGGTGTATTTCTCCGATCGCGATCAGGACGTCATCCGAGAATACTTCCGCCACGAGCGCGATGATCGCGACGACCGCCGTCTGCCGCCCGGGCTCGAAAAGCAATTGCGACGCAATGGATCACTGCCGCCCGGCCTGCAACGGCGCGCGGAACCGTTCCCCCGTGATCTGGAGCGCCGCATGGGATCGCTGCCCCGCGGATATTCGCGCGTCATCTTGTCCGGGCGAGCCATGATTCTGCGCGACGACTCCGAGATCGTGGACATGATGTTCATCCACGAATAGCCACACTTTCCCATGCCCACCCTTGCCTGAATTTGCAAAGGGCTAAGGGTGGGCGCGGCTTTTACTGAGCGACACATTGAGGAGCTGAAATGAAGAAGACGTTCTCACTTGGCGCAGTTGTGATTTTCGCAGCGGTTTGTGCGCAGGCAGGCGACAAAACCCAGACGGGCACCATCATTTCCGAAAACTCCGTCTCCTGCGGCTCAAAGGTGGAAAAGAGCAAACAGACCGAGTTGCTCTGCCAGGAGTATGTCGTCCGCACGGACACTACGGACTATCACATAAGACAGATGAAGCCCGTCGAAAAGCAATTGATCCCGATCAATACGCCCATCGAATTCTCACTCGACAAAGACAAAATAAAATTCAAAGCGGCCGGCAAATCGTATGAATATATCGTGGTCTCTGAAGCTGCCGCTGCCGCCGACGCCGCAGCCAAGCCCAGCCTCCGATAATCTCGGTGAGCCCATTAGTCACATCTTCAATTGAGGAGAGGGCCGTACCGGTATGAAGTGGAGATCCGGTTCCGTTCTGGTCGCCGTGGTCATATCTCTTTCTTGCGGTGTTGCGATGCCCGCTAGAGGACAGCAGAAGAATGATGTCGATAGCATCCTGAGTGGCTTTCCAGGATACCATTTGTTGACCCTGAAGGAACGGGACGCCGACACGCAGGCATTTATCCTCCAGCATTTTCCAAAAGCTAACACGAGCGTCGTCCACGCCGATTTCGACGGCGACGGCTTTCTGGATTACGCTATGCTCCTGAAGAGTGACAGATTAGCTGCGGCAAAACTGGTCGTCCTGCTATGCGACGCCAAGGGGCAGTGTCGAAATGTCTACGAATCAGATATCACCGGCTATTCCGATGGAGCTTACTTGCGGCCATTTCCTTTGGGCTCGAAGATATCTCCGACGGACGCCGCAGGCACGCAGGAGCGGTCGTCAACGGTCACACTGAAAGCTATAGGAATACAGGTGGTCTACTTCGAGAAAGGTAGAGTCGTCTTGTATTGGGACAAGAAAGTAAAGAAAGTCACAGAAGTCCCAACGGGAGAGTAGTGCGCGCCTCCTCACCCAATACGCCGTAGGCGGAAAATTTCAACCCTTTGATTTTCCTCCGGCTTACCCCTTAACAGCTTTTCTAGCTCAGATGATTTGACGTCTCTCTCTTCGCGTGCTCTGTGCCTCCGTGTCCTCTGTGTTGCTCCGTTGCCCTGAATTTCCTATAGAATGCCTGCCGCAACAACCGATCAGACTGGCTGCCGAGGGAGGCTTCTCATGAAGTTGCAATGGAAACGCTGCGCCGTGCTCGTCGCGGCAATCGCCGCGCTCGCGGGATTCGCAACTCCTCTCGCACAGGCTCAAACTGCCGGCAAATATCTCGCGCCTAAAGACCAGGTCGTCGCCATCCGCGCCGGGCGTCTCTTTGACGCGCGTTCCGGCATGATGCTCTCGAACCAAGTGATTCTCGTGCGCGGCGACCGCATCACGGATGTCGGCTCCGGTCTCGCCATTCCGTCGGGCGCGGCCGTGATCGATCTCTCAAATGCCACTGTAATGCCCGGCATGATCGACGCACATGTTCACATCAATACCGGCGGCGTCACTGAGGCCCAGCGCACTCTGATCGCGCTCGCCAATGCCCAGATCGATTTGGGCGCGGGCTTCACCACCGTCCTCGATATGGATTCCCGCGGCGGCTACAACACCGTGGACATTCGCGACGAAATCAACTCCGGCCGCGTTCAGGGCCCGCGCATGCAGGTGGTGGGACAATCGCTGAATCCTCGCGCGACCAATTACTATCCGGACATCCGGCCAGGCCGCTTCCAGGAAGGCCACATCGAGGACAAGGACATCAACGGCCCCTGGGCCGCGCGCGCCGCTGTGCGCGAAGCCAAGCTGCACGGCGTCGATTGGGTGAAGATCTACACCACGCAGGATTTCGCCGGCACCATGCACATGTGGACGCCCGACGCGAAGCTGGTCAATTCCCCTTCGCTCACTTTTGAGGAAGTGCAGGCCATCGTCGACGAAGCGCACCGGCTCGGCCTCAAAGTCGCGTGCCACACCTATGGCGGCGAAGGCATGGCCAGCTGCATCAATGCGGGCGTCGATGCGCCCAACCATCTGTTGGAACTCGACCAGCCCGGCATCAAGGTCCTGCTCGAGAAAAAGCTTCCCTTCGAGGTGACGCTCGACGACCTCATCGGTCTTGAAAAAGAGGATCTGGCCGCCACGGGCGGGCGGAATTCGCGTCTGAAACTCGCTGAGCAGGCTTTCAAGCGCGCGATCGCCGCCGGTGTGCCCATCGTTTTTGGCAGCGGCGCGACATCGCCCGAAATCCCGCACGGCGTGCAGGCCAACCAATTTGGCTATTACGCGAAGTGGGGATTGACGCCCGTGCAGGCCCTGCAGACGTCCTACAT
>Ga0210394_10001170_pt1 | contig 44056 bp, 48 predicted proteins | sample IncBWC12MmetaG_FD_160121 | JGI IMG/M metagenome (GOLD analysis project Ga0210394, IMG submission 160121) | Forest soil microbial communities from Barre Woods Harvard Forest LTER site, Petersham, Massachusetts, United States - Inc-BW-C-12-M | ecosystem: Environmental > Terrestrial > Soil >...
TTGCGAGCGAGCTTTGGTTGGATTGGCACATCTTCAACGAGACCGAAATGGCGCTCTTCTTCGAGTGCATGCTGGAGTGTGCTCAAAAAGTGCTTGACACCGCCGACATTGTTAGAGAGGCGATGTTGCCGACAGCGATTGGGGCGTTGAGTTTTTCGCCTTTATGGATTCCTGCGATGAAGTTCGCGAAGTGAGCATCGGTCATGGAATCGCCGCCGATGAGGTCCGCGGTTGAACCGGTATTTCCGTCCTTGAACTCGCTTGTCTTGTTTCCTTTGAGGTCATAGATTTCGTAGCCACCGCGATCCACCAGCACTGTCCCATACGTTCCCATGATGGTCGAACCACGATCACGGCCGTAATACTTCATTCCCTGGCAGCTCTTCCCTTCCCACGAAATCATTTTGTCTTCATACTCGAAGCTGGTCACCAGCGTGTCATAAAACTGCCAGTCGTCTTTGAAATGATATCTGCCGCCTGACGACGTAACCCGCTGCGGATAGTCGACGCCCAGCGCCCAGCGGCAGACATCGACCTCGTGCGTGCCATTATTGAGCGTTTCCCCGGTCCCATAGATTTTGAACCAATGCCAGTTATAGGGATGCACATTGTCCTGATACGGACGGCGCGGAGCAGGCCCTTGCCACAGATCCCAATCGAGATGCGGCGGCGGCGGAACTTCTTTGCCTGTGCCAATCGACTTCCTCGTATTGATGTACCAGGCTTTCGCGAAGCATGGCTTACCAATAATTCCGTCGTGAATCTTTTCGACGATCTCGATGGTGTGTGGTGAAGAGCGCTGCTGTGTTCCCATCTGCACGAGCTTGCGATACTTCTGCTGCGCCTGCACCAGCATTTCGCCCTCAGCAGGATTGTGGCTGCAGGGCTTCTCCAGGTAGACGTGCTTGCCAGCCTGCAATCCGGCGATCGCCATTGGTGTATGCCAATGCTCGGGGGTGGCGATGGTGATGGCGTCAACGTTTTTGTCTTCCAGTATTTTGCGAAAGTCTTTCTCAGCCACCGGAGCCTCGCCCATTTCCTGTTGAGTCCGGTCCGCGAACTTTTTGAGAATAACGCTATCCACATCGCAGACGTGCGAGATGCGGGCGGCACTTCTGTTCGCTTTCAGCGACGCGAGATGAGCGTAGGCGCGGCCATTCAAACCAATCACGGCAAAGTTTAGCCGGTCATTCGAACCAAGAATATGACCGTAGCTTTTTGCCGTAGTTCCTACCGCAAGACCCGCAGCTCCCAGGGCAAGTGCGTCGAGAAATGCGCGGCGCGTAACCATAGATTCTCCTTGTAGCAAAACTCGTATTGCTGGCATCCGTCCCCTGAAGTCGCCAGCCAACTTCGCCAACGACCAGCCACAAACGACTATTGCTAACAACTTCTAAGAAATAGTTTCTGATCAGCAGGAAATTCCGGCCTTCGTCAGCGTCTTCTTCAGTCCATCCATGCTGACGCGCGTGGACGCCTCGGGCGTGCCCGCGCCGCGCCAGTGGGTCTCAAGACTCAGTCCGTAGTAGAAGCCATCACGCTGCAAAGCCTGAACCTGCCCAACCCAATCGACGATGCCAGCACCCACCGGAGCCCAAGCGTATTTATGATCGGGCTTGCTAACCACGTCTTTGCAGTGGCAATGGCCGATGCGGTCTTTGGGCAGCAATTCATAACCCGTTGGATAAGGCGCGCTCCCTATGGCGGCGGCATTGCCGGGATCCCAGTTCAGCATGAAGTTTTTGTTTGGAATCATCTTCAACACGGCGGCCGACTCTTCACCCGTTGCCGTGTTGCAGGACATCTCATTCTCAAGCAAGAGCACGAGATTGTCTTTAGCGCAACGCTCCGCAGCCTGCTGCAGTTTGGCATTGATTGCCGCGCGGTAGGGCTTCGGATCGTCAAGCCTCCAGTAATCGAAACAGCGAACTCTGTCCGTATTGAAAGATTTGCAAAGCGAGATACACCGCTCAAGCAGCTTATCCTGAGCGCTGGCATCGAAGTCGGAGTGAAACTGATCACGCTTTTCGCTCTGCCGCGACAGCGGTGCCCCGGGCCAATCTGTTTTGAATAGAGGGCTGGCGATATCGGTCACCCGGAGCTTGTGCTCTTCGAGGATTTTTTTTGCCTCTTCAACTTGTTTTGCGTCGAGTTCCGTCACGTTCTTGTCCCACATCGAGCGCAGCTCGATCCAATTCAGCCCGAAATCAACAGATACCATTTGACATGCCTTTTCGAAGTCCTGTGTGATCTCGTCATTGATCACCGCCAGCCGGAACGGGCAGGGGCCTACGACCACCGACCGGGTTAACCAAGATGCTGAGGCTTTCTCGATCATTGGCGACATCGCGCCCTCGAGTCCTGCCAGTCCTAAGCCCGCCAGCACTGCGCGTCGTGTGTAATTCATGCAATCCCCCTGCTATTAAGCATTGTCCGCGGTATCTCATCATTTTGTGGTCTCATGTTTCGAGCCGGGGCTATTGGTTGACGCCACTAGCCAGAAATCCTCCCTCGACAACAAGGGTCTGCCCGGTAATGAACCATGCGGCATCGGAGCAAAGGTAGACTGCAGCTCCCACAAGCTCTCCGGTTTCGCCGAAGCGGCCCATCGGCGTCCGCATCAACAACTCATGGCCCCGCGGAGTGCCGTCAAGCAGATCTGCATTTAGCGTAGTGCGAACCACGCCCGGTGCGATGGCATTCACCGTAACTCCCTTCTTCGACCACTCCACAGCGAGTGATCGCGTAAGCGAGGCCACGCCCGCGGCGGCTTTGATTTTACCTATCTCTCAAAGATCGAGTCATCCTCCTTAAGGCGCTTGGCGACACGGTCGGCGAGGTCACGTTGCGAGAGCTTAGCTTCGAGCCTTAGTTCCATGAGACGGCTTCCGAGAGTTATTTTTGGGGGACACCATTCAGAGTTTGCATAGTGTTGAATTGACAATCAACACCAAATACAATCTTGACGTAAGGTGTCTTATAGTTTACTGTATCAACGTTAAGGTCAACTATAGTTGACCTTAAGCAATCGAGGAGGACGCCCTTGCTGACCCTGCCTATACCGGTTCTGCGCGCGCTGCGCAAGCTTGGCCATGATCTTAAGGATGCCCGGCGGCGCCGGCGCATCCCCATGGTCATTGCGGCGCAACGCGCCTCTATCAGCAAGCCGACGCTCATCAGGGTAGAGCGCGGCGATCCCAGTGTATCCATCGGAAGCTATGCCACGGTGCTGTTTGTGATGGGCATGGCGGAGCGGATATCCGAACTGGTCGATCCGAAAAACGATCCGGTGGGCCTGCAGCTCGAAGAGGAGAACCTGCCGCAACGTATCCGCCGGGCGCGACAGAACAAGCCCACGAAAGGTAAATGATGGACCGCGAAACCCTCGTCTATGTCGATCTCGACGGCGCCCCGCATCTGATGGGGCGGCTGTGGGCGCGTGTCCGCAAGAACAAGGAGAGCGCGACTTTCGAGTACGACCCGGCGTGGCTGCAGCACCCCGCGCGTTTTTCATTGGAGCCGGCGCTGCAACTCGGTCCCGGCCCGTTCCACACGCCGGCCGACACGCCGATGTTCGGCGCGATCGGGGACTCGGCGCCGGACCGGTGGGGGCGGGCGCTCATGCGGCGTATGGAACGCAGGCGCGCGGAGCGCGCCGGCACCGCGCCGCGCACGCTGCAGGAGATCGACTATCTGCTGCTGGTCGACGATGAAGCCCGTCAGGGCGCGGTGCGTTTCGCCGAACGCGAAGGCGGACCGTTCCTGCGCGAAGAGGGCGGCAAGCGCATTCCACCCCTCATCGAGTTGCCCGAGTTGCTCTCCGCCGCCGAACATGTCATGGAGGACAAGGACACCGAAGAGGATACCCTCTTCAACGCTGTCGAGAAACTTCGGGCGCTGCCCACGGCGAAGAAACATCCTATCGGCTATATCCACCCAAAGGATTGATAGCCCTCGCTTTTCATTTCTTCAGAGGTTCTATTGTCACATCTGGCGCTTGAACATTGTTCAATGCCGGCGTTGTACTCAGCGACGCGTTACAAGCCATTTTACTTTTTCTGGATCGCGATGATCGAAGAAAGCACTGGTTTTTTGGTCCAAACTTGCAATAGACGCCATATCGTTCGCGTCGAGCTCAAAATCGAAGATGTTGAAATTCTCAGCGATACGTTCTCTTCGAACCGATTTCGGAATTGCGACTACGCCACGTTGCATTAGCCAACGCAACACAACCTGAGCCACAGATTTTCTGTGTTCTTGACCAATAGATCTCAGCAGTTCATTGGTGAACATATTGTTCTTGCCTTCCGCGAACCGGCCCCAGGATTCGATCTGAACATCATTTGCCTTCAGGAACGCCGCCGTTTCAATCTGCTGGTGGAACGGGTGCGTTTCGATCTGGTTGACGGCAGCCGCAATCTTGTTATTCAGCATCAGGTCGATCAGCCGGTCGGGGTGAAAATTGCTGACGCCTATAGCACGGATCCTTTTGTCCCGATAAAGGCTCTCCATGTCCCGCCAGGCTCCGTATACGTCGCCGTAAGGCTGATGGATCAGATAAAGATCCAGGTAATCATGCTGCAATTTTCGAAGGGATGTCTGGAACGCCGTCTTGGTCCTGCCTTCGCCGGCCTCTTTCAACCACAGCTTTGTGGTAATGAATATTCTTCTCGGGCTACGCCGCTCCGCTTGATGGCTTTGCCCACGGCTTCCTCATTGTCGTATGACGCGGCCGTGTCGATCAGCCGGTAACCAGTATGAATGGCTTCAACAACAGCATTTTCGCATTCATCGGCGTCCTTCATCTGGAAGACTCCCAAGCCCAGTGGCCAGATGCTCCGCGGTGGTAACCGCATCAGCGCCCGCAATGAATCACCGTGGTGGCTTCTCCTGACTGGAGATCGTCATCAGCGCTCGCGTAAGTTTGCAGCATCGCCAGGCCGTTGACCGTTATAGCCTTTCCAAAATGCCATTACCTTTGCTCTGCGCTCGTTATAGTCCTCGATAGTATTCTCCGAGAAATTTGTAGATTCTTCCGTGAGAAGCTCCTTTCGAAAGAATCCCGGATTCACAGTGATCGTGTTGATGCCAGCCTCTGCCGAACCGAACCCTTGATTCCGAGTCAATACACTAAACACTGTATCTCTTGAGGCGCGGCTCAAGCGAAACGAATTATTTCGCGTGACAGTCCTGCTTGCAATATAGTCATTTTTGCTGAGAACGATGCAAGGGTTGGTCACAAACAATCCGCAGCGTTTAGGCAAACGGCTTCGTCACAAAATTTGATTTACCCCTGAGATTTGCTTTGGAGACCCGGAGGGTGGCAATGGAAAACAATACCAGTTTCGGCGAGAAAGAAAGCGCAGAGGGCCAAGGGGAGCCCTGGTGCGGTCTTTTGACCGGCGCTGCCCCGCGCGATCACATCGTCCAGCTTTATCAGGATCAGCAATTTCTCAATCGAGCCGTCTGTCGCTTTGCGGCTGCGGCGATTGCTAACGGCGAAGGCGTAATTCTAGTTCCGACGATCGCCCATTGGGACGCTTTTCGCCCCCGTCTGGAAAGTGAGGGCGTGGATGTGAAAGCCGCAGAAAAGCGGGGGCAACTGACAATTGTTGACGCGGACAATCTGCTGCCCACCTTCATGCGTGACGGAATGCCGGATTCGCCCGTTTTCTTAGGCTTAGCTGCAAACGTTATTTCACAAGCTCGCGGAGAGGGTCGTTACCCGAAAGTGCGCTGGTGGGGTGAGATGGTTAACCTTCTTTGGGAGCGAGGGGATGTTGCCGCCAGCATGAACCTCGAAGATTTATTTGATAAACTCGCGCATGAGCAAGATATTGCGATCTTCTGCTCGTTCTTGATGGATAACTTCAACGGAGATGTGCACGCTCGTATGCTGCCGAGACTCAGTGAAAACCATTCGCATCTTATTCCCGTCGAAGATTACTCGCGGCTTGAGCGAGCCGTATCCGAAGCACTTCGAGATGCCGTGGGCCCGGATGAGTCCAAGGTCCTAGAGGACCGACTGCTGTCGCGTTATCCCGGTTCGTTCCAAATGCCACGCTCTCAAGCGTTGCTTTTGGCGTTGCGTCAGACTCTCCCCCTTGTGGCCGATGATGTCCTGCAACGGAGTCAAATGCTGTATCGTACTACTGGCTAAAAACTAGAGATAATCCATGGCCCAGGATGACGAGTTCTCTCTAGCCGGAACCATATCAGGCGACGCTCCGACTTTGGCGACGACCGCCAATGAAGTCGGTGTGCTTGATGCTGTCGATGTTCCGATAATTGTGATCAACCGGGAGTGCAGAGTTACCCGCATCAACCGGGCCGCCATGACGGTGTTTGGCCTGAAGGCGTCGGATCTCGGCTGTTCTCTTAACAATACTCTTGGCGGAGTGGAGAATCTCAGTAGAATCTGCACGCGAGTGATCGCTGACGGAGCACCACACCGGGTCGAAACCCGCGATGGCGATAGATGTTTTCTTCTCAGAATTGCTCCGTACGCCGGAAGCGATCGCCAGATTCTGGGCGCGGTGCTTACATTTACGAATGTCACCGCCTTTCGCGCAAGTATCGAGCAAGCCATCTACGAACGAGAATACACGAAGGCGATCCTCAACACAGTAGTCGACCCCGTCGTCGTTATCGACGCCAAGTTAGAGGTACAAACGGCGAATCGGGCCTTCTATACCACATTTGGGGTTTCGCGGGATGAGACGCAGGGCATTTCGATCCGCAAGCTTGGAAATAACGAATGGGAAACCTCCGACGTGTGGGAATCGGTGGAAAGAGCTCTTTCTGGTCTTAGCGCATTTCAAGCCGTAGAGATCGACCGCGAATTCCCTATCGGTCGAAGGACGCTCGTGGTTGACGCACGCCGATTGGAGGGAGTCGGGAATTCTCTGATCGTTCTGACCTTCCATGACATCACCGAGCGAAAACAAGCAGAACGGACAACCTCGCTGTTGGCTGCCATTGTCGATTCTTCAGATGATGCCATCATAAGTAAGAAGCTCGATGGGACAGTAAGCAGTTGGAATCAGAGCGCCGAGCAACTGTTCGGATATAAGGCAGAGGAAGCCGTCGGTCAGCATATTACGCTCATTGTCCCGTGGGAACGACGTTCAGAAGAAGAAGACATTCTCCGGCGCTTGGCACGAGGCGAGCGAGTCGATCATTTCGAAACAGAGCGCAAACGCAGAGACGGCGCTACCGTGGATGTTTCACTCACGATTTCTCCCATCCGCGACGCGGCAGGCCGGATCATCGGGGCATCAAATGTGGCCCGCGACATCACTGAACGTAAGCAGGCGGAGCGAGCACTGTCGGAGCAAGCTCGCCTACTGGACCTGAGCAATGATGCGATTTTCGTTCGCGACGCTGGCGATCACGTTACCTATTGGAACAAGGCAGCGACGGAGCTCTACGGCTTTACCCGTGAGGAAGCGCTGGGCCGAGTAACCCACGAACTCCTGCAGACCCAATTTCCTGCGGACCTAGGAATGATCAACAAACAACTGCACCGCGATGAGCGCTGGAACGGCGAATTAGTTCACATAAGAAAGGATGGCGCGAAAGTCATAGTCACTAGCCGGTGGGCGCTTGATCGGAAAGCCGATGGAACCGCGGTACGCATTCTCGAAACCAACAGTGACATCACACAGCAAAAGCGAACCGAGAAGGCATTGCGCGAAAGCGAAGAGCGCTTTCGCGCCATTGTCGAAACCACTCCTGAGTGTGTCAAACTGGTCTCGGCAGATGGCACTTTGTTGCACATGAATACACCCGGTTTGGCGATGGTTGGCGCTCATTCTGCAGAGGAAGTGGTTGGCAAGAATGTGTATGACCTGATTGCGCCCGAGGATCGGGAGCGGTTCAAAGCATTCAACGAGAGCATCTGCCGGGGCAGGCAAGGTTCACTACAGTTCGACATCGTTGGGCTAGATGGTAAACGGCGGCACATGGAAACCCACGCCGCACCCTTGCGAAATCCAGATGAAACCGTAGTGGATCTTTCTGTTACGGCCGATATTTCCGAACGCAAACAGGCTGAGGAGTTGCTACGCCGGAGCGAAGAGCGATTCCGGGCGCTCGTGAACGCCAGTTCTGACGTGGTTTATCGCATGAGTCCCGACTGGAGCGAGTTGGGCCAGCTCGACGGAAGGGGCTTCGTTGCGGACGCGGGCAGACCCAGGAACGATTGGCTGAACGAATATATTCACCCTGACGATCAGCCACTTGTGTTGGAGGCGATACGCGAAGCGGTGCGGACAAGGGATCCGTTCCAGCTCGAACATCGCGTTCGCCGAGCGGACGGAACGCTGGGCTGGGCCTACTCGCGAGCGGTTCCGCTACTCAATGGAAACGGCGAGATCCTGGAGTGGTTCGGTGCAGCCAGCGACGTAACTGCTCGCAAAGAGGCAGAGGACAATTTCCGCAAACTGGCCCAAACGCTAGATGCAGAGGTGCGTGCTCGCACGCGAGAATTGGAGGAGCAGTCCAACCATGTGCGCCAGCTTTCCTGGCGATTGCTGCGAAACCAGGATCAAGAACGCCGGCATATCGCGCGCGAATTGCACGACAGCGTTGGTCAGACGTTGACTGTACTTGACATAAACCTTGAACTATTCATGCAAGAGGCGGGGTACACATCATCCGAGGTTGCCTCGAAGATTGAGGAAATCCAAAAAACCGTTCAACAGTTGCATCGCGAAATACGCACGACTTCTTATCTATTGCATCCGCCGCTGTTGGATGAGAGTGGACTATATTCCGCGATCAGTTTGTATCTGCAAGGGCTTCGGGAACGTAGCCGACTAGAAGTCCCCTTTGACATGTCGGAGCAGTTTGGAAGGCTGCCTAGCGAATTGGAACTTGTGATCTTCCGGCTAGTGCAGGAATGTTTGACGAACGTTCACCGGCACTCCGAGAGTAAGACCGCTTCGATTCGGATTGTCCGTGATTCGAATCAAATTACCTTAGAGATCAAGGACCAGGGCCAGGGCATGTCTCCTGCACGTCTGGCCGAGATTCAATCGGGACGCTCAGGTGTCGGAATAAGCGGAATGCGGGAACGCCTCCGTCAATTCGAAGGGACCATGCATATCGAGTCCGATGGCGCAGGCACCCGCATCTTCGCGACCATCCCGCTGCCCAAAACTCTACCGCCAGAGCTTCAGAGCAAGGCCGAGCCCTTGCCGGCAGCCACGTCAGACATTTGAATACAGTCTCAAATAGGTTAGACCAAACTCGCGAGACCTTCTCACAGTGACCTCGTCACCTTCGCCAGAGGACATTCGGACAAGCAAATTGTAAGAAAAAGGGTTTGGGGGTCAGGAATAAATCGCGCGGAAAAAATCGACATGGCGACCGTTAGGCGACGGCTTCTTCACTGAAATACGTTCCACCGCCTAACACTGCTTCGACGGCATTCAACAAACAGCGCACGTCATTCTTTGGACAAAGACCCCTAATACCGGCACCTCGCGCCTCTTTCTCCAGGTGCTTAGAAGGATCCGTGGTCACCATTACAATGAGAATGTCAGGGTGTCGAGCAGTCAGATGACGGGCTGTTTCCAGCCCGTTCATTTTCGGCATTATAAAATCCATCAGCGTCAGGTGTGGTGTATGAAGATGAAATGTCGCCAACGCATGATGGCCGTCAACTGCTTCCCCGACTACAACCCAATCGGCGCGTCCCTGCAGTGCGGATTTCAGGGCCGCTCTCGCCGTCGCATTGTCGTCTACTACAAAGATACGGACCAAGCGATCTCTGTGAACCGTGGTAGTCGTCTGCTTAATTGGTACGAATTTTGGGCCTGATACGCAATACTCCAAAAACCTGACAGCTATCCGGGTTACGGGGTAAAGGGGGTGGTCGGCGGGTCAACGAACTTGCAGACCTTATCAAAGACCCGTCAATCAACGAAATAACCTGGCCAGAATCTGCTGATTGATCGCAGTAAGTAGGGTCGTGGGTTCATGCTTGCTTACGATCAGGCACACCATTAGCACACTCCGCCCTTCGGGAAGAGGTTAGTTTTCGGATGTTTGCGAAGGTTTGCGGGTGATGGGCCGTGAGTCAGATTGGCCGTTTTCTCCGAATCTGAGTATCCTCGGAATCTGGCACACAATTCGCACGCAGAATTCGAGATAATGTTGTTCCAACTTCCGAATAGCCGACGACACGCTCGGAATGGGCCAGCATCATTTGACCGGGTTCGTTCTTACGAGCTCTACGTAGGAAGAAACGGTGAATTCTGGCTTACCAGCAGACGGATCGAAATCCTGGGTATTGAAGGCGAGCGCTTCGCCGATCAGCTGACCATCCCGCAGCGAAAGCGTCAAGCCCACCTTATCGGCATAATTCTTGACATCGGGCGTGGGCATGGTGCCGGTGAACATTCCAACCAAACGGTGTTCCTTGATGAAAGGGGGGACGGTCGTTAGAAGAGTTTCTAGCTGGTCCCCCAGTCTTACGTGAACATCGCCGTCCGGTTGAACCGTCAGCGTGAGCGGAACAGATCCCTGCCACGTACGCGCAGTTCCGGTCCAGGTTCCCACGAGTTCAGCCAGCAACGGCAATTGTGTTTCGGGGCTGGAGGCCGATTGTGCTGGCGCCGGTGGCCCGGCATTGAGAGCTGCAGCATACTTCGGCAGGATGCAAGCAGCTACGTGCTGGACAATATCGACAAGAGTGTCTTCGACGATGCCCTGGTTGATAAGGACTACGATTGCCAAGTCTTCTGCGGGGAAAAGTTCCAACGTGGTTGTGGCTCCCAACCCGGCACCCTCGTGGCTCAGAACGGTATAACCATGGTCGTCAGTGTCAATAAACCAGCCGAGACCATATGATTTCTGGCCCAGCATGGTGCCCGCAGATGGAACCCCACCGGTAGCCGGAGCTTTCATTAGGTCCAGTGTTGCGTCCAAGAGGATGCGCTGCTGGTCTGGCAGATGATCCTTCAGTTGAAACATGCCGAACCGAATTACGTCGTGTGCGCTGGCCCAGATTTCTGAAGCACCAGCAGCGTCGTTGGCGAAGGGAGGCAGCCTGTGGTTCCCATCATCATATTTTGCGGCGGCATAAGCCTCTAGGCCCGGTCCGATGCCGACGCTCGTGTGAAATAGGCCTAATGGAAGAAAGACTTGGTTGCGCATGTAATCCTTCCAATCAAACTTCGAAACGAGCGATGTCATGTACGCGAGCGCGGCGTACCCAAGATTTGAATAGTCGAAGTACTGACCTGGTGGATTCACCAGGATGCCGTAGCGACGAATGGTATCCGCCATCGGCGGTATTTGGTCTCCGTTCCCGAAGAGATTGACCGAATGAATCGGCAAACCGGAGGTGTGACACAGGACACGTCTCACCGTTGCGCGGGAAGCGTCGCCGACTATTGCCGTGAGAGGAGCGGAGCCGAGGTACTCGTTAATCGGGTGATCGAGGTCGATCTTGTGCTGTTCCGTTAATTCCATAATGCCCGCTGCGGTATACGGTTTGGTCAGAGAGGCGAGCTCATAGATTGTGTCCGGCCTTGCGGGAATGACTTTCTCCCGGTCAGCCCAGCCAAACGCTTCTTCCCAAATGATCTTGCCATTCTTCGCCACGGCTACACTGACTGAAGGCAGTTGCTTGTCAGCGATGGTCTTCTGGATGTAAGCGCGGACGGGAGAAAAGTCATAGTGCCGTGTTGGAGACGTGGAATCAGTTCGTTGAGCCATCGCTGCGGGGACCAAGAGTGCTGAGAAGCACAATATGATCATTTGGTGGGCAGCATTTTGAATTCGAGCCTTCATCTGTTCTCCTTCCATGGTCGCATGACGAACATCAGGCCTAGAACGCACACGCTACGCGGGTGAAGCTTCTCTCCGTTGCCGGCCGTGCCGTCGAATACCGGGCATGAAAAGAATTGACAGAAACAGGCACGTTCACGGGCATGTTCAGAATGCCTTGTTCCAGCCGCGTAACGGACCGGCGTCAATGTTAGATCGGCTACTCGCAGTTCTGCGAGATGGCTGCCGTGATGACGCACCAAACCCATCGCGATGTTCTCCAATTCAGAAACCTCTGGCTATCTTTCCGATCCGAGGCGTCGACATGAACATTGACATTGTTGCTGGCGATTTGGATTTCTGACCGACCCTTCAGATTGACTGTGAAGTGGCGAAAGGCTAGGGAGAGCAGAGCGACAGCAGATAGCAGGAACATGCCTAGCCTCCTCAGTCAACGTACGCAATATGAAGAGAAAAGTTCCCGCCCGTCGCGAAAAAGCTGGGGGTTGATTCGTAGCCGCTCCAGGCGGCGCCGCCGCAGCAACTAGCCAAGAGCGCGGCTAACCGATACCGCCAGCAAGCCGCCCGTAGATGTGATTCCGGGTGGATGACGGGCAATCCGGAGGTTAATTGAAAAACGACTGATCGGTCGTCAGCCATGCCGACGCACGGCGTCATCAAGCCTCGTCCGTCGCAGAACACGAGGCAATCAATAGATCATAGACTATTGACAGCAAATTAACGATAGACTAAGCTATATTGATAACATCTTTAACAATAGGCTATGACCTATGAAAAAGGCTAGACTTGCGGCGCAATCCCGCTCGCAGCTCGATGAACGCTTCAGGGAACTGGGGCCGGCAAAGCGCTATACCCCGCCCGTCCGCGGCTGGATCAAGGCTCTTCGGGAGGCGCTCGGCATGTCAACGGCGCAGCTCGCAAAGCGGCTTGGGATCAAACAACCTTCTCTGGTGGCGCTCGAACAGTCCGAAGCAAAGGGAACCATCGAGCTGGCCACACTGCGGCGCGTGTCCGAGGCGCTCGACTGCACTCTTGTCTATGCGCTCGTGCCAAACAAACCGCTTGAAACAACTCTCCGCGACCGAGCAAGCGCGTTCGGTCGGCGGCGACGGGGTCCGGTCGAGCACTCGATGTTGCTGGAGGACCAGAAGGTGACGGCCAAGGACGCCGAAGCGCGCCTCGATGAAATTGTGCGCGAGACGAATCCGCGGCTGTTCTGGGATTAACGCGCGTGAGCGACCTTTTCGAGCAGCCGGACGACGCCACACCGCTGACGCCGGAGGAAATGCGCGAGCTGATCCCCGCGCATATCGCCTATCGCCGCGAGCTGAACGAAGCGGAGCAGGAGAACATTGCGCGCGCGCAGGATTGGGCGCTCAACCGCCGTCGTGATCCGCTGAGCGAGAAGTTCGTCCAGGAGCTGCACCGGCGGATGCTCGAGGAGGCTTTGCACAAGAACTGCTCCTAAACTCGGCGTTTTTGTGCAGCATGGCGGGTTTGTGTGCAGCCCTTCTAGTTGCTGTCTACGTCACCGTAATTGGAACATGGCCGAAAAGTGAATACGGCGTTGGCGTTCTCTCGAATTATGGGCTGACAAAACTTAGTCCAGTGGTCCGCTCCGAAAAAATCCGCATAATGCACCGTGCCGTAGATAATGATGAAAGTTTTGAGCCCGGTAAAATCCTCAACTTCATTGACTGTGAGAGTATCCGCAACGGCTCCAGATGGAGAGTTCGCCTCCTCCCGCATCCTATAAACCGCGACATCATTTGGGGCGTCATTAGGGACGATCATGCCAGTCGTGAAATGAGCGTGGGGCGACGACGGATAATCCAATTTGGGTTCATTCCCATTCTTGATTATCTCAACGACGAATTCCCCGTGGACAATTCCCTTGGCTGGAGTTTTCCCGCTATTGACAAGATGGATAGTTCCTCCCAGTGGGGCCAGAGCAGCAATCTTGTCTGCCGAGAACGTAATCTTTATCCAAGGCCTTTGATCCTTCCTCATCGTGTCGAGTTGGCTTCCCATGATGATGAACTGATAGATTGCAGCTACCGCGAGGACGCCAGTAAAAAGCATGATGCACCAATCGGTGAAACTGCTACGTTTCATCATTTCGCGCAATCCCATAGAGGACTCCTTTTTGTCGCTTCGCTTGCTCTCGGTTGTTTTGGGAGTTTTGCCCTGCTCCTTGGTGGGTACTACTACGCTATCCGGGAATGGAGTTTGCTCGGCCTGCTGGTGTGCGCGTTGCTTGGCGCGCTCTCGTTTGCGCTTGTATTTGCCTTTGCCCATGCCAGCTATGCAGTCCAGAACACTGGGTCAATTCCAAGTTCAAACATTTCGTGGATTAGGACCACGAGATTATGACAGAGAATCTTACAGAGGGATTCATTGACCATCGCAACGTCGGTCTTGCTGCGAAGCGAATCTCCGAATTTACGCTTCATCATGGAAAAGGTGGACTCCACGTTAGACCGCTGATGGTAGTGCTTCAAAAATTCCTGTTTGCGGAAATTAAAGTAGTGGTACATCTCGGCCCATTTACCGCCGCCAAGCCCCTTGTCTGTTTCCTTCATGGAGATGAACGGCGTAGCGCCAAACTTGGAGATGACCTCGGCATTGTTCTTGCTGGAATATCCCTTGTCGGCAGAAACCTCATTCATGGTGAAGTTAAGCGCGGTCGTGGCCGTGAGCGCCGGAAGGAACTTGGAATCATTCGCGTGCTGCCCCTCAATCTCGACGGCGGTGACGATATTCGTTTTGACTCCGCACATAAGGTGAACCTTAACCCAATCCTGTTTGGCACGTTCCTTCCCGTACTTCACATCAAACCAGCGAGCGAATCGCGACGTGGTAAAGCCGGAAGAGTCAGCGGCGAAGTTGGTTTCGACCGCTTGCAAGGGCAAACTGCTCTTAACGATCAGATCGCGGAGAATGATGGTCAGTTCGGGGTCTTCAAGGTAGTTGGAAATGCTATTGAAGTGGGGAACCTTGCTGATATATCCGCGAGAGTGTGCTTCCCGAAGATCGCTCATGAAACGACGTTGAGAGAACGTACTGTAAACCTTGAATGTGACGTTGAAGATCGCATCGGACAGCGGGAGTCGCGGCCTTCCGGTCTTAGGCTGCTTCGTGGCGAGACCGGAGCACAGATCAGCAAGCAACGCCAAGAACCTGTCCTGCTCGTTCGTTTGGGCTTGATTGTAGGCGTTCCAGTTCTGCGGGTAGGTGATTTTCTCTTCCGCAGCGAACATCACGGTCTTAGTGACAGTGGTAGTGCCGTCCGCGTTTTGTTCCTGCCTGATCTGCATAACGCACGCCGCGACAATGTGTTTGCACGCTTGTCCGCGCTTGGCGAAGTCGGCACACTCGCACGTCGCAAATGTCTTGGTCAACTGCACACGGTACAACTTGCTTCCCGTCTGCGAAGGAACCAACCACCATCCATCCCGTTTACGGATCGTCCGCGTTTCCGCCAGTTCCATGCCGCGAAGTTCTCTCAGGTTCATGGTCATCACCTGAGAAATATATTATTAGATAGGTATATATTTGTCAAGCGTAAAGTGCACCTTGACAATATATTATTATCTGGTATATTACGAGCATGGCACTGGTTACTCTTAAGAAAAAAGGTTATAAATGCAATCGCTGCTTCCATGAATGGGAGCCGCGAAAGAGCACGGTCGGCGAGCCGGGAGTGTGCCCCTCCTGCAAGTCGCCGTACTGGAACAAACCGCGCAAATACAAGCTCAAGGCGCGGTAATCTCGTTCTTTCAAAAAGTTTGGCGAAGAGGGAGGGATTCGAACCCTCGGATGGGCGTACACCCATCTACGGTTTTGCGGACCGCTGCATTCGACCGCTCTGCCACCTCTCCGCTGAAAAGCAATCGCCTTCCGGTATTGCAAACCGGATAAACAATAAAGCGGTTGCTTCCACGAGACCGAGTAGAGGGAGCGCCTTCGAACGTTTACCCTTTACTCGGTTTTGCTTTTTTTTTCAGTTAACTGGACCCTCCACGAGTTTCCATCTTCCGTCAGATTCACGAGCTACTACTGAAAAGCGTGTGTACTTTCTATAGCCCCCCATTGCTGCTATTCCGAGCGCGTACGCGCTCGAAAACGTGTGTTCGGAGGACAAATGCAATGGGAACAATGGGTCATGCTTTTGGAAAAGTACGGCCCTTTAGTCGGCCTGTTCTTGATAATGATCTTGGCACAGGCTTGGTGGATCAATCGACTCTTGGAGCGAAATTCGGCAATCTACGACGCGGAGATCAAGCGGTTAGCGGATGTTCAAGATCGGCTTTTAAATCACATCATCGGGCCACAACCATCATCCACTTCCGCCCCTACGATCCAAGACCTGAAAAACGGGGTAAAGAAACTCGGGGACAAATCCGAAGAGAAGGGAGAGGGTGGCTAATATGGCAATGACAATATTCGCTCTTTCTATTCTTGCTGCGGGCTTCACTCTAATGTCTCTGACGTTGCAGCACAGGGTTCCCATGCTCAGAGCAAAAGAGCAAGCGTTCCGATTTCATGCGCTACGCGATCAACTCCAACTCTTGGCCGTCGAAGGCCGCATAAGCACCACATCAGTGGGCTATAAGGGGTTGCTGCGAATGTTAAATATAGCCATCCGAAATGCGGGATTGATGAAGCTCGGCGAGATGCTACGGACAGCAGAAAGCGCCAAGGACACGATAGACAACAAGCCTACGTTTGAGAAGTTCGAGGAGGACATCCAACGCCACGACGCGGCTATTCAGCAATTGGCGAGTGATTGCTTCTCCGCTTATGTTTACATGCTGATCTCAAATGACTCGCTTGTGCGCGTGGCTTTCATGCTAGCAAATTGGACAGTGGTCAAACCTGTGTTCAGGCATTTACGTAGGTTACTAACCCAATTGGTGCCGACACACACAGAAGCCGTTGATCTGGCACGATGGTATTCATCTATCGGGGGAAGGTTCGCAGCCACGTAAGCTCTTTTTGTGCAGCGAGGGGCGTTTTTGTGCAGGGCAGCCTTTCTGTGCAAAGCCGCTCGAGGACGTATGGAGGTGGGCAGGCAAGTTCAGGACGAGCGAACGTAATCTCGGAATTGCGTTCTACAAGATTCCCGTGGCCTTGCGCCATTTGATTGACGACACCAAGGCGTGGATCGAGTACAAGACATATCCGCCCGATGAGATCGCGGTGCGCTTCCATCACCGGCTGGTGCAGATTCATCCCTTCCCGAATGGCAACGGTCGCCACGCCCGCCTCATGGCGGATCTTCTGGTGATGAGGCTCGGGGGAGAGCGGTTTTCGTGGGGAAGCGCGAATCTGCAGGATGCCGGCACAGTGCGCCAGCGTTATATCGCCGCCCTGCAGGCCGCCGACCATCATGAGATCGGACCGCTGCTGGCATTCGCGCGCTCATAGACGCCCCGGCGATGCTGTTCGCGGCCCATCATTATCATCAGCAGCATTGTTATCATTGCAGTGAGCATCATGATGATCGTCGCCGCTAGCAGCATGGCCGCTGATTACATCGCTCGTGACTCAGTGCGATATTCGGTCATAGCGGCGGAGTGGCCGCCGGTGCAACAACGGCTAGTTGATCTCATGGATCGAGAATAGAGCTCAAGCGGTCGCCGCCGCGTTTTCTAAGCAGGGTCATCTTCGGGAACTTCACATTCGAGTCGAAAACCGTGTACGACGGTGAGGCGAAGGCAGGTGCATGCGATGAAAGGAATAGAGCTGTGGTTGCGGGACGTTCTGTAAAAACGGTTGCGGTCGAGGTCGGCTATCGGCAGCCAAGCGCCTTCGTCGAACTTTCCGGCAGACTTTTGGAATGACACCGAGAACATCGGTTACCGTCGAGGTCCGAGACAAGCGAACGAGGCCGAAATAGTGGGCGATGTTCAGTGCTCCAGCTATGCCGAACTTCCAACAGGCACTATCTTGGAATCAGATATGATCCAGCAATTCTCTCGTCTAGCGTTGCCAAGACCGCGGCGTTTGCGCGCGCAAGTTTGCTCAAGTGACCACCGGTAATTTGCTTCGGCGCTCTCACCCAAGCGGGAAGATGAGAAACATCGTGTTCGTCTGGAATGAATGTGAGGCGAGAGGTTCGCCCCTCCTTAAGACGCAGCAACAATGTGCGTGCTTGGGCGACGGTGAAACCATAGGCCGGGGCTTGGGCTAGCACACGCAGAAATCCGAGCTCGGTGATCGAGCAGCTCGCCAACTGCGGTGAATTACTCGATTGGAGCCAAGAAGCAACACGAGCGTGGAATTCGTGATTCATGAAGCCGAGGGCGACCAGTGCATTCACATCGAGCAAGTAGATCATGGGAAGTTTGCCAAGATCTCTTCAACTTCCTTGCTGCTTAACGTCGGCGCGTGTGGGCCCGCGCTCAGAGCCGGTAGGCCGGTAACCGGGTCAGTCACAAGTTTTGCTCGATGAGCCCGTTTCTTGCGCGGCGTCAATACAATACTCCCATCCTCTATGTTGGCGTCCAGCGGATCGCCTGCACGAATATCGAGGCGGCGCCGAAGCGGCCCTGGAAGAACGACTTGTCCCTTCGTGGAAACTTTGGTCTGCATGGTAAGACTATCTTACCCCCATCGCGGCCAATTTCGCAACACATCATCTTCAGCGGAGTTTAGGACATTTTTCTCGGTCGGCGAATCGAATGGTTCGGTAATAGATTTTTCACCTCAGTTCCTTTAGGGGAGACTGCTGCTATCTCGCGAACGCAACTCGTAGCATATCCCGCTTGACACTATTCCGGGCTTGCCAGGGCCTATACAAACAAACTCAATCTGCCCATCGCGACGAAACCGAGCTCTACGCAGATTTCATTTCTCACCAAACGGATCTTCGTAAACCTTAAAGCTCTTCACAGGTTTACCAGCAAAGTCACGTTCATGAAGTAGTTTTGCTTTCGCAAAGCGTAACCTCCAAGTTTTGTAGCGTCGAATTGGATTTTCCCAGGCCACAAAAGCAAAACCCACCCGCTAGCATCTCTGGCAGGTGGGTCTTGGGAGCCTTGAAGTTGCTTATTGATCAGCTCACGCTTACCCTCCGGCCTGAGACGAGCAGACGCACTCGTACGCTTAAAACCCGAATCCTAACCCGCCGAAGGTAGCTGCCTCGATGCCTGAATTTGCCCTCACCCAACTGTAAAACAATATCCGTTTGTCAAAAACACCTAACTATATTTACCGCCGGAACGACGGGCTTGTACCATGAGGTGGGGAGAGTATAAGAATTCCCTAAGATTCTCAGAAATCTTGCGCGACAAGACCAGGTTTTAACTGCGAAAATATTTCTTCGGCAAGAGGTTGAACCATGCAAAGGGATCCGCTAGCGCCCAAATTTGTCGACCGTTGACCGTGTCATAGCCGTTCAGGATTGTAGAAATCAATTGCTCGCTGCCAGGGACGCAATCGCCGCTGATTCTTGATCAGCCTCTCCACCGACGCGCTCTATCCAGCGACATAGCCTATGGACGACACGGGACGAGATCACGCGTATACAAATCCTTCAAATAGCCTCCGCGCGGTACGAAACAGCGATCCGTACAATGCATGCCACTGGCTGTCTTCCTGGCGAACAGACGCACCGACCGTAAGAATTCCAGAAGGCATGGAGATCCGCAATGTTTCGCCCAATCCTTTCCGGGCAACTTGGGAAACCGTGGTGCCTTTAATATGAGCGGCCACTGTCGCGCATAGCGATCCAGTAAGCGGTAAAGCACGGTGCGGCTGCCCGTTTGAAATCATTCTGACGGTAAGGTCAGCCGTAGTTGCGGGCAGCCATTCTCCAGAGATTGTTCTGGTGTCTTGCGGAGGCGAAACGAACCCGATGAAAGGAATGGCCGGTTTTGTGCGAGCCTCATCGAGTGAACTACTGTAACCCATTGCGACCGAAGCATGCAGGCGGATGGCCGCAAGCTTCTTCAGTAATTCGACATTACCGTCGAGCTCGTCAGGCATTTCGGCTCCGGAAATACCTAAGCTCTCTGCGGTGACAAAGGCGCAAGCGTTGCCGGCATCGATCATCGAAATCTCAACTTTCCCGACATCAGAGACCTCCAATACGTCTTTTACATTTCCAGTAGGCAAAAGCTTGCCCGTCGAAGCACCGCCCGGCTCCAGAAAGTCCAGCCTAATGGGAGCTCCCCGGCCTGTGACGCCAGGGATTTCAAGGTTGCCTTCACAAGCTGCTCGACCGCCACGCATGCAGAAAGTCGAGTGAATAATTTTTTGGGTATTGGTATTAAATATACGGATGGTGGCCTCTTCACCAGAGACTGACACGATTTTCTCATCTACGGCAAAGGGGCCGACGGCCGAGGATATATTCCCACAATTGCTACCATAGTCTACGCGCGCTTCCTTAACTACAACTTGGGCAAAGGTATACTCAATATCTGCATCGGGACGATCAGAAGGCGCAATGATGCCCACTTTTGAGAGCGAAGAAAGCCCCCCTCCCATTCCATTGAGCTGTCTTCCATATTGATCCGGGCTTCCCATTGCCTGAAGAAAAATGGCATCTCTTTCGCTTCGATCCTTTGGAAGATCGCTTGCGTGAAAAATCAAGGCTTTGCTTGTCCCTCCGCGCATAAAAACGGCCGGAAGTTTGCGAGGGATCATAAGTTGTTCCTCATCTGTATTGGAATTTACCTCTGCATATCAGTAACATGAACCAACGGCTCCTCGACCGCTTCGCTTCCTGGAGATATTCGTGACGCATTGAGATGAAGAGAAAGGTGACGGGATACGCGCACTTCGACTTTTCACACTACGCAATTATTCGTCTTTCTCGAAAAGTTCATCTAATTTCTGCTCAAAGGCGTGATAGTTGATCACGTCATATAATTCGTTGCGGGTTTGCATAGTGTCTAGTACGTTCGCCTGTGTCCCGTCCTGTCTGATGGCTGTGTAAACACTCAGCGCCGCCTTGTTCATGGCGCGAAAGGCCGAGAGGGGATATAAGACGAGTCCGACATTCACCTCTGCAAGTTCGCTTACGGTGAAGAGCGGCGTCACACCGAACTCGGTCAAATTAGCAAGCACGGGTACCCGAGTCGCCTCCACGAATCGCTTATAGAGTGCGAGATCGCTTACAGCCTCGACGAAGATCATGTCTGCGCCTGCTTCCACATAAGCAATGGCGCGTTCAATCGCTCCTTCGGGGCCATCAATCAGGAGCGAATCGGTGCGAGCCATAACTACAAAATCTAAGTCAGTGCGTGCATCAACAGCGGACTTCAGGCGATCAACCATTTCTCGAGTCGAAACAACCGATTTATGGGGGCGATGACCGCAACGCTTTGCACCCCTTTGATCTTCAATGTGCATCGCTGCCGCACCAAACTTGATGAGCGACTTGGTCGTACGGGCGATGTTAAATGCTGAGGGGCCAAAGCCAGTATCAACATCGACCAGTAGTGGCACTTCGCAGACATCAGTAATGCGACGGACGTCGGTGAGCACGTCGTCAAGACCGGTGATGCCTAGATCTGGAACTCCCAAAGATCCAGCCGCTACCCCCCCGCCTGAAAGATAGATTGATCGAAAACCAGTTCGCTGTGCCAATAAAGCATGATTGGCATTAGCAACACCGACGATCTGCAGGGGTTTTTCGGCTTGAACCGCTTGGCGAAATCGCAACCCGGCAGACATTTTGATAAGACCCTCGGGCATTGCAACCATTTTCTGATCTCCTAGCCTGCTGCGTCCATCGACCGGTCGTTCTCAACTGTTGTAGTGCCTCATGCAATCTTTTAGTCAGCGTTACTCTTTGCCAGCAGTCGAGTCAGCTGTGCAACGTCTTTCAAGTCTTCGAGATTAAGGACTGTCTCGCAAATGCGCTCCACTTGAGGGACTGGCATTGTGTGGCTTGCAAGTTTTTTAAACTTCTCGACGACATCGCCCTGGGTCGCGAACTCCTTCTCGCTTCCTCGCGGTGCCTCGACTGTTTGTTCCAAAACTGTTCCGTCCTTTAAAAATAACTCAACTCTTACCAGATGGCGAAATTTGGAACCCTTCGCGGTGATACCCGGATCTGTCACAACTTGAACTTTCTCCGCGAGCTTTATCCGTTCGGTGTTAGTGAGCGCCCCCCCGCTAAACTGATCAACAAAAACGTCGCCCTCAAGGAGTAGTGTTGCGACACAAAATGGCAAATTCAGCTGCGCTGAGGTAATGCCTTCCGGGCGATATTTCCAACCAACGTGATCCACCGTCACTTGTGAGGCGTGAACGACCACTCGGTTGACGTCCTGAACTGTGAAAGGCCGCCGAGCCCGCATGGCACGGATAGCATCGAGACTCGTGTGGTTGCTTCCAACGCAGGAGTAAAACTTAAGCGATATCATCATCGTCTCGAAGTGCGATCCCAGTCCGGCCGTGAGCTCGTCCAATTTGAAGCGATCATTGGAGCGAGAAAACGTCGTACAAAAACCACCGTACTTGGTCTCGAATACACCTGTGATTCCCGTAAAGCCCTTCTCCGCGAGCAAAGCGCCGTATAAACCACTCTGCGCTGAACGGCCTGCATGCATCCTTTTGACCATCGACCCGTATTGAGCGGCCATTAATCCTGCGGATTGCGTTCCGGCAATACCCAATGCGTGGACGGTCTGATCCTCCGACAGTCGCAATGCGGACGAGGCTGCCGACGCCGCAGCGAATACACCGACGGTTGCTCCTTGATGCCAGCCCTGCCCTATGTGTTCTTGTCCCATGCAGATTCCTACTCTAGGCCCAATCTCGTAACCAGCGACCGCCGCCGTGAGAAAATCTCGGCCGCTGAGACCTTTCCGGATCTCCGTAACTGCGATAAGCGACGGCAGAGTAACGGCTCCAACGTGCAATATCCCCACGCGGTGCACGTCATCCAATTCAAATCCTTGGACTAAAGTCCCGTTCACTAGCGCTGAATGAGGTGCAGACAACCGAACGTCCGTGCCCCACACACCGCAGAAGTTCGACGTATCAAGCTCCTGAAGCACGCTCATTAAGATGCGGCTCCATTGCAGATCGACGCCGTAAATCGCGCACCCGAGCGAATCTAGGATCAATAATTTGATACGATTGATCACTTCCGTCGGTATCTTTTCAAACCGCAGCCCGGACACAAACCTGGCAATTCCACGGCTATACTTGTCATTAGCCAAAGCATTAGAACTCATCTTCGCAGCTTCCGCCTCTCTTATATGATGTCAAGAAGATTCTGAATTAATAGCAAACAGCAGTCGTACTCCAAAAAGCATTCTGGCTCAACGCGAAATGTTCCAGTTCCCAGATGCTTTTGCCCCGTCGATGACTGAAACAAGTTGCCAATTACCGTCAGTGCAGTTAGGGTATGTTCCTATAGCCAAAAGCACCTGACACCTACTATCTATATTTCGTGGCCGACGACGACGCCATCTCAGTATCGGCCGGATCACAATACTCGCGCATTAAGCTCCGACGACGATCACCCGACCTATGGGGAAAGCCGAGTTGAGATTAGCGGATGCCCCAAAAGCGTCGTCCGCATCAAGACGTATATCAGCCTTACTTGATTGGGCCGGGACCCCGCCATGTGATGCGCTAACCGCTAAATAAAATGCAAACGGGGCTGCCTGTTTTGACGGTGTAATTCCTGTACTTTAAAATACCGCTTCTGGTAACTTCAAATTCAGCAATCAAGTCGCTTTGTTCATTTGCAACGTAGAGGAAACGAGATCCAGGATCCAAACAGATGAATCGGGGACAACTTCCCATAGAAGGCACCCAGCCGATATTCGTGAGTTGGAATGTTTCCTGGTCAATTCTGAACATGGCAATACTGTCATGACCGCGGTTGGAGGCGTAAAGGTAGCGCCCGTCCTTCGTAATGCAAATACCGCCGGCAAGAAGACTTTTGGTTTCCACGCAATTGTCCGGCAGGGTCTGAGATATCTGAAACGGAGTCATATGGCCTGTCGCATTGTCAAGATAGAGCGAAATCACACAACTATGGAGTTCATTTATTTGGTAAACCACCTTATTGTTCGGGTGGATCGCAACATGGCGGCAATGGTCAAAGTTTCTGCCGCTGATGCTATAGATTTCTTCAAAGCCGCCTTCCGGCGTAAATTTAAATACGGCGAGTCCCTCTTTTGCTGGGATGGTGGTTTTCTTGGTTCCCTTTAAAGACACGACCAGGTATTTTTCAGATAAGTCATAGTAGACCTGATGTGGACACGTCATTTTCTGAGGTTCTTCGTTGCCAGGAAACACATACTGATAGTCGACACTGCCAAGGCTCCCGTCTACTTCACGGCGAACTGCGACAATACTTCCGGAGCCGAGACAAGCAATCAAAATATATTGGTTAGACGGATCTGGAACCAGGTATACCGGGTTGCTCCCGCCTAGTTGTACCGTGTTCAGGTAGACGGGCATACCGTTCTCGGGATTCAGTCTGAACGCGCTCGCCTCGGTCGTGTCGCCGTGTGCGGAGTAAAGATATTTATGATCCTTGTCAAAAGCGAGATACGAGGGATTTTCCAGCCCCCCGACGGTCCCTAGATGCGACCATTCGCCGGTTCTATCATTGACCTTATACAGTTCAATACCGTTTCCGCGGGCATTTCTTTCACGTGTGGTACGGCAGCCAACGTATGCAAACCGTTTCATAAAATACCTGTCGCAGGTGCAATTCTTAATCTTTCTATGTTTCGTTGCGGAAAGGCATGCAGCCTGTCCCGTCTGAGGTCAGCAACTCACGGAGAATCCTTAAATGAATATTAGAAAGGCCCAACGCCAATTGCCGCGAAAATAATTAGAATAAGACAGCCCAACAGAATCCAAAGGACATTCAGTTTCCAAAAGAACTTTATCCAAGAACCGTACGAGACATGACCTACCCCCAGGAAGCCGACAAGACCGGCCTGGTAAGGGAGGAGTAGGATGGCAAAGCAGTCGCCGAAAGTGTAGGCGAACGCGCATTCCTGCTGCGTCACTCTGAGCGCTGCGCAGGCGGGCCCAAGAATGGGGATCAACATGGGCAGCTTGCCATTAAATGACGGTATAAAAATAGTGCAAATAAAAACAATAAAAACAATTCCGATAGGCATCAGAAACGGAGGCCAGCCGCCCAGACCTTTTGTCAAACTGTGAATGATCGTATGGATGATGTTGCCACTTATCAGCACGTTGGCGACGGAAGAGGCAAGACCAATGATGATAACGGTGCTCGTCAAGTTGTTGACGCCAGACACATAGCATCTGGCAACGTCATTTAAGCTAAGACCCCCAATAAGTCCGCAGATGATGGCCATGATGAGGAACAGACCAGCGAAGTCGTAGTTTTCCCATTTAAAACGCAATCCGCCAATGACCATAGCAGCAAAGATGGCGACCATCGAGACGACCACCAACACATGCCTAACATTCATTTGTGAACAAACAACAGAATTGAGATCATCGTAAGTCTTCTTTTCTTCTTCGGATATGTTTAGGATTACGCTCTTGCTAGGATCTTTGCGGGTTTTTTCCGCATAGCGTATTAGGTAAGCTGTAGACACGATCGAGAAAATAACGAGAACGATGATCCGGTAGCCAAGGCCAGAATATAGCGGCAGGCCAAGCATGCTCTGTAAGTTTACAGTGGCGGGCTGCAAAGCACTGCTGATCATGCCGTTTATAGACGAGAGGATCAGCAGTGCGACGCCAACGAAGGGTTCATATCCGAGCGAAAGAGCCAGCGTGATACAGAGAGCAGTAAAAGGAATAAATACCTCGTGCGTAATGGTGCAGCTAATAGCAGAGAATCCTAAACCCATGATCCAAAGGGCATACTTTTCCTTGCCATGGGTTTCTTTAATGACCAAACCGATGACTGCGTTTACAGTGCCCGTTTTGCGAAGGACTTCAAATGCACCGCCGCCTGCGCAAATCAGCACGATAATGGGAAGGACCGAAGCAAAACTCTTCATGATCGTCGTCGGCAGGTGTATGAGGTTGAAAGGGGTTTGAGCAATTCTCGTATAGCTCGACACGTCAATGGTCGTACGGCCGTTTACGGTTACATTCTGAAAAGTACCCGCCGGGATCAAATGAGTGAGCAAAACCGCGAAGAGGATGATGAAGGTAACCATGACCAGCGGGTGGACGTTACCGATCCCGCGCTTTCCATTAGGAGCGCTATGATTGTTTCCCACTATTAGGTTAACCCCTTCTGCTTACAGAGCTAAGCTTCTGAGTTCTGCTTCGAAAGGCAACCTAGTTGAACACGGGTAATCAGAAAAGCCCCCATTCGAAACACTTATATCCTACCAATCTGCTTGTTTCGCATTTCTCCACCTGCGGCAAGAGCTGTGAATAGATAATCACAATTGGTGAACGTTTGACTTAGCTTTTAAGAGACATCCTCAGCTCCTTTCAATACTCACATGATCAAATGTCGCTTGAAATGAGCATATCTTCATAAAATCACCAACGGACTTGCATTTGTCGATTTGCCAGATCGCATCGGCAACTCTCTCGGCCTGCTCAGTACTCATAAAGAGCGTGGCGTTCCCCACAAACTTATCTACAAGTACCTGATCACTCATCGGGTTTATCCTAGAACCCAGAGGATACTCAACCAGTGTCCTATGCACGGTTCCGTCTTTCATATAAATCACAGAAATGCCACCACAATCATACTTATCGAGGCTTGCGTCCGCCTGAATGGTCACGCGCCCGATGAGATCTTTAATAAGAGGGTCGTTGTACTTTTCTGTTGTGAACTGGGAGATTCCTAGCGCACGGTCAACGATTGCGACCGCTGTCATGAAGCACGCACTGTGGTCCGCACTCTCCTTGTTAACCGGATACTTCTTAGATGGATCGCCCGTGTGCTCTGCAACACGTGCAGTGGAGAAAACCTCAACGTGATCGACATCTTCAGGCTTGATATTGTATTGTTCAACGTTTTTCAAAGTAGCGCTGATATGGCCTTGAGAGGAACGATTGGCGACGAATGGCTTGTAGTCGTTGTCTAGAATCTTGAATTCTTGATTTCTGGCGAGTTCGCTGAAATCGAAATCATCAGAGACAACGGTGCGGTTGAAACCTTTGTCGCCTTCGAGGACTCGGACAGGGCCAGTGAAACCTTCCTTCGCAAGCAGTGCAGCCAAGATTCCATTGTGCCCGCTGGAGGCAAAACGCATGTTTTTGGCCATGGTAAAGGCCTCGCCGGATGCGTCCAGGATCCCTAGGATCATTCCATAAGAGCCGGAGATACCAAAGGCGTTCTCTATCTGAGAAGGGTCGAGCTTCATAAGACGCCCGGCTACCAAGGGTGTAATGTAGGCACCGCGGGTATCAAAGCTCCACCCTCGATTCTCAAGTGGCAGCCGCTTGATCGCATGGATGAAGCGTCCTGAGAGTTCGTATCCGACAACAATACTGGCCACTAGTTCCCTGCCATCGATTTGCTCCGCCTCACCTACCGCAAGACAGGTTGGAATGATCTCACTCGGATGGCTTCCACTGAGCATCTTGCCCATTGGAAAATGATAGCTGTCGTTGAAATCCCAATAACGAAGCATTACCCCGTTGACCAGGGCCGCGTAATGAGGAAGCGTTCTTACGCCGCTTCCGATGATAGTAGCCACCCCTTTCGTCTTAAAGGACTCTACTAATGTCCTTACGATGGTGCCGGCCTCGCTGTTATAGGCTGCGATAGCGCATCCAATGGAGTCGAGCAGAGCCCTTTTAACTTCGTGTACGACTTCCTCCGGCAGATCTGAATACTTCAAATTGACCGAATAATTTACCAGATCAGTTGCAATACCCATTTCTATCCCTCTGCGATGCAATATTCGGGCAACAAGCCCGCTCCAATAAAAAATCCATTTCTTAAGATCCACCTTATTGCGATAAGCCCGCGGTGTTTACCAGATGCAGATCGCCGCCCTGCTAGGCGGTTAACGGCCTCACGAGCGGCCCGCAGGCGTCTGACCTGATGGAGTTTTTTGTACCAGGCGAGTGAGAGAGTCTACATCACAGCCTCAGGCCGTGAAATCGTGTTCGTTGGGCCCAGCGCCGAGTGCGGCCGCCTCGTATTGTATTCCACCCGCCACTGCTCGATCACCACCTGTGCTTCCTTCAACGAATAGAGAATTTCCCCGTTCAGGCATTCATACCGCAGCTTCCCATTGAAACTCTCGCAGTACCCGTTCTCCCAAAAAGGGCTGCCGGGTTCGATATACAGTGTCCCCGTTCCTACATTGGCTAGCCACTTCCGCAACTCCTTGGCCACGAACTCCGGGCCGTTGTCTGAACGAACGTTTTCCGGAATCCCCCGCCACAGCATCACATCCGCCAGCGTCTCGATCACCTCGTTGCTACCCAGCCGTCTCGCCACGCGGATCGCCAGGCATTCCCGCGTGTATTCGTCGAGCAGCACCAACAGTCGCAGCGTTCTTCCGTCGTGCGTCATTGCACTCACGAAATCGTAGCTCCACACGTGATTGGCATGCTCGGGCCGGAGCCGTACACACGATCCGTCATTGAACCACAACCGTCCTCGCGGCCTCTGTTTCTGCGGCACTCTTAGCCCTTCCCGCCGGCTGAAGTAGATCCCAACCATTAGAACCGAGCTTGTAAGAACCAATTTGGCCGATTGCATGACACACTTCCTTTGGTCTGCGATTGTTAGCGCAATCGCTCGATCAGGCCCTTTGGAGTAACGGTCGAAGCTCCCGAATGGCCTTGACGTTTTCCAGCGCAAGCACTCGCTCGATTAGGTTCGTGCACGCGGCTCTTCCGAGGACGGGCGTCATCAGGTCGCGGGCTTTCGCTACGACCTCGTCCCGGGTCATCGGGTTTTCGACGGTGCCACGTACAGCTTCGACACGCTCGCTGAGATGCGTTCCGTCGGCGAGCGTGACCTCGACGATCGCCACCCGCTTCGGCATGAGGCGCTCGAATTCGTCGTCGGGGATGAGCTGCACCTTGGCACGCTCGCGGAGGATCGCCGGATTCAGCATGCGAGCCTTGTCGTGCGCTGCACGGAACGTGACTGTTTTGTCGACCAGCATCACCGCGACCATGTGCTGAAGGCAAATGTCCGGCATCTCGCGGTTGTCCACCGTGGCGGCATGGCTGGTGGCTACACGAACAACCACCTGCCGCACCTGATCCGCCTGGAAGGAGTGCAGCTTCAACAGGTTTTCCAGCGCGTCGAGCGGCGCCTGGATAGGTGCTCCCACGGTCCATTTCTTGGTACCCGTCCGCGTCACCTCGTAGCGCTCGCCAAGCTTGTCAATCAGCCCAGCCGGATCCGCTTGGGGTGCGTATGCGAGAAAGAAATTGTCGGGTCCCGACAGAACATCATTGACACCGGTCCAGCCGGACTGAACCAGCAACGCAGCGGTGACCCCGTTCCGCGCCCCCGCGCCGGCGAAGACGAAACCTTTCTCGATATGCTCGGTATCGCGTCGCCACACGCCGATGCCCGACCCCGATTGCTGCGCGGCATAATCGAGCACCCAGCGCATTTGCTGCGTGTTCAGACTCGCCGCGCAGCCGCCAGCCGCCGCGGCGCCGAAGGTACCGCACATGTTGTGAACTTCCTTCAGCAAGGACTCAGCACGCACAATCCTCGCCACCCGCACTCCGATGTCATATCCAAGCGCCACCGCCCGCAAAAAATGCACCCCGTCGATGCCGAACTGCTCGCCCGTTGCGAGCGCAGCGGGAACGATCGAACACCCTGGATGCGTTCCCACCCCTGTGGTGTCGTCGGTCTCGTCGGCATGAGCTAGCTCCCCGTTTGCGATTGCCGCCTCGATTGGGCCGGAAAGCACGTTCGACGCAACCACCGTCGCCACCTTCGCACCACCATAGACACGCGCGAATCGGATCGCCGCCCGCCCGGGGGCCAGCTCGGAGCCAGACACCATGGCGGCCAACGTGTCAAGCGTGTGATGTTTCACGCTCTCGGCCACCTCGTCCGGAAGCGCGTGGCTACGGGCCTCGCTCATATAAGTGCTAAGGGTGGCCATGACGTGGCTGATGGGCTCCTCAGTCCTGACGTCTTGGAAGGCTATGGCCATTTTGGGTCGAATTCCAAGGGCCAAGATCACCCAGCCCAAGCGTTGCAACAGGCAGCGTCGGGTCAGGGTTGCAATGGTGTTCCTTTCCAACATGTGCTCTTCTCGATCTCGTCTCATACCAACTCCCCCCTTGTCCCACTTCGATCCAGTCATGGGTGACCAGCATAGACCGGTCTGTACGATAGCGGTTCAAGCCGGAATTAGTTTTTTGGCCTTCTGTTTCGCCACTTCTCGAATCGGATTTTTCACAGACCGCCGACTGCAGGGTTTTTCCTGGGATCGATTTCTTCATCGCCACAACCGGTGGCTTTACCCTGCTCGGATCGTGAGAGCCGCCATCCGTTGCACCACTGCTCTGAACAGCCGCCGCGTCAGATGGCTCTCTGCCAACAGCAACCATTTATGCTTTCCTGCGGCACGCCGGCCCAGATCCTACCCTGAGCCTTATATTCCTCATACTCTTTGATGAGCCGGTCGGTCATACGAATCTCCTCCTTGAATGCCTATCGATCCTCTTTTATGTCTTATGTAAAGCGGTTGACTGGATGTGGACTCACCAAATGAGCTTCAGTGCAAACTGGATCTGCCGCGACGTTGTCGAGGTTTGATTAACCGCACCCGCGCCAGCGACCGGGTTTCCGTTCGAGTCGAACAGAGCGCTGTTGTTGATGGGCGCTGAAAAGTTGGCCCGATTCAAGATATTGAAGAACTCTGCCCGAAACTGCGCATTAAAACTCTCAGAAATTCTTTTGATGTAGTTGTTCTTAAACAGCGAAAAATCGAAGTTCACGAGGTCAGGCCCAATCAAACTGTTGCGGCCCGCATTGCCCATGAGGTTGGCGCAGCTCCCCGGCACTGCGCTGAAAGGGGTGCACACTGCCGCGATGGCGGGCGTGGCCATTGGGACAGCAAAGCAGTTGAGCTTGATGTAATTGTTAGGATTCCCGGGGTTGACGGGGTTTGAGCAGCCCGGCCCGGTGAGGCGGTCTGGGAAAGCCCACGGATCGGTGCTGTTAAGCCCGAGCGGATCTCCGGAGATGATGGGCGTCATCGGTACGCCAGTCTGGGCCTTGAATATCCCTCCCACCTCCCACCCCCCCAGCACATGTGAACTGATAACTCCCCAGTTCTTCGGACTTGGCACATCCCAGAGATAGTTGAGCACGAGCGCGTGAGGTATGTTGTAGTCTGACACACTGCGCCTGCAAGCCTTGCAAAACCAGAAGAGACTAGAGACAGAGTTTGTAAAGTTGTCGCCGATAGTAGCGGACGAACCCGTGTCAATGTTTTTGGCCCAGGTAAAAGAACCCTCCACTTGGAAGCCGTGGGACATCCTTTTGGACACCCGGACTTCGAGAGCGTCGAAGAATGAGTCGCCAGTCCAATAAAGGCCGCGCAGTTGACCAACGGCGGGATTTATAACCGTCCCACTACCCGCAGGGAACGGCCACAATAACCCTTGTGGCGTTATTTGTGTCGGAAGAACGGTATTGACGTCCTCTGCGCGGTTGACCATATGGACGCCGCGATTTCCCACATAACCAACCAGCAATAAGGTGCTCGGAGTGAGTTGTTGTTGGACGTTCAGATTCCAAATCATAATGTAATTGCGCTTGGGGTTTTGCTCAATCGATGAGGTCAGCTCTTCCGATGGGGGAGGCGTGCCAATGGTACTTCTCGCCGGCCCCGACGGAAACGAACCCTGCGGCAAATTCGCCACCGAGATCTGCTCAGAGTATGGAGCTGACTGGCTCTCAATATTGCTGAATTCAAAATTTAAAGGGAGGGCATCGAAAATCCCAAATGCCCCGCGGACTGCGGTTTTTCCGCTGTGGAAGGGATCCCAAGAGAACCCAATTCGAGGTTCGAAGTTGCGCAGAGTTGGGTTGTGGAAAAAGGGGGAACCTAGATGACCTGGCGGGGGAGACGTAAATGTCGGTAAGCTGACAAGCTGATTTTTAACGTCTGTCGGCACCGTGACCATTTCGTACCGCAGGCCCAGATTTAGAGTCAAGCTAGAACTTAACCTCCAATCGTCCTGGAAATAACCACCAAAAAGAGTTTGTCGAATTCCGCGCGGGTTATTATCCAAACCGAGAACCCCTGCCTGGTACGTAAGAGGCTGATTGGTCAGGAAGTCGGGAAGCGAGCCGAAGTTGATTTGCCCGACTTGCCTGTTACCGAGCCTCTGGTTCTCTTGCATTCGCTCGACAGCAAAGCCGAACTTTATCGAGTGAGCACCCTTTAGAAGGAACGCGTCGTCGTAAGCCTGGAACGAGTTCCAGGCGAAAAAATTGCCCGTATAGGCCCCCACTCCCCCGGGCACAACATCCGTGAGTCCCGGCACTGAAACAGCCGTTGAGGCGGGCTCCCCGGGAACAGAACTCAAGGCAATGTCCGTAACAAGTGGGTTGATCGCCGCAAGGTTTGCTGTCTGAGATGTAATCTCCCGGTTGAGGCCAAACCGAAAAGAATTGATCAGATTGGAAGTGAACGTGTGATCCTCCCCCAAGACCATCAGTAGCCGGGATGAGGTGTTGCCAACAAGCACATTGTCAAGCGGGTCAGGCTGTTGGTTTTCGGATCTATCCAAGAACCAGGTCCCAAAAACACTGTCTTTGTCTGAGAACTTATGATCTATTCTGGCGGTCTCGAAGTTGCTGTGATCGCTCTCGGGGGTGGAAGTAACAAAGAGTCCCGTGTCACCCAGTCCCACCAGTCCCGCGTTTGGAAGAGGATACATACCGAGGAATGGCACCACTAAAGGGTCAACGCCAACAGTCCCCGCCGAATTCACGAGCGCGCACCCCGGGCTGGCGACGCCAATCGTGCACGTGGTTCCGTCCGGGTTATGCAGGATTCCGTTGCGTGCCCCCCGGGAGGGCACGAGGTCAACGTTCGAAGCGCCAAGACGATCACGAAGCCCTTCGTAATCGAAAAAGAAGAAAGTCTTACTCTTCTGGATAGGGCCTCCTAGCGACGCGCCAAATTGGTTTCTCTTGAAGGCGGGAATCATGGGACCGTCGAAGAAATTCCGCGCATCCAGCGCGCTATTGCGCAGGAATTCGTATGCGTCGCCATGGAACTGGTTAGTCCCAGACCGGGTAACCGCGTTGACGACGCCCCCGGAAGTACGCCCGTACTCGGCGGAAGAATTGCTTGTCAAGACTGAAAACTCCGCGATGGCATCCACCCCCAATGCAAGGCCAAGCACGCTTCCAGGTGCACCGCCTGCGAAATCAACGATGCTAACCCCGTCGAGGCGATAGTTATTCTGTTGCGGCATTGTGCCGGAAATGCTCAGTTGCTGTCCGAATCCGCGAGTTCCTCGGGGCGAACTTGGATCATTGCCGGACCTTTGAGTCGAGATAACACTTACGCCGGGCTCGAGACCTGCCAATTGAGTCCAATCGCGCCCGTTCAGAGGCAATCCGACTATGGCGTTAGAGGTCACCACTGCACTGATGCTGGACGATCCCAGTTCCACGGCAACGGCTTCGTTAGTGACTTGGACAGTTTCAGTTGTCTGTCCCACTCGCAGGGAAAAGTTCAACACTTGCTGGGCTCCCACCTGTAGAGTGATCCCGGACCGCACCTCGGTTGTGAAACCGGGAGCAGAGGCACTCAGCTCGTAACTTCCCGGGACCAGATTCGGCGCCGAGTAGAAGCCGACCGAATTCGCGGTGGCCGCGGTGCTAACGCCGGTCGCAACGTTCTTGATGGAGATTTGAGACCCAGGTATTGCCGCGCCGGACGAGTCTGTCACCGTACCAGAAAGCGTCGCTCCGGCCACTTGTCCGTACATTGGTCGGACGAGGAAAGTGATTAGCGCCAAAAGCCAAAGCAATCGAAACACTCGGAAGTGTCCCTTTGCAGTCGTCGAATACAACATGGATTGCCTCTTTCGCGAAACCAATAAAACTCCCTCTGAAATTCCCCGCGTCTAAGTAGCCCAGCCTGACCACCGCGCGTTGCCGTTGAGTTTTCACGCTGCCATGCAACATCAGGCATCATGCATCGCCAACATAAACGATTGCCTGCGAAAGTTCGCTATGGTATAAGCGTCTTAAAGTAAACATAATCGTGTTCATCGCTAATGCGCGTTCCGTGAATGTGTGGGAAGACTGACTTAATTTGCGAATGATGTCCTTTATGACGTGTAAGTATTTTCTTAGGAAAATATTTTTGACATGAAAACACTGGAGCGATGCTCATACGAGTTCGGCCCGTTCCAGTTGGTCCCGGAGGAGCGTCTGCTTCTACATCAGGGCAAGCCGCTTCACCTGCCGACAAGAGCTTTTGACACCCTACTCGTTCTGCTCAGAAGTCCTGGTCGTCTCGTTGAAAAATCAGAACTGATGACTGCGGTATGGGCCGATACTGTGGTCGAGGAAGGCAACGTCACGCTTGCGATTTCGACGCTCCGAAAGACGTTGGGCGACGACAGCAGCGAGCGCCGGTACATTCAGACGGTGGCAAAACATGGCTATCGCTTTGTGTGTGGGGTGCGTGATGTCGTGAAGGCGGAGCCTGAATTGCCTCCTAAATTAGCGGAAATCCGGTCGTTGGCTGTGTTGCCTTTTGGATTCATGAACCCCGGCGTCACCAACGAATATCTCCGGTTGGGATTGGCCGACGCCATCATTACAAAGCTAGCCAGGATCGGGCGAATAATCGTGCGACCGACCAGCGCCATGCTCAAGTACGCGAACGCGCCGACGGATGTGCTCTCGGTCGGTCGCGAGCAAGGCGTCGATGCGATCCTGGTAGGCCACATCAAGGCTTTCCCCGACCGCGTTCGAATCACAGCCCAGTTAGTCCGCGTGGCGGACGAGTCCATACTCTGGGCGGACGCCTTTGATGAGTGCCCTCAGCGCATATTTGCGTTGGAAGATGAAATGGTGAAAAGGATAGCAAACTGGATGTCGGCCCACATCTCCGGAGAATCAAAGATGCGCCTGCTGCGACCGGATACTGAGAGCCCCCAGGCCCACCAATTTTATTTGGAGGGGCGTTATTTCTGGAACAAGAGGACGGAAGAAGGCCTTCGCCGGAGTATCGAGTGTTTTCAGAAGGCGACTACCGAGGATAAGCAATATGCCCTCGCCTACGCGGGTCTCGCTGACTCCTATGTGTGGCTGGGCACCTACGGTCTCGGGCCCACCTTTCAGACATATCCAGTAGCTAAAGCGGCAGCACTCAAGGCATTACAGCTTGACGATTCGCTTGCGGAACCGCATGCCTCTCTTGGAATAGTCTACTTCTATTATGAGTGGGATTGGTCAAAGGCTGAGCACGAGTTTCAGCGTGCCATCGCGTTGAATCCGAACTGCGCGTCAGCGCATAGCCGGTACGCTTTGACTCTTGGGGCTATGTGCCGGTATGAGGAAGCCGTCAGTCAAGTGCGGCATGCCCAAGAACTGGATCCGCTTTCGCTCCAAATAAACACCGTGGCTGGCCGAATTCATTACTTTGCGCGCCATTATGACCAGTCCATCGATGCTTACCGCAAGGTTATCGACCTTGATCCGAGCTATGTGCGCGCACACACCCGCCTCGGAATCACCTATGCGGCTGCCGGGGCTTTCAAAGAAGCCGTCCATGAGTTCGAAGAATCACAACGACGCTCCTGCCTCGATTCCAATCTGGCCGGGCACCTAGGTCACGCTCAGGCGCGCTCCGGAGACACTCGCACTGCTCGCAGACTACTTGAAGAATTGACCCAACAACCACCTGGGCAATATGTGCATGCATCGAGCGTGGCTTTGATCTGCATAGCCCTCGGCAAGCCCGATCAGGCGCTGGAATGGCTCGCAAAAGCCTACCAAGTCCGTTGCTCCGACATGGTGTACGCAAAGACGGAGCCGCTGCTGGATCCCCTGCGTTCTGACCCTCGATTTACTGCGCTACTCAATCAAATGGCGCTCTAGCAGGCTGCTGAGAAATTGTGAAGCGCAGCAATTTCTGTCCTCGTTTGCGGCATTTTCGAGCGCTGAGTGGTTTTTCGCTTTGTTTTTCGCGCCGCTGAACGACCCATGTGGGGTTTCAGCGCCATGCAGAGACACTACGGCCCGGACTTACTGTGCTCGAACCGCGGCGGCCATCAGGTTTCGCATACGCACCAGGTTGTAGGCCGCGCAAGCAAAGGTGAACATCCAGTCTACTTTCAAGGTCCCGCGATGCCGCACCTTGCGCAGCAACGGAATCGTCTTCAGCAGCCAAAACATTCTTCGATTCGCTTCCTTATTCTTCTGGCTGATGCCGTAGCCCGGGTGTTGCGTGGTACGCCCCTCGATGGCGCTACCGCCTCTTCGTCCCAGGTTTTGCGGCACGTGCGGGGTCATATGCAGGTTTCGGCCCTCGCGCACAAAATCCGCGGTATCGAATCCTTTGTCGCCGCCCACGGTCACGCGCCCGATTCCCGGAACCTCCTGCAGCATCTCCAGCGCGGCGTAGCGCTCGGCGATTCCAGTGGCTTCCCACACGCGACTCGACATAATCAATTCGTGGTGATTCTCCACCAACAGATTCCCGCTGTAGCTCAACTTGGCCTCCTTGCCTGCGCCTTTGCGCGCCAGAAGCGCGTCGGGATCGGTTTTCGATTCGTGGGTCTGGTTCGAGCGCTTCTCCCCGCGAAAATTCACCGTGATTTCCGGGATCCTCCCGGCGGAGACGAACTCTTCTTGTCCTTGGGGCTGAAAACTCTTCACGCTAGCCCACGCTTCCAGCAGCGTGCCATCCACGGTGAAGTGTTCGTCCGAGGTCCATCCCTTCGCTCGCGCCTGCTCCACCACCCGCGCCAGAAATTCCTTGGCGACCTCGGCCTCCAACAACCGGTCGCGGTTCTTGGTGAACCTCCAGTGTTTTCATGTCAAAAATATTTTCCTAAGAAAATACTTACACGTCATAAAGGACATCATTCGCAAATTAAGCCAGTCTTCCCACACATTCACGGAACGCGCAGCAATGGTGACCGGTATACTATGGCTCTGTTTTTTACAGCCAAAAGAGAAGTTTTTGTGCATTTTGGATCAAAAGATCTGGGATCACGCCGGTAATATTTTGATTCGGATTCATATACCCGCGTCCAGGGGGCGAGGAAAAGGTGATGCCAAGATTAGCTCGTTTAGCCTTCTTCATTCTGGTGCTTGCAATAGTAGCGAGTGTACCGCAGCGAAGCTCAACTCAAGAAAATCAAAAGACACAATACCCGGCGCCTCGATTTCCATCTTATGTTAAGCAGCCGAAATCTGTCGACGATCTCATGCCAAAAGCTCGTGAATTCGTCCGGGTTACGGGAAGTCTGGGCCCGACGGCGATCGGCATGGGCACATTCAAGAGCGGGGACACTCTTTTGTTGGTGCCCGACGTGACCGCAGAGGACATTCCCTTGGAAGCTGTCCGCCGCGCGCTCGAGGAACGAAGCATAAAGGTTGTCATAAGAACGGAAGCTGAGATGGTGGGACTCTCGCGTGAGGACGCGGAGTTCTTCCGCAAGCTAACGGCGATTCCAAGCGCCGAGCAAGGTTATCTGGAAGCGAGGCTCTATTGGTTTGAAGACTCTCCGCGTGTTTGGACAAACCCGGATGTTGCCAAGGCCTGGCTTGCGAAAAAAAACCCAGACTTATTCAACGCCTTATACCCAAAGGAGCAGCAGATCCCATCGGACTTCAAGGCCAAAGCGGAGAAGTTAACCCCGACCGGCATTGGTACAGCGATTCGCAAATATTTGCAACAGCATCGGGAAATTACCGGCGTTTATTGGGGCAAGCCCGGATTTGGGTTTTCGGGGCCTCGCGCGATGTCTCCGGAACAGGGAAAGCTTAAGGGAGGTACCGCTTTCACCAACAGTTGGGTTTTGAGTGGCGAAGTTACGACCTTTCCGAGCGATGTAACCCACTTGATCGAGAAAAAAACGGTCGAGGCCATTACCACGGACATCGACATGGTCCGTGTGACGGATCCTGAGGGAACTGATCTAAGTTGGAAAGTCACTCCGGAAATGGCGAAGCGCTGGATAATGAATATCTACGAACCAAATCACTTATTAATGTATCCGGACACCGCTACCGGTAGATACGGATTTAACGTGGACACCTTTCCCGCTGTCAATAAGGAGTATGTTCCTCGCGAGCCAATCGCCTTGGCCAATGGAGTAATTGCCGGAACCAGCGGTTCCGGCGGTTTTTGGCCGAGGGTAGAGATCACCTTTAAGGATGGTTACATGACGAAAGTGAAAGGTGGTGGCCTCTACGGCGACGTAATTCGCACCTTCATGACGTATCCTCATATCAATGATTTGAAGTATCCTTATTACGACCACCCTGGATATTGGCACCTTTGGGAAATCGCTTTGGGAACTAACCCGAAAAATTTCCGTAATCCGTCGGACTTTTACGGATCAGGCTATAGCGGATATTATTGCCTTACCTTCGAGCGTTATCGATCCGGCGTGATCCACTGGGGACTCGGAAATGAACTGCCACACGAGCCGGGATCTACTGGTCCACCCTTAAAATGGCTGAAATTTGGCGCAGACAACAACCTGCCTTCGGGGCATGATTTCCACATTCATAACAATTTCATTACTTACCAGGTCCATCATAGTACCACGGGCAAGTGGGTGAAGTTAGTCGACCGTGGTCACCTCGTGGCACTTGACGATCCGGACGTACGCGCGCTCGCTTCTAAATATGGCGACCCCTCGACGATTTTGGGAGAAGACTGGGTTCCTGAAATCCCCGGCATCAACGCTCCCGGTAGTTATGAGGATTATTCCCGCGATCCCTGGAAATACGCCAATGCCCAAATGAAGAAAATTCTTGACGGCACTTATGAGTACTATTATCCGGCTAAGAAAAGGGAGAACTAACCGCTCGGACACGCGGAGGTAGTGTAATCGACAAAACTCCAAAGTAGCCGATACTCATTCAACCGGGACAGTGCCCCAGGGCGCGAAAGATGTCGTTGGACAAGCCTGCGAGAGTGTTGCGATTCTCGGCAAAGTACGCCTCCAACTGCGTAAGTTCGCTCACCTTTGCCGCTAGATCCTTTCCAAGCTGGATCTCTTTCGGATGGAACTGCCCACAGCTGATGAAGACTAATGGTTTCTTTTCCTCTTCCTTGGCTCGTTGCTCAAGCTCCTCAAAATAGCCTCTCCCGTGCGGAGCGATCTCACGCAACACATCAGCACGCGAACCGTACGTTCCCCAAACGTCGCTACGTGTGCTGTCTATAGCATTGAGGAAGTCGCTGCAACGCATTCGCCCAAATCTTTAATCACATTTGTGGCACACTTCTCGCGCACTTACAGAGCCGCAAAGCAGGGGTCGACCAGTAATTGAAAAGCCAGACGACTGATGGGCTGTTAGTCATCGATTCTGGTTGATCCTTTTTCTCCGTTACACCACCAGTGTGTTGCTTGGATATTGTCTGGGTGGTCATCGCTCCACGCTCCTCCCATTCCTTTGGGATCCCTGTGGTCTGGAACGACATCGTTGTAGTCGGTGAACGCTTCGTGGCAGATTGCGCATATGCCCTTTTGATCCGCGACTTTCCTCTTCAGAAGTTTCCGCATTTCGGCGGGGGATCGGAGTTCGCGATATCCCCTCCGATGATGGGGATCTTCAACACGTCGAACGCCAGGCTGTAGCGTGCGTACACGTTGCGCTTGTTCCCGACCGCAGCAGCGAAGTGATCGATGGATAGGACAATATTCATTGCGACGGAGTCTCATACACGGACACCTCCGGAGAAATCTGTCTTGACCCCTCTTGTGGCGCGAGTGGGAATCAGCTTGGAAAACTCCTCGATTGATGAACAGGCAAAGCGGTTGCTTGATGGGGAGTCTGATCCTTAAGGTCTAAGGGAGCTATTGGCGGCGGTGGCAGTGGCAGTGATGGGGCGCTGCGAGTTGAATTGGGAAGGAAGACTTGACGTTATCGAGCAGGCCACCGGCGAAACGCTGGTCGTGGAAAGGCTCGCCGGAGTCCGTGCGTCGAACGACGTCACGGGCGTCCGCGGCGCACGCAGTGCTACGGTGGTTGCGGCCATATACATATACATATAAAGGAGCGAGAGAGACGGGATCCAGACAGATCATTACAAATGGTATAAATGTGCTGCTTATCAAATTTAATCTATATTAAACGGCCAGTTTATGCTGATTAATACATATACGCTTAAACGGAGTATTAATGCCGTTTACAATTGATTTATGGCTTAATCGGTCATATTATGCTTATATGCCTGAGATCACGTTCAAGACGCCAGAGGAACTACAGATCGCTCTTGGCGAGCGTGTCCGCAGACTCCGTCTGGCACGCAACACCGATCAGCGCGCAACGGCAGGAAAGGCGGGGATTTCAGAAAAAGCGTTGCGTAATCTCGAAGCAGGGCGCGGCTCTACCGTTGAAACTCTCCTCAGAACTCTGAAGGCGCTGGACGCCCTCCAAGGAATCGAGATGCTGGCACCGGAGGTCACGGTGGATCCGCTCGCACTGTTGCACACCTCCAGACCGCCCCAGCGCGTCCGCCGTCCCAGAAAGCCGCGAGAGGGGGCCGAGTGAAGCACGTCCCGGTTATTGAAGTTCGTGCTTGGGGACAGCGGGTGGGTGCTGTGGCTCTTGATCCGAGGCTGGGCTACTACGCCTTTGCTTATGAACCGGCCTGGCGGCGGACGGGGATTGAACTGGCGCCACTGACCTTGCCGCTCGGTGACCGCAGCCCCACATTTATTTTTCCCAATTTGCCCGATGCCACGTATCACCGCTTGCCGGGGATGCTGGCCGACGCCTTGCCGGACGCCTTCGGCAATGCCCTCATTGACGCCTGGATGGCGGAGCGCGGCCTGGCCAAGAGCGAGGTAACCACGCTTGACCGCTTGGCTTACATGGCAAAACGAGGAATGGGAGCGCTCGAATTCAGGCCGGCGCGCGGTTCCCATAGCGAGAGCGCTGCTCCCCTTGAGATGAAATCGCTGGTCGAGAACGCGCGGAAGCTGATGGAGGGAGATCTTACGATGGACGCCCACGCCAAGGCGGCCCTCGCCAACATCATTCACGTAGGCGCTTCGGCCGGCGGCGCGCGCGCGAAAGCGGTCATCGCCTGGAACCCCAAGACAAATGCAGTCCGCAGCGGGCAGTTCGATGCCGCCGAGGGCTTCGAGCATTGGCTTCTCAAATTTGATGGCGTCGGCAAGGATGCAGAGTTGGGCACGGGGGCCGACTACGGCCGGATCGAATACGCTTACTACCTCATGGCGAAGCAGGCAGGTATCGACATGTATGCATGTCGTTTGCTCGAAGAGAATGGTCGCGCTCACTTTATGACGCGCCGTTTTGACCGTGAAGTGGTTGGTGGCCAAACCATCAAGCACCATGTGCAGACCCTCTGCGCGATGGATCACCTCGACTTCAAGCAACGTGGCACGCACGCCTACGCTCAACTCTTCATGGTTGTTTCACGGCTCGATTTGGGGGATGCAGCACTGAATCAGGTGTTTCGGCGAATGGCGTTCAATGTGATGGCACGCAACTGCGATGACCATACGAAGAACTTCGCTTTTCGTCTGAAACAACAAAGCAATTGGGAACTGGCACCAGCTTACGACGTGACGCACGCTTATAACCCAAGAGGCGAGTGGACGTACCAGCACCTGATGAGCGTGAACGGCAAGTTCGATGACATCACGCGCCAGGACTTTCTTGCGGAAGCGGACCGCTTCGGGGTTAGCCGCCCGAGCGAACAGCTAAAAGAGGTCCGCGCGGCCTTGGAGATCTGGACCAGATTTGCCAAAGAGGCTGGTCTGACCGATCCGGTGTCTGGCCGCGTGGCTACAGATTTTCGTTTGCTATAGCGAGCGGAAATCGAAAATGAGCTCGGCCAAGACTGCAAGCGAACATCCGCGGCCGTCTGCTCTCCCCTACTTGCCCTCTGTTAAACTGGTGCCCCATGTGTGGGCGTTATCGCCTTACCGCGAAAGAACGTTATCTCCGCGATCATTTCGGACTGGATGGCGATCTGTCCTGGGCACCACGCTGGAATATTGCACCCACGCAGCAAGGTCCCGTTGTCCGTCAGGACCGGAAAGAACCTAGGCGCACGTTTGCCCTGCTTCGTTGGGGGCTGATTCCCTTCTGGGCCAAGGACGGGTCGTTCGGATTCAAGACCATCAACGCGATGTCAGAGACTGCTGCGGAGAAACCCGCATTCCGTGACGCCATGAAACTACGCCGTTGCTTGGTCCCCGCGGACGGGTTCTATGAATGGCAAAACGTGGGGACCAAAGTGAAGCAACCCTACAATTTCGGCTTGGCAGATGACGCGCTGTTTGCCTTCGCTGGCTTATGGGAACGCTGGCGTGATCCAGCAGGCGAATACATCGAATCGTTCACGATTCTTACCACTAAGCCAAACTCGTTGGTTGCCGAGGTCCACGATCGCATGCCCGCGATCCTGCAGCCTGACGATTACGAGCTGTGGCTCGATCCAGGTGTGACACGTGTAGAACTTGTTGCAGATCGTCTTAAGCCGTTCGACTCCAGGTTGATGAAGAAATATCCCGTCAGTACGCGGGTCAATCACGCCGACAACGACGACCCGGAGTGCGTGAGAGAGGTTCCAGTCGTGAATGCCATCCGGACGTTGTTCTGAACCCTTACGCGAAAAGGTCTGATTGCGGTGCATTCCTCTCAGGATCCCGAAAGTTGCTCAAGCTGACACCGACGAGCTGGTACCGTTCTATAGGAGAATAATCGTACAGCGCAATAGTATAAATACGGAACGTTGTTAGACGCCCAGGAGTAAGACTCGGTAAGTGAAAAGCAATCTGGCGCAAGCTGGAGGTCCCGAAAATGGCGGTGGACTGTTCAGTCTTGCGACGATCAGTGCGGACCCGTGATCTGCGCGTTCCCATAAGGTCTGCCGATGCGGCCCTCGCGGGCAAAGTCGGCCATCCTCTGGAAAGAACCCGGTGCGGAGCGTGCGGCCGAGCACTACTGCTCACCATCGCCGAGGAGCCTTTATGCTAAGTGTCGGCTTTGCCGGACCGCGGATACATTTTGATGTTGCAGAAGAACCCGGAAACCGAGTCCGTGCGTAATCAGCAGTAGGGGCACGACGAAAGTCGGAATGAAATATGTGGCACCCAACTGTCCCGCCATGAGCCCGGCGTGATTAGCCTGATAGAAAGCATTGAAGAGATCGGCTGTACCCCAGAGACTGAAGATCCATGCCATGACAACGCCGGATGCACTGGGCAGCGATATTAGCGCAAGCAAGGCGAGTATCGCCGCAATGATGTCCCCATACGCCGCGGAATGCGCGAAGGCAGACGGCAGGTCAGGAGACACGACCCCGGGCACCAGGAACGCTAACCCGATGAAGCGGAAGCTGTGGAGGATGAGCAGAGGCCGCAAAGCTTCGGCCCGTTGCCGGAGCCGGAGTTCGGGCCAGATGTAGCGGGCGGTGACGATTCCCCAGGCGATCAGGCTGAATGCAATGCTTAGGAAAAAAGCCGTTTGTGTTTGCATAAATTCCTCCTATTGAGATTCCAACCATTGAGGGCGGCCGGTGGCAGAGGTGCCCAGGTTGTGGACCAACGCTGCCGGCTTGGCAGGGTCGGTGATACCGTGCTCACGCCGCCAGACCTTTGACTCGGGCGCAAACTGCGGCTCCGACGGAAACGGACGGCGCAGTTCGCGGTCGTAGCGATCCAAATTGAAGCCCGGACTGAGCGGGGCCGTCATGAACTGGGCCAACTCGCGAACCCAGTTTCCGAAGGTCCCCCGGTTCTGGGGCAATGCCGCATATCGACGAGCGATCGTCTCGAAGTCTTCGGCGGGGCGGCCGGTCACATCGAGCACGTCGATGGTTGGTGCGCCCGGCTCAAAGGCGCCGCGTTTGTGATCATCGATGTAATAACGCACGTTGCTCATGACATCGATGGACATGCCGGCCATCCGGGCAGCCTTGATGAACAACCAGGTCGGCGTCGGCACGACCCTGACCGATCGCCCGACGGCTCGGCCGATCGCTTTCGCCATGTCCTCCGCGCCGAGGAGTTCCGGTCCGGTGGGGCGGTAGCTCTTCCCGGCGTGCCGCGCCGGATTCATCAGGGCCGCGACGGCGACTCGCGCGATGTCCTCGTTCGAGGGTGGCGCGTTGCGGCTTTT